>Ga0181593_10003664_pt1 | contig 14015 bp, 3 predicted proteins | sample 071ome_19_FD_133756 | JGI IMG/M metagenome (GOLD analysis project Ga0181593, IMG submission 133756) | Coastal salt marsh microbial communities from the Groves Creek Marsh, Skidaway Island, Georgia - 071413AT metaG (megahit assembly) | ecosystem: Environmental > Aquatic > Marine > Intertidal zone...
GACTCGTTACAGTGATATCGCCACTGTTCCAGTTGATGGTGGCCTTCCAATGGGTAGTGGAGAGGTTAGTCAAACAGTCAATCAGTACGATCTATTGAACCAGCTTGTACAGCAAACACAGGCTAATGGTCGTATTGATCAGTTCACTTATGACGCTCGCGGTAATCGTACGCAAGCATTGCTAGGTGTAAATACTGGTGAGGCACGTCAAACAACTTATCAATACAACGATGCGAACCATATGACAGCTCGTATCGAAATGCTTGAAGGCAATCAGGTTCGAGAAACTCAATACGTTGTTGACGTCTACGGTCAAATTACGACTCGTGTTGATGGTTTTGGCAGTGACCAGGCGAGAACTACACACTTTGAATATGATGAGCAAGGCAATCTTCTAAGTGAGTCGCGCATAATTGGTGAATCTGACCAAGGACAGCCGATCTCCAATACCTCTCAATTCACTTATAACGCGTTTGGTGATTTAACCCAAAAAGTGTTGGCAGCTGGCGAGCCAGAACAACGCACACTGACATATCAATATGATGACGGTGGTCGTTTAGTTCTTGAGCAAAACGCTGAAGGTGAACAAACCTATTATCAATATGATGCAGTGGGTAATCAGCGATTTGTAACGGTTGCTTACGGTACGGACGATGCCCGTACCATTGAAATGCGATATGACTTAGACAATCGCATGACGGCCAGTATAGACGCTGAAAATGTTGAAACTCATTATCAATATAATGGTTTAAACCAGCAGACACATATTACTGAAGCAGCAGGTACTGCAAGCGAACGTACGACTGTAAATAGCTACGATCTAGCAGGGCGTATGGTGAGTGTGACGGATGCCATGGGCTTCACCACAGAATACACTTACGATGGTTTTGATAATCAAACTAAGATCCGTCAATTAGTGGATCCGGCTACCGATCAAGAAGCAGCACGTTATAGCGAAACTCACCAATATTTTGATGTAGCCGGTCGCATGACCCATGTGATTGATGCTGAGGGTTATGTAACCCAATACGTTTACGATGAATTTGATCAGCTAACTGCGAAACATCAATACTTAGATACCGTTGCAGTTCCGTCTACTGCACCAACTATCGATGGGTCTGCGCAAGCGAAGACTCAGTCTTATGAATATGATTTATCAGGACAATTAATTAACGAAACGGATGCCCTAGGTGTTGTTTCCCATAATGTCTACGATATTCATGGAAATCGCGTTGCGTTACACGAAAACTGGGACGCACAATCTTCTACAGCGGAGCGTACAACTGCTTTCACTTACGACGCGTTAGATCGTTTAGTTGCTCGCATTGACGCTAAAGGTAGCACGGCAGAAGTTGAAACGCGTTTTGTATTTAATCAACACGGTGACCTTCTTGCACAGATTGACGCATTCGGTACGGACCAACAACGTGAAGCCTTGTATCAATATGATGCTGCTGGACGTGTAGTTGTTGAGAGTAAGTTCTATGAGAATGAACAAGGTTTAGAGCAAGAAGTTCGCACAATCTATGCGTACGATGAGGCGGGTAACATCAGCTCTCAGAAAACGGGTGCATGGGATGGTAGTACTTTAACTGTATTACGTGAAACTCACTTTACTTATGACCTGAATGATCGATTAATTTCTGAAACAAACGGTGAAAACGAAGTTACATACTACGTATACGATGCTGTAGGTAATCAGAAAGAAGTGCATGTTGGTTATGGCACACAGGAACAGCGTAGCAATTACTTTACGTACACGGATCTAGGTCAGGTAGCGACCACGACCGACGGCAACGGCGTTGTGACTCAATATCAATATGATGGGTTGGGTAATAAAACTCAAACGATTCAGGCGATGGGTCTAACGGGTCAGGAGCGTACAACTGAATATAGCTTTGACCTTAACGGCAATCTTATTCAAGTTATTGATCCAGAAGGCAATACAACGTCTTATCAATATGACTACTTGGGTAATCAAGTGGCCATCGTTGATGCAAATGGCGGCGTACAAACGAATGTGTTTGACTTGATGGGCCGTCAATACATCACCGTTAGCGCTGGTGGAATCAAAACCGTTATCAAGTATGACGACTTGGGTAACAAGATCTATGAGGCAATGGGTTGGGACGCTCAAGATGCCGATAATGCGGAAGCGATTACCGCATCCTCTCTTGTTGAAAAATCTTACGAATACGATGCGTTAGATCGTCAAACAGTCATTACAGACGGTAATGGTTTCAGTACGGTTATCGAATACGACGAACTAGGTAACCAAACCAGTATTTCTCGTGGTGTGTATTTAGGTACTGATCCTGAGCTTAAAGCGAAGGAACATGTGAGCCTGAATACCTTCACCTATGATGAATCCGGTCGCATGCTGAGCATGACGGATGCAGAAGGCAGCATCACCGAGTATAAATATAATGCCGTAGGCGATCGAATCATGATGATCGAAGCGGCCAATGAAATAAAAGACACTCAGAAGCGCATTACCGAGTACACCTATGACGCGGTGGGCCGTGAAACGGAATCACGCACGAATGGCGGTTCAATTACTGAACGTGATTACAATGCAGTGGGCGATGAAGTTGCTGAAAGAGTGCTTCAGTCTGACGTGGAAGGCGTTCAAACTTGGATCACTACCACCAAACAATATGATGGTAATGGTAATCTGACACACAGTATTGATGATGCGGGAATCGTTACCCATTACCAATACGACGCCTTAGGCAATAAAACAGACGTCTACAACGCGTTCGGACATGCAGATCAGCGCCATACTGAAATGCAATACGATTTGAATAATCGTAAAACAGTCGATATTGATGGCGAAGGTAATAAAACCTATTACCAATACGATGCCATGGGTAATCAGATTCGTGTAATCGACGCACTGGGTCGAGAAGCGCACTACTATTACAACGCCAATAATCAACTTGTACTTTTGGTGGATGCGGAAGGTACGGCGACTCAATTCGACTATGACGCTCAAGGTAATCAAACCCAATACCTAGTGCTAGCTAATCAAGTTGATGTTGCGCAGCTGCCTGCGGATCAACGAGATCAACTAAGCAGCGTATCAGCCTTACTGATTTTCAGTGATCAAGATCGTTTAACAGCCCATAACTATGATGCTCAGGGCAATAAGATCTCTACTCATAACTCTGATAAGAGTGTTCATAGTTACGAATACGATGCTGCTGGAAATATGCTTAAGCAGACTGAGTATGCGAACGTATTAGGTGGTGAACGAGTCACACTGTATCAATATGATGATAGCAATCGTTTGGTTCACTTTACTGATGTGGACGGTACGGTAACAACCTTCGAATATGATGCCGCGGGCAACAAAATTGCTGACAGCGTTCTGTCCAACAAAGATGTTCATGCAGAGCGAAGAACCGAATACGTTTACAACCTGAATAACCAAATGGTTAAACAAATCAGTGACGTAGGCGGTTTAGAAATTATTCAAGAAAGTCATTATGACGTTGTGGGTAATGAAGTGCTTTATATTGACGGTAATGGAAATCAAACCGTTAATGAATACGATCTGAATAATCGCCTAGTTAAAACGATTGATGCGGAAGGAAATGAAAGCTCCAATGGCTATGATGCTGTCGGCAATCGTACGTCTGCTACAAATGGTCGTGAACTAACGACGAACTTTGTATTTGATAACAATAATCGTATTACTCAAGTTATTCTGCCTGAAGCCGAGCATCATCGTATGGTAGGTGATCAGTGGGTTACAGAATCCTTCCGTGCTACGACGACAACTCAGTTTGATGCCTTTGGTAATGAAGTCCAAACCATCGATAACGATGGCTTTACCACAACTCGTTGGTTCGACGCTAATGGACGTAAGCTAGCAGAACTGAATGCGGATAATGTATATACCGTTTATGAGTACAACCAGTTTGGTGAAGTAGAATTTGAGCATTTATATCTTCAGCGTTTAACGTCTGATGCTCACAATATTGATCAGCAACCAAATGTTTCCGGTCTTGAATATCAAACAATTGAACGTGATTACGATTTATTAGGTCGTGTTACTCAGGTAACGTATCCAGAAATTAACGTAACGGAAGTTCAGTTTAATAATGGTAAGCCGACGGCGGTAACAGTTGCGAAACAACCAACGGAATCGTTTACGTATGACGCTTATGGTAACCAGTCTTCCGTAACTGATAAGAATGGAAACATTAGTTATCAATACTATGATGCACTGAATCGTCAGATTGCGGTGATTGACCCTGCGGGTTATTTAACAGAATGGGAATACGACGCTCAGGGGAATACTCTTGAGCAGTTCCAATACAGTTCTGTGGTTGATACCAGTGCATTAAAAGTGGGTGAATTGCCTCAGCAATTTGACTTTACTGAAGGCGCAACCACTCAGTATCAAATCACACGCACTTATGATGCTGCCAACAACATGATTTCGGAAACCATGCCGGAAATCGATGTTTGGAGTAGAGAGGGCGGTGAAGCAACGGTAAGAGTGACTACCTTATTCACTTACGATGATAACGGTAACCAAACCAGCCGTACCCGTGCATCCGGTACGCAGGATGAAACAACCGAGTACTTCTTCTATGACGGAGTAGACCGTCAGACAGGAATGGTGGATCAACGTCGTGTTCTAAGTACCTATTCTTATGATGCCAACGGTAATGTGACTGCTCAGCAGCGTTTCTATAATCGCTTAGGTGGACACTTAGATGTTTCAGCGATGACATTAGATCAGCTGAAAACCAGTGTGGTTAAAGATGGATCCAATGACCAAACGTTGATCAGTGTTTACGATAACGTAAACCGTCTTGAAAGCGAATCGACCCTTGCTTCGTCGGGCGACATTAATAAATCGTATATGTACGATGCCCGTGGTAATCAGACGTCATTAAAAGAGCATGAGATTGACGACGTCACGGATATAGATGCACGTATTCCAGCCTACTACGAAACCAAAACTGTGTATGACGGCTTAGGTAATATTGTTCGTACCGTTTCTCCAGATGGTACGGGCTCGGTATTAGAATACGATGTGATGGGAAATCAGATTTTATCTTATACCGGTGAAGTCGATAGCCTACCTCCGAAAGCTTCGAACATCAGTTCGTCTGTGAGCGGTGGATTAAATATTACTTGGGATGGAGCAGAGCGCGGTTTTGTTGTCTTTGATGATCAATCCCATGATGCCTCTTCATCTAGCGATTGGAAGTCGGTTGTAAATTCTTATGAATACACAACCTCTGTAACAGCCAGCCCTGTACAAGTGCCTGCTACTCCAGGTGAGATCACTTACTTCCGTGTGGTGACCATTGATTCAGCGGGTAACTGGTCTGTTAGTAGCGAACATAAAGCCGATATTCCTGCTAGCTACGAACGCCTAGAGATTAAAGAAGAAAATGGCGGTCTAGTTGCTTATGTTGATTTTAGCGGTGAGGTGACGGCCCCTAGTATTACTTTAGGTGGTCAGGCATACGGTCTGACGGACCTAGGTGAGAATAAGTACAAACTAGAATTGCCTGAATTGGCCAGCGTACAACAAAGTTATACATTGAATTGGAATTATAACGGTGTTGAATACAGTAGTGATCCTGTACAGATTAATGCCACTCAACCGCACCATATTGCGCAAGCGAAGTTAACCACATCCGCTGTTACAAACAGCGACGGGGATATTGAAGGATACCGCGTTACTGCATTGTTAAATGCAATTGGCGATACCAATATTGATAGTTTTGATACGGTTTCACTTGAGTTTATCGATGAAAACGGTGATGTCGTTGCTGGTAATTCGATTGTGGCAGAAAACGTGGTCGAAGGTTTCGAAACTGGTATTCAGGTGATTACTGGTAACGACAGTAAATTATTGCAGGCGGGCACTTACGATGTAGTCATTCGTGGTGTGGGTGAAAACGGCGCCGAAGTACTGAATCGCTTCTCTTACACCGTTAACGATAGCGGTGAACCGACTTACATTAATCAATTCTCAATGGCCCTGCCAGAAGCCAGCGATACAGCTGCGTACTTGGTGATTAATGGCGAAGCGAAATCAGCAGCGCTGGTGGATGGTTATATTGCAGTGGATGCTAATGCATTCGATGAAGCGAATTACCATGTGTTCGCAGGTAACCCTGTGGGTCAATCCCATGAATTTTCACTGTCCCACGACGAAGTGTGGTCGCAACCGGAAACGGTTTATGAAACGGATGCCGATGGCAAGTTAGTGTTAGATGCGCAGGGTAATCCTATCGATATCACGCCAGCACCTGAACTATTGGGCTACAACAGTCAGCTTAGTTTGGTCTTTACGCTTGAAGAAATGGCAGCCATGTCAGATGGTTTAATGCTTTCTTGGCGCGAAGCAGGCACTGACCTGGCGTTTGCCAATGAGCAAGCGGTAACGATTAATCCAGACGGTACGGCTTCTGTTGATTTCACAGATCTTAAGGATCAAGCGTACGACCTAAAACTGAGTTACATGGATCAAGATGGTAACGAAGTGATCGTTCAGTGGTTGCGCTTTGCGCCTTCGGATGAAGATATTCAAACGACATCTTCTTCTATGGTAATCGAGCACACTGAACGTAACGGTTATGTTAACGACCTTCAGTTCTATACGGGTGCTTATACGGGTGAAGTGAACCTGACTCAATCGGCTATGGCGATTGCGTTGGAAGTGTCCGATGCAGATTCAGACTACGTTCTGAAATTTGGCAAAGACACAGGTTATTACTCAGAGAATCAATACGACGCGCTGGGTAATTTGATTGGGACCAACAAAGGTAATGGCGTATGGCGTGAACATGGTGTTGATGCCATGGGTAACGAAGTTTATACCGTAGAAAAAGGTACCCAAGAAAACACCGATACTCAAAGCTGGCGTCATTCTTTCATGGCATTTGATGCCATGGGACGTGAAACGCAAAGCTGGTCTGCCATTGATGGTCTTACGATTTCTGAGCATGAGTCAACAGCGAAAGAGTATGACTATGCAGGTAACCTTGTAAAAGAAACCCATGCGGATGGTTCGTACTCAGTACACAGTTACAACGCTGTGGGTTTGAAGACACAAGTGACACATCATGCGCAAAGCGGTGGCATTCTTCGTCAAGAGATTTATGGCTTCAACGCCCTTGGCCAGCAAACTCGTATGGTAGATGGTTTAGGCTATGGCACTGAAAACGTTTATAACGAATTTGGTGATGTGGTCCGTGAATACTTAGCAAATGCTAACGGTATCAGCACGGATTATAAAACGTTTGAATACGATGCCTTCGGTCGTCAGACTGCCACCATTGAATATATGAATGGCAGTAAAGGCGCAACCCAGAAACGTAATGAGTTCGAATACAACCAAGCAGATCAATTGGTCAAAATGGTTGAAGGTAAAAATGGCTCAGATCCACGTACCAGTGTCTTTAAATTAGATAGCCGTGGTAACCGTGTCGTAACCACGCAGTACGGGGATGGGGTCAACCAAACTACAGAAATATACGATGAAATGGGGCGTGTGATTACTCGAAAGGGTACTCATGGTGGTGAGCTAGCCAGTACTCATCGTTCCTATGATGCCTTCGGCAACCTGATTTCCGAAACCGATGAGATGGGCCGTAAAACCATTAAGGTATACGGCGAAGCCGGTCGTCTACTTCAGGAAACCGATCCAAGTGGCCGAGTCATTACCTACGAATACGATGCATTTGGTAATCAAACAAAAGTCACCAAACACGCAGCACTATTACGTGAAGAAGGTGCCAAGCATATCCAAGGTTCCTTTAGCTTCTTCGGGTTTAATTTTAATATTGATTATTGGACTGGGGCATCAACCCCCATTTCCCGTGTTGAAATCCTTAAGACCTACGATGCTGAAAATCGTTTGTTAACGATTGCGGAACATAATACGCCATATGGTAAATCGTCTTCAGAAGAGACATTGGGCATTAACACCACTTATACCTATGACGAACGCGGTAACCGTGCAACGGAAGTGATTCGTAACGGCGCGTCAGAAGTGCTGCGCAATGTCACTTACGAATACAACGAAATCAGTGAAATGATTCGTTGGCACGATTCCGTGACGGGCGCACATTTGAATTACGATTTTGATGCCTCAGGTCGATTGAAATCCACTTACACAGATAAAGGTTGGAATCCAGATGGCGATTCTGCCAAAGGCGATTTCTACGAGACCAAAGTTGAATACGCTTACAACAACTTAGGCCAATTAGAAAACGTATCTAAGTGGAATAACGATACTGCGATGATGGAAACATCCGACGCGTATACCTATTACCAAAATGGGTTAATGAAAACCGCATTCAACCAAGAAGAAGGAGTGGAATACACCTATCGCTATAACGCAAATGGCGAAGTGACCCGCTCCGATTGGACGAAAGATAGCAAAGCACATTATGCCACTTGGCAATATGACAACCATGGCAATACCACGGAATACAAAGTCTTCAGAGCTGGCGAGCAAATTCAGAAGGATACCTATAGTTATATTAGTGGTACCACGCTAACTAACCGCAATACATCGTGGGAAAAAGGGGATGACGGTACGACAGTTACTAAAACCACCTACGATTTATCTGGTCGTACTTTAAAAACCGATATCGACTCCCCGGGAAGCCATATCTGGTACGACACGATCTACACAGATAGCGGCCTAAAACTTTATGACAAGCTTAACGGTGACAGCACCAGTAAGAGTTATGTAGTAGAGACGTTTACTCGTTATAACTACGACGCTAACGGCAAAATGTCTTCGTTTGTAAAAGACAAAGGTACCGATGATAGTCGTCAAGAAAAACGTACCTTTATCTACAACAACGATGGTCAGATTCTGAGTCGTGATATTTACGACAAAACCAAGTCGTCAGGTAAATACGACACCGAGTTCCACTATGCTAATGGCAATGCCGTGGGACAAACTGGTCAAAATGATGAAGGCACAAAAGAAAGTCAGCTAGGGGTAGGCAACTACAGCTTAGTGCAACACATTGGGGAAGACTTCCCTGGTGGTACCTTAAGCAGCTTCACTGCAACCGGTGGGGAATCTCTACAACAAGTAGCGGGTATTCTACTGGGTAACCAAAACCTATGGTTTATTCTGGCAGAAGCTAACGGCCTAAAAGCGGGTGATACGTTAAACGCCGGTCAAACCATTACGGTTCCGAACAGTGTTGAAACCGCCAAGCTAGATGCGGATAGTCACAAGGTCTACAGCGAAGGTGAAATCATCGGCAACACCATGCCGAACGTTCGCCAGAAGAAGAAAAAGAAGAAGTGTGGCAGTTTCTTAGCCATCGTGATTACGGTAGTGGTAGCTGCGGTAGCGATTGCGCTAACGGGTGGTGCAGCCATTGCCATTACAGGAATGATGGCGACGGCACTAGGTGCGGGTACAGTTGCCGCGTTTGCTGCAACTGTGGTGCTCAGTGCGCTAGCAGGCGCGGCCATATACGCGGGCATGAACATAGTGCAACAAGGCTTGATGATTGCGGCTGGTCTGCAGGAAGGTTTTGAATGGGGTCAGGTACGCGATGCTGCTCGTTCCGGTCTTAAGTCCGGTGCGCTGGCCGGTATGGGTGCATACGCGGATGTCTTAGGCAAAGCCAATGAAATTAGCTCAACTACACAAACCATCATTAACGTAAGTAAAACTGCATTAAATGTTGCCGATAAAGCCTACCAGCAAATGAAAGCCAATGATGGCAAGATCAGTAACTGGTCTGGCCTATTAATGGCAGCGGCACCGTTAGCCGGTGACTTTGGCTTTGATGGTGCAGCGAAAGCCATCGAAACCTACGGTGATTACGCTTCCCCATGGTTAGGCTTAGCTGAAAAAGCACTTAATGGCGATGAGATTACGTCTGATGATTACGTAATGGCCATTGGTAATACGTTGTCAGCAGCAGCTGGTAAGATTGGTGGCGGAGAAGGTGAAGATAAATTCAGTTTCCAAAATATGACCGCAAGGCTGGGCGCCGAACTGGCCATCAGTGGTGCCATGTATGATCACTTGGATAACAAAGACTTAGCGCTGGATCACTTCGCTAATTCTGTGGGGCAAGAGGTCAGCGGATTGGCGACTTTGGAATTGAATAAACAGATCAATGCATTTAAAGAAGGTACCATTCAGGGTCTTCAGAAAGCCAAACAAGCTCGCAACTTTGAAATGGCCATCCGAGATATGGCCGTGGATGAATTGGCTCGTCAAAACCCAGGTATGACCGAGACAGAACTGAAACAACTTAAGCAAGATATGGCGGATGGTACAGTACCAACTCCAACCATTAAGTTCATGGAAGATCAAAAAGACGCAGATGGTAATAAAGTCTACGGTGCCTTTGATGCAGAAAATAATGAAATCCTGCTGGATAAAGACTTATACGACCAAGCCGCTTCAGGCGATATGGATGCCACCGCCAAACTGCTGGGCGTATACCTTGAAGAACAAGGTCATGCGGTCGCCTCTGTTATGGAACAACGCATGGGCGTACAAGACTTCCGCTTCGATGAAGGGGGCATGGTGGCCCGTGAATTGTTGAAAGATTTTGCAGCAGGAGGTGGCAACGTTGGCTTTAGTCTAAACATTGCGGGTAACACGACAGACTTTGTGACCAGTGCGTATGCGATTAGTAATGTCATTAGTACACAGTTTACGAGCGCACGCTTGTTAAGTGACCGCCAGATGGGCTCATTGGAATTCAGTTCTAGTAACAATTCTAATATGTATAAGGTTCAGTCTGGCGATACCTTCTGGGATCTGGCGAAAGCAGATCTAGGTGCTAACGCATCAGAGGAAGAAATCTTGGCAAGAACTCAGCAATACCTTGCAGCGAATGAAGGGGTTGACCCAACTGCGCTTCAGGTCGGGCAAGAGGTTGTGATTCCGGGGATGGAGGTGATAACACAGCTTCGAGAAGGAATGGATGTGCTTTTAAGTGGTGATTTTGATGAGAGCACAAGAAACCTTGCTTGGGGTCATATGGTGGGGTATACAAGTCAAGAAATTGTTGACTCGGATATATTGGTTGATAAGAAGTTACAGGCGTTTGCAGGTGTATTAGTTGAGGCTGATCAATCTGGTTTGACTGTGGAGTCTCAAAGCTCTAACAGGTTTGCAGGTAACTCTGAAGATACTTTTGCCTTTGGAAATATGGTGACTAAAGGGGATAGAAAGATTCCCCAGACACCGTATGGCGCTACAATCGAAGCTGCTTTTGGTCCAGAAGCGAGTTTTGATGACTTTAGAGTAGACCCTACTTTAAATGGTGTTCTCGGTGTAATATCTAGCTGGTTTAGTGGCGATGTACCTGACGACGTAATCAAAAGTGACTATGTCACATCAGAAGAGAAATTAATCAGTGATTCAATAGATACTGCAACAAAAAATAATTTAGTTACGCTTGGGAATGAGGTACAAAAAGTATCTGATAATTACTTTGATGATTATGATCCGAGTGAGCCGACTTATAGTGAAAATAAATTAAAACAAACAGGGAAGGTTTTGGGTGTTGTTGGGGATAAAATTAAACTAATAAATCATGGTCAAGCTATTTACCATACTAAGGACACGTACGATTACTATTACAACCAAGCGAAAAATAGAGATTTAACTGACCCATTTGGGATGATGGATAAATGAATAGAAAATTAATATCAACATTACTACTACTGATTATTGTCGTACCGTTCTCACTCTCGTCACCGAGTAAAGCTTTTGTGAAAGAGCTTATAGATAAGGAAGAGTGGAAAAAACTAGAAAAAATATTAGTCGAGACGGTAGACAATGATAAGGATATCAATAGTGCAAAATTATTGGTTAAGCTATCTAATGCGGGTCATATCGATCTTCATGAAAAAGCTTTTGCTATTGTAATGAATGAATCTGTGAGAGGAGATGCCTATTCAAGCAAGCTGTTAGGTAATCATTATTATTTTTTACGAGATAGTGATAAAGCTATATATTTTTATAAAAGAGCTGCCGCCTTGGGAGATATAGAAGTGATAGCACCTATAATTTCTATATTTGTAAACAGAAGAGATATAGTATCTTCTTATACTTGGGCAAGTATTGGTAATATTCGAGGCTTACCGGATGCCGATAAGAGTCTTCGAGATTTAAATAAATATATTAGTGAGCCACAGAAAAAAACCGCATTAAGAGATGCCAATGACTGGCTAACTAAATATTTTAAGAAATGAAAATAAGATAGTTAACAAGAGCTACATGGACACCGATACAATCAAGGGGTCAGAGTACTTGATTTTAAAAAATGAAATGGTTAGTACTATTACATGTAAGCTTAATAGCATCCTGTTCTATAGAAGCAAATAATTCCTGTACGAAATTATTTGATGAAGCAGAGAAAGTATTTGGTTACAGCATGGTGGTTTCGAAAGAAAACTTCGAAGAAATGAAGAGCGAAATGAAACTCTGTCTAGAGAGTGATAATAATGTGTGTAGTATTACAAAAAATGATTCTACATATGCTTTGAGTAATCGAGTATTTGATAAATACAGTACACCTACTTTAGATTTTGGTCTAGATCCAGCGATAGTCATGCTGAGTGGAGATACAGGGTGTTTCGTTGCAGTAAATCACTTTGTGATGGCTGAACCATGGGGATTATACAGGATCAAGAATAAAAAGGAGAATCCGGATTACTTAGCTGAATTTGATCCAAGACTGAAAGTAGGGATGAATGAACTAGATTTGTTAGAAATTATTAAAGACTACGACAAGTAATGTATAAATTATCTAGAAATATATTGGTAATTATTTAGTAAATTATCAGGAGCTTAGGTAGAGATACCTAAGCTTTTTTTTTAGGTGAGATAATCAAGGGGTCAGAGTACTTGATTTTATGCGTCATCGTAAAAGTAAAAAGGACTCTCGCTATAAGAGTCCTATAACTTATAAGGTTTCTAGAAATATTTTGGCTACGAAGAAAAAGTAACTTGATTAGACGATCTAAATCGGAATCAAGGGGTCAGAGTCCTTGATTTTATGCGTCATCGTAAAAGTAAAACAGTAAAAAGGACTCTCGCTATAAGAGTCCTATAACTTATAAGGTTTCTAGAAATATTTTCGCTACGAAGAAAAAGTAACTTGATTAGACGATATAAATCGGAGTGGTAGTGAATGTGGAAAAAGTTACATTAACAATAGGGGGAGCTGGTCTTTAACTTTCCAAATAGCCTAAAAATCAAACATCTCTTTTCTTTTTTTAAATCTTCCTTGTATTTCTACAAATCTAAAACAATTCCAATACCTATTTCTGCTAGTATTTTTCGACTAATGCTTAGGTGTTAGACTAATAATGATAAATTAAGGAAATAATCATGAAGTTTATATCAGCTTTGATGTTGATCTCTCTATTGACCGCTTGTGCGAGTACCCCTTTCACGTTTGATGGCGATAACGCAAACAAAGGGTTTGTAGTTTTGTCCACGGGTATATCAGATGCATGTATGGATGAATTTGATAATACTAATCTACTAGTTCGTCGTGTAAGCGATGACGAAATGGCCATTACCTTAAACATTAAAAATGTATTCCATTCTCCTGAAGTGGAGAAAAACAATGTACAGATTAATAGCTTTCCATTAGAAGCAGGCGAATATGTTATTCGTGATTTTATTGCACCAAATCCATTATTTGCCTTTAAGCAAGAGTATTTCAGCATCAAGCCCATCAAGTTATCGGTAAAGCCTGGTCAAGTACAATATAAAGGTTACCTATTCTTTGATGCTAAGGGTGGTGAGTGTGACAAAAACCACGCTAAAGTTGCTCGTAAAGACATGAAGAAGCGTGACATGCAGCATGCGCAGAAAGAAAATCCACAGGTTGTTTCAAGCATTTAATAAGGAAATAGAAACATGAAATATTTACATATTTTAGTAATGGCTCTCGTCGCTACAGTATTAACAGCATGTGGCAGCGGATCTGATGGTACAGACAATAACAACGCTGCAAATGCGACTCCCA
>Ga0181593_10003665_pt1 | contig 14014 bp, 14 predicted proteins | sample 071ome_19_FD_133756 | JGI IMG/M metagenome (GOLD analysis project Ga0181593, IMG submission 133756) | Coastal salt marsh microbial communities from the Groves Creek Marsh, Skidaway Island, Georgia - 071413AT metaG (megahit assembly) | ecosystem: Environmental > Aquatic > Marine > Intertidal...
ATCTGTTTACCCCAAAGACCCAAAAGAAAAAGGGCCGCCCAAAGGACGGCCCTATAGCCATGGTGCCGGTGGACTGGGCGCTTTAGCCCAGCGATTGGCTTGCTGCGCTTTCGGGCAATTCCTCGTCAGAGCAGCGCTGGTAGAATTCTGCCACTGTTTGGCGCTCTAGCTCGTCGCACTTGTTCAGGAACGACAGGCGGAAGGCGTAGCCGGTGCTGCGGAAGATTTCCGCGTTTTGGGCCCAGTTGATCACCGTGCGGGGGCTCATCACCGTGGACAGATCGCCATTCATAAAGGCGGTGCGCGTCAGGCCCGCCAAATGCACCATCTGGCTGATCTGCTTGCGCCCGGCTTCGGTGTTGTAATGCGGGTTTTTGGACAAAACGATGTTGGTTTCCGCGTCATGGCTGAGATAGTTCAGCGTGGCAACCAAGCTCCAGCGGTCCATCTGCGCTTGGTTGATCTGCTGCACACCGTGGTAAAGGCCGGTTGTGTCGCCCAAGCCCACGGTATTGGCCGTGGCAAACAAGCGGAAATTCGGGTTCGGGGTGATGATTTCGTTTTGGTCCAGCAATGTCAGCTTGCCGTCATGTTCCAAGACGCGCTGAATCACGAACATCACATCGGCGCGGCCTGCGTCGTATTCGTCAAACACAATGGCCACGGGGTTGCGCAGCGCCCAAGGCAGGATGCCTTCGTGGAATTCTGTCACCTGCTTGCCATCACGCAGTTTGATGGCGTCTTTGCCGATCAGGTCGATCCGGCTGATGTGGCTGTCAAGGTTGACGCGCACGGTGGGCCAGTTCAGCCGCGCGCCGACCTGTTCGATATGGGTGGATTTGCCGGTGCCGTGGTAGCCCTGAATCATCACGCGGCGGTTGTTGCGGAACCCTGCAAGAATGGCCAGCGTTGTGTCGGGGTCGAACTTATAGGTCGGGTCCAATTCAGGCACGCGGTCGGTGCGTTCGGCAAAGCCCTTTACCGTCATATCCGTATCTATGCCGAAAACCTCGCGAACCGAGATTTCTTCGGTGGGTTTGGCGGTTTTTTCCAGGGTTGCTTCGGCCATGCCATTGTCCTTTTACCTGTGCAAAGCCGCCGTTTGCGGCCCGCGTTTGGTGCACCATAACGTGCAGCGTTGCAAGGGCAAGGGGCGCACTGGCCCTGCGACGCAGGGGCTTTGGGGTGTGCCTTGCGTCTTGGTGTTATTTAAAGTTGCGGCTGTCTTTGATTTGATCCCACGCCCAAACCACTTGCTGTAGCTGTTCTTCTTGGCTGCGATCGCCGCCATTCATGTCTGGATGCAGCACCTTGATCAGCGATTTGTAGGCTTTGCGCACTTCGGCCTTGGTCCAATGATCCTTGGCTTCGAGAATATCAATCGCTTTGCGTTCGGTCGGGGGCAGCTTGCGGGTATGGCCCGCCGGGTTGCCGCGGCCGGGGTTGCGGGTGGCGTTTTGGCCCAGCACTTGGTGGGGGTCTTCGATGCCCAATCGCGCCCATGCGCGCGCCTCTGGGTCGCCCATGGGTTTGGTTTCGCGTTCCCACACTTTGTCTTTCGAGCGCTGGGCGTTCATCTCGGCCTCGGTGGTGCCGTCGAAGAAGTTCCACTTTAGATTATATTCGCGCACGTGATCTTTGCAGAACCAAAAAAACTCGTCCAGCACATCGGGCGCTTTTGGCGCGCGAAACTTGCCCGGTTCGCGGCAGCCATCATGTTCGCAAACACGCTGCGAGGTTTCAAATTCGCCCGACATCCCACGGCGGCCGCGCGGATTTTTCTGTTTGGCCGATTTGACGGACATATCGAACCCGAATGGGTCTGGTTTGACCATGGTGGCACCTTTTTGAGTAGGGACGCAGAGTTTAAACTGTCTGCTGCCAGATGGAAGGGGGCGGATAAAAATTTAGCTGTGTTCATTTGCGCCATCTGCTGCACCGATGGGTGCATCATCTGGCGGGGGCGTGGTGGATTGGTTGGGGTGCAGATCGGCCACGGCCTGCGCCACGGGGCGCTGAAACACCAAAACCGAACGATAGATGGTGGTGGTTGAGGTCAGACCGCTGCGTTCCAGCGAAGGCAGGGTTTCGGCGCGATGAAACTGCCAGCCATCGGCTGCCATATCATTCATCTGGGCCTCTAGGGCATGGGCAAACCGCTCTTCTGCGGTTTTGGCGCCTTTGGCCTTTTGCCCGCGTTTGGGGGCGGGAATTACCCGATATTCAAAACCAGCCATGCCGTCACCCTATGTCGTTGCGGGCCGCACGTTACCAGTTTGGCGGGCGGGGGGCCAGCCCCTAAGGGCCTGCTTGCCCTTAGGTTTTGCGCCGGATGCCAATACTGCGGCCCACGCGATCGGGGCGGGGCAGGGCTGCGTGGGCTTTGTGCATGGCGGCCACTTTTTCGGCAACATCGGCAGGCATGGGGGTGACGCGCGGGCCTGTCATGTCGATATGCAATGTCAGCGCCTCGGCGGTGGCGGCCAGCCAGCCATCTTCGTGATACAGCTCTTGGTAGCAGTGAAAGCGCTTTTCGTCGTAATCTATCATCTGAAACGTGCAGCTGACGCGGTTATTGACGTGCAATTCGCGCACATAGCAGACGTGAAATTCGGCGGTGTATGTGGTTAGCTTGCGGGTGGCGGCGTAATCGGGGCCAAAGCCCAGTTGCGGGTAAACCTCGTCGGCACAGCGATCAAACAGCACGTTATAATAGGCCATGTTCATATGGCCGTTGAAATCGATCCATTCAGGGCTGACCGACATCATGGATGAGCGGAAAAGAGGGTGGGTCATTGGCTGCTCCGGTTGTCTGTTTGGCCAAGGCTAGCGCGCCGGGCAGCTGTGGTCCAGCGCCCGTGGCAGGCTGGGTGTGGATCTGGGGCGGGCGAAAAAAGCAAGAACAATTGCTGAACATATCTTTAATTTGCGCAGGCGCCACGCTATGATTTGCGCCATGAACAGTTTTGACGATACCGACGCCTTTGAAGGCGCCAGCCTGTCGGCGCGTGCCATTGCTGCGCGCGGCGCCCCCTATTTGGACGAGCTGAACGAGGCGCAGCGCGCCGCGGTCGAGGCGCTGGATGGCCCAGTGCTGATGCTGGCGGGCGCCGGAACCGGCAAAACCAAGGCGCTGACCGCGCGTATCGTGCATTTGCTGAACACGGGCCGCGCCCGCCCGCACGAGATTTTATCGGTCACCTTCACCAACAAAGCCGCGCGCGAGATGAAAAATCGCGTGGGCCGGTTATTGGGCCAGCAAATCGAGGGCATGCCATGGCTGGGCACGTTCCATTCGATCTGCGTGAAACTTTTGCGTCGCCATGCCGAATTGGTGGATTTGAAATCGAATTTCACCATCTTGGACACGGACGATCAGCTGCGGCTGTTGAAGCAACTGGTGCAAGCCGCCCATATCGACGACAAGCGGTGGCCCGCGCGCCAATTGGCGGGCATCATCGATGGCTGGAAAAACCGCGCATGGACCCCCGACAAAGTGCCCGCCGCCGAGGCGGGCGCCTATAACAACAAGGGCGTGCAGCTGTATCACCAGTATCAGGCGCGCTTGCGCGAATTGAACGCGGTGGATTTTGGCGATCTGCTGCTGCACGTGGTCAGCATTTTTCAGCATCACGCGGATGTATTGGCGCAGTATCAGCGGTGGTTCAAATATATCTTGGTGGACGAATACCAAGATACCAACGTGGCCCAATATCTGTGGTTGCGGCTGCTGGCGGGGCAACACAAAAACATTTGCTGCGTCGGCGATGATGACCAGTCGATCTATGGCTGGCGCGGTGCCGAGGTGGGCAACATCTTGAAATTTGAAAAGGATTTTCCCGGCGCCACGGTGGTGCGGCTGGAGCAGAATTACCGCTCGACCCCGCATATTCTGGCGGCGGCCTCTGGGGTGATCCGCGCCAATCAGGGCCGCTTGGGCAAAGAGCTGTGGACCGCCGAGCAAGAGGGCGAAAAGCTGCGCCTGATCGGCCATTGGGATGGCGAAGAAGAGGCGCGTTGGATCGCCGATGAAATCGAGGCGATGCAGCGCGGTACACGCGGCATGGCGCCTGTGGGCTTGGACGATATCGCCATTTTGGTGCGCGCCAGCCACCAGATGCGCGCCTTTGAAGACCGGTTTTTAACCATCGGTTTGCCCTACCGCGTGATCGGCGGCCCCCGGTTTTACGAGCGCATGGAAATCCGCGATGCCATGGCCTATTTCCGGCTGGTGGTCAGCCCTGCCGATGATCTGGCGTTCGAGCGTATCATCAACACGCCCAAGCGGGGGTTGGGTGATAAGGCGCAGCAAACCATCCAGCGCGCCGCGCGCGATGCGGGTGTGCCGCTGGTCGAGGGGGCCGCGCTGGTGCTGCGCGACAAATTGCTGGGCGGCAAAGGCGCGGCGCAGTTGGGGCTGTTGTTGGAAAATCTGCGCCGCTGGGGCCGGATGGCGGGCGACAGCGCGATAGATCACAGCGAATTGGCCGGGCTGATCCTAGACGAATCTGGCTATACCGAGATGTGGCAAAACGACAAAACCCCCGAGGCCCCGGGGCGGTTGGAAAACCTAAAAGAATTGGTCAACCATCTGGAAGAGTTCGAAAACCTGCAAGGGTTTTTAGAACATGTCAGCCTTGTGATGGACAACGAGACCGACGATGGCGGGCAGAAAGTTTCGATCATGACGCTGCATGCCGCCAAAGGTTTGGAATTTCCGGCGGTGTTTTTGCCGGGCTGGGAAGACGGGCTGTTTCCCAGCCAGCGCAGCATGGATGAAACTGGGCTTAAGGGTCTCGAGGAAGAGCGGCGCTTGGCCTATGTGGGCATCACCCGCGCCGAGCAGCTATGCACCATTTCCTTTGCAGGCAACCGCCGGGTTTTTGGGCAATGGCAAAGCCAGCTGCCCAGCCGCTTTATCGATGAATTGCCCGAACCACATGTGGAAATTCTGACGCCTCCGGGCCTTTATGGGGGGGGCTATGGGGCGGCGGCCAGCGGGATCGAATCGCGCGTGGCCAATGCCAATGTCTATAACTCGCCGGGCTGGAAGCGGCTGCAGGCGCGTGCCAGCGCCCGCCCCAATAGCCAGCCCAGTGAAACCCGCCATGCCGTGATTGACGCCACCGCCATAAGCGCCTTTGCTTTGGGGGATCGGGTGTTTCACCAGAAATTCGGCTATGGCCGGGTCGAGGCGATCGAGGGTGACAAGCTGGAAATCGCCTTTGAAAAAGCGGGCATCAAAAAAGTGGTGGCGCAATTCATCATGGCCGCAGACGACGTGCCATTTTAAACAGGCCTTGCGCAAACGGCGCATTTTGCTGGGTTGATGTCTTTTTTCTGCGGGTGACGTGCGGGTATTTATGCCACTCTATCCCTATGTGGCGGGTGCTTAGGGCGCCGCCAATGCAAGCTTTGGGCAGGGTAATGGGCGCAAAACACCTGTTGGACCAACTGGAAAACACCCCCGCCGCCGGCGCCCCCGAGGCCCGTTTGGCGTTTCTTTATTGGGTGTTGCACTTGCCCCATGGCACGCCCACGGCACGCGCTGCGCGCGATGCGCTGGCACATTTGCCCACAGATCCACAAACCGCACCAGGCCGCGCCTTTGCCGCTTATTTGCAGATGGCCACCAAGCCTGGGTTTGCCGCGCCATCACAACGGCGGCGGGCCAAGTGCCTGCAATAAAACATTTTTTATGCGCTAGAAAAGCAAACGGCGGCACCCAGGGAGGAGGAGGGGCACCGCCGTTTTTAAACGTTGGCCCTAGGGAGGAGGAGGCGGGCCAGCGTATGCATTTGGGCAAAAGCCCGAAACTGATGTGCGGCGGCACCAAGGGAGGAGGCGGTGCCGCCGCGCTGTCAACGTCGCCCCAGGGAGGAGGAGAGAGGCGCCGTATTTCTGGCCCAAGGGCGGGTATAAAGTGCGACGACATCAGGGAGGAGGAGAGATGCCGCCGCCAGTTTCAGCAGGCCCAGGGAGGAGGGGAGGGCCGGCGACTGTTCTAACTTATTTGCCCGTCAGGGCGTTTTCATAAGCAACCGACCAAGCGATGCCGCGAATTTGTGCGCGGTGCATGCCCAAATCGGCCAATTCACGATTGCTGAGCGCTGAAAGCTCGTTCAGCGTGGTGCGATACACCCGATAGCGGGCAACACGCGCTTTAAGCTGTGCAAAGACCCCGGCGCCTTTGGGGGCGCTGATGCTGTTTGCCGTATCACTGATGAATGCCATCTTGATGTGTCCGTCTCTATTCTGGGTCGTGTGTTATTCTGTGTCGTGTGTGTCGTGTGCTGCGCCACATCGGCGCCGCTGTTGTGATGAATATGTAGTGAAATGCTGCGCCTGCACAATGGCTGCATGCGCAATGCTGCTATGCAGAAAATGCATATGCTTTGCTGACCTTTTTTTCGGCGGCTTTGCTGAAATATCAGGCAGTTATAAAATCTGTCTCGGCCCCCCTTGTGCCTTGGGGTGGCTTGCGCCCTTATGCGCCCAACAAACGGAGGCAATTGGCATGGCACTTACGCAACAGGCAGTTTTGGCGGCGCTTTCCAAGATTGCGCTGCCTGATGGCGGCGATCTGGTGGGGCGCGATATGATCCGCGCGCTGGACATTCAGGGTGCAACGATACGATTCGTCATCGAAGCCCCCACGCCCGAGGCCGCCCGCCAAATGGAACCCCTGCGCCAAGCCGCCGAAACGGTTGTGGCGCAATTGGCTGGTGTGGAAAAAGTCAGCGTGGCGCTTACCGCCCACGGCCCGGCCGAAAAGCCGCCCGCGCCCAGCCTGAAAATTGGCGGCCACCCCACGCCACAGGCGGGCCCCAGCAAACCTGCGGGCGTGGCGCGTATTTTGGCCGTTGGTTCGGGCAAGGGCGGCGTTGGCAAATCGACCGTATCGTCGAATTTGGCGGTGGCTTTGGCCCGCCAAGGCCGCCGCGTGGGGTTGCTGGATGCCGATATCTACGGGCCCAGCCAACCGCGAATGATGGGGGTTAACAAACGCCCCGCCAGCCCCGATGGCAAAACCATCATTCCGTTGCAGGGCCATGGTGTGACGCTGATGTCGATCGGGTTGATGCTGGACCCGGACAAGGCAGTTGTGTGGCGCGGGCCCATGTTGATGGGGGCGCTGCAGCAAATGCTTGGGCAGGTGCAATGGGGCACGCTGGATGTGCTGATCGTCGATCTGCCGCCCGGCACGGGGGATGTGCAGCTGACATTGTGCCAGCGCACCCAGCTGACCGGGGCCATCGTGGTCTCGACCCCGCAGGATGTGGCGCTGCTGGATGCGCGCAAAGCGATTGATATGTTCAACACGCTCAAAACCCCTATTTTGGGGCTGGTCGAAAACATGTCGTCTTTTCATTGCCCCAGCTGTGGGCACGAGGCGCATATCTTTGGCCACGGCGGCGTGGCACAAGAGGCGCAGCGACTGGGGCTGCCGCTGTTGGCGCAATTGCCCATCGATCTAGAGACGCGGCTGGCAGGCGATGCCGGCACTCCGGTGGCGGCGGGCGATGGGCCTATGGCCGAGGCCTATGCGCAATTTGCCCGGGGGTTGATCGAGGGGGGCATGGCCTAAGCCAGCCCAAGGCCTGTGCCTGGTTATGCCAAAAAGCGGCCCAAGCGGCCGCTTTTTCATTGGCATGGGAATACGTGGGATATCTGCGCCACACCACAAGGGCGCTGGCGATCATTGGCCACGAATCACCGTATTTCAGCATGAAGACCGGGGTGTTTGGGGCTAAAAACCCTAGAAATTTTGGCAATCTTCCAAATTTCCGGGAAATCATGGGAATATTTTGGCAGCTCGCGGGAACACAATATATTGTGGTTACCTCTTTCGTATAATGCCTTTTGTTGTGCTTTGTGTGCGCCGGATCGGCCCAAGTCCACGCCCATCGCGCAATTTCGCCTGTCTTTGACCCATATTTCGCCGCAAATTTTTATTGATTTCCATGAATTCCCATGTCATCCCTAATCCACACGATGAGATTGGGGACACAAGGGGCAACAAGACCCCGTGAGAACGACAAGTCAGGTTTCATACAGGCACCCGCTTTCATCGAACCATGAGATCCGGCGCGCGAGCGAGCAGACATCCCCCCAGATGGCGCGCGCAGTCGGACACCCCCGCGACTGGCGGGACGAGGGCGGCGGATTGGGCAGTGGCAGCAGCTCAATCCGCCGTTTCGTTTCAAGGGCGCGGTTTGCTGCAACGGGCTGGGGCAACAGGAAAAGGATCACGCAACGTGGTTCGCAGGTTTAGAGGCGAAAGCCACCATAAGGTGGACAGCAAGGGGCGGGTGTCTATCCCGGCCTCGTTTCGCCGTGTTCTCGAGGCGGGCGACCCCGCCTGGACCGAGGGCCTGAACCCCGAGCTGGTGATCGTTTATGGCGACCACCGCCGCGCCTATCTTGAATGCTACACAATGGATGCCATCGCCGAGGTCGACGCCAAAATCGACGCGCTGCCGCGCGGCTCGATGGAGCGTAAGATGTTGCAGCGGTTGTTTCACGGCCAAAGCTTTCCCACAGCAGTGGATGAAACGGGCCGTTTGGTGTTGCCCGCCAAATTGCGTCAAAAGATTGATCTGCAAGACGAGGCGTTTTTTATCGCCGCCGGCGATACGTTCCAGATCTGGAAGCCCGAAACCTACGAGCAGGAAGAACTGGCCAAGACCGATGCTTGGCTGGATGATCTGCCCGATGATTTCGATCCGTTGATTTTGTTGGATGGCGGAAAGGCGGGGTAAGGGTATGCGCGTCGTCGATACGACAGACCAAGCCCCCCATATCCCCGTTTTGTTGCGCCCGCTTTTGACAGCGGTGGCGCCGGTGCGCGGTGTTTGGCTGGATGGCACCTTTGGCGCCGGTGGGTATAGCCGGGCGCTGCTAGAGGCGGGGGCGGATAAGGTCATTGGCGTGGATCGCGACCCGCTGGCGTTTCAGATGGCGGCCTCTTGGGCCGGCGACTGGGGCGCGCGGCTGGAACTTGTGCAGGGCGTGTTCTCGCAGCTTGACGACTATGGCCAAGATCTGGATGGCGTGGTGCTAGATATCGGCGTCAGCTCGATGCAAATCGATCAGGCCGAGCGTGGCTTTTCCTTTATGAAGGATGGCCCGCTTGACATGCGGATGAGCCAAGAAGGCCGCAGCGCTGCAGATATTGTCAATACCGCCGACGAAGAAGAACTGGCCGATATTTTGTATCATTATGGCGAAGAGCGGGCCAGCCGCCGCATCGCCCGCGCCATTGCCCGCGCCCGTGCCGAGGCGCCGATCACCACCACCTTGCGCTTGGCGGAATTGGTCGAGGGGTGTTTGCCCCGCGCCAAACCCGGCCAAAGCCACCCCGCCACGCGCAGCTTTCAGGCGCTGCGTATCGCGGTGAACGATGAATATGGCGAATTGGTTGGTGGGCTAGAGGCGGCAGAGCGTGCATTGCGCCCGGGGGGGCAGCTGGCCGTTGTGACCTTTCACTCGGTCGAGGACCGGATCGTAAAGCGCTTTTTCACCGACCGCTCGGGCGGGGGTGGGCGGGGCAGCCGCCATGGGCCCGATATTGTCAAAGCCGCGCCACAGTTTACCCAAGCCAGCCGCAAAGCGATTGGCCCAGACGATCAAGAACTGGCCGAAAACCCGCGTGCGCGCAGCGCCAAGCTGCGCGTGGGGCAGCGCACCGATGTGCCCGCAGGCCCGGTGGACCGGCGCGCCTTGGGGATGCCGCAGCTGAAAAAGGGGGGCCATAATGCGTAACTTTTTATCGGTTCTAACGGCATTGGCGGTGATTGGCTTGGCGTTTTGGGCCTATCACGAAAACTACAAAACCCAAGAGGCGCTGGCCACCAATGAGGCGCTGCAAAATGATATCGCCGATGCCCGCGCCCGCCTTGCGGTGTTGCGCGCGGAATGGGCCTATCTGAACCGCCCCCAGCGCTTGCGCGAACTGGCCGAGCTGAATTTTGACAAGCTGGGCCTGTTGCCCTTTGCCCCCGAACAATTTGGCAGCATCGATCAGGTGCCCTACCCGCCGTTGCCAGCGGTTCAATTGTTTGACAGCACCACCGCCGTGAATACCACGGAGGCCAGCCAATGATCCGCACACCGCTGCGCCCGCTTGCCCGTATTTTGGATGCCCGTCGCCGTGGCGAAAACCCCGACGCCATCGAACGCGAAAACCTGCGGTTGCGCCACGAAGAGCTGCGCGATCACGCGCGCCGCCGGGCCGAAGGCCGCTTGTTGGTGCTGGGATTGGTGTTTTTATGTGCCTATTCGGTGATTGGCGCGCGCATGGCCCATGTGGCCGCCACCGAACCGGCCGAACCGCGCACCGCGCAGGTGCGCGCGCCCATCGTGGCGCAGCGCGCCGATATCGTCGATCGGCAGGGCCGCATTTTGGCCACCAATCTGGAAACCCATTCGCTGTATGCCCAGCCGCCGCTGATGGTGGATCCGGTGGGGGCAGCCCATGCGCTGGCGCAAATCTTTCCAGATCTGGACGAAAAAGAGCTGGTAGAGGATTTCACCGGCAAACGAAAATTTTTGTGGATCAAACGCAAGCTTAGCCCCGAACAAAAGCAGGCTGTGCATGATATCGGCGAGCCGGGGTTGCTGTTTGGCCCGCGCGAGATGCGCCTTTACCCCAATGGCCGCTTGGCCGCTCATGTGTTGGGGGGGGCGGGGTTTGGCCGCGAGGGGGTGCATGCCGCCGAAGTGGTGGGCGTGGCCGGGGTCGAGCTGGAATTCGATGACATGCTGCGCGACCCTGCCCGCGAGGGCGCGCCGCTGACCTTGTCGCTGGATGTGTCGGTGCAAGCTGCGGTCGAGCAGGTGCTTTATGGCGGCATGAAGATGATGAATGCCAAGGGCGCTTCGGCCATTTTGATGGATGTGCACAGCGGCGAATTGCTTAGCATCGTCAGCTTGCCTGATTTCGACCCAAACGATCGCCCGCGCCCGCCGGTTTCGGGCCGCGCCTCTGACAGCCCGTTGTTCAACCGCGCGCTGCAGGGCGTTTATGAACTTGGCTCGACATTTAAGATATTCACCGTCGCACAGGCGTTGGATTTGAACTTGGTCTCGCCTGAAACCGTGATCGACACGCGCCCCCCCTTCAAAGTGGGTGGCCACCGCATTGGCGAGTTTGAGAACCACAATTATAAAGATATCTCTGTCGAAGAGATCATCGTCAAAAGCTCGAACCGCGGCACCGGCAAAATTGCCCTGATGGTGGGCAAAGAGCGCCAGCAGGAATTCTTGCGCCAGTTGGGCTTTTTCACCCCAGTGCCCATTGAAATGGGCGAAGCTGCGGGCGGGCGCCCCTTGCTGCCCACAAAATGGACCGATCTTTCCGCTGTCACCATCTCTTACGGGCATGGGCTGTCTACCACACCGCTGCATTTGGCGGCGGGCTATGCGGCCATTGCCAATGGCGGCTATCTGGTGAAACCCACGCTGCTGCGTCAAGCGGGGCCAAACTATGGCGCGCGGGTGATCAGCGCCGAGGTGGCCGCCGCCTCGCGCCAGATGCTGCGCAAAGTGGTGACCGAGGGCACCGCCAGCTTTGCCGAGGTGCCGGGCTACCAAGTGGCGGGCAAAACGGGCACGGCAGACAAGCCCATCGAAACCGGCGGGGGCTATTACAAAGATAAGGTGATTGCCACCTTTGCCGCGATGTTTCCAGCCGATGCCCCGCGCTATGTGCTGGTGTTGATGCTGGACGAGCCGGTGGAAACCAGTGGCGACAAACCGCGCCGTTCGGCCGGCTGGACGGCGGTGCCCGTCGCCGCCGAGGTGATCCGCCGCGCCGCGCCGCTTTTGGGCCTGCGCCCGGTTGTTGAACCGCAGGTGCGCGCTGGTATAACGCTGTCATCTTCACGATAGGTGGGCGACACAACCATGACACAGCACGCGCTTCGGCTTTCGCAACTGGGTTTGAACGCGGCTGGCGGGGCAGACCCGGTATTGGCGGGTTTGGCCGTGGACAGCCGGCAGGTGCGCCCGGGCTATCTTTTTGCCGCTTTGCCCGGCACGCAGGCCCATGGTGCGGGGTTCGTGGCCGCTGCGCTGGACAAGGGGGCGGTGGCGATTTTGACCGATGCCGAAGGCGCGGCACTGGCCGGGCCTGCCATGCAGGGCCGTGGGGTGGCGGTGGTGGTGGCCGAAAACCCCCGCCAAACATTGGCTTATGCGGCTGCCTTGTGGTTTGGTGCCCAGCCCAAAACCATGGTGGCCGTGACCGGCACCAATGGCAAAACATCGGTGGCCACCTTTACCCGCCAGATCTGGATGGCTTTGGGCCTAGAGGCGGTGAACCTTGGCACCACCGGCGTCGAGGGGGCCTATGCCGCCCCCTTGGCCCATACCACCCCCGAGCCGATCACCCTGCAGCGCACGCTGGCCGAGTGCGCCCATGCCGGCATCACCCATGCCGCGATGGAGGCCTCGTCGCACGGCTTGTCGCAATATCGCCTTGATGGCGTGCAATTGCGCGCCGCGGGGTTCACCAATTTCAGCCAAGATCATCTGGATTATCACGCAACATTCGAGGCCTATTTCGAGGCCAAGGCCGGGCTTTTCACCCGCGTTCTGCCCGAAGACGGCTGCGTTGTGGTCAACCTTGATGATCCCATGGGCCCGCGCGTGGCAGATATTGCCCGCGCCCGGGGGCAGCTGGTGATCGGTGTGGGCCGTCAGGCAGGCGCTGATTTGCAAATGCAAGCACAGCGGTTTGACAGCACCGGCCAGCACCTGCGTTTTGCATGGCATGGCGAGGTGCATATGGCGCGGTTAAACCTGATTGGCGGCTTTCAGGCGGAAAATGTCTTGGTGGCGGTGGGCTTGGCCATTGCCAGTGGGTCGCAGCCCGAGGCGGTTTTTGCCACGCTGCCGCAGCTGGATACAGTGACCGGGCGCATGCAACTGGCCGCCACCCGCAGCAATGGCGCGGCGGTCTTTGTTGATTATGCCCACACACCCGATGCCGTGGCCACGGCCCTTGCGGCGCTGCGCCCGCATGTGATGGGGCGTTTGGTGGCGGTCATTGGGGCCGGGGGCGACCGCGATGCGGGCAAGCGCCCCTTGATGGGGGCCGCGGCGGCCAAAGCGGCCGATCTGGTTTTCGTGACCGATGATAACCCCCGATCCGAGGATCCGGCCAGTATTCGTGCCGCCGTGATGCAGGGCTGTCCAGCGGCCCAAGAGGTGGGCGACCGTGCCGAAGCCATTTTGCGCGCCGTCGATGCCTTGGGGCCGGGGGATGCTTTGCTGATTTGTGGCAAAGGCCACGAAACGGGCCAAACGATTGCGGGCACGGTTTATCCTTTTAACGATGCCGAGCAGGCCAGCCTTGCCGTGGCCGCCTTGGACGGGAGATTGGCATGACGGGCCCAACCACAGCCCCCCTTTGGACCGCAGGCGAAGCGCGCGCCGCAACCGGCAGCACCAGCCCCGGCACATGGCAGGCCTATGGCGTTTCGATCGACACGCGCACCTTGCAGCCCGGCGATATTTTTGTGGCTTTGCAAGCCGCGCGCGATGGCCATGATTTCGTTGCTGATGCTTTGAAAAAGGGCGCAGTGGCGGCGCTGGTCAGCCGCGTGCCACAGGGGCTGGGCCCCGATGCGCCGCTGTTGGTTGTGCCCGATGTCCTGCGCGGGCTTGAAGATCTGGGCCGCGCGGCGCGCGCGCGTTTCAAGGGCCGGGTGGTGGCGGTGACAGGCTCGGTTGGGAAAACCTCGACCAAGGAAATGTTGCGCTGCGTTTTGGGTGGGCAGGGCAAGACCCACGCCGCCGAGGCCAGTTACAACAACCACTGGGGCGTGCCGCTGACGCTGGCGCGCCTGCCACGCGATGCCGATTTCGCGGTGATCGAGATTGGTATGAACCACCCCGGCGAGATTGCCCCGCTCTCGCGCATGGCGCGCCCGCATGTGGCGATGGTCACAACCGTGGCTGCCGCCCATTTAGAGGCGTTCGAGAATATCGAAGGGATCGCCCATGAAAA
>Ga0181593_10003666_pt1 | contig 14012 bp, 12 predicted proteins | sample 071ome_19_FD_133756 | JGI IMG/M metagenome (GOLD analysis project Ga0181593, IMG submission 133756) | Coastal salt marsh microbial communities from the Groves Creek Marsh, Skidaway Island, Georgia - 071413AT metaG (megahit assembly) | ecosystem: Environmental > Aquatic > Marine > Intertidal...
GCGACCACGGCGCCGCGCCGGAGCGCAAGACAGCGGGTTGAGGGCGGTCTCCGCTCGCGCGATTCCTTGTCCCGCCGCCCTGACGAAAGTCAGGGCTTTCGCCGCCGGCCTTTCAACCCGATGGACTGGTGGCCGGTTTCGAGCATTCCCATGCGGCGACCACCGACGGCAAGAGCCCTTGCCTTCGCAAGAGCGACGGAGAAAGGATTAAAACGACGGAGAAATGGGAAGGGCGACGGAGAAATGCGCCCGCCCGCATCAAGATCGGCCCTCGCCGCCGCCTCAGGCGTTTCCGGTCAGATAGTCCATCGCCGCCTGCACCCCGCCCTTGGAATGCGGAACGCCGGCCACGGCGAGCCCCATTTCAACACCCGACAAGGTGCCCATCAGCATCAGATCGTTAAAATCACCGAGATGACCGATCCGGAACATCTTGCCCTTGACCTTGCCGAGGCCGGCGCCGAGGGACATGTCATAATTTTCCAGGATCACCCCTCGAACGGCATCGGCGTCGATCCCCTCGGGCATCACCACGCCGGTCAGAACCGGGCTGTGCTCGCTCGGCTCCAGGCATTGGGTTTCCAGCCCCCAGGTCGCCACCGCGCGGCGCGTCGCCTCGGCGTGACGCTCATGGCGGGCGAAGACATTCTCCAAGCCTTCCTCCATCAGCATGTCGCAGGCCTCTATCAGGCCATAGAGCAGGTTGGTGGCCGGTGTATAGGGGAAGTTCCCGGTCGGGTTATTGGCGAGTTGGCCGCTCCAATCCCAATAGGAGCGCACGGAACGCGATGTTTTCGAAGCTTCCACCGCCTTCTTGCTGACCGCGTTGAAGCCGAGGCCGGGCGGCAGCATCAAACCCTTTTGCGAGCCGGTGATGGTGACATCCACGCCCCATGCATCATGCTTGTAATCCGCCGAAGCCAGGCCGGAGATTGTGTCCACCAGAAACAGAGCCGGGTGCTTGGCCCGATCGATCGCCGCGCGCACATCGGCGACCTTCGAGGTGGCGCCGGTGGAAGTTTCGTTGTGAACGATGCAGACCGCCTTGATCTCGTGCCCGGTATCCGCCGTCAACCGCTCCTCGATCACATCCGCCCGCACCCCGCCGCGCCAATCACCGGCGATCAGTTCCGGCTCCAGCCCGATGCGCCGCGCCAGCTCTTCCCACAGGGTCGAGAACTGGCCGGTCTCGTACATCAGCACCTTGTCGCCGGGCGAGAGCGTGTTGACCAGGGCGGCTTCCCAGGCGCCGGTGCCCGAGGACGGGAAGATGATCACCGGCTCGGTGGTCTGGAAGATCGGCCGGACCTTGGCCAAGGCCTCCTTGGCCAGCGCCTGAAAGGTCGGCCCGCGATGATCGATGGTCGGGCGCTCAATGGCGCGCAGGATGCGGCCCGGCACATTGCTGGGGCCGGGGATCTGCAGGAAATGGGGGCCGGCGCGGTGGCTCATGATGATACTCCAGTTCGGTGTGGGGCCGCCTATCAGCGGATATGCCATTCCTCGGTCAGAGGCCTGGCACCGTTCAATTCGCCATAACCGGCGCCGGTGGTGCCCCCGGGATTTTCGCCGAAATAGCGAGGGTCCCTAGGCTCCGAGGCCGGTTGATAACGGATGTCGGTGGTAAGTCGGATCTTGTTGTCGCTGGCGTGATGTTCCAGCGCGCCATGTACCGTGTACATGCCGAAAATCAATACGTCGCCGGGCCGAAAACGCGCGGTCAGCAGCCGCGTGCCCCGTGACCGCGCGAAATCGGCGGGGTGTTCGTCGATCGAAGCCTTGCGGTCCTTGTCGCGGGCAACGTCGAAGCCATCGAACCGGCGGCGGATATCGGGGAATTCATGGGAGCCCTCGACCACGAAAAGCGGCCCGCGATCCAAATCGATATCGGTATAGGCGATCCAGCAAGTCAGGACACGGTCGGTGGCGCGGGTGAAAAATCCGGCGTCGCAATGCATGTGGGTAAACCGTCCGCCGGGCACCGCGCGCAGAAACAGATAGTCGAAACCGATGGCGGTCTCTCCGAGAATCGCCGTCATCGCGCCGGTGAGGGTTTCCCCATTGGTGACTCGTCGCAGCGCCGGCCCCTCGCTCGCCGACTTCCAGAACACCCCTCGGTTATCGTACAGGGCGTCGCGGCGCGATTGCCCAGAAAAGACGCCATCGGCGGTGGGCTCCGCGATCTCGCCGACCTCGCCCAGACGCGCGAACACCTCCTCGCGAGCCGCCTTGATATCACCGGGGTCGATCAGGCCGCGCAGCAGCAGATATCCGTCGCGTTCGAGCGCGGCGCGGAGGGTCGCGCCGTCCGGCAAGGGCGTCGGGGTTTCGACCAGAGGACCAAGCAAGTCCGGGGGGATCGGCTTGCCGTCCAGTAGAGCCGGCGTCACGAACCGATCGTCAGGCAAGAGCTCTCTCCAACACCCTCGCGACATGCACGGCCTCGCGGCCCGCGCCGTCATGGATCTGGTGGCGGCAGCTGGTTCCATCGGCGACTAGGATCGTATCGGGTTCCGCTTCGCGCACCGCCGGCAGGAGATCAAGCTCGGCCATGGCCATCGATGTCACGTGGTGATCCGCCTCGTATCCGAAGGCGCCGGCCATCCCGCAGCAGCTTGAGTTGATCACCGAAACATCGAGATCCGGCACCAGGGCCAGGGCCTTCTCCACCGCGCCCATGGCGGCAAAAGCTTTCTGGTGACAGTGGCCATGCACCAGCGCCTTCTCGCCAACCGGCTTCAAGGGCAGGTTAAGCCGCCCGGCCTCTTGTTCGCGGATCAGGAATTCCTCGAACAACATCGCGTTGGCCGCTAGGCGCTCGGTTTCCGACCCCGGACGCATCGCCGTGAACTCATCCCTCAATGTGAACAGACAGGACGGCTCCAGACCGACGACCGTCATGCCGGCATCCAGATAGGGCGCGTAGGCGGCCAGCATCCGGTCGGCCTCGGCCCTGGCCTCGTCAACCAGCCCGGCGGCGAGCAAGGTACGCCCACAGCAGAGCCGCTCCCCACTCCCATCCATTGACGGATCCACGACATGCACCTGATAGCCGCCGACCTCCAGAACCCGAAGCGCGGCGCGAAGGTTCTCCGGTTCGAAGTAGGAATTGAAAGTGTCCGCGAGCAGCACCAAGGCTTTTTCGCGCTCCACCTCGGATACTTCGTCGGCCCGGAACGGCTCGCCGCTCCACACCGGCAAGCTGCGCTTGGCGCTCAGCCCCAACAGCTTTTCGGTGAGCCAGGGCACCCCCGGCAGCTTGTCCCGTAGATTGGCGAGAAAATGGAACCGCGAGGCCGCCTCGGCATAGCGCGGCAGATATCCGATCAGCTTGTCCCGCGCCGAAAGGCCGTGCCGCCGGGCATGCGCCGCCTTCACCTCGATCTTCATCCGCGCCATATCAACGCCGGTCGGGCATTCCCGCCGGCACCCCTTGCAGGAGACACAGAGATCCATGGTCTCCGCCATCGCCTCCGAGGTCAGAGCCTCGGGGCCAAGCTGTCCGGTGATCGCCAGCCGCAGCGAATTCGCCCGCCCCCGGGTCACGTGCCGCTCATCGCCGGTGACGCGATAGCTCGGGCACATCACGCCCCCGCCCATGGCCCGGCAGGCGCCGTTGTTGTTGCACATTTCCACCGCGCCGGCGAAACCGCTCCAGTCCGACCAGTCCAAGGCGGTCTCGATCGGCTCGGGCCTATAATCCGGCTTGTAGCGGAACAGCGTGCGGTCATCCATTTTCGGCGGGTCGACGACACGGCCGGGATTCATCACGCCCTTGGGATCGAAGGCCCGCTTGACCTCGCCAAAGGCATCGACCAGGCGCTTGCCGAACATCGGCTCGTGAAACTCCGAGCGCACGATACCGTCGCCATGCTCGCCGGAGTGAGAGCCCTTGTACTGGCGCACCATCTCGAAGGCTTCCTCGGCGATCGCCCGCATCTTGGCGACGTCGGTGCCTTCCTTCATGTTGAGCACCGGGCGGACATGCAGGCAGCCGACCGAGGCATGGGCGTACCAGGTCCCGTCGGTGCCGTGCTTATGAAACACCTGGGTAAGCCGGTCGGTATATTCCGCCAGATCCTCCAGCGGCACCGCGCAATCCTCGATGAAGGAGACGGGTTTGCCCGCGCTCTTCATCGACATCATGATGTTGAGGCCCTGTTGACGCACGCTGGTGATGCGCGCCTGGAAGGCGGGGTCCACCGCCTCGATAATCGCGTCCGGATAGCCGAGATCCCCCATCAGGGCGTCAAGATCCCTGAGCTTGGCAAGGCCCGGCGCGGCCTCGTCGCCGGCGAATTCCACCAGCAGCAACGCCTGGGGTTCCCCCTTCACGAAACTATCGACTATCGGGCGGAAGATCGGAATATCCCGGGCCAGATCGATCATCGTGCGATCCACCAGCTCCACCGCCACCGGCCCCAGCTTGACGATATGCTGGGTCGCGTCCATGGCGGCGTAAAAGGTCGGGAAGTGGCAGACCGCCATCACCCGATGCCTGGGGATCTCGTACAGCTTGAGCTGGATCGACTTGAAGGTGGCCAGCGTCCCCTCGGAGCCCACCAGCAGGCTCGCCATGTTATGGCCCGCGGCATCGACCGTATCGAGATTATAGCCACCGACCCGCCGCTTCAGCTTGGGGAACCGCGCCTCCAGCTCGGCCTTCTCGCGGGCGGCGATGTCGCGCACGCTTTGAACCAGCGAGGTATATCGCGCCGGCGCGCCGAGCCCGCCGAGATTGCCGGGTACCTTGCCGAAGGTAAGGTGCTCTCCCGTCGGCAGCATCGCGTCGATCGCGGTGACATTATCGACCATGATGCCGTAATGGATCGAGCGCGCGCCGCAGGAATTGTTGGCGGTCATGCCGCCAATCGTGGCCCGCGACGCGGTCGAGATATCCACCGGAAAGAACAGCCCGTGGGGTTTCAGATAGGCGTTCAGATGATCCAGTACCATGCCCGGCTGAACGGTGATGCTCTTGGCCTCGGGCTCGAATGCCAGCACGTTCTTCAAATGCGGCGAGCAGTCGATCACCACCGCCTGATTCACCGTCTGGCCGCACTGGCTGGTCCCGCCGCCCCGAGGCAGCACCGCCGCGCCAGCGTCCACCGCGATCTCAACGGCGCGGGTCAGGTCCGCCTCGGTCCTGGGGACGACCACGCCCACCGGCTCCACCTGATAGATCGAGGCATCGGTTGAATAGCGCCCGCGACTGAACGCGTCGAACAGCACCTCGCCCTCGATCTCGCTCGAAAGGCGGCGCTCCAGAGCGCTGTCACCTGGGCCGGGACGCGGGGTGGTCATGGGCTGAACTCCACGGTGGTCACGTGGAAAATACCCCCCGCTCCCGCCCGCCGCAAACCCAGTTTCGCGATGTGAAACCTAGCCGCGGTTTAGCGGCGCTTACCTGAGCCTCGAAGTCGCTGTTTACCGCTCCACCAACCCCGTATCCCTGGCGGAAGCCAGGGCGATGGAAATTGTCTCGCCCCTCCCCTCACTCGTCATCCTAGCGAAAGCTAGGATCCATTCCGTCTTCGCTTGCCGTCGAAAGGTGGGGGAACGTGAGAGACATGATCCGCCATGCCCCCTTGCCGAGCCTCGCTCCCCACTCATAGGATCAAAGGCGCGACAGATGATGAAAGCCACGCCGTGCCCAACACCCTTGCCCAGGAGCAGATCGACGCGTTTCACGAGACCGGATGTCTTACGGTCGAGGGCGTGGTCGATGCCGAGACCGTCGCCTCCCTCAACGCCGACCTCGCCGGCTGGGTCGAGGAGAGCCGGGCCCATGGCGGCCCCTTCGGCGAGACCCTAGACGGCCGCCCGCGTTTCGACGTTCAGCCCGGTCACTCCGCCGAGACACCGGCGCTTCGTCGGGTATAGTCGCCGACCGAGATTTCCGAGGCCTATTGGGCGCTCCTGAACGGCTCGGCGATGATCGAGATGCTGGCGGATCTGATCGGCCCGGATCTGCGGCTGCATCACGCCAAGGTCAATTGCAAACTCCCGGGCTCGGGCACCGAGGTGGGCTGGCATCAGGATTTCACCTTCGATCCGCACACCAATGACGACATGGTCGCCTGCCTGATCTTTCTGGACGAGGTGACGCCGGATAACGGCCCGCTGATGACGGTTCCGGGCTCGCACCGAGGGCCGATCCACTCGCTCTGGCAAAACGAACGCTTCACCGGCGCCGTCGCTCCCGGCGTGGCCCGCGAGGCCGAGCCGCTGGCGGTGGAGCATACCGGTCCGGCGGGCACGGCTGCTTCATGCACTCCCGCGTGCTGCACGCCTCCAAGGCGAATGGGAGCGGCCGCTCCCGCAATCTCTACATCGCCCAGATCGCGGCGGCCGACGCGCTGGCGCTGACGCCCAACCACCTGCCCTCGATCCACGAGGGCGCGCTGCTGCGCGGCACCGAGCCGAAACGCATCCGCGCCGTCGCCTTCGACATCGAGATTCCGGAGATCCCCGAGACCACCTTTTTCGACCAGCAGGCAACGGTCGAGACGCCGAATTGATCGCCCGCCGAGCGACCGACGGAAAACCGCGCGCGCCCTCTTGCCGACACACCCGGGAAACGCTATAAGCCGCTCCCACGGTCGGGGAGTAGCTCAGCCTGGTAGAGCACTGTCTTCGGGAGGCAGGGGCCGGAGGTTCGAATCCTCTCTCCCCGACCAACGGGCTTACACGCGCCTCTCTCCAATCCCAATCGAAGACCCATCGCTGGGCCACATGGCCGGCTATCGCCAATTGTCCGCTCAACGCCGATGGTAGACCGCGCCCCACCCCACGAGCATTGAGAAAACACCGCAAATCAGGTCAACTGCCCGCCGAACCGAACCCACGAAGGCGGCATCATGAACCTATCGTCACTCCTAGCGAAGCGGGCCGAGGAGAACAGTCCGGTCCGCGTCGGCATGATCGGCGCCGGCAAGTTCGGGACCATGTTCCTGGCCCAGGCGGAGCGGCAACGTGGCATCCACGTGGTCGGCGTCTGCGACCTAAACCCCGACGCCGCGCGCTCGAACCTCGCCCTGGTTAACTGGGCGCCCGGGCGCTACGACGCCGCGTCCCTGGACGCCGCCGCCCAGGCCGGCACGACCCATGTCGGCGACAATTGGGAAGCGCTTGTCTCCCACCCCGCGATCGAGATCGTCATTGAATGCACGGGCAATCCGATGGCCGCCGTCACGCATATCCTGCGGGCGTTCCGGGAAGGGAAGCACGTCGTCAACGTAACGGTCGAGGCCGACGCGTTCTGCGGCCCCGGATTTGGCGTCAAGGCGCGGGAAGCCGGCGTGGTCTACTCGATGGCTTATGGAGACCAGCCGGCCCTGACCGCCGATCTGGTGGACTGGGCCCGGGCCTGTGGCTTTTCCGTGGTTGCAGCCGGCCGGGGCCACAAATGGCTGCCGCATTACCGAGCCTCCACGCCGGATACGGTTTGGGATCACTGGGGACTGACGGCGGAGCAGGCCGAGCGCGGGCGACTCAACCCGAAAATGTTCAACGCCTTTCTCGACGGCTCGAAACCAGCCATCGAGAGCGCCGCGATCGCCAATTGCTGTGGGCTCGACGCGCCGGAGAATGGCCTGGTTTTCCCGCCCGGTTCGATCGACGACGTGCCGACGCTGGCGCGCCCGCGCTCCGAGGGCGGTGTCCTGGAACGCAAGGGCATGGTCGAGGTGATCTCCTGCCTCCGGGAGGACGGGACACAGATCGACCACGATATCCGCAAGGGCGTCTGGGTCTGTTTCGAGGCGGACAGCGAGTACCTCAAGAACTGTTTCGAAGAGTACAAGGTGGTTACCGACCCCTCCGGGCGCTACATGGTAAATTACAAGCGCTGGCACCTGATCGGGCTGGAATTGCCGATTTCGGTGGCGTCGGTCGGCATCCGGCGCGAGCCGACGGGCGTTGCAACCGAATTCCGGGGCGATGTCGTGGCGGTGTCCAAACGAGCCTTGAAGGCGGGAGAGGTCCTGGATGGCGAGGGCGGTTATACGGTCTCCGGCGGGTTGCGTCCGGCCTCTCTATCGGTCGCGAAGGGGTATCTGCCGCTCGGCCTCGCGCACAACGTGAAACTGCGGAAAGACGTGGCCGAGAACGCGCCCGTGACCTGGGACGATGTCGAGATCGACACGACCAGCGACGCCTACCGGCTCCGTAAACAGGTCGAAGCGATGATCTGATCCGGGCTTTTCGCTGGATTATTCGCGCGGCAAGTTGCCAAGGGTAGTCCCGGAGACCGTCACCGAATGCTCACGCGGCTTGCGGCGGCGTGACGGCGCGCGTCGCGAGGCGCCACATCAGGCGCTCATGGGGAAAATAGTCCGACACCGGATAGTGCAGGCAATGGGTATTCTCCCACACGACGACGGTGTTCAATTCCCAGGTCAGGCGAAAATGGTACTCCGGTCGCTGCGCGTGCGCGTATAGAGACGCGAGCAGCGCGTCGCCTTCCGGATTTTCCATGCCGACTATGCTTCGACAATAAATCGGGACATTGACGAACAGATAGTCGCGCCCGTTGTCCGGATTGCGGCATACCAGGGGGTGGCGAACCGGTTCTCCCTCGGTCATTGCCTTGAACTCCTCGGGCGAGAAGCGCGCCTTCGCGTTTTGTGTGGGTGACACCTTGTGGTTGGTTTCCATCCCCGAAATACGTCGCTTGGTATCCTCGTCCAAGCCCTCGTAAGCCGCTTCCAGATTGCAGAACAGGGTATCGCCGCCGCTCTCGGGAAGCTGTTGCGCGGCAAGGCTCAGATGGGGCGTCGGATTGGGACGGAACGAGTAATCCATGTGCCAAAAATTGATGGTCTGCTTTTCCTTCGGCCTGATATGCAGAATGCACAGTTCCGTCGGATGCCCGTCATGGGGAACCAGGTCCTCCTGCACGGTCTCGCCGAAGATGTTCATGAAACGCACATATTGCGGAGAGGTGATCGGCTGATCCCGGAACACCAGGACCTTGCGGTCGATAAGCGCCTCGCGAAGCGCGCCGGCCTCGGCCTCGCCGACATCAGCGAGATCAATATCGCTCACCCACATGCCGATCGCGGGGTTAATGGGCTTCATCTCCATCGCTACTTGCTCCCATGGACAAGGCTTGCCTCTACTTCCGACAAGCGTCGGTGAAATCCTATACGTGAACCGGCCTCCATCGTTCGGAAAAATTTGGGCCGGGTGCCGTCTACCCGCTAGACCTTTCCTGTCAGCATAACGAACAGCTATCCGCGTGGCGACGGGTGAGCCGTAGCTTCCCATCCCGGCGGCAAGCGAAACCGGAGATAGCTCTTCGTGTCGGATGGATCGGAAATCTTCAAGGCGGCCACCCTTGACGGCATCGGGCGTTGACCCGGCATCCCGGGGCGCCGCTATTCGTCTGGGAACGCGACTCCGGGGAACATGACCCGTTGCGCGATGGATCGCGACGCGGGAAAGTGGTCGTGGCCAAGGAGTAGTACATGGAAACGATCATCATAACCGGCGCGGCGGGCGGCATCGGACAAGCCACGGTGAAGGCTCTGTCGACGCCCGAACGCAAACTCATCTGCGTCGATCTCGACCCCGATCGGCTGGCCGAAACCGTCAACGGACTAGACGGGCCCGCGGTGCCGATTGTCAGTGATCTCGCCTCGCCGGATGCCTGCGCCGATATCGTCGCCCACGCCGGTGGAGCCGTGGCCGGTCTGGTGCATCTCGCGGGGACGGTGGAGTACGATCCCGTGCTGAACGACGACCCCGGACTTTGGGACCGGGTGATCAATTCAGGCCTGCGCAACGCCTATGACCTGGCCGGCGCCATCATACCGACACTCGCGCCGGGCAAGCGTCCCGCCAAATTCGTGTTCACCTCCTCGCTGGCGTTTCGGCGCGGCTCGCCGGAATTCATCGCCTATGGCGCCTCGAAAGGCGGCATCGCCGGACTGGTTCGCTCCCTGGCGCGTCGCCTGGGTCCCCTGGCGACGGTGAACGCCGTGGCGCCGGGGATTATCGAAACGCCGATGACGGTGAAACTGATGGCGGACCACGGAGAGCGGTTGCGCGCCGGGATCACCATGGGACGCTTCGGCCAACCCAAGGATGTCGCCGATGTCATCTCGTTTCTGATCGGACCGAACTCCGATTACATGACCGGCCAGATCCTTAATGTCGACGGCGGGATGGCGTTCGACTGACCGGGCGCGCCACCGCGGCTTCGCGCCCGCGGCGGATCTAGAGGGAGACGATCATGGAAAAACCGGAACCGGTGGATGGGATCGAGATCCTGATCCTGGTGGACAACGTGACCGACAGCCTCTCCTCGGTTCCCGATTTCGTGGAAACCGAGATGGCGAGCCTCAATCGTCGGCGGTCGGGCCTGTACAAACTGGCGGGCGACTGCCTTTGCTGCGCGGCGCACGGTCTTTCCTGTCTGGTCCGCCTGACCAGGGACGGCAAGTCGGAGACGATCCTGTTCGACACCGGCCCCGAGGACCGGACATTCGAGCAGAACGTCTCCCGGCTCGGGGCCGACCTCGGGCCGGTCGGCTCGATCGTTCTATCCCACGGCCATTGGGATCACGCGGGCGCGATGCTCCGAGCCCTACAGATGATCCGAGACCGTAACGGCGGTGCCAAGGTTCCGTGCTACGTGCATCCGGAGATGTTCCGACAACGCGCGTTGAAGCTCCCCGACGGCGGGTATCGGCTGATGCAGGACGTCCCCTCGCCCAAGGAATTGAGCGCCTTTGGCGCCGATGTGATCAACCGGCGAGACCCCCAGGTCATCGCCGACGGGTTGGCTTGGGTCAGCGGGGAGATCCCGCGCGAGACCTCCTATGAGGTCGGCCTGCCCGGGCAGCACCGCCGGACCGAGGACGACACGGGTTGGGAACTCGACGAGTTGCTGATGGACGAGCGCTATCTAGCCGTGAATGTCCGGGACAAGGGCTTGGTGGTTTTCACCGCCTGCTCGCACGCGGGGGTGGTGAACGTGCTACGTGACGCGCGAAGAAGCTTCCCGGGCGTGCCGCTGCACGCGGTGGTCGGCGGCCTGCACCTGTCCGGACCGAACGAACGGGTCATTCCCGAGACCGTCGAGGACATGAAGCAATTCGACCCATCCGTCATTGCCGCCGGCCACTGCACGGGGTTTCGAGCGCTCGCGGCTCTCTTGGGCGCCTTCGGCGACAAGCGCCTGGTCCCACTTTCGGTGGGCAAGTGTTTTAGGCTTTAGACGGGGAGCGGGCGCGCCTATCGAAACCCAGCGCCTCTATGCCCGCGGTCGACCATCTCAAGTGATTACGCTAGGCTCCAAGCTGCGGGTTGGGGTCGTGACCTTCAACGCCCCCTCGCAAGATCGCGGATAGCCAGGAACGGGAACCCAGATGCTGGAGCAGGCCAAGGACTTCAAGGACGAGAGCGACGTTCTGTTCGCGCTTCTGGACCCTCTCGACGACGCCGATTTCGATCGCCCGACCCTGTTCAAGGGATGGACCTTCACCGATATCCTCGGCCACCTACATCACGGCAACAAGCTGGCCGACCTCTCGCTGAATGACGAGGCGGCCTTCCACGAGACCTATGCCGAGATCAAGGCGCTGAGGGATGCTGGGACCGAGTGCACGGTGGCGACCGCGACCGTGCTCAACGGCCTGCGGGGCCGCGCGCTGCTGAACACGTGGCGCGACTTCTACGGGCCGATGAGCGACCGCTTTTCCGAGGCCGATCCGAAGCGGCGAGTGAAATGGGTCGGCCCGGACATGAGCGTGCGTTCCAGCATCACCGCGCGGCTGATGGAGACCTGGTCGCATGGGCAGGCCGCCTTCGATCTGCTCGGCGTGACACGCCAGGACACGGACCGGATCAAGAATATCGCGGTGCTCGGGGTGAACACTTTCGGCTGGACCTTCATCAATCGCGGTGAGACGGTCCCCGAACCGAAGCCCCATGTCCGCCTCACCGGCCCGTCCGGCGCGGTCTGGGAATGGAATACCCCGTCGACAAGCGAGCGCATCGAGGGCTCGGCGATGGAATTCTGTCAGGTGGTGACGCAAACCCGGAACATCGCCGACACGCGTTTGCGGGTTACCGGCGCCGTCGCCGAACAATGGATGAGCGTCGCCCAATGCTTCGCCGGCCCGCCCCGCACCCCACCGGCGCCCGGAACCCGCCGCATGTCGGGTGGCTGACGGCGGGCGCCGGCTACCTCCGCCCCGGTCCAATCATTTTTGAGAGTAGCGAATTGTCTAGGATGGATGCCGCCGTTCCTGGCGGAAAGATATTCCGGGGGTATCCCATCGTGGCGGCCTGCGGGCTGATCCAAGCGGTCAGCCTGGGCAGCATCTTCACCTTTGGCGTGCTGTTCCCCGAGTTGGAGCGCGAGTTTGGCTGGTCGCGCGCAGCGATCTCGGGCGCCTCCTCGTTCGGCTTCTTTCTGATGGGGATATGCGCGGTCTTCATGGGCCGCGCCGGCGATCGATTCGGGCCCCGGCTGGTGCTGTCCTGCGCCGGCGTTCTGCTGGGCTTGTCGTATATTCTGATCACCCAGATCGACGCGGTGTGGGAACTCTATGTGTTTTATAGCGTCTTGTTCGGGATCGGTCTCGCGGCCCATGACGTCGGCACGCTATCGACGGTCGCGCGTTGGTTCAAGCGACGCCGGGGACTGATGACGGGCATCGTCAAGTCGGGCGGTGGCATGGGACAGGTCCTGATCCCGTTTTGCGTCGCCGCGTTGATCGCCGGGCCCGGCTGGAGGACCGCCTGTCTGGTGTTGGGCGTGACCGTGATCGTCCTACAGGTCGGCGCCGCGCAAATCCTGAAACACAATCCCGGCCTGTTGGGATTGCGCACGGACGGCGAGCCCCCGAACCATCCGAAGACGACCGGCGCGGCGCTGAAACCGAACGATGCAACGCCGGCTGCCCCACCAGAAGTCTGGGAGGAAACCGGCGTCACGTTCAAGGAAGGATTGCGGTCCACCAATCTATGGAAACTTTGCGTGGCGAAGTTCTGCGATCTGTTTTGCCTGTTCACCGTCTTTATCCATATCGTTCCCTTTGCCACCGACCGGGGCCTGTCGCCGACGACCGGAGCCGCGCTATTGTCGGTGATCGGCGGGATGAGCATCGTCGGTCGCATGGTCATGGGAGGCGCCTTCGACAGGGTCGGCGCCAGGCTTTCCCTGATCATTTGTTTCGCAGGCCTGCTTTTGAGCCTGGTGCTGCTGCAGTTCGCGGGTCCGGCCTGGTCCTTGTTTCTTTTCGCGGCGATCTACGGGCCCGCGCATGGCGGTTTCTTTACGATCACCGCGCCGTCGGTGGCCGAGTTCTTTGGCACGCGCGCGCACGGGACCTTGTTCGGCCTGGTGGTGTCTTTCGGCACCATGGGGGCCACTCTGGGCCCGATTGTCGCGGGCTGGCTGTTCGATACGATGGGGAATTACGATTTCGCGTTCGGACTATTGTTGGGCGTTAGCATGACCGGCCTCGCCGTGGCCGTCACGATGCCGGCGAAAAGGTCGGACGAGGACGCTCGGCGAGCTTGACCGCGGTTAGGGCAATTTCAGCCGTCTCCGCGTGGTCAATCGCCTTGCTCAAACACGAGGATCAGCCCCTCGAACAGGAGCATCGCCCGGCCGCGGGGCTCGAAGGTGGCAAAGGGATAGAGGATCCTCAATCCCCGGGCGCAGGAAACTCTGTGGACATGAACCACGGTTTCCGTGAAAGCGAGTTCCTCGCGATATCGGGCGAAGTCACGGAATTCCGGATTGCGCAAAAAATCCTCCAGGGCGTAACTGGTATCGCTCCTGGCGAGACCGCCATAGATACAGTCGAAAAAGCTCCCCTTGGCCCAATCTCCGCGAAAGGACTGTCCCTTGCCCAGAACACTCTCGGGATTGTCTGACGTCAGCGTTCCTGGGACAAATTGGGCAGTTTTCGTAAGGGAGGATTTCTGGCTCATCGTAGAGACCGAAGGGAACGAAGATGAGGCAGAAATCCATGACATCGAAAGACCCGGCC
>Ga0181593_10003668_pt1 | contig 14008 bp, 9 predicted proteins | sample 071ome_19_FD_133756 | JGI IMG/M metagenome (GOLD analysis project Ga0181593, IMG submission 133756) | Coastal salt marsh microbial communities from the Groves Creek Marsh, Skidaway Island, Georgia - 071413AT metaG (megahit assembly) | ecosystem: Environmental > Aquatic > Marine > Intertidal zone...
GACACGCCAGTCAGGCAATTTCATGGTGGCATCGTGCAGCTGTTGATACAGCGGTGCTAACTGAGGCAACTCGCTCAGGCGCTCTCCATAAGGTGGGTTGGAAATCACCATCCCCCCCTGCTCAATCACGTCTTTCTGTACGCGCAGATCATTGATATCACGGCGTTCAAGATGCACTTTGCCCGCCAGCCCAGAACGCTCCAGATTCTTGTTCGCGGCATTGAGCTGCTCAGAGTCGATATCGAACCCATACAAACGATTATTAAGTGCGCTGATACCGTCAGTACGGCGCTGGCGAGCCTCTTCAACCAGCTTGAGCCAGAGTTTCCTCTCATGAAAATTCCAACGATCGAAGCCCCATCCCTGACGGTTCAGGCCCGGTGCGACATCTGCAGCCATCAGTCCTGCTTCTATCAGTAGTGTCGCCGACCCACACATCGGATCGACCAGTGCTTTGCCTTCTTTAGCAAGCTCCGGCCAGCCCGCACGGATCAACAGTGCTGCAGCCAGGTTCTCTTTCAGGGGCGCTTTACCCGGCTGTAATCGATAGCCGCGGCGATGCAGGCTGTCACCGGATACATTCAAAAACAGCAACAACCGGCCTTTACGCAACTGTGCTTCAATACGGATATCACCGGATTTATCGACCGATGGACGCGCCCCGGTGCGTTCTCGAAAGACATCCACCACAGCGTCTTTGATACGCTGAGCGCCGAACTGAGTGTTGTTAATGAAACGGCTGCTGCCGTGGAAATCAATACGGAAAGTTGCGTCCACGGGGAACAACGAGGGCCAGTCGACCGTTTTGGCCATTCTGTACATTTCATCCGCACTGTCTACCTGACATTCATGCAAAGGCAGTAACAAACGGCTGGCCAGGCGAGACCATAAACATACGCGATATGCGGCCTCCAGATCACCGTGCCAATAGACGCCGATATGGCTTTCTTTATCAACACTTCCGCCTAAGTGTCTGATTTCATCGGCCAGCAGTGCCTCTGTGCCTTTAGCACAGACAGCCAGCCAATTGGTATTTGGATCGTTATATTCGACGTCACTCATACATTCATTCACTCAGGGTAATAGCCAAAGGGTGTTAAAAGCCCAGTGCTTAGAAGAAATTAGTCATTAACATTCACCGCCTTGTCACGGTACAACTGTACGTGGTCCGCCGATATTTCTGTGGCTAACCGATGTTTTAATAACAGCGAGGAAGCAACACTATGAAAAAACAGAAACGCGACATGCAGGAAAGAGCATATGCACGTGGCTACCGGGCAGGCGTAGAACGCCGCTCTAAAGACCTGGCCCCAGAAGGGCCGACCCGCGATCATTGGATGGCCGGCTGGCGATCCGGACGCGCAGATAACTGGGATGGTTATACCGGCGTTTCTGGTATTCATCGTATGGCGATGTAACCCAACAGAATTTTGTAAGTCTCCACTCCTGACGAGCTGTCGTCAGACACCTGCTCCTTCTCCAGAGGAGCTTTGCCCGGCCTATGCCGGGCTTTTCATTACCGGTCTTTCATCAACGAATCGACACACTCACCGATCAGTTCAGGTCCACGGTAAATGAATCCGGAGTAGACCTGAACCAGAGACGCGCCCGCACGTACTTTATCGACAGCGTCCTCACCTTCAAGAATCCCCCCCACTCCGATGACCGGCATGCGACCAGAGAGAACACCACAAAGGCGCTCAATGGTCATGGTAGAAAGATCCGTGACCGGCGCCCCGGAGAGTCCTCCGGCTTCATTGCCGAACTCAGAACCTTCGACGCCTTCACGAGAGAGCGTGGTATTGGTCGCAATGACGCCATCCATTTCACAGTCAAGCAGGGTCTGAGCGACGGTATCTACTTCGTCATCTTCCATATCTGGTGCGATTTTTACAAAAATCGGCTTGTACCCGTATGTCACGGCCAGCTCTGCCTGACGCGCTTTCAGCGGCAGCAGCAGGTCGCGGAGGGCATCGCCATACTGCAGAGTGCGCAGTCCGGGGGTATTTGGCGAAGATATATTGACCGTAATGTAGGTCGCGTGCTCATACACTTTATTAAGGCAGATCAGGTAGTCAGATGTCGCGTCCTCTACAGCAGTATCGAAATTTTTACCGATGTTAATGCCGAGCACACCGTTGAATTTTGCTTTTTTGACCTGCTCAACCAGATGATCAACGCCTTTATTGTTGAATCCCATGCGGTTAATGATGGCCCGCTCTTCCGGCAAGCGAAACAGTCGTGGCTTAGGGTTGCCCGGTTGTGGGCGCGGCGTGATGGTACCGATTTCGATAAAACCAAAACCCAAGCGGGCAAAGGCATCAATGTAGTCGCCATTCTTATCCAGGCCCGCTGCCAGCCCGACCGGATTAGGAAAGGTGATACCAGCAACCTCGGTTGGCATCGCCGGAATCTTCTTGCTCAGAAAGCGAAGAATACCCAACTGCTCTGCCCGCCCCAGCATTTTGAGTCCCAGATCATGAGACGTTTCTCCGTCCATCATAAACAGAAACTGTCGGGCAAGGCTGTACCAACTCATAGTGATCTCTCAGTGTGTCAGGGTGGTGATTCAAACTGGGCGCATTATAGGGACTAAAGCGGCCGCTGTAGATGGCTGAGGGAGAAAAATGACGAACAAAACGTCAGATCAATCGTTCTATCCGCTCGAATTTGCCTGCCTGGTTAAACAGAATGGCAAAACGACCACGAACACCGTCGCGGGTGACAACCTGCTGCAGCACCCCCGCAGGAAAACGCACACTGCGCCCATCAGTCGATGTGGCCAAGACCGTACGGGCCGCACCCTGGTAGTAGCGCAGGTACTCATCACTGCTGATATTGAGATCCACAACTATTTTCTGGTTCATGGTCAGAGGTCACGTCCTTCACGTTCAACGTCCTGGCGGATACGCCATTCTTCCAGCCACTCACGCACGCCCTTTAGCCAGAGAACCCGGCTTTCAGTCATCATATCAGGGTGACGCTGCGTCAGGATGACCTCGGGTTGTAAATATTCCGGTAATACCGCGAGTCCCTGCTGGTTAAACAAGCGCGGAGCCAGCTCACCATAGCGCTTCCAGGGAAGCATGTCTGGCCTGCACACCGGGCCGGTGTTTAATACCTTTTCAAGTAGTCCCAGGGTACGCATCATTGAGCAATTCACGCTCTCGTTCCATGCGGGGTCTACATAGTCACGCCAGTCAAAGTCTGCCGCCGCAACCCACTTATCGCTCTGACAACGCACGTAAGGAACGTCAGCACGATCCGTCATGGGGTCCGGATGATCTGCCAGAATCCGGTTCCAGAAACGTAAGCCGTTAAAGTTAGCAACCAGGTCCGCAAAGGAATAGACCCCTGTCGTTTCCGCACCGAAGTATACGGACTCCGTCCACTCGCCGAACAAAAATGCTTTATTCAAAGGGCTTTTCAACCGGTCTGTTTCCAGAAAATAGCTATAACCTTCTGTGAAAAAATGTCCGAACTTATCCGTGCCGACAAAATCATCGCCCACACGCACCACGGCCGCCACCCGCTCGGACAGTACCAGCGACGGAGAATCCGGCCAGGTAAAATCCCGATAGATTGATTCCTGCAGCGGCATACTCAGGCGACTGACTTTCGGACTCTGCTGAGCAAAGGATTCGACCTGACCAATAATCGGCCGCGCCAACAGCACTCTGAACGAATCATATAGCCGGTCGACATTGCAACGGGATTGTTCAGGAACGCGCTGAACTTTGCGTGGTTTAAGGTGGGGTGCATTGCGGTTGGCCCTGACCAGAGCGCGCTCTATCCGTTGTTCGACTTCAGCGTTCAGAAGCGCACTGCTGTCCTGCAACTCAACGTCAGGTAGCTGACTGAACTGATCCACTTCTGCTGCTGACAGATGACCCGCCATTAACGGCAAGGTGAGCGCCAGCCCGATACAAAAGCGCGTGCGGAGGACAGAAAAGGAGGTGTTGATAGTCAATACAAGCGCCACAGGCCAGTGAAAACCCCATGGTTTTACACTGGCCGGCGGGTCAGATCAAATTTCACCCCAGCCTCCGGGCTGCCGAAACAGCTCAGAGCCGGGATGACAATGCTTATCGACTCAGGCGTGCTTGCTTGCCTGAGCCAGATCAAGCAACTCACGCAGGGCGACAGCAATCATCGGGAAGTTCATCTGATCCGTTGATTTCAGTTCCTCAAGCATTCTCGCCCAGCGTTCCACCAGAGTGGTCTGCTCGCGTTCCCAGTGCTCAATTGCCACCTCCAGATCAGTCTCATCGGAGTGCCCTTTCAGGATACCCACGGTCAGCGAACGCTGCTGCCAGTCGAGATCATCCCGGAAACTCTCCCGGGCCATGGCTTCCCAGTGATTAGAAGCTGGCAGCGCATTGATCTGCTCAAGGAACCAATTCAGCGATAGGTGATCTCCCACACCAAAATAGGCCTGAGTAACGCGCTCGACCGGACTCTCTGACTGAGCGGCAGCCTCGATGATACCGAGCGACGCGTACAGCTCACCTGCACCAGCAGTAAAAGCGGCCAGGTGGTCTGGAACGCCCGCCGCCTTACGACTTTCATATTCTTTCTGCCAGCGTTCGAGAGCGCCACCTTTCAGCGTTGTGCCAAGGTTGGCCGCAATATGACGCACCGCAGCGCCAAACTTCTCAACCTCACCGCCGATATCAACACTGACACGACGATTACGCAGGAACCAGCGCGCGGCGCGTCTGACGAGACGCATCAGCTCCGCCATCATATTTTCCTGCACGACAGTCGGCACCTTGTAATCCAGCGCACTGATTTCCTGCCAGTGTTCATGCAGAGAAAACGTATCCCGTGCAGTCACATAGGCACGGGCAACATCCACAATAGAGGAGCCAGTCGAATCGCGCAGACGATTCACGAAGGTAATTCCCATATGGTTGACCATGTCATTAGCGAGCTGCGTTGCCACAATTTCGCTGCGCAGTCGGTGATTGTTCAATGACTCAGCAAAGCGCTCGTTGAGTGCCGCAGGAAAGGCCGTCGTCAGAATTTTAGAAATGTATCCGTCCGAGGTGATCTTTTCAGAGTTCAACCGCTCTTTCATATCGGCTTTCGTGTATGAAATCAGCACCGCTAATTCCGGGCGGGTCAGCCCGATATTGTCATTGCGTCGCTCCTGGAGCTGCTCTTCATCAGGCAGGAACTCAAGCGCACGATTGAGTTTCCCCTGTTGCTCATAATCCTTCATCAGACGGATGTACTCATCAAGGCGCTCACGACAGTCACGATAAGCCAGCGCAATCGCCTGCGTCTGATGATAGTTATTGTTCAGCACAAGGTCGGCGACCGGGTCGGTCTGCTCCAGAAATACCTGGTTACGCTGTTTGCGTGTGAGATCACCATTATCCATGATCTCATTCAGCATAATTTTGATATTCACTTCATGGTCAGAGCAATCTACGCCCCCAGCGTTATCTATGAAGTCGGTGTATGAGGCGCCGCCGTTAAGCCCGAATTCAATACGGCCCAGTTGAGTAACGCCCAGGTTACCGCCTTCGCCAATGACTTTGGCGCGCACATCTCTGCCGTTGATACGCAGGGCATCATTCGCCTTATCTCCGACATCCGAATCCAGTTCGGTTGAGGCTTTGATGTAGGTACCAATGCCGCCGTTCCAGATCAGATCCACTTCGGCTTTCAGTGCTGCTTTGATCAGATCGTTAGGTGCAAGTTTGCTTTCTTTAATACCAAAGCGTTTTTTCATCTCCGGTGAGATATCAATACTCTTCGCAGACCGTGAAAAAATGCCGCCGCCTTTCGAGATCAACGATTGGTCGTAGTCTCCCCAGCTTGAACGCGGCAGTTCAAATAAACGCTTACGCTCTTTAAAACTGCTTGCTGAATCGGGGTCAGGATCGATGAAGATGTGCATATGATTAAATGCCGCCACCAAGCGGATATGTTCTGACAACAGCATCCCATTACCGAATACATCACCGGCCATATCACCAATACCAACGACCGTGAAGTCTTCCTTCTGAACATTCAGATCACGCTCACGGAAATGTCTCTGTACCGATACCCAGGCACCACGGGCGGTAATACCCATTTTCTTGTGGTCGTACCCAACCGAGCCGCCAGAGGCAAAACCATCGCCCATCCAGAAGCCTCGCTCTACTGCGATTTCATTGGCGATATCAGAAAAAGTGGCGGTTCCTTTGTCGGCGGCAACGACCAGATAAGGGTCCGGCTCGTCATGACAGATAACTGCGGAGGGAGGAACAATCTCCCCTTCTATCAGGTTGTCCGTGACATCAAGTAGTGCACTGATGAATGTCTGATAGCAGGCCACCCCCTCGGCAATAAAGGCATCCCGACCGCCCTCATCAGGTGGACATTTGGAAACAAAACCACCTTTCGCACCGACAGGCACAATCACCGCGTTTTTCACCTGCTGCGCTTTGACCAGGCCCAGAACCTCAGTCCGGAAATCGTCAACCCGGTCTGACCAGCGCAGGCCTCCACGGGCCACCTTCCCGCCACGCAAATGCACACCTTCGATTCGTGGCGAATACACGAAAATCTCAAACATCGGACGTGGTAAAGGAATGTCGGTAATTTCAGATGGCTTGATCTTGAACGACAGATAACTTTTTACATCGCCATGCTCGTCAGGCTGGAAGTAATTCGTACGTAATGTCGCTTTAATCAACTCGATATAACGGCGGATCGTCCGGTCTTCGTTGAGTTGTTCAACATCGTCCAGCGCCTCCAGTAAACCCGACTCAATGTCATCGAATGCTGTCTGACGCTCTGTAACACCCTGCTCAGACAAACCAAACCGTGCATGGAACAAGGACACTATCTGGGCGCTGACAGGAATGTACCGGCTGAGCGTATCTGCGATATAGCTTTCAGAAATACCAAAACGGATCTGCTTCATATAACGAGCGTATGCACGAAGCAGTGCAATATCCTTCCAGCCCAGCCTGGCTCCCAGAACCAGACGGTTGAATGAATCATTTTCAGCCCGGCCATCCCAGATCGCGCGGAACGCTTCCTGAAATACTTTTTTCACATCCGCGATATTAATGCTGTCTGATAAGGTGTAGCGCAGCGAGAAATTGTGAATCCAGACTTTCTTGCCATCGTTACAGATGATCTCGTAGGGGTGCTCGCCCAGTACACGCAGACCAAAATTCTCCAGTACTGGAATCACATCAGAGAGCGGAAGGATGGTCTCTGAGTTAAACAGCTTAAAGCGCAGTTCGTTCGGATCACCCTCTAATTCCCGGTAAAAGGACATCTCCAGATCGCCATCCGGTGCCTTACGAAGCGCGTCCATATATTGAATATCTGCCACTGCTGTGCGCGCAGAAAAGTCCTCGCGATAACCTGCGGGAAAGGCCGAACGATAGGTATGGTAGAGCACGTTACCCCGCTCTTCACCCACCTGTTCAACAAGTGCTGCATGCAGATCGTCTGTCCAGGAACGGACCACCTGGCGTATCTTACTGGCAACAACCGCTTCATCGTAGTTGAGGTCAGCGTCTGGATTAAGACGAACAATAAAGTGTGTACGCGCCAGTACCGACTCAGAAAAATACGTATTAAATTCGATATCTAATGGATTAAATTCCTGCGTCAGGATGTCTTCCATTTTCTGGCGAAGTTCAGTGTTATAAACATCGCGGGGAGTGTAGGCAATGCAGGACAGGAACTTACTGTAGGTATCTTTCCTGAGGTATACACGGGTCTGACGACGCTCCTGAATATTGAGAACACTGATGGCAGTACGATACAGCTGATCAACATCAGACTGGAAAAGCTCATCCCGGGGATACACTTCGAGAATACGATCCAGCTCTTTAGCGCTGTGACTGTTTCTTTCAAACTCTGCTTTTTCTCGAATCGATTTAAGCTTGCGACGAATGATAGGAATATTGTTCGGCGTCTCAATGTAAACAATTGAGGTAAACAATCCCATAAAACGAATACCGCCAACGACATTGCCTTGCTTGTCGAAACGCTTAATCACCACGTAATCCGGATAGGCAGGACGATGAATACGACTGCGGTTACCTGACTTCATAAAATTAATCAGTGCAGGGCCGGTAATGAACTCCTGAATTTCCGGTTCGAGTTCGCCAAGCTGAACTTTTGAGCGTGTTGTATCAACGTTGCGGAAGATACCCAGATCATGCTCAACAATACGCTCAACCGCTTTCCCTGCTTTGCTGTCTTTGACGGTAAACTCGTCGTAAGCGAGGAAGGTAAAATGATTGGCAGCCATCCATTCGACAAAGTCGGCAGCTTCTGCACAGCCATCGTCATCACCAGCAGAGCAGGCACTCTTCAGTTCTTCAGACGCTGCTTTGGCCTTTTCTAACATGGCCGGAAAATCGCGAACACAGCGCTGCACTTCTGACAGAATGTTTTCCAGCTCTCCGGCCAGATCAGACATCAGAGCTTCGTCCGAATGATGATCGACCTCAATATAAATAATCGCTTCTGGGTGCTTACCTTTACCGGGTTTCTGCCACTGCCCTCCGGTTTTCAGAGCACCACTATCGTCACGCCCGGCATGAAGCACACAATAGTGAATAGCATGCAGTGACATCTGACGTGAGTTCAGCTGCATACGCACGGAGTCGACCAGGAAGGGCATGTCATCAAACACAATCTCAATCACTGTGTGCAGTGACTGCCAGCCGTGATTTTCATGATCCGGGTTAAAGACCCGCACCTTGGGTTCACCCGCGGTGCGCTTCTGAATGAATTGCCAACAGGACAAAGTGGCGCCGTACAGGTCTTCGACTGAACGGTCGAGCACCTCATCTGAAGGGGCTCCCGAATAGTACAGGTCGGCAAATCGGTTCAGTTGTTCTGCCAGATCCGGCTCATTCCGCTCATTGATCAGCGAGTGTAAAGGTGTCAGCATTGTTCTATCCCGTTTGGTGGCCCGCTATGCAGCCCTGCTGTTAGTCTCTGTCTTTAGCTTAGCCTATCTGTCAACTTTGCCAGCCGGGGGTTCCAGGGTTTTGTTGACTCTACTTTACTGACCTCTAGATAACTTTGTTAACACAGCCCGGCGCAAGCATTGACCCCCCCAACGGAAGCTCTAAAATTCGTGATCAATAAAAGAACCAGGACAGGATTCAAATGACCTTACAAAACGGATTCCAGCAACTCCGTGACAACCTCCAGAAGAGCATCATTGGTCAGCCACAGCTGGTCGAGCGCCTGTTACTCACTCTGCTCGCCGACGGGCATCTGCTGGTTGAAGGCGCTCCCGGCCTCGCGAAAACAAAAGCGATCAACGCCCTAGCTGAGCGAATGGAAGGTGAATTCAAGCGTGTTCAGTTTACTCCTGATCTGCTTCCCGGCGATATCACCGGCACCGAAATATATCGTCCGGAAACTCAGACGTTTGATTTTCAGGCAGGCCCCATCTTCCACAATCTGATTCTTGCCGATGAGATCAACCGTGCTCCGGCCAAAGTGCAGAGCGCCCTGCTCGAAGCCATGGCTGAACGTCAGGTTACCGTCGGGGGCGTCACACGCCGTCTGCCAGAAGTATTTATGGTCATGGCAACCCAGAACCCGATTGAGCAGGAAGGTACTTACCCTCTGCCAGAAGCCCAGCTCGACCGCTTTCTGATGCATGTAAAAATTGATTATCCGGACGCAAGTGCAGAGCAGTCCATCCTGCGTCTGGCCAGAGGCGAAGCCCTTTCTCAGAAAGAATACGAAGGCAGCAAACTGACCGAGAAGCATCTGCTGGCAGCCCGTAGTCAGGTTCTGTCGATGCATATGAGTGAGGCAGTTGAGGAATATCTGGTACAGCTGATCATTGCTACCCGCGAGCCGGGTAAATACGGCGACGATCTCGCCCGCTGGGTAGAGTTCGGTGCCAGTCCGCGAGGCACTATCGCTCTGGACCGCTGTGCGCGTGCTTACGCCTGGTTGGAGGGGCGCGACTACGTCAGCCCCGATGATGTCCGGGCTGTCGCACACGATGTCTTACGCCACCGAATTCTGCTCAGTTTCGAAGCCGAGGCGAGCGGCCTGAACAGCGACAATGTCATCAACGAACTGCTGACCCGCGTACCGGTAGCCTGATGATCCGTCAGGAGTTCTCGACCGGGGTTCATATCAACCCTGCACGCCTGGCCGGTTTGCGCGTATTGGCGAACCTCCTGCCGCTGCACCGCCAGAAGAAGATTCTGAATGAGCAGTCAGGTACGCACGCATCGCGCCTGCGTGGACGTGGTATCGATTTTTCTGAAGTACGCGGTTATCAGCCCGGCGATGACATACGCTCTATGGACTGGCGCGTCACAGCGCGTACTGGCACACCGCATATCAAAGTATTCCGCGAAGAACGTGAACGCCCTGTCCTGCTGGTTTCAGACCTGCGGGCCAGCATGAACTTCGGTACCCGCCGCGCGCTCAAGCGGGTCGTTGCCGCTGATGTTTCAGCACTGCTTGCCTGGTCGGCCATGGCGCAGGGAGATCGCGTCGGTGGTCTTATATTTAACGATCAGGATGAATTTGATCTGCGCCCACACACCGGCCGGAAGACCCTGATGGCATTTCTGCATCGCCTTGCGGACATGTCACGAAGTCAACATCAGGACAGCCGTGCGAGGATGCTGGAGATCTGCCGCCACCTTGCCCGCGTCGCCCGCCCCGGCTCGGCCATTTATTTTATTTCCGACTGGCAAGGCTTTGATGATGAGTGCGAACGGGCGCTCTACAGTGTTTCACGTCACTGCGACCTGATCGCTGTACGCATTACTGACCCTTTTGAAGTTCAGCGCCCGGTAGGAAATTTTGCGGTCACCGACGGCGAACGTCGGATAAAACTCCACATCAGTGCCAAAGACAGCGAAGCTCAGCGCCTGCAATGGCAGAGCCAGACAGATGAGCTACGTGCCCGACTGATCCGCCTTCAGGCACCATTGATTGATATCAGCACCGCTGATGATCCACTAGACCAGTTGCGCGCAGGTATGGGACTTGCCCGCGGGACTGACCTACCGGGCGCAGAGACAAGTGCTCAGTCGTTGGGAGGCCAGTAATGAATCCACAGATCCCCGGTCTCGCAGACATTATTGAGCCCCCGGCTATTGGTTTTTTCCCGCCAGCGTGGGGCTGGTGGGTCCTCGCAGGCGCACTGATTGCAGTTATCGCGCTCAGTATCTGGTTAGCAGTCAAACTTTACCGGCGGCACCAATTTTCACTGAAAGGGTATGCCCTGTTAGATGAGGCACTGGCGGGATATCAGTCCACGCAGAATACTCAGGCCTACTGCAGAGACCTGAATCAGGCACTCAAGCGATACTGGTTTGCCTGCACAGATCAGCATGATGAGATCGCTTCTCTCAGCGGGCAGAACTGGACTGCGCGCCTGCAGGCAGTCAATCCACGGACGTCCCTCTCAAGCCAGACACTCGCTGCGCTGTCGGACGGGCCATATCGCCCCATTGAGAGTTTCAATGCCCAGAGTGTAGATGCTGAAGTTCGTCAGTGGCTGAAAACCGTCAGCCCCGGCAAACTCAGGCAATCGGCCGGAGGTCATTCATAATGTTTGAGTTCCAGAATGAATGGGCGTTTTATCTGTTGCTACTGCCTGTCATCGTGCGCTTTCTGGTACCCGCACGGGCACGCTCGCAGGCAGCGTTGAGAGTCGCTGATCTGAGTGGATGGTCAGCATCTGACAGCAGCATTGCCGATCAGACCTCTGGTCGATTGGGTTGGCTGCTGCCTGCCTTGATATGGCTTGCCCTGCTGACTGCTCTGGCTCGTCCGGTCTGGCTCGGGGAGCCTGTGCGGTTGCCTGCGGAAGGGCGGGATCTGATGCTCGCAGTCGATATTTCCGGGAGTATGGACACCGCGGATATGGAATTAAATGGCCGCTCAGTCAACCGGCTGGAGGTGGTTAAACACGTCCTCAACGATTTTATTACCCAGCGCGACGGTGATCGCCTGGGGCTTATTCTGTTCGGTTCGAACGCCTATCTGCAGGCACCTCTGACCTTTGATCGTGAAACCGTACGTACCTTCATGAACGAAGCGGCCCTCGGACTTGCCGGTAAGCAGACTGCCATCGGTGACGCCATTGCGCTGGCCACCAAACGTATGCGCGAAAACCCGTCACAGAGCCAGGTCATTGTCCTGCTGACCGATGGTGAAAACACAGCTGGCAGCGTTGCTCCTGTGCGTGCTGCTGAGCTTGCCGGAGAATTAGGCATACGGATTTATACCATCGGCCTTGGCGCTGAGAGTATGCAGGTGCCCAGCTTCTTTGGCAGTCGCACCATTAATCCATCACGAGAGCTGGATGAAGACGAGCTTCAGGGCATTGCAGACCTGAGTAAAGGACGTTTCTTCCGCGCCCGCAATACCGAAGAGCTTAGCCAGATATATTCCTTAATTGATGAGCTGGAGCCTACTGAGCGGGAGAAGAAAACCTACCGTCCTGAGTCTGGTTTATTTCAATGGCCATTATTAGCAGCACTGATTTTAAGCTGGCTTCAGGCCATGCTGCTAAGGAGGCAGCGTTAATGAGTGATTTTCTCAGTCATTTCCACTTCCTCAGACCTGAATGGCTGTTGCTGATTATTCCTGCGCTGATTGTCGCCGGGTATCTATTGAGCAGCACTCTCAGACGCGGACAGTGGGAAGACATTATTGATCCAGAGCTACAGCAACACATGCTCGACCAGACGCCCCGCAAGTCATCGTCGGCGGCCTCATGGGGCGTAATTTTCAGCTGGATCATCGCTGCAGTAGCGATTGCAGGGCCAAGCTGGGAGAGGAAATCGGTTCCCGTTGTGAGTAACCCGGACGCGCTGGTTATTATTCTCGACATGTCACTGTCGATGAACGCCACCGACGTCGCGCCAGATCGTGCTACCCGAGCGGTACGCAAAGCGACCGACATCGTGCGCGGCCGGGAAGATGGCATAACGGCCGTCATCGCCTACTCGGGTGACGCCCACACGGTTGTCCCCTTCACCGACGACAAAGCCACCGTTGAACACCTGCTGACTGCGCTCTCTCCGGAGATCATGCCCAAGCTTGGCAGCCGACCGGACCGTGCACTGATACAGGCAACAACACTGATGCAGGACGCGGGGGTCAACGAAGCCACTGCATTGCTGATTACCGATGGCATACAGAGTCGTGATGTGGAACGCATCAGCAGCGTACTTCCCCCAGATCTTACCCTGGCACTGATTGCGGTAGGCACCAGCGAAGGCGCTCCTGTGCCAATCGGCGAACAGGGATTCCTGAAAAAGGACGACGGCACCATTGTTCTGCCACGGCTGGATACCGAGCCCATGCAAGAGCTGTACGACGCAACAGGCAGCCGCTGGCGGCATCTTTCGTACGATGACAGCGACTGGCGCAGCCTGATTAACACCGGCGCTCGCGGTGCCGATGATAATGAGCAGAAAACCACATTTGAAACCTGGCAGGATGCGGGCTACTGGCTGACTCTGCTGCTTATCCCTGCTGCCTTGCTGAGCTTCCGTCGCGGCGTACTCTTCAGCGTATTATTGCTGATTATTATCCTTCCTGATCAGGCATTTGCCGGCGTATGGCAAACGGAAAATCAAAAGGCCGCCGAATTAATGAACACGGACCCGGCGCAAGCTGCTGAACTGTTTACCGACCCGGAATGGCAAGGAACAGCCCACTATCGCGCCGGTAACTACGACGCTGCGATTGAGGCTTTTTCACGCAGCGATTCGGCACGGGCAAGCTTCAACAAAGGAAATGCGCTTGCCAATACAGGCAAGCTTGAAGACGCCATTTCTGCCTACGAAGAGGCGCTTCAGAAGCAACCAGATTTTCCGGAAGCGCAGCAAAACCTGAATGCGGTTGAAGAAGCACTCAAGCAACAGGAGCAGCAGAATCAACAGGGGGATTCTGATTCTGAGAACGGTGACAACAGCCAGAACAGCGACAACAGTCAGGGGCAGAATGGGGATAGTAACAGCGAGCAGAATAACTCCCAGAA
>Ga0181593_10003672_pt1 | contig 14003 bp, 10 predicted proteins | sample 071ome_19_FD_133756 | JGI IMG/M metagenome (GOLD analysis project Ga0181593, IMG submission 133756) | Coastal salt marsh microbial communities from the Groves Creek Marsh, Skidaway Island, Georgia - 071413AT metaG (megahit assembly) | ecosystem: Environmental > Aquatic > Marine > Intertidal...
ATCTGTCTGCGGCGCTGGCGAATGCGGCGTTCTCGCTGTTCGCGACCCAGCAGCCGATTTCCGACGCCGACCTCGCCGCCGACGGTTGGAGCAAACGGCTGTCGATGGCGGCTGCTTCCACACCCGATTGGTTCTCCGCGGCGGCCACGAAATCTTCGAGCCTGGTGGAGATGGCACCGGAGTTGCGGGGGATGGAGATCGAGCAGCCGGTACCCCAGGACAGGGCGCGCACGGATTTGATCCGAATGTACGGATCGGAGGAGGCCGATGCCAAAACTTCGGCTTCGTCGCAGTCGGAGGTTTCCGACGAAGTCCAGTGGAGCGTTCTGAAAGAGATCGCCGACCTCGAGGACTAACCCCCTCCCGCGAACTTGCAGTCTGACAGCGCGAACCTGCACTCTCCGCCGTCGAACTTGCAGTGTGAGAGCGCGAACCTGCACTCTCCGCCGTCGAACTTGCAGCCTGAGTAATCGAATTTGCGCGCGCACGTGCGAAGGCACTTCATCAGCCTTCCGCTGGGGGCTTTCGTGCAGGTTCGCGCTGTCAGGCTGCAGGTTCGCGCTGTCAGACTGCAAGTTCGCGCTCTCACAGCGCAAGTTGGGCGCGGACTGAGAGGGGTGCGTCGTCGGAGCTGGGGACCAGTATCAATTCAGTGATAGTGCCGGCGGCGGCAAGGTCCGAGCGTGCTTGACCGAGAAGTTCGATGTCTGCCGCTGTTCCTTCCACGGTCGCCTCTGCGACGGCCGCTTTCATCGATGCCTTGGCATCGGACTTGGCTTTGCGAACGCCGCTGAGCGCCTGACCGGTGATGTCCAATAGCCGAACGTTGCCGTTCGCGGCGATGTCGAGTTCGTCCAGGCTCGGCCAGGATGCACGGTGGATCGAGGAATCGTCGTCGTGCATCCACGACCACACCTCCTCGGTCGTGAAGGGCAGGAAGGGTGCGAACAGTCGAAGTTGCACCGACAGCGCGAGAACGAGAGCAGCCCTGGCGCTGTTCGCGGCATCCTCACCTTGACCTCCGTACGCACGTTCCTTCACGAGCTCTACGTAATCGTCGGTGAATGTCCAAAAGAACGTCTCGGCCAATTCCAGCGCGCGGGCGTAGTTGTAGTCCTCGAAGGCGTCGGTTGCTTGTCGGACCACGTTACGTAGCGAAGCGAGCATCGAAAGATCGAGCGGTTGCGTAACCGCGGAGGCGTCGTTGACGACCCCCATCGAGAGGACGAACTTGCTGGCATTGAGGATTTTGATGGCTAGTCGGCGACCGATCTTCATCTGTCCGATGTCGAATGCGGTGTCGGTGCCGGGGCGTCCCGAGGCAGCCCAGTAGCGAACGGCATCGGAGGAGTACTCGTCCAACAGACCCATGGGGGTGACGACGTTGCCCTTGGATTTGCTCATCTTCTTGCGGTCCGGATCCAGGATCCAGCCGGAGATCGCGGCGTTGGTCCAGGGCAGGCAGTCGTCCTCGAGGTGCGCACGGACCACGGAGGAGAAAAGCCAGGTGCGGATGATCTCGTGCGCCTGCGGGCGAACGTCCATCGGATACACCCGGGCCCACAGGTCCGGGTCGCGCTCCCAGCCACCGGCGATCTGTGGACTGAGCGAACTCGTGGCCCAGGTGTCCATCACGTCCGGGTCGCCCATGAAGCCGTTCGGCTTGCCGCGCTGATCCTCGGTGAATCCGTTGGGAACATCGCTTGACGGATCGATAGGAAGTTGGTCCTCGCTCGGGATGAGGGGAGCCTCGTAGTCGGGGTTGCCATCGGCGTCGAGTCGGTACCAGACCGGCAGTGGAACACCGAAGAACCGCTGACGCGAGATGAGCCAGTCGCCGTTGAGACCCTCGACCCAGTTTTCGTAGCGGACTTTCATGTGATCGGGGTGCCACACCAGTTCGCGGCCGCGGGCGAGCAACTGCTCGCGCAGTTTCGGTTCCCGGCCACCGTTGGTGATGTACCACTGACGGGTGGTGACGATCTCGAGCGGCTTGTCACCCTTTTCGAAGAACTTCACCGGGTGCGTGATGGGTTTCGGTTCGCCCTCGATGTGGCCGGTCTCGTTCAAGATCTCCACCATCCGCTCCTTGGCGGTGAAGGCGGTCGCTCCGGCGATTCGCTCGTAGAAGCCTTGCGCCGCAGGAGACTCGATCCACGCCGGCGTCTCGCGGAGCACGCGACCGTCCCAACCGATGATCGGGCGGGTGGGCAACTGCAACTCCCGCCACCAGGTGACGTCGGTGAGATCGCCGAACGTACAGATCATCGCGATGCCCGAACCCTTCTCGGGATCGGCGAGTGCGTGTGCGACGACGGGAACTTCAACATCGAAAGCTGGTGTGCGCACAGTGCTGCCGAACAGAGGCTGGTAGCGCTCGTCATCGGGGTGAGCGACGAGGGCAACGCACGCGGCAAGCAGTTCCGGGCGAGTGGTCTCGATGAACACCCGGTTGCCGTCGTCCTGGCTCGTTACCGGGAAGCCGATGCGGTGGTAGGCGCCGTCGCGTTCGCGATCTTCGAGCTCGGCCTGTGCGACCGCGGTGCGGAAGGTGACGTCCCACAGGGTCGGCGCCTCCGCCTGATAGGCCTCACCGCGAGCGAGGTTGCGTAGGAAAGCGAGTTGGCTGGTGCGCTGGGCGTTGCGATCGATCGTCTGGTAGGTCTGAGTCCAGTCGATGCTCAATCCCATGCGACGCCACAGTTCCTCGAAGGCCTTCTCGTCTTCGACAGTTAAGCGCTCGCATAACTCGACGAAATTGCGTCGGCTGATCGGCAACTGGTTCTTCGCGTCCGGCTTCTCCGGCGGCTCGAAGTTCGGGTCGTAGGGAAGCGATGGATCGCAGCGCACTCCGTAGTAGTTCTGCACGCGTCGCTCGGTCGGGAGACCGTTGTCGTCCCACCCCATCGGGTAGAAGACTTCGAACCCACGCATGCGCTTATAGCGGGCCATGCAGTCGGTGTGCGTGTAGGAGAAGACGTGACCAACGTGCAGCGAGCCGCTGACCGTCGGTGGGGGAGTGTCGATCGAATAAACCTGTTCTCGGGTCTTCGAGCGATCGAATCGGTAGGTGCCCTGGTCTTCCCAAGCGGTCGCCCACTTGGCTTCGACCCCGTCCAGACTCGGCTTATCCGGAACCTTCGGTGACGTCGAGGCAGCGGGTAATGACGTCGGTGCGGACATGGTGGCTCATCCTAGGAGGAGTGCCTCGTGGCTACGCTCGCATGGTGGACCTCTCGCGCCTATGGGCCGAACTCGATTCGCGTTGGCCCGAATCGATCATCGAGCCATCGCTCACCCGGATCGTCTCGGTCATGGAACTTCTCGGTGATCCGCAGCGCGCTTATCCGGTGATCCAGATAGCCGGCACGAATGGCAAAACCTCGACAGCTCGCATGATCGATTCGGTGCTGCGCTCGTACGGGTTGCGTACTGGCCTGTTCACCTCACCGCATCTGATCGATGCCCGAGAGCGGATCCAGCTCGATGGTGAACCCATCTCCGAAGAGCGGATGCTCGATACGTGGAACGACATCGAGCCGTACATCCGCCTCGTCGACAAGAATTCCACGGAGTCCGGCGGTGTCCGGCTTTCCTACTTCGAAGTGATCACGGCACTGGCGTATGCCGCATTCGCCGATGCCCCCGTCGACGTCGCGATCATCGAGGTCGGCATGGGAGGCACGTGGGACGCGACATCCGTCGCCGCCGCATCGGTTGCGGTCATTACGCCCATCGGTATGGATCATGCGGACTACTTGGGCGACACCATTGCGCAGATCGCCGGAGAGAAGGCAGGGATCATCGCTCCCGGGTGCACGGCCGTGACTTCGGTGCAGAACGACGAAGCACGCGAAGTAGTGGCCACACGGGCTCGTGAACTCGACGTGTCCTTGAAAGTAGAGGGCGAGGACTTCGGTTTGCTCTCACGCGAAGTGGCGGTGGGCGGTCAACTGGTTTCCATGCGAGGACTTCGCGGGGACTACGACGACGTCTTCGTTCCGTTCTTCGGCGAGCACCAAGCATCCAACGCGTGCGTCGCGCTCGCTGCGGTTGAAGCTTTTCTTGGATCAGGCGAGGGGTCCTTGGACGTCGACCTCGTCCGCGAAGGCTTCGCATCCGCCGAGACAACAGGCCGATTGCACGCCGTGCGTCTTGACCCGACCGTTCTCATCGATGCTGCCCACAACCCACATGGCGCACGTGCCCTGGCCGCAGCCATTCACGATTCCTTCACCTTCGATCGGCTCATCGGAGTGGTGGGCCTGCTGTCCGACAAGGACGCCGGTGGTGTCCTGGAAGCACTCGAACCGGTCCTCGACGCACTGATCGTCACCAACCCCGCCTCACCTCGAGCACTACCGGCCGAGGATCTCGCAGCCTTGGCCGAGGACTACTTCGGCGGAAAAGACGTGGTGGTCGAACCGGAACTTCTTAACGCCGTTGATCGCGCCATGGGTATCGTCGAAGCCGACGGGGAAGCCGGCGGCACGGGCGTACTCATCACCGGATCGGTTGTCTTGATCGGCGATGCGCTGCGCCTGTTCGCCCGAGATACGCGGCGACCCGAGATGCAGGCCGATTTCGACGACGACATGATGGACTGATGCGGGTCCTGGGTTCCACCGTCCTCGTCCTCGAGGCGATCATCGTTTTCCTCGCCGCGCTCGTGGCTGCGGGCACGGGGGCCGTCGACGGCATGGGGCGGTCCCTGCTGATCGGCGGGGTGCTCGCGATCCTTCTCATCGCCGGTGCCGGAACATTGGGGCGGCGCTATGGAATCACCGTCGGCTGGGTCCTGCAGGGCTTCGTGCTCGCCTGGGGATTTTGGGTACCTGCGATGTGGGTGGTCGGCGGGATCTTCGTCGTCCTGTGGTTCTTCGCCGTTCGTAACGGCACCAGGATCGACGCTCTGCGCGCGCAGCGGGCCGCCGAAGCGGACGGTGCAGGCGATCCGGAAGCCAGCAACTAGGCTCTCGCCCCGATATCTGCCCCACATCCGGAAGGAAGCCTCGTGACCGAGCGCACCCTCGTCCTCATCAAGCCCGACGGAGTTCAGCGCGGACTCGTCGGCGAAGTCCTGGCCCGCATCGAGCGCAAGGGATTCGGCATCGTCGCCCTGGAGATGCGCACCCTCGAGCGTGCCGTTGCCGAGGAGCACTACGGCGAGCACAAGGACAAGCCCTTCTTCGGTGATCTCGTCGACTTCATCACCGGTGGCCCGCTCGTGGCCGCTGTTATCGAAGGCCCCGAAGCGATCGCGTCGTGGCGCGCCATGATGGGCGCGACCAACCCGGCCAACGCCGCTCCCGGCACTATCCGCGGCGATCTCGCGACGGAAACGCAGATGAACGTCACCCACGGGTCGGATTCCCCGGAATCGGCGGCGCGCGAGATCGCACTGTTCTTCCCCGCGCTCGGCTAAGCGGCACCGATGAGCCTTATCGGCCCATCGTTGATGGAGTGGCCCGGTCGAGTTCGTTCCTCGTTCCCCCTGGTGATCGGTGGTCTGGCCGTCGGAGCCGTGGTCGCGCCGACCCTGCTCGCGCGCGGAACCCTGCGTGCGGTCCGTGGCGAGGGTCCGCGGGCTTCGACGATCGCCGGGGTGGGCGTGGCTGTCGGCGGCCTTGTTGCAGGTGGGCGTATCGCGCGCACCCGTTTCATTCGCAAGACGCGTGACGCAGCGCGGGTGATCGATCCGGGCTTCGTCGACCCGCCTACCAGCGGTTTGGTCTCGACCGGTCCCGGTTCCCTGGTCACCGCGAGCGACGTCGGCCGCGAGGGAGCGCGCTATGTCGGTACGTCGACAGCAGCCTGCGACGTGAAGTTCGTGACGGGCCGAAAGCAAACCGTCGAACCCATCCGGGTCTTCATCGGGCTAGACGCCGCACCCACAATCGACGAACGCGTCGACATGGCGATGGCCGAATTGCGTCGAACCGGTGCGTTCGATCGATCCCGCCTGGTCATTCAAGCGCCGGCGGGTACCGGTTATGCGAATGCGACTCCGGTGGATGTTGTCGAACTTTTGACGCGAGGTGATTGCGCTTCCGTCGCCGTGGGCTATGGACTGTTACCGAGCTTCTTGTCCTTGAACCGTGTTGAGATCGCGCGTCGGACGCAACTCGCGTTGTTGAACGCAATCGCCGAGGAGTGCCGGTCACGCACTAGCTGTCCGCGACTGCTGTTGTACGGCGAGAGCCTCGGTGCGAAAGTTCAGCAGGCCGCGTTGCCGGGGGGTATCCACGATCTCGACCGTCTCGGAATCGATGCGGCGCTGTGGGTGGGTACTCCCGGAGGCGCGGACTACGACGACGCCCACCTCGCATTCGGTCCGGTTGCCGTGACGCTCGACCATCCCGAGCAATTGCCGAACGTGCTGCGCGATCTACCCGATCCGCGCGTGTGGTTCCTCGAACACGATGGTGATCCGGTGGTGAGATTTCGTCCGGACCTTGCCTACGCGCGCCCGGCGTGGCTTTCTCCGGCGCAGGGGCGCGGCGTTCCGGCGGACATGGCCTGGCGCCTGGGGATCACCTGGGCCCAGGTCCTGGTGGACACGGTTTTCGCCACGGATGTGACCCCCGGTGACTTCCAAAGTCGCGGTCACGACTACCGCGCGGACCTCGGTGCGGTCGCCACGGCAGCCTTCGGGCTGGCCGAGACCGACGCCGAGCCCGGGTGGGCCGACAGGCTCGAGATTCGCCTCCGGGAACTGGAGGTACGACGGGCCGAGCGGGTGAGGGGTAGCCTTGAGGCCCAACGCCCCCGGGCGCCGGAAGATCCTTCCCCGTAGAGAGGCTCGCCCTATGCCTGCCAGCACCTCGTTCGTCGGCCGCGATATGGCCGTCGACCTGGGCACGGCCAACACCCTCGTCTACGTCCGAGGACGCGGAATCGTGCTGAACGAGCCCTCCGTGGTGGCGATCAACAGCAACTCCGGCGGCATCCTCGCGGTGGGGTCCGAAGCCAAGCGGATGATTGGTCGCACTCCCGGCAGCATCGTCGCCATCCGTCCGCTGAAGGACGGCGTGATCGCGGACTTCGACACCACCGAGCGCATGCTTCGCTACTTCATTCAGAAGGTGCATCGCCGACGTCACCTTGCCAAGCCCCGACTGATCGTTTGTGTTCCGTCGGGCATTACCGGTGTAGAACAGCGTGCGGTCAAGGACGCTGGCTATGCCGCGGGAGCGCGCAAGGTGTTCATCATCGAAGAGCCGATGGCGGCGGCGATCGGTGCCGGGCTCCCGGTTCACGAGCCGACCGGCAACATGGTCGTCGACATCGGCGGTGGAACGTCCGAGGTTGCTGTGATCTCGCTCGGTGGGATCGTCACGAGCCTGTCCGTTCGCGTCGGTGGTGACGAGCTGGATAACTCGATCATCCAGTACATCAAGAAGGAGTACTCGCTGATGCTCGGCGAGCGCACCGCGGAGGAAATAAAGGTCGCGATCGGTTCGGCGTTCCCATTGCCGGACGAACCGCACGCCGAAATCCGCGGTCGCGACCTCGTCACCGGCCTGCCACGGACCATCGTGGTCTCGGCCGAGGAAATCCGTCGCGCGATGGACGAGCCGGTCAACGCGATCGTCGACGCAGTGAAGGCGACCCTGGACCGAACGCCTCCGGAACTTTCCGGCGACATCATGGATCGTGGCATCGTCCTGACCGGTGGTGGAGCCCTGCTGAAGGGGCTCGATGAGCGACTCCGGCACGAGACCGGCATGCCGATCATCGTTGCCGAGCGTCCGTTGGAGTGTGTGGCCCTGGGATCGGGCAAGTGCGTGGAGGAATTCGAGGCGTTGCAGCAGGTCCTCGTCTCCGAACCCCGAAGATAGTCACGGCAGACCGCACGTCGCGGTCACCTTGATCGAACGAGGCGAGGAAGACTCGACACATGCCCTCTCGCAGGATCCGGATCACGATCGCGACGCTCATCGTGGCGTCGCTGACGTTCGTGATCTTGGACCTCCGCGGTGGTGAGGGTCCGCTGTCTAGTGCCCGAGCCGCGGCGAGTGCGGTCATCGGTGCGATCCAAGAAGGCGCGAACGTCGTCGCCTCACCGTTCACCGGTGCGGGTGATTCCTTCTCCACCTGGCGCGATCAGGCGAACCAGATCACGGACCTGAAGGCCGAGAACGCCCGGCTGACGGAGGAACTTCGCTCGACACTGTCGGATCGAGCTCGAGCACGTGCGCTCGATGATCTTTTGCGGGTCGCGTCCGCCGGGAGGTACCGCGTGACGCCGGCGGAAGTGATCAGCGTCGGTCCGGCGCAGGATTTCGCGTGGACGGTGGGTATTGATGCCGGTTCACTCGATGGCATCGAGAAGGACATGACCGTCATCAACGGGGAAGGTTTGGTAGGCCGGGTCCTCAAAGTCAATTCGACGACGTCGACCGTTGTGTTGTTGGTCGATGCGTCGTCGGCGGTCGGCGGTCGAGTCGCGACAACCGAGGAAATCGGAATCGTCTCGGGAACCGGCCGACAGGATTCACTGGACTTCCAACTGCTGGACCCACTGGCCGAGTTGGTGATCGGGGATGCGTTGGTGACATTCGGTTCACGCGGAGGCCGTCCCTACTCACCGGGTATCCCGATTGGGGAAGTCGTCGATATCACCGGCACCGCGGGCCAGTTGGCGCGCGTTGCCACGGTGCGTCCGTTCGCGAACGTCTCGAAGCTCAGTGTGGTGGGGGTCATCGTGCGACCTCCGCGCGAAGATCCGCGCGACTCGGTGTTGCCGCCGCGCGCATCCGATGACTCGAGAAGCGACGATGCCAACAACGACGATTCCAGCAACGACGAGCAACCGACCGACGAGCAACCAGCCGACGAGGCAGCGAACGACGGCGCCGAAACGAACGGGAACTGATCGGTGCTCTTTCGACAACTCGTGGTCATCGGATCGCTGCTCCTCGTAGCGGTGGTCCTGCAAACCTCGGTGCTGAGCCGTCTTGGATTGCCGGGGGCGACGCCGGACCTCGTCGTTGTGACGGTGGTGGCGGTAGCCCTGGCTCTGGGCCCGGGCCCTGGCGCACTGACCGGTTTCCTCGGGGGCGCCCTGATGGACATCGCCACACCTTCGGACTCGATCCTCGGCCTTGCCTCGATCGTTTTGGTGGGCGTCGGTCTCGCGGTGGGTGTCGCGGTCGATCGCGAGGACTCCTCGATCTGGACGCTGTCGCTCATCTCCGGTGCGGCATGCGGGGCGGCCACGCTGGGCACCGCGCTGCTTAGCGCCGTGCTCGGCAGCGAGCGGATCATCTGGGCGTCGGTGCCGGGTGTGACCCTGACCACAGTGCTGTACGGGCTTATCCTCGGGAGAGTGATGATCCCCCTCGTGGGGATGCTGTCACGACGGCTGGTGCCCGAGGCGTATCTCGACTAGGGAACATCGAGGGGCGCCCGAGCGTCCGAGGGTCGGAACGGTCGAATGTCCGGGTTCTCCGAGGCCGGAGCGGACGAGGCGGACGGGAGGTGTCGATGAGTCAGCGGTCCAACCTGAGGCTGTTCGTCCTCGGCGCGCTGATGGTCTCCCTCGTGCTCACCCTGCTCGGTCGGCTCTTCTACCTGCAGGTCCTCACCGGTGAGGAGTACAAGACGGCCGCGGTGAACAACACCGTTCGAGAGGTCGTCGAACCCGCGGTTCGAGGTTTGATCCTCGACCAGGCCGGCCGCCCGCTCGTATCCAACCGAACGTCGCTGGTCATCACCGTCGACAAGATCGAACTCGGGCGCGAACCCGACGGCGGGGAAGCGGCGATCCAGCGGCTGGGGAACATCCTTGATATTCCTGCCGAGGGCATAGCCGACCGGCTCAAACCCTGCGGCAGCGAGGGCGCAAAGCCGCCGCCGGTGTGCTGGAACGGTTCGCCGTATCAACCGGTACCGATCGCCCAGGACGTCGATCCGCAGATTGCCCTCAGCATCATGGAACAGGGCCAGCTCTACCCCGGGGTGAACGCGCGACTGGACGCCATACGCGAGTACCCGGCACCTTTCAACGTCAACGCAGCCCATCTCCTGGGCTACCTCGGTCCGGTAACGGAGTCCCAACTCGACGATCAAGGTCCGACAACGGCGTTCGATCGACTTCGCCGCACCGATGTGGTGGGTCGGTCCGGACTCGAGGCTTACTACGACGAAGAAATCCGCGGAAAGCCCGGAGTCACCACGCTCGCTGTCGATACCGCGGGCCGGGTAACCGGAACGCTGGAGGAGTTCGCGCCCCAGCCCGGCGACTACCTCATCTCGAGTCTGGACGCGCATTTGCAGTCCGTGGTCGAGGAGCAACTCGTCGCTGCGATCCAACGGGCGCAACGTCAGGGAAACCCCGGTGATTCGGGCGCTGCCGTGGTGGTGGACGTCAAGACCGGTCGCATTCTCGCGATGGCGAGCTACCCCACCTACGACCCTTCGATTTGGGTCGGCGGGGTAACGCAAAAGCAGTTCGACAAACTCATGAAGTCCGGATCCTTGGCGTCGAACGCCACGCAGGGCATCTTCGCGCCGGGCTCCACGTACAAGGTCGTGAGCACCGTGGCCGCTGGACGCGAAGGGTTCGACCTTGGCGGCACCTACGACTGTCCGAGCCGAGTGAAGCTCGGCACGCAGGTGTTCCGCAACTACGAGTCCGCGGCGTACGGCGACATTTCTCTGGCGCGCGCGCTCGAAGTCTCGTGCAACACGGTCTTCTACGGCATCGCGGACAGGATGTGGGAGCGAGCCGGGGGAGATGACGCCGGCCGCGAAGCTTCCGACCCCATCGCCGAAGCCGCTCGGCAGTTGGGTTTGGGGGAAGCGACGGGCATCGACCTGCCGGTCGAGTCCGCCGGCCGGATCGCCAGTCGCGAGTTCAAGGCCGAGAACTGGGAGATCAAACGCGATACCTGGTGCAAGAACGCCGTCGAGGGCTACCCCGAGACCCGCAAGACCGACCCGGAGTTAGCGGATTACTTCACGGCATTGGATCAAGAGAATTGCGCGGACGGTTTCCGCTGGCGCGAGGGTGACGCGCTGAACGCTTCGATCGGTCAGGGCGACACCGCCGTCACACCGTTGCAGATGGCGATGGTCTACGCCGCGATCGCCAACGGCGGCACCGTCTACGAGCCGCGCATGGTCAAGGCGATCATGTCCGCTGACGGCGAGGTCGTGAAGGAGATCCCACCGATCGTCGCCAACGAGATCTCTGGCTCGCGCGCCAAGCAGGCGATTCGCTTCCTGCAGCGCACACTCCCCGGCGTCACGACCGAGGGGTCCGGCCGCGCACCATTCGTCGGCTTCCCGCTCGATCAGATACCGGTGGCATCGAAGACGGGTTCGGCGCAGGTGACCGGCGACAAAGTGTCGACATCCTGGTTCGCTTCCTACGCTCCAGCCGATGACCCGCAGTACGCCGTCGTCATGATGGTCACCCAGGGTGGGACGGGTTCCAAGACCTCCGGCCCGAGCGTGCGCAAGATTTATGAAGCCCTGTTCGGAATTAAGGACGGCGACGTCGACCCGCGCCGGAGTGTCCTGGTCGACGGTAAGCCGAGCCGCGACTTGCCGGTGATTCGCGATGACGGCACCCCGGTACTTCCCCTGGGCAACGACTCCGGTCTGCCTGAGGCGCGCGAGACCGTGACGGCCCGCGGTGACGAGGGGGGTGGCTAGCGCAGATGACCAGCATGTTCCCCACTCAGTCGTCGGACACGGCCATCGCACCGAAGCGTGATCGCGGCGGTGGGTACTGGCGCGACCTTGACTGGATCTTGCTCATCGCGGCGCTGGCCGCGTCGATTCTGGGTTCGGTCCTGGTGTGGTCGGCGAGTCGAGCCGACCTCGCCTCTGAGAGCGATCCGCAGTCCTACCTGAAGCGGCACCTGATCAACTTGGGTGTTGCGCTCGTGCTTGGCATCATCGCCTCGCGAATCAATTATCGGCTGCTGCGCGCCTACACGCCGGTGGTTTATATCGCATCGATGGTGCTCTTGGTCGTCCCGTTCGTGCCCGGACTGGGTGTGACGATCGCGGGAGCGCGAGCGTGGATCGATGTTCCCTTGGGACTGACCATCCAGCCGTCGGAGTTCGCAAAGGTCACGGTCATCTTGATGATGGCGGCGCTGTTGTCCGAGCGGCGAGACCGCGAAGAAGAACCCTCGGCCCAGGACGTTTTGCTGGCCCTGACAGTGGCGGCCATACCGACAGCCATCATCTTGGTGCAGAACGACACCGGGACGGTCTTGATCCTGGCGGCCGTCTCACTGTCGATTGTCGCGGTTGCCGGAGTTCGAACGCGTTGGCTGGTGGGCCTCATCGGCGGCGCGATCCTGGGAGTTCTGGCGGCTATCCAATTGGGTCTGTTGCAGGAGTATCAGGTCGATCGGCTGACGTCGTTCATCAATCCCGATGAAGACATCAGTGCCAGTGCCTACAACGCCAACCAGGCCCGGATCGCAATCGGCGGCGGGGGACTGGACGGGTACGGGCTGTTCGAAGGTCCGCAGACCCAAGGCAACTTCGTCCCGGTGAACGAGAGCGATTTCATCTTCACCGTTGCCGGAGAGGAACTTGGCTTCATCGGATCGGCGATCCTTATTGCATTACTCGCGATGATCTTGTGGCGAGCCGTGTGGATCGCGTGGAAGGCCGACGATCTGTACGGCCGTCTCGTCGCGACCGGAGTTGCCGCGTGGCTGGCCTTCCAAATGTTCGAAAACATCGGAATGACACTCGGCATCATGCCGATCACCGGTATTCCGCTGCCATTCGTCTCGGCGGGCGGCACGTCGATGATGGCGACGTGGATCGCCGTCGGGCTGCTGCAAACGGTGCGGCTGCATTCACTGGCAGTCATGCGCTCGGAAGTCTGATCCCGGCGCGACTCCCCAGTCGCTACTCTGGAAGGCATGAGTGCAACGGTCGCGGAAGACGTAGACGCCCGCGTGCGACTGCGTGGTGGTCGAGAGGTCGGATCAGGTCACTTCGATCGCCTCGAACCTTTGTTGGCGAGGATCACCAAGCCGATCCAGTACGTCGGCGGTGAGGTGAACTCCGTACTCAAGGAGTGGGACACCACCACGGTGCGCTGGGCCCTCATGTATCCCGACGCCTATGAAGTCGGTGCACCCAACCAGGGCGTGCAGATTCTGTACGAGGTCCTCAACGGCCGCGATGACGTCCTGGCCGAGCGCACCTACGCCGTATGGCCCGACCTCGAAGCGCTAATGCGCGAGCACGGCGTTCCGCAGTTCACGGTGGACGGACATCGCGCCGTCGGGGATTTCGACGTCCTCGGGCTGTCCTTCGCCACCGAACTCGGCTACACAAACATGCTCAATGCATTGGATCTCGCTGGTATCCCGGTCAAGGCAATCGACCGGCACGCAGACGAGCCCTTGGTGATCGCAGGCGGCCACGCCGCGTTCAATCCAGAACCCATCGCCGATTTCCTCGACGCCGCGGTGCTCGGTGACGGTGAAGAAGCGGTTCTGCTGATCACAGACATCATCCGAGCCTGGAAAGCAGAAGGCACTCCCGGTGGTCGCGAGGAGTTGCTTCTTCGACTCGCGCGCACGGGTTCGATCTACGTCCCACGTTTCTACGACGTTCAGTACCTGCCGGACGGCCGCATCCAGCGGGTGGCACCCAATCGCCCGGACGTCCCGTGGCGGGTGAGCAAGCACACGTTGATGGATCTCGACGAATGGTCCTACCCCAAGGCGCCGCTGGTGCCCCTCGCCGAGACTGTGCACGAGCGGATGAGCGTGGAGATCTTTCGTGGGTGCACGCGCGGATGTCGGTTCTGCCAAGCCGGCATGATCACCCGGCCCGTACGCGAGCGCTCGATCACCGGTATCGCGGAAATCGTCGAAGGTGGTTTGAAGGCAACCGGCTTCGAGGAGGTGGGGCTGCTTTCCCTTTCGAGTGCCGATCACTCTGAGATCGCTGACGTCGCCCGTAACCTCGCGGACCGGTACGAGGATTCGCAGACGTCGTTGTCCCTGCCGAGC
>Ga0181593_10003674_pt1 | contig 13993 bp, 18 predicted proteins | sample 071ome_19_FD_133756 | JGI IMG/M metagenome (GOLD analysis project Ga0181593, IMG submission 133756) | Coastal salt marsh microbial communities from the Groves Creek Marsh, Skidaway Island, Georgia - 071413AT metaG (megahit assembly) | ecosystem: Environmental > Aquatic > Marine > Intertidal...
CCTGCAAGATCCACAACACCAAGCTTTTGACGCATATCGCGGTAATACTCACTATTACTATGCGTTAATGCCCAAGCATTATTATCGCTTGCACTAATAAGATCTCCACGATCATTATATTGGTACTGAGTGCGGTAGCCCTGCTGATCACGAGCCTCAAGAAGATATCCATTCTCTGCATATGTATAGGTAATGGCATGCTGCTCTCGAATCAAACCTGATTGATAAACAACAAATTCGTCTTTTCGATTGTAATAAGCGTAAAAACCATTGTCCTGGCGCCAAGCAACATGCTCAGCTGCATTTGAGTACGCACGGGCGTTACCTAAGCTATCTACAACACGAGTACTTCCGCCGTTGTCTAGATACCAGCAATACGTATCATCAAAATATTCGAAAGTGGTTACACCACCTTCCGCATCTTTAATACTACTTAAAGTAGGACCCCAACCTTTATGGGTGCTCGGGATACTTTCAAAGGAATAATCAAACTCAATTTTACGAGTTTCATAGTTCTCAACTTTACCATCAACACGCTGTTGATCTGGAAGTTCAATTGCAACCAGCAAACCGTGATTGTCATAAGAATATTTAGTTACATGACCATTGCGATCCGTAACTGAAGTTAAGAAATCACGACCATGGGAATAAGTGTATTCAACTAATGTCTGTTCAGTTTCATCGTGAACACTGATCAAACGGCCCCACTTATCATAGTTAAAGCAAATTTCATGGCCTTGGTCATCAGAGATGGACAGTAGAGTATTGTGGTAGTACTTATAATCCATGCGAACACCATTGGTATCCACAGACGCCATTAATTTACCATGGGCATCGAAGTACATTTTGCTTTGATCCGCACGGGTAAATACATATCCCCAGTGATCATCTGCAATTGAAGGGTCTAAGTTTGGATCAGCTTTAAATGGCCAATAATCATTGTGAACCTTTTCAATGGTTTCATAGGCGGTTCCGCCATCTGTACTAACCCATAGTCCGGTTTCATCATCCAAGCGATACTCGAATTCCGAACCATCCGCTTTTTCAACAATGATCAGTGGGCCTTGGTATTTTAAGTTCACACCGGTTGATAGAGTCCAATTACTCTCACCATGTAACTTTGCTTGAGAATTGTAGGTACGCACCAACTGGAAATCTTCGCCTAGGCTAGGCAGGTATATATCTTGTTGCTGAACAACCAAATTACCATTTGATGAATTAACGTACAGATCCTGACCGCCACCAACTTTATTATTATCAGCGCGATCGCCTCGGTTCAGGATGGTTAAAGAAGAATCTAGTAATCCAAAATCGTTTCCAGCAATTACTGTCGCAGCCATGCTCTACCTTCAATCTCTATTCGTGGCCTTTTTTGGCCAATAAAATTCATATCTGAAGGTATATCCAAACTTTCCCAAAAAGGTTTAGACATTTATTGCATTTAATTAGGGGGTTTTCGCCAATTAATGGCAAGTAGAGACCTTGCTCAGTATGTTTTTTAAGCAATAAGTTCTTTTTGGTCGAGAGATAAAACCTTAAGGCGTCGCAGACCCTTATGGTGCAATTGGGAGACACGGCCCTTGGTGAGCCCTAACATCTCGGAGATTTCTTGAAACGTCATCCACTCAAAGTAATGCCACTTAATAATGGATTTCTCTTTATCTGGTAGACGCTCAATATACTGGGCTATGGAGTGTTTTAATTCTGACAGCTTGCAAACTTGATACGGGGTAGCAGGCACTTTGATTTCTACACCCTGATCAACCATTTCTTCGAGCATGTGACTAAACGCAATCTCTACGATCATCGAACCAACATGCTCAATACTTTCGTATTTACCCGATGCTCTATTTTCTTCAACAATTGCATCGATACGCTCTTGCTTGACCCTTTGTGTGTAGGCGTAATAACTGTTCTTCTCGGATAGTTGCCGAATTCCGTTGAGAATTTCACCTTTGATTCGAATGCTGGCATAGCCTAAGAATTCGATACCCTTGATAGGATCAAATTTTTCTAAAGCATCAATTAACCCTATAGAGGCATTCTGGAGAAAATCGTCATAATCACCACTAGTAAAGCCTAAAAGCTTATATTGCTTTTTAGCCATTATTTCCGCGAATGGGTGATAGTATTCCACTAGTCCGCCGAAGGCCTCACCATCCCCATTTTGATATCTGTCCCAAAGGGACTGCTCCTTTTCGATATCGTGAATAAACAACGGCTTGTCCTAAAAGGTACCCATTAGTGATCGAACAATCAGATTCCATCCGTCCACCAAAACAAACAACATGATTTTAATTGGTAGGGACATCATCATCGGGGGAACCATTAGCATCCCCATAGACATCAATAAACTGGAAACTACGATATCCACCAACAGGAAAGGAAGGAAAATAATAAATCCAATTTTAAAGGCTGTGAAAAGCTCGCTTATCATAAACGCAGGAACGAGCGTAATTAAGCTAACGTTATCCAGTTTCTCTGGCATCACAGAGTTAGAGAGTTCCAACATAAGAGACAGATCTTGCTCACGAGTATGCTTAAGCATGAATACCTTGAAAGGCTTTATACCTTTTTCAACCGCTTCTTCTAAACCAATCTGCTCCTGGCTAAGAGGTTGTAACGCCTGCTCATTTGCTTCCTTCAAAACGGGTGCCATAGAGAAAATTGTTAAAAATAGAGCGAGACTCAAAAGTACTGTGTTAGGAGGTGTTTGCTGCATACCCAATGCATGACGTAGCATCGACAATACCAGAATAATTCTAGTGAATGACGTCATTACAATAAGTAAGGAAGGTGCGATAGATAAAATAGTAAGTAGCAAAAATACCTTAATCACATTAGAGGTACTTTCTCCATCTTGTGCGCCATCCATTGATATGGAAAAGTCACCTAAAGAAACACTATCGGCGTGTGAAAAGGTTGAGACCAAAAATAAAACTACAACAAAAATACTGCGGATCATTACTTCTCGTCCGTTGCCTTACTTACTTCTCGATTGTCTATAACCGAGCAACCATTCTTTGATTCTGATATGAGATATTCCTTACCCTGCCATCTAATCACCATTAGTTTGGTTTGAAGACTTACCGGCTTGATTGTTTCAATCGTTATATCCTGATCAGGCTCTCTAAACCCCTTAAGAATCGATTTATCTTTGAGCACTCTCAATACCAAATAAACAATAAAAAGTATCCCAATTGAGATTACAAGAGACTCCAGCCCCTGCCCAATCCAAGAACTAGATTCTTCTTTAACCAGAAGACTGTGTACTTCTGATAGCTTTTCAGTATTGCTCGCGTCTTTCATTAGATATTCGTAATTTCTACAGCAAAGTTATCATCTACTACACATAATTTTCCGTGAGCGATTACCTGATTATCTAGCAACAATTTTACTGGCTCGTTCAACTTCTCTGTCAGAGATAGCATGTCACCTTTTTTCAGGTTATACAGTTCCTCAACAGAAATCGTTGTAGATCCTATTTGCGCGGACAAATCCACTTTTACGGTGTTCAATACTGCATTATCACGGGTAACGATTGGATCACCTTCACCAACTGACGACTCAATATTCTGTAATTCTATTTCGTTCATAATCTATTTCTCTATCAGAATGACTTTCGTATCACCGCTTTTAGCTAGGTAGGCTTCGGCAACCCTTATACCCTTGGTATTTGAAACACAAAAGGGATCACTTACAGCGTGTCCCAATGAAACAACATCACCAGGTTTCAACTCGAATATTTCCTTAAATGAAACTTTTTTAGATGCTGTTTTAATAACTAACTCCAAACGTTTCTGGTCAATTAACTCTGTTGGTTTTAGCAATTTATCAGCTAGCGGGTTTACTTGATTTGGGCAGTATTTTTCAACCAAACCCTCACTCATTCCGAAAGCCAGTTCGTGGCCATTAAACTGGTAATATCCGATAAGAAGCGTTTCCTTTCGTGCTTCTGATATAGGCATAGTGATATCGAATATATCCGATAATTCGCTCATCGCATCGCGCCATATACCTGTCAAAAAGACTTGTGCGTCTGAATCTAAGTCTAATAATTTCCCGAAAACCAGCTCCGACTTTAAAGACATTTCAGAGTCAGCATCCAGAGAACACATAGGTTCTATCTCTTCATTAAATATTTTTTGTTCAAAACGTGAAATATCTAACTTTACCTTTGAGGATAGCCACTTTGTTTTCCAATCAGATAGCTTTTTAAATGCCAGTTCGTTAACTAGCTCAATCTCATTTTGTGTATAAAAGCGCATGCTACTTACTTGTCGCTTCCATTAATTGTTGAATCATTTCATTTGCACTCGTTAAAATCTGAGATGAAGCCTGATAACCCCTTTGAATGATGATCATATCTGTAAATTCTGAGGTTAATTCAACGTTCGACAGCTCTATTTTTCCGCCTTCGATAATACCTAACCCACCTTCATCCACAGCTCCAATAATTGGATTTTCGCTGCCATTAGACTGGAATAACCCTAAGTCCTGTCCGACTAACAAATCGTTGCCTTGAAAGTACGCCAATGCCATCTGGCTAGCTTGCTTGAATTCACCATTTGAATAATTCACAACGATATTGCCGCTCTTATCGATTTCTAATCCAACCATTACACCAGCTGACGATCCATTAACGGTATCGATCTCAGCAGAAGACGTACTTCCACTCGAGAAATGTGTAACTTGGTTGAAAGAGCCTGGATCACCCATAGATAAATTGATTGCGGTAATCGCGCCGGAGTCTGCCTCCAAATCAAAGTTAACTGAATTAAAACCGTCCATTGGAGATCCGTTTGGATTAAAACGAATTTCCAATCCGCTCGCAATCGTAGCCCCGGTTTCATCCTGAACTTCGATTAACCAACTTTGTGGAGTAGTTGCACTGTTGTTTGTAAACTCCAGGCTTAAAACTCGTCGATTACCGTCATCATCAATCACCTCAACATCTGTGATATTGTGCAGCGTTCCACTAACTGACAAGTTACCAACTAACTCGATCTCCGTGGTTGGAGTTGAGTCAATGGCTCTTAAGTCCTTAATGTTTATATCTTGAAGAGATGACGTTCCAGATAAACCAGCTACTCTATAACCATTCGCCTTATGAACTAAAAAACCATCCGCATCGAAATCAAATTCCCCTGATCGCGTATAATAGGTATTTCCCTCATCTCGTAAGATAAAATACCCCAATCCATTAATCGCCATGTCAGTACTGCTACTTGAGGCTTGTAATTCACCCTGCGTGAAATCAGTCGACATTAACTTGGCTTCTGTAGCCGAGTTTTGGTTGAATTCATTTGTTAGTGTATTTTGAAAAGACAAATCACTACGCTTGTACCCATTCGTATTCATATTTGCGACATTAGAACTGATATTTCCCAGCCCTTTGTCGAAAGAATTCATACCTGACATACTGATATAAATGGAACCAATCATATCTCTGCCTTAATTAATAATTTGAATTTGAGATAGGTTTACTTCACTTATCACACGATTATCGGAAGTTTGAATTGTTAGTCGTGGATCCCCATCGTTAAAAGCAACCGCAATCACCGTTCCCACCTCAGTTGCACTTTCTAATTGCACTTGGATTGTTTTACCAATTAAGGTGACAGATTGATTAACAGATTGAGTAAGTAGCAACTGGTCCACTTTATCGTTCAATGACCGCGTTTGTTCTAATTCGGTGAATTGCGCTAATTGAGCAATAAACTCTTGGTTATCAATTGGTTCAAGGGGATCTTGGTATTGCAATTGAGCAAGTAAGATCTTAAATAGATCTTCCTGTCCTATAGAGCTATTTGTTTGTGTTTCCGCCACACCCGTATTTCCGATGGAACTAATATCCATTTATAACTCCCTTCCACGTACGATGAGTGTCTGTAGTTTCAAACCGAAGAAGCTCATGGCTTCTGCTAATTTCTGTCGATAGGATTGTGTCTGCTCACCTTGGCTAGTAAATACTCGTGCCTTACTATCCTTCTCAAGTATCAAGTGTTTCTTCAGATTTGAAGTTTGATTGGCAGTTGTACTCAGCCCTTGGTACACCTTAATACCATTATCTGATATTTTGGTATTCGATGATTCCATAACCATTGGAGATGTTAAGGAGTGAACCTGAGCATTTAATTTATAAGCACTTTCGCTTTTTTCCAATTTTCTAGAATGTAAGCTCGATGTTTTACTCGGTTCTAGATCTAGGTTATGAGATTTAGCTTCTTTATATGAAGTCTTAGGTTCAATCACAGCTTCGCCTTTCTGAACATCATTCAGGAGCTCTTTAGAATTCGACTTTTTAAACTCTTCACCTTCAACCGCCTGCATTACCTGCTTATCCCAGTACTCTTTTTCCCAAGACAAGGTTGATTTATCAGAACCTGTTTTTGCCAAATCGATATTCTTCACGGAAACGTTGTCATTGATTTGCATATCCGCCTCCTAATGATGAAAGAATAAGTTCTTCTACTTCTTTTTTGATCTTTTGATCGATATCAAAGCGATGTTTTTGCTTGTTTTTTGAATCGATCTTCTCGTACTTCTTTTTGTCTACATTGGTTTCATTCAGCTTTTGATTGATTTCATCAACTTTATATTCGTATGTCCTGATCTCTTCGACTAAAGATAATTTGGTTCTTTCTAAGGTTTTAATCTCATTATTCAAATAGTTGATCAAATCCATATTTAACCCTGATTTTTGAAGATTTAACTCAACATCTTTAATGTGTGAAAATATCTCACTATCAATATGATCAATCTTATTCTCGATTGCACGGATTTCGACTTCGACAAAATGCCTAGATGCAATGAGTTCTGAAAGATCTAATTCCTTCAATTTTATTAAAGTACATAGACTACTTTTCATAATGACCTACCACCGCATGCAGTTGTTTAAAAGCCTCATTGCAATTAAAACTGGCATCGCTGTCCTGAGATAAAAAGTCTTGAATACTTCCCCAATTACTCACAGCGAAATCTAACTCTTTATTGGCTCCAGCCTTATAGGCTCCAATCTCGATTAAATCTCTAGATTCCTCATATAGGGAAATCAAGCGTCGTAATACGGAAGCTTGAGAATTTCGTTCTTTAGATGCGACCGAGTTTTTAACCCTACTTTCACTCTTCAGGATATTAATTGCGGGATATTGACCACGCTCAGCAATCTCCCGACTGAGCACTACATGGCCATCTACCGTCGCTCGAATTAAATCTGATATAGGCTCATTAAAGTCATCCCCTTCTACTAGTACGGTGTAAATACCCGTAATGGAGCCACCCGAGTCATGGGTTCCTGCTCTTTCAAGTAACTTTGGTAATGCTGAGAAAGTTGAAGGTGTATAACCTCTAGAACTAGGTGGTTCTCCGTTCGATAACGAAATCTCGCGAAGAGCCATCGCATAACGAGTAATCGAGTCCATCATCAAAGAAACATCATTCCCCTCGGCCCTAAACCATTCTGCTATTCGAGTGGCTGTTAATGCACTTTGCTTCCTCATAAGTGCAGATGTATCAGAGGTTGCTACGACGATTACAGATCTACTAAGAGCCTCCTCAGATAGATGGTGCTCGATAAATTCTCTGACTTCTCTTCCTCGCTCACCAATTAACGCTATTACATTAATCTCTGCATCGACATTTTTAGCGATCATTGACATTAATGTGCTTTTACCGACGCCACTTCCTGCAAACAACCCTATCCGCTGGCCTTTTCCTAATGGGATTGTGGTATCAATTGCTTTAATACCCGTTTCAATCTGACTATCTATTACTGGCCTTGTTAAAGGATTTAATGGCATAGCATTGGTCGATTGCCTGCTTGCCTGGTTCAAAGCACCTTTGCCATCAATAGGGTTACCAAATGCATCAATTACTCGACCCAATAAAGAAAGATTCAGAGGTATTGTTACATCGTGCCCGGTTCCAATTACTTCGCTTCCGTAACGTATCCCATCCACCTGCCCATAAGGCATCATTAAAACTTTATTATTTTTGATACCTATCACTTCTGCTAATACCGTTTCATTGGATCCGGTACTGTAGATTTCGACTTGCTCGCCTATGAAAACGTTCGGTCCATCAGACTCAATTAGGAGACCATAAACTTGCGTCACCAAACCCACACGCTTTATTAGCTGTGTTTGTTGGATTTGAGTTTTTAATTGATGGAGCTGCGTATTCATTAGTTGATAGCCATCTTCATTAGCTCAGTTAAAGACTTAAGTTGAACGTCAACACGGCCATCAACTAATCCAGACCTTAACTGCAAAATACATCCGCCTGTTTCTACCGATAGATCAGGTACAAAGTGAAGTTTTTGAAGATCGTCAAAGTTAGAATGATTACTGACCAACTCGAAATCCCTTGCAGAGACTCGGACCTGCAAGATATCAAGCAGGTTTTCTTGCTCTATCACGTTGCGTATCACTGACAAGGCGATTTCTTTATCCACTAGGGCCTCGCCTAGTATTTTTGCTAAAGAAACACTTAAGATATCTGCCATTTCAGTAGTAAAACCATGAAATGCGGTATCCAAGCCATCGCGTATCTCTTGCAACAGGTACGAAAGTAGCTCTTCAGTATCTTCACTTTCATCTTTCTCTGTTTCGATCTGCTCAATCTGCTCCTTCAACAGAGTTATTTCGCGAGCTAACGCATCTAATTGATGCTCCTTTTCCGCTAGCGAGTTCTTCAAGTTTTTATTCTCGATCTCGAGTGAAGCATTAATATTAACTTCTTGAGTCGTTTCCAACCGTTCTTCAGACTTTGCTACAGGTACAGTAATCTTATTCATCGTCTATATTCCAACTAAAGACCATTAAGTATTTTGGTCTTAACGAAATCGGAAACGGCGAGATCGACGTTATCATTCATGCACTTCCATTGGAGATCAGAAACCGATAGAGGCCTAATACACTGATCAGTCCCTGACTCAGCCATAATTTCATCAATCAATCCCTCTCTAACATTCGCCTTTATGAAAGCAATATCAGCTGGATGTAGTAACATTAAAAGGGACTTGAGCTCTTCTCTATCCATTCTTATTTACTTCGTCCCACTGCTTAATTTTTTCAACCAATAGTTGGCGCTCTTTATTAGACAATCGGTTTCTTCTTGCTAATAGAGTCGTTACGCAAATTAGTAATAATGACCAAACAGCAACGCCGATATACAGCTCTTTCTCTGCAAAGTAATCTTTCTTTTCAGGATTTGATGCTTTAACTGGTTCCTTTTTAGAAGCCGATACAGGTCTGTTTTTGCTAAAAATCGAAATGAAACTACCATTGTCTTCCGGCGCTCCAATAGCTGCCGATAATAGTGATTTCAGGTCAGTTTCTTCTTCCGAGCTCAGTTTTTCATAAATAAATACGGCGATAGTGATCTTCTCTAACTTACCAGGTAGCGCTTGCTTCTCCTCAAGTAATGAACCGTATTCAAATTTTTGCTCTACTGTACGAGCTGCTGTCTTATCATCCTTTCCATTATTTTCTTTTCTATTTTCCTTATTTAGGATAATTGCACCTTTTCCAGAATCTAACGGTAATAAACGCTTTTCTGTTGTCTTAACTAAATCAGTTGAGAGTCGGACATCAACTTCAATGGAGTAATCGTCGATATTGAAAATCTTAGAAAGAATACGATCCACCTTATTTCGCATATATTGTTCAATACCGACTTTCTCTTCGACTAAGGAAGATATATCAACTTCGTTTAACCCCTTCTTATCTTTAGAAAGCTCCACTCCACGTTGATCTAAAACAGTCACAGTCTCATTCTTAATATCTGATACGGAGTTCGCTACAAGCGATTGAATTCCTTCAATGCGTTTCTGACTTAGTGAGTATCCATCCTTCATGAATAGCGTAACTGAAGCAGACGCGTTACTTTTTGATGGGTCAAATAACTTTTTCTCTGGTAAAACCAAGTGCACACGAGCATATCGAACCTCATCCAAGGCAGATATAGTACGAGTTAGTTCACCCTCCATCGCTCTTTTATAGTTAATCTTTTGTGCAAAATCTGTTATGCCAAAATCAGAAGTCGCAAACAACTCCAGCCCAACTGAATTATCGTATTGCAGCCCTAAATCATTTAGTATCTGACGAGAACGAGATGCGTTTTTCTGATCAACCAAAATATCATTACCATTCTCACCAAGTTTGAAAGGTATATTATTTTTTCTTAATTCTTCTGTCGCACTGGCCAAATCACTTTGGTTCTTTGGGCTAACCAGTAGTTCGAACTTCGGCGACAATACCCACCAGATCAACAAACCAGCTAAAGCAATAATGACAATGCCAGATGCAACTAGAACATGGTTTTTATTGTCCTTGAAGAATTCTTCGGGCTTAAAACTACTCATTATTTAGACCTGCATTCTCATAATTTCTTGATAACCTTCTAATAGCTTGTTCCTAACTTGAACCGCTAATTCGAAGGATTTTTTAGTTTTTTCTATCGACGATATTAACTGGTGTAAGTTTTCGGTTTCACCCGATATCACCTTTTCGGTCAGTAGATCGGCTTCAATTGCTTTCGCATTTAATTCCTGAACTTGCTCAACTAAATAGTCACCGAAGTTATCTTGCAGGCCAACAACTGTCGTGTTTTCAAGTCCACCTTGTAAGCCGTCTATTTTCTCGATTGCTTCAATGTTCATCACTTACCTATATTTAATGCTTCTTCTTGCATTACTTTAGCTGCATTAAACGCCTTAACGTTCGCTTCATAGGCGCGAGCCGCTTTCAGCATGTTAACCATTTCTACCAAATGATCCGTATCAGGGTACTCAACATATCCTTGCTTATCTGCCAATGGATTTTTAGGCTCATGTACTAGCTTCGTTTTACCATTAACTAACTTGACATGGTCCATAGCATCTAAGTCATAGATGGATCCGTCCTTTATCAAAGACTCAAAGCTAGCTTGTTCGACCGAACGTACAGTTAAACTCTTTGGTGGAGTCGCACTACCAACTGGCATTGCTTGATTCATCCGGCTTACATTTTCGCTGGATACTTCCTGCCTCAGTTTTTCCAGGCTCATACCATATGCACTGATTTCCATTCCACCAGGCATCATTCACTCCCTAAAACAGATTTCATGAGCGCACCTTTCCTAGACAAAATATCTAGAATACTTTTATAGTGCATGACCGTTTCCTGCATCTGAACTAGCTCAAGGTCCAATTGAACATTTTTATCCTTAGTTTCAATGGCAGAAGAAAAATCACTGGATCCAGTTTTAGCAATCTCCAGTGCTTTATCAAAGTTCAAATAGCTAGGCTTATAATCTGAAACGTTAGCGTTCGCGATATTCTTTGCTAACAAAGTTTGCTGAAGCTGTAGAGCATCTAAAGTTGCATAGGCTGTCTTATTTATCGGGCTACTTAAAATATCCATAGACGCCTCCTATTGAACTATTACTTCTGCATGCATTGCACCAGCACTTTTTATAGCATCTAAAATACTAATGACATCCTGAGTCGATGCATTAAGCTTATTTAAAGCCATAACAAGATCAGTTACTGAACTCCCTTCTGAGATTGATGCCTGTCCAAAATCAGCTTCGTCCACTGTTACTTGCGAATTAGGGATAACTACAGCTTCGCCGTTATCATTAATTAGCGAATTTGGAAGATAAACCCTCGTCTGATCCTCAATATTTATTTTCATACCTCCATGCGTAATGCTGACAGCACTTAAAAGGACATTACCACCATATACCACTGTTCCTGTTTTCTCGTTAATGACTACCTTCGCATAACTAGAAGGGCGAACCTTTAATTGCTCAATCTGCATTATGATTCGAAGCTGTTCCCCATCATTCAAATTATCTAACTCGACTTCAATGTTCGCTGGATTTGTCGGAACTGACGTAATCCCTTTAAATCTGCTATTAATAGCATCAGATATTTGAAATGCCGTAGACATATCTGGATTTCTTAAAACTAACGTCACCTTATTGTCGTCAGTAACAATCTCAGAAAGGAAATCTTTTTCAATCGTCGCACCGTTTGAAACTACTGCGGAAGTTGGATGATTCTTTTGTAAGACGTTGCCATTCAACTCATGTTGGTAGCCGCCCACTATTAAAGATCCCTGTGCCAAAGCGTAAGTCACTTCATTAGGGCCTTTTAACTCCGACATTAATAATGTACCGCCAGATAAGCTTCTAGCATCTCCGATAGAGGTTACATTCACATCTAACAAGTCACCCTCTTGGGCATAAGGCGGTAACTTCGCAGTTAAAGTAACCGCTGCTACATTTCGGCTACGAATTTCATTGTCATCAACACGCAATCCAAATCGTTGTAACGTACTGCTCAATGATTTAATTGTTGCCGCTGAACGAACAGAATCACCTGTTCCAGCTAGGCCAGTGACCAATCCATAACCGATTAAACTGTTGGTACGAACCCCCTTAATACGAGCGATATCTTTTACTAGGACATTTGCCTCTACAATGAGACTTGCCGTAAAGAACAAGATAAACGTTAGAATTCTTTTACTTAAAATAACCATTGAAAAAACCTTGTAATCCATCCTGGTTCTTCTGAATTCGACAGAATACCTTCACCAATCAATTCAATTTTAGATTCATATATCTTCGTTGATAGAATCATATTTGATTCATCTATATCCATAGGACGTATAAATCCACTAACCTTGATAAACTGATTCTCAGCATTCAATTTGATTTCTTGTTCGCCTTCAATTCTTAGGAGCCCATTACTGGTTATCTCCTTAATAGTCACCGACACTTGGGCCATTAACTGACCCGTCCTTTGGATCTTAGCCGAACCATCAAACTCGCTACCAAGTCCCATCACCCCTCTTAAGTCGGTGCTACCATCACTCACATTCAAGCCAACGCCAGTATCAGTTGAAGCATCGGTACCCGCAGCCGCTTTTGCGCTAGTCGACTCTAAAATCATCACTGACAAGATATCACCAACCTTTGACGCTAATAGCTGGTTGGTCAATGGTTTAAAGGTCTCTTCGTTATATAAACTTTTAGCACTCGCTAATGCTGAAGTGCTTAGTAGCAATACCAACCCAATTGCTTTAATTATTTGCTTAAATCCCATACATACTTCCATCTATATCTTGCTTGACGAGCACCCTTCTGTTTTTTCCATTAAATGTCGTCACCACAAAGTCATTAATATTCGCATCACTCTTTACACTCGCTAAATACTCGATTCGTATTCCATTTAAACTCAATCGAACCTTTAGCTTTTGCCCCCTTAAAATATCAGGTATCGTTTCTATCACATCTAATGTGACTGGATAGTGTTTAGATACCGCACCTGATAGACGCCACTTTCTAACCCCTACATCAGGAACAACTGATCCAATACCGAAAATGTTCACTACTCTATATACAACATCTTCTTCCTGTATCTCTGCACCCTTTTTCATATCTGATTTGAAAAAGGGATATGCCTGAAAATTTTCAACCTTGACTAACAGTTTCCTAAGAACGGACTCACCTTTTGAGGATTGAATTTCAACCCAAATGAACATCCTTTCCTTCAGATCTCGTGATTCAACTTCTTTCACTCGTATCGACACGTCACCCGCGGGTGCTATCACTTTCGTTTTAAGTTGAATCCTAGCGACAATTCGACCCAATTCACTGGAGTACTTGCTCTGCAAGTACTCCGATACAACGAAATTGATGCGCTCGGTAGGAATTACTTGCGACCTACGATGTATAACTAGGCTACCCTCTCCATTAATCTTGATATTAAGATCAAGCTTTTTTTTAAGTAGCACCTTAAGTTCAGCGCCTGTGATCGTTACGGATTCTCCTAATCTAAGCCCATCTACAATTAGAATGTTTGGTATATCACTGTCCTTGACCAACTCATGCATATAAACGGAGCCATGATCTACTTCTAAGGTAATAGGCAGATTTAAACTCGCATTGGAATAATTAGCCCAACATAGCAAGATGAAATAGGTTAGGACACGAATATAAATAA
>Ga0181593_10003678_pt1 | contig 13980 bp, 8 predicted proteins | sample 071ome_19_FD_133756 | JGI IMG/M metagenome (GOLD analysis project Ga0181593, IMG submission 133756) | Coastal salt marsh microbial communities from the Groves Creek Marsh, Skidaway Island, Georgia - 071413AT metaG (megahit assembly) | ecosystem: Environmental > Aquatic > Marine > Intertidal zone...
CGGCCCATTTCAGTACAACTTTTGATATAGGCCTCAGTCCCTCGCTGGCGAATTTCAGTAGGTACTTTCCAAAGACGATATGTTTGAAGAGGGTTTCGCATCCACTGAGTAACTCCATATTCAATGAACTGATTTATTTCTCCATATGAGGCCTGCTCAAGCGAAATTCGAGAATGTCCGAGAGGACTAAACATTTCTTGTAATGACCTTTTAACGTGGCTAAAGGCGTTGTTCCCCTCTATATCTATCGTGCCAACGGCCCCGAAGATATGGCCCCCAACCTTCATGGCACGAATATCTTCAAGGATATTTGTTTCTGAATCTACATCGTTTCCTATTACAAGGCGCGCTTCTCCTATATTTCTCAAGATACGCCGCTCCACATACCACTCATCCACCCGATGAGGAAGTACAACAGCATGTCCTGAGTCAATGTTACTTAAGCCGTTTGTCATTGATTCAATTGCGAATAAATCGACATGTGAGGCTTGTTCAACGTATTGAGCGAGCGCCTCGAATCCAAAAAATGAGTTATGAGTTGCTAGAAAAACCCTTCGCTCGAGTTTATCGAGCCCTTCAATTAGCTGCTGAAATTGTGGCTCGATTTTTTCAAGAGGCAACTTTCCACTACCATTCGATGTATAGAGCGTTAAAGTAAAATCTGGATGTCGGTATGCATCAAGTTTTGAAAGCTGACAGAAGCCAAAGCCAGCCATTTTACGAAATTCTTGTGCGTTTTCTGGTAGCCATAAAATTTGTGCAGAAGGCTCTGCTCCAGATGTAAGCTCAGACAGTTTCTTCAAGGCATTCCAAGAAGGAAATCTCTCCGGATCTCCACTTGAAAGATCGGAGCAGATAAAGGTTCCAATGCCAGCAGTGCTTGAGCGAGATAAGAACTCTATGTCCTCTGGCGAAGGGAGTTTTGGGCTTATTAACGCATTAATTCCAGTATGCACGGCACCATGTGCGAGATACTGCTTTATGACTTCAACACCTGGATGTTGTTCGATTGCAGATATGAGTTCTTTGCCTAGAACCGATCTTCTCTCAGCTTCGTCAGGAGCTTGTCCCTCAGAGGCTACATAGAGAGGGCCCGGGGAAAAAGGCTTTCCTGACGAGACAGGAAGAGCACAAACCTTGCCCGAGCGAGTGATTACAAGGCCGCTTACTTTACGTGAGTGGGTGGTGATGAGATTTGTTAAATCACGCACCTCTTGGTGTGATAGGGCAGTAGTAGGAGAGTCGTTGATTTCGGAAGAATGTACGATTTCCTGATATGATACTGATTCCAGCTGCGGACCAAAAATTCGAGCACTCGTTTTATCAATGCGACGTTGCTCATAAAAATCTCCCTTGATTTTTACAGATGAGATCGGAATATCGTCCCGTTCGGTGACCAATTCCCACATTCTCTGCGTTGTTGGATCGCGGGGATTCTCCGCAGCCTTGGGATCAAAAAGCTTTAGCTTCGTCGCTGCAACGTGTTTCACGTCTGGATGAGTCGTATTCTCGTCAATAAGCAGAGTAAATCCTTGCTGAGCATGGAGGCCACTGGCGTATATTCCAAAACGGGCTTCGATCACAGAGCTCCGCTCTTCGGGTGGTTTAATAGGTCGATACTTAAAGAAAGCGCGCTTTCCATGTCGAATAACGGCACTCAGCTCATCCGGCGGTAATGACAGTACCCCCTCCGAGTAAAACTGAATATCACCAAGCGGAATATGAACCTGGCCATCTGACTCGCTATATTGGAGTGACTCTCGTGCTCGAATTCGTTGCTGAGCTAATGCATCTCCAAATTCAGTGGCATTAAGTGGGGTAGCCTCTTCGGGAATCAGTACTATTTCGCCAATTGACGATCCACGCTCAAGAGCGTGAGCAACGGGGAATACGAGTTTTCCGTTGCGTTCTGCGCTGAGGATGAATATCAAATCAGCTTCAACCGTTAATCCTTCGTTAGGTCCATAAGCGAACTCGGAGAATCTCAGATGTACACCACATTGACCAAGAGTGCTCTTTAATGCTGCTCGTTTTTGAAGTGCAGGATGGTCAATATCATTTCCATATCGTTCCATCAGCTTTAAAAAGTCTTCTCCAAGATCATAGGGACGAAGCTCGAGCATCATGTTTTTCGCAACCGCTACAGGGATATCAGTTTTCCCAGAAGCAACATTAAATACTTCTGACATCGGCTTAATCTCGAGCTGTCTGAGATCATCAACTAGTTGGAGGTCGCGCGCTGATATGACGGGGTGTTGGATGATTTCTGGCATCCCTTAATTCTACAAAAGCTGAGATGGCTATTCAAAAATTCTTTCGAGATTCATTGGGAGCAGTTGGCACGGAACAAGCCGCTGAGGAGGTGCCAGAGAAGGGGATAAGTGTGGCCCCTCACATGTAAAATTCCTGGCATTGACTGGGCTTCGTGGCTTTACGCTAACCAATTATTATTCCAGATCAAAATCGGTTCATCCCCGGTTATTTAATCTCTATCCTGAATCAGAGGCTATTTCGGGGAAGGATTTCCAACATCTTGGAGGTTTGATTAGTGTGTGCTCTCGCCTATAATTCGCCCTTGTTGACCATAATGACGATCAGTTTTATTACCGAGCCGGTCAACAAACAGGAGCGTTTCTATGAACAATCAGGGGTTAGCTCCCTTAGGGCTAGCAATCGATATTGATGAGACCCTAGCTGCTACGATAGACCATTGGCTCGGGCTGGTACGTGAGCGCTTTCAGGATCTACTTGATGTATCAATTCGTGACCTGAGTAATAATGAACTGATAAAGAGATTCGGATTCGCTCAAAACATTCCAGGGTGGGCGGGAACACCAGTCGTCGAACAATGGATAGTAGAGGCCTGCTACGATAAAGATATTATTAGTGAAACGCCACCAATAGAATATGCAATCGATACGTTGCAGGGGTTGGTTGCGTCCGGTCTCATTGAAGTAAAAGCTTACCTCACAATGCGTCCGACAGAGCTTGATCATGCCACTGCTGACTGGCTGCAACAGCACAATTTTCCTCATGCACCTCTTCTTTCTAAGCCAGAGAGCATAGCTATTCAGGATCGATATTTATGGAAGGCGCAGACGCTCTCCAATATGTTTCCAAGCATTGGAGGTATAGTCGACGATCATCCAACAGTCGTAAGGATGCTTCCCAAAAGTTATCCAGGAACTTATTTTTTATTTGGTCACGAGGATAGAAAAGTCGAAGAGCTTGGAAGAGCGGATATCGACGTGGTGCCTTGTCCCGATTGGAAGGCGGTTGAAAAGGCGTTAACAGTGAATTTACACCGGTATCAAAAAAAGCTTGAGTTAGGAGATGGACTAAATCTTAAGAGTAGGACCGTTGAAAATCAAAGAGATATCTTGCCAGGACTTGAGCCTTAGGAGAGCTCTAGGCTAACGTTAAGACGAAAAAAAATATAACTGGTGGGAATGAGATATATTGTAGGAATAGCTGGCGGAACGGGTAGTGGAAAGACCACTTTTGCTACAAAGCTATCAGAGTCGTTTCAAGAGGGAGCCGCGCAGGTGCTTTCTGTAGATAATTATTATCGTTGTCAAAGCTCTTTGAGTCTCGAAGAGAGAGCGCTTCTTAACTATGACCATCCAGAGGCTCTGGAGCTTGATCTGCTTGGAGCCCACCTTAAAGAAATCCGTCAAGGAGTCGATGCGAATATTCCGCAATATGATTTTACGACTCATACGCGAAGAGAGAGTGGGACCTCGATCTCGCCGGGCAAAATATTGATTGTAGAGGGCATTCTCACTTTCTATCAAAGAGAAGTTATGGCACAGCTTGATTATCGAATCTTCATTGATGCACCAGGTAATCTTCGGTACGAACGTCGACTCAATAGGGATTTGCAAAGCCGAGGAAGAACGGAGGAGTCGGTTCAACAACAGTGGATGCAGAGTGTTGAGCCGATGTTTCGTGAGTTTTGTGCACCAACACGAGAGCTCGCCGATCTCGTGATTGATGGTGCGAGTTTCGGGAAACAAGAAGTGTATAGGGTTCGAGATCTTATTAATAAACAACTCGCACAGTGATGTATGCGACGATAATTGGCTCTTAGAATTAGTTGATGTATTAGAGAGACATTTTGTTGTTACGAAGAGGGCTTGCGTCTTTTGTGGATCTTGGTTCAGCAATAAGTGGCTAGAAGAGCTCAATGAGTTTTTGCGCTTCTCTACGGTCTTCCTCATGGATATGGCAAGAATCTATAAAGTGGAAATAGGGTCCAGGAGCTACCTCGATCTGTCGAGCGATATAGTAATGAAGAGCGATGAATTCTTGCAGATTCATCAGGAGTTTCTTGTACGCATCAGATGAGTGCGCATGAATATGTGTCTCAAGAGCATCCTTCCTTATACGACACCAGACGGTGAGGGTGCATGGTGAGATCTCTTGCTCTTGGTCGACTGTTTTATCCCAAAGTGAAGCTACGGTTTCCCCAAGGATTCTCCCTGTCTTCAGCTTCTCTACGATATAACTTACTTGGGAGTTTGGTTCATCAAAGAGTCGATGATAATAAAGCTTCGTCCATTCATGCGGTACTTGCTCTTCCTTGTTGCCCGTTGTGATGAAGTTGTTAATAAGGAGCAGATCTTCAGCCGCCATGGGAAAGAGGGGATCTGGAGTTTCTAGGGATGGCTGTTCGAGCTTGATGAGTGTCGGCTCATCGCGAAAGTAGAAATCATTGTCTGTCTCAGAGCCCTCGCCAAGCAGGGCCGCAAGAGACATTCTCCAGGCTTCATTGGCATTTAATGTAGAGATTACAATCATATAAACACCAGCTAGAGGGTCTACGGGTAGTGGTTCGAGAGATGAGCAAGGCTATCTGCCGAGCCACTAGGGATACTTTTATTGCAATACTTTTGCTTAGCAAAACTCTACACCGTAGGCTCTAGTAACGGCAAGTTGTAGTCAGGATAGCAATGCAAGAGAAAAAATCGCGAAACATTCCAGCCAATGAGCGAACTCGAGAAACGCTAGAGCGATTAAGTGCTCTCGGAGAGCCTCAGAAGTATGTAGAAGAAGTCCGAGTACGGGGTCTGATGCAGAGGTGTGATGCAAGGTGGTATGCAAACAGAGTTTCACATACTGCCATGCGAGAAGAGCTTCTGGAGCATGGACTACCGATCGTTTCGACGCCTCTTACGGCGCCACTTCCTACTAAAGTGGGGGAACGGTTTGTAGGATGGTCATATAATATATATCTCGATTATGTAACTGGTGAGCATCATGCGGCTCTTATTTTAGGTGATACAAAGAAAGGAGCTTTGAGTGATCCTCAGGACTTTCCAGTTCGGATTCATTCATCCTCAAAGGTCAGTGATATCTTTTTTGGTAAGAACAGTGATTCCTACCAAAAATTCGAAGATGGAATGAAAGAGATCGTGAAAGCAGGTCGCGGAGTCATTTTATATCTTGAGCAGGATGGAAGGGGTCACGGAGCACCAACAAAGATACGAGCCCTCAACGAGCGGTATCAGTTTACTGAAAAGGGAGTAATCACTGAAACGACGCAAAATGGGCGGCCTCTCTCGGTTGAGGATGCTTATGAGCGTATCGGAGTTCAACGGGACAAGAGAGATTATGTTGTAGCAGCACATATTTTAAAAGATCTCGGTATAAACTCAGTAGCTCTTATGACGAATAGCGCAAGTAAAGTTGCAGCTCTTACGAGTGAAGGCATTTCGGTAAAACTCTGGGGTGATGAACATCAATTTCTTGGAAAAGAGCCAAATCGCTGGGTACGCAGAGATGATGAGTCAACTGAGTTCTGGGGAAGACTTGAGCAGCTACAAGAGCTGTGTGTTGATCGAGAGCTTGAAGCCAGTAAGCCGTGGGAATCCATTGCTGATAATCGTGCTAGACTGGAGCTTTTGAAAAAACCTTTAGTAAAAGAATTTGGCTCAGCACCTGTGCCAACAACCGAGGGTGATTGGACGTATTATGCCTTCGGTGACTACACATCAGGTGAAATCCATCGAATGCTTGTCTATGGAGATTCGAAAAATGGGTCACTTGGAGACGGAAATGATGTGTTGGTCCGAGTCCACTCTTCGTGCAAGACGAACGAAATCTTTCATTCCACGAACTGTGAATGCCAGGAAGAATTAAGAACTGCTATGGAGGAGATTCGAACTGAGGGTCGTGGAGTAATCGTTTATCTTGATCAGGAGGGCAGAGGAACGGGAATCGTTGGTAAGATGGCGCAGCTCCAAAACATGTTTACCTTTACAGAGAACGGCCATGCTGTTCCGCGGGTTGATGAATCAACCGGACGTCCAATACAGACTGTTGCTGCCTATGAAATGGCTAATTTCCCATCGGAGGTGAGAGATTTTACGGTAGCAACTCAGATGCTAAAAGCGGTAGGAGTAAACTCAGTTACAATGATGACAAATAACCCACTAAAAATTAGTATGTTAAGAGAAGGTGGGATTCCAGTTACTCCGAAAAAAATAGTAGTAGACATTAATCGACTTGCTGATGCTGAGATGTTGAAGAGAGAGCTTCTTGATAAGGCCGAATACCTTGGCCATGATATAGGCGAGGGTGACTTTTTACCGCAGTAAGCGACGTGTTTTTTAGGATGTTTTCTCGGCTCTTTCAGCCTAATTTCGATGGGTTACCGAGTTTCTATAACGCCGTCATCTTACGGAATCTTTAGTTCAGCCTCTCCTCTCCATTTGTGCATCAAATGACAGTAATGCAAGTGAGATAAAAGTTCTCACTTTCTCAACATTATTTCACTTTTAGGGTTATCTGAGCCATGCGAATACAATACTTCTTTCTTCCTATTTTCCTCTCTACGCTTATTGCGCCTTTCGTGTTGCGGCCATCTCAGGTCGTTGCGGAGCCAATGATAGAAGAGTATTCGGAGCGGAGTCTCACAAAGCGAGAGCAGCGCCGAAAAAGAGTCAGAGCGGCGAAGCGGCGAGTGAAAAAAAAGGGCGGTCTTCGTGTTCTGCCAGCAAGTGGAGAAGCGATTCGTTCAAGACGGAAGAAAAACCGGATGGCTATTGCAGCCAATGGAAGAGTTGTTTCGGGTGAGCCTCCTCGTTTAGTGGAACTCTCTTCCGACCCCGCGAACACCTTTTGGGAATCTGGTCTTGTAGACGCGATTGCAAATGACAGTGCATCCCAGGATCAATGTAATAGCTTTTGGTCAGGGAACAATGATGGTGACTCTGCAGGATTCGGAGCCTGCCAGATGGCAGAAGGGTTGGGTCGCGCACTTGAGATTGCTGCGGATGGAGGAACCTCTCTTTGTTACATGAAAAATTTTCCCTCAGAGGCAAATCTTCAAGCCGGTGGGCTAACCGTTGTCAGTGGGACGCTGCCAGATAATGATATCACCAAGATTTTTTCTCCGGGTGAGTCGATTAAACTCGTACAGGTGGATATTTCTAATTTTCCATCTTTTGGCGATGAAGAAGAGGGGGAACAAGATCACAGTATCTTTATTCGCGTCTCCCCGAATTCAGAGTCTTTTTTCTACAAGGCAGAGCTTTGGTTCTGTGATGGAGAGGGGGAATCAGCTCAGGTTAGCGGCACTGATGTGATAGAAATCGCAAAATCAGGAAAGATTACGAGCCGGAACGAAAGCATGGATTCTGGTGGAGAGTCTTTTTATTCAGAGTTTGAAGGGTACCTTCGGCCAGCCAAGGGGGGAGTTCTTCAGTACGATAAGGATCGTCCTCGAACAGCAAAGGCCGGTGCTGTTTTTGGCGAATCTTCTTTTAAAGTGGACCTGGAAATTCGTGGAAGACAAGTTGATGTAAAAACTCGGTCAGGAGGCGATGGCGGAGATCCATTCCTGAACACTTCAGTAATGCGCTTTTCTGGCAATTCACCTGAAGAGATTCGTTTTCGAGAGGGGGCTTTCCGTTCAATATTCAACGGGAATGATTCATTTGATGGGGTAGCAGAGTGGCGTGATACGTTCTATGCCGCAGCTCCTGGTAGTTCACTCTCGACTAAGATTCAGTCTGCAGAAGAAATGAATAATGATTCTTTTTTCCAGACGGGACCAGATGTAAGTTTGGATTTCTCAGCGTACTCTTGCGGGGTTACACCAGATATTCATGTTTCACTTGATGTTAGCAATCAGACACTTCTTTCATCGCTAACGCAGTGTCAGCCGCTGATTTTTAGCAATCTCGACTTCTGTTTCGGGAATCAGGCGGTGAATGCAGCTCAGGAAAATTTCGGTAATGCATGTAGCGGGGGGCTCTAGGATGAACAAGCAAAGAACGACTTACGTTTGTTTTGTTCATTGAATAGAGAAAAGGTATTCGACAAGTACCATAAGCCCCATATGCATATAATGAGTGTTACGCTTCTCTTGTCATCAGCGGGATTTCTCCTGCCGTATGCAGCTCGCACTGCAAGAGAAATTCAAATCCCTCTGTATGCCGCTTCGCTTCAAAAATGCTGTTGCCCCAGGCGTATAGCCCATGTCGTTTCAGGATGAAGCCGGGTGTTTGAGAAAACCGTTGCCATGAAGAGGTAAGCACCTTGTTGACGCTATTCATATCTTGTGTGTTTGCAAGAAGAGGAATCTCTAGAGTGTCTTCATGACTTGAGAAGCCACGGATACTTTTTTGCATCTCATATCCCTGCAGTCGGATCGAGTCAGCTTCAGTATGAGAAAGTATTGTCGCTGGAACAGAGTGAGTATGAAACACGGAAGTAATAGAAGAGTCCTGTGAGTAGAGCGCTGCATGAACAAGAGTCTCTGCAGAAGGTCGCTGAGAGGATGCTATGCTTTGTCCTCCATCTGGCACTCGACATAAAAGAAAATGCTCAGGAGTAAGAGATTCTTTATCCACACCAGAACAGGTAATAAAAAACTCTGCCTCAGATATTCTGACCGAGAAGTTTCCCCCAGTAGCAGGTGTTAGCCCTTTGCCAGATATGCGTGTAATCGCCTCACAGAGCTCCAAGAGTGTGTCGCGATGCTGTTCAGGGGTGGTCATAATGGCACTCACATTCTGTTATGTTCTGCGGGGGTTATCATAGGCAGGGAGATGGCGAGAATCCAGCTTTTTGCCCATTTCCACTTCGAGTTTTTACCTTCTTCCAGTACTCTATGAGAGGAAGAGGGGATATCCTGTACAGATTGAGAGCATATTCATAGATTTTCGTATTGCTCTTTGAGACGTGAGGGGACAGCGCTATTTTCAGCGAAAGAGTTGAAAATATGGAGAAATCTCTCATCCCCAATATTAAAACCTTCGATGTACTAGACATGCCCGAGTCAGATACGAAACCTCAACTTTACTCGCTTCTTTACGGCAGGGAAGTTCTTAGCGATGTTCTTGGAACGTATTACTCTTTCCTCAAGATACCGAGGACCGCTGAATTCGCGGAAACCGTGCAGACGTTGTTTGAAGAAGCAAAGCACTCCTTTTCATTTGAACTCTTTGCAAGGCGTCAGGTCGTAGAGTATGGCATCACGTGTTCGCCACGCGATCGAGAGCAGATGATGAGTAGTTTTCATCTTGTTTTTCCGAGTAGCCGTATCCAGCAACGGGAAGATTATACCCAAGACATACCAGAAGATGCGGTTTTACTGGCATCTGACTTCGGCTCTCTTTGTTCGCATGCGATGCCGTACCTCACCTTTCGGCAGTTGATGGTAGATAGCTTATCTCCAATGGTAAATCTTCTAACGCTTTTACCACCCACTCAGCAATGCGTTATACAATTCGTTTTGAAGCCATATCCAGATACCCCTCTTCGCAATTTTCATATGCGCTTGAGTATGTACCACTGGTTAAGCGTTTTCATTCGTAATCCCTATCAGTGGTTTTGGCCCGGAACGTATGAGCGACATCTTTGGGGGAATGCTCGGATGAAAGAACATCTCTTTCATGCCAATTTAAGAATCTTATTGTGGGAGGAAAATCGTCATCACGGGGATAAAGATATCGAGTCTCAACAGCGAGAAGCGCTTGAGCTTTCCATGCAGGCGATTCATTGTCCTCTCCGATTGCTTGATATGCATGCCCTCGGTATTTGCGCTCGTAAGAAAACAAAACTTGATCGCAGTGCCCTGGTTCCATTTCAGGAACGGAGGCTCAGTAAACCGTTTGTCCTTACGAGTAATGAAGTTGCCTCATTTTATCACCCAGTACCGATTCGCCAGCATCCTCATGTGAAGCACTTTCTTTCTGCGATAGGAACTCCTCCAGCTGGGGTTGTTCAGACGGGTCAACGTACGGATTTGAGCGTCTTTGGAGTGAACTCGGTGCAGGGAATTGAGCAGAAATTCGGAATTGCTCGGGCTAGTCGGCTCGGACAACTTCATGTTTTGGGAAAATCAGGTTCCGGAAAGTCGAAGCTCGTGGAGCTTCTAATGCGAGATGACTTGGTCAGAGGTAAGGGAATAGCTCTTATTGATTGTCACGGAGACTTAACTGAAGAGGTGCTGGCAGCAATTCCAGAATCTCGATTATCCGATGTTTGTCTCCTTGATTTTGCCGATGCCTCTTGTCTTCAAGCATTTAATCCTTTTTCACTGACGCGTGGCGAGACAAGGAAGGTTCTCATTAATACGCTCGTTCAATTTCTCTGCGCTGATATTGGAAGGGGCATACCGACAGAACGAGAGCAAAAACTCTTGAAGAATCTACTCCTCGTTGTAACGTCACTACCAGGCACAACTATCTCAGAGCTTTTACAGGTGCTTCTTGATCCTATATTGAGAGAAGAAATCATCACAAAGAGCTTGGAGACCGAGGCAAAGGAGTATTTTTCTCGTAATAAGGCACAGCTAGACGAGCTTTTAAAGCAAGAGTTTTTCCTGAGGCTTCGTGCGGAACTGTCCATGCTGCTTGCGACAAATTATGTCTCGGATGTAATGCAGCAAGAAGAGAATGCATATGATTTCCCGCAGATAGTACGTGACAAAAAGATTTTTATCGCACGGCTTCCGAAGCAGATGCTCGGTACGAAGAATACCAGTCTTTTAGGATCGCTATTACTCGCTCTCATTGATTCAGCAGCAGAGTTTTATGCTGGACAGAAGAGTATGGCTGAGCCTTTTTATGTTTATATCGATGAATTTCAGAATTTTGCTTCTAACAGCTTCGTTTCTCAACTTTCATCGGCAAAGGAGAAGGGGCTCAGCTATACGATTGTGCATCAAACACTCGGGCAGATTCCAAAAGAGATACAAACAATCATTAAATCAAAGATTGAGAATTTTATTGCATTTCAACTCGGTGGCAGTGACGCCACATTTATGAGCGAAATATTTCGGGAAGAGTTTACTGCCAATCATTTGATGCATTTAGATTTCCGACATTTTTATGCCTTGATGACTATGAGCGGAGACTCTGTTAAGCCATTTTCCGGCAGGACTATTGACGTTGACCGCGTAGCGAAAGGTGATGACGTTCGAGAAAAAGTTCGTGAGCGGATGACTGCTGATTCGCAGCATCGGTTCAATGCAGGAGGAAAGCCATGAGTTTCCTCTCTGAAGAGCGAAAGACGTTTTGGATTCTTTTCCCAAGATCTGAGTATTTTACTTCAGATGCGATGGTTGAGGCGTCGATGGTGCTGACAATGTCCCGGAAGTGGGGCGAAGCATCGGAGAATATACTTGACTCTCGCCCCGATCCATTTTCTTTAGAAGTGTATGTTGAAAACGGTGAGATAGCTTTTGGGTTTACTGCTAGTGGCCATAATATTGCCGCAATTCTCGGTATTATTTATCAGATATACCCTGAAGCCGAAGTCATAGAGGTTCCAGAGTACTTTGAAGATGTATCAGAGGGGGCGCATGTAGCGGTCGCGAACATGACGTATAAGCGGTCTAATCTTTTTGGAGTAAAGACCTACCGCGTTATTGAGGCTGATCCGATGCATCCATTCCTCAATGTCTTAGTTGAGTTGCCCAAGCATGTTCGATTGCTTTTTCAAATGACAAGCAGAACGCATTACTCGGTGAAAGGTACGTATTACGGACTGGAGATTGCTACTTGGATTCACTGGTTCAGAAGTCGGTTCTCTCCACGTTATTGGGTGAAGCGAGAAGTTCGAGAACGAGAAGCTCAGGGCATACATGAGAAGATTCGTGGGAACCTCATGTGGTCGAATATTCATATTGGATGCGTTATTGATGGATCTGAAACGAAAGGCAATCCAAGTGCTATTCGCGAAGAGCAGAAGCGATATATCCAGTCAGTAGTAGGGTCTTGGAGTATATTAAAAGATGTACACTGGAACTGGTTCGTGATGACTCACTTAAAGTATGGCTATGACCAGTTAGAGCGACTTCGAAAACGAACGGTCGGCAAACGAAGACCGAATATGCAGATTGCGATGGCTGAACAAGCTGCGCTTTGGCACCTGCCCGGTGTTAACGAAGCGCTACACTTCAAGACCGTGAAGTCCAGAAAATGGGGTCCTCCGCCAGATTTGCCAAGTCCTTTGGATTCCGGAGAGGTGACTCCCGTTGGGGAGACAAACTGGAGGGGCATCCGACAGGATTTTGGCATTTTTCGAGAAGATAGAAAGCGACACCTTTTATTAGCGGGTGGTGCTGGAGTTGGCAAAACTCCGGTGCTCAAGCGCTTGATTCAGAATGATATCGAGAAAGGATTCGGGTGTGCTTTGCTCGTTCCAGATGCTGCTCTTTTTGAGGATGTTCTGAATATAGTTCCTGATAGTCGAGTGGAGGATGTTGTTATTATTGATCCAACTGACATTGACTATCCAGCAAGTCTTAACCCGCTTGACTATGTGCCATCTCCAACTCGTATGCAGGTTGCCTCGGAAATTATTGATATTTTTCGTCGAAGATTTCCCCGTTCATGGAGTGTCCCAGTTGAGAATGTGCTCATGCACCTTGTTGTCACACTCCTTGGCACAAAGTTTACTACTATTCTTTCAATGAAGCGGCTTCTCGTTGATGAGGCTTACCGAGCGAGCATTGTATCTCAAGTTGAAGACCTTCACGTGAAAGCATTTTGGAACGGAACGTTCCCTGAGATTGTTCGAGAAAGCTATGAGCAAGTGGTAGCTCCAATTGTTCAAATGGTTGAAGATTTTACAGCGCATGACATGATTTACCACACTCTGGGACAGCCATTTAATGCATTCGATTTTCGAGAGATTGTTGATGAACAGAAGATCTTGCTGATGAAAATTCCGGGGCGGGATCTTGGAGAGGCGAATGCGTCGGTGCTCGGTGGAATGCTGGTCAGCCGTATCTTTCAAGCCGCAATGTCTCGTATTGATGTTTCAATTGTTGGTCGTAAGGATTTCTATCTTTATATCGATGAGTTTGATCAATTTGCTACAACGAGCTTTGCGGAGATATTAAGTGAGTCACGTAAGTACGGATTAAATCTTACGCTAGCAACCCAGACGCTTGGAGCGTTGCCCGAATCAGTTCGCTATAGTTTGTTTACGAATGTAGTGAATGTTTTTGCTTTTGCGACTTCCACTGAGGATTCAAGCCTGCTTGAACCTGAATTCCAGCCGAATGTGAAGCAGGAAGATCTTTCATCTCAAGCGCCTGAAGAGTTCTATGTCAAAACGAGTGTCTATGGGATATCACAGCCAATATTCTCAGCGCGCCTTAGCCCTAAGACCTCCGAGGTGAAGGCGGATGGAGCAAAGGCCGCACTGGCGCATTCGCGTGAAAAGTATTGTGTGCCTCGGGCTAAGGCAGGTGAGATTATCAAGCAATGGGGTGCTGTTGGATAACAGCAGAAAAGTTGAGAGTGTTACGAGCTGGTAAGAAGATTTTCGCGTTGTGATTCATAAAAGCCGAGGACCTCAGGATTTTTCAATGCATGTTTATTGAGCACCGTTTTCCCCTGGAGAATATTCCTGATAGCGCTGGCTGAGGTCTTTCCACTTAATGTTCGGGGGAAATCATCCGCGATTACAATTTTCCAAGGAACATGCCGAGGGCTCTCTTCACTTCTAAGTTTATGA
>Ga0181593_10003679_pt1 | contig 13976 bp, 8 predicted proteins | sample 071ome_19_FD_133756 | JGI IMG/M metagenome (GOLD analysis project Ga0181593, IMG submission 133756) | Coastal salt marsh microbial communities from the Groves Creek Marsh, Skidaway Island, Georgia - 071413AT metaG (megahit assembly) | ecosystem: Environmental > Aquatic > Marine > Intertidal zone...
GGTAAACGCTGCACCACCGTTGCCTGCTTGAAGGCAGCCACCGGACCAATCTGCTTCCGCACCAGCTGCACCACCTCGGTCACGATATCCTCTGCTTCTCTGACTACGCCCGCTTTCAATACCAGGAATCCGACTGGCAGCTGCCCTTTTAACTGATCGGCAACGCCAATGACCGCGCATTCAGCGACGTCCGGATGACTGGCCAGCACTTCTTCCATGCCACCGGTGGAAAGCCGGTGACCGGCAACATTAATGATATCGTCGGTGCGGCTCATGACGAACACATAGCCATCTTCATCAATAAAACCTGCATCCGCTGTCTTGTAATAACCAGGAAACTCGGCCAGGTAACTTTGCTGGAAACGCTCCTCGGCGTTCCACAATGTCAACAGTGCACCGGGCGCCATCGGCAGTCTGGCACACAGTGCACCCACCTGACCGGCGGGAACTTGCTGGCAATGTTCATCGAGGACCTCAAGCTGCCAGCCCGGCGAGGGCACCGTCGGGGAGCCGGGCTTGACCGGTAACAGGCCCATGCCACGATGATTAGCCGCCAGAGACCAACCCGTCTCTGTCTGCCACCAGTGGTCGATAACCGGTACGCCGAGCTTGTTTTCTGCCCAGCCGAGCGTATCGGGATCGGTGCGTTCTCCGGCCAGAAATAACGCGTCGAATCGGCTCATGTCATAGGCTCGCAATAACTCGGCTTCGGGGTCCTCTTTCTTGATCGCCCTGAATGCTGTCGGGGCAGTAAATAATGCTTTTACACCGTGGTCGGCAATCACCCGCCAGAATGCTCCGGCGTCAGGTGTGCCGACCGGCTTGCCCTCGTAGAGAATGGTCGTGCAGCCGCGCAGCAAGGGTCCGTAAACGATATAGGAATGACCCACCACCCAACCAACATCGGAGGCAGCCCAGAACACATCGCCGGGATTCATGCCATAGATAGCGCCCATACTCCAGTTCAACGCCACCGCGTGACCACCATTGTCCCTGACTACGCCCTTGGGAACGCCGGTGGTACCCGACGTATAGAGAATATACAGGGGATCGGTCGCCGACAGGGAAACGCAGTCCGCCGGATGCGCGCCGGCCATTGCATCCAACCAGTCAGCGTCGCGGTGGGGATCCAGTTCTACCGGGCATTGCTCCCGCTGCACCACCAGCACTTGCGTAGGCTTGTGGCCGGCCAGTTCGATCGCCTCATTCAGCAATGGCATGTAGGGAATAACGCGATTGACTTCGATTCCGCAGCTTGCCGTAACGATTACATCGGGTTTGGCGTCGTCGATTCGCACCGCCAGTTCATTGGCAGCAAAACCACCAAATACCACCGAATGGATGGCACCGATCCTGGCGCAACCGAGCATGGCGATTGCCGTCTCCGGGATCATTGGCATATAGATGATGACCCGGTCGCCCTTTCTAACTCCTTTTTCCAAGAGCACCCCGGCGAATCTGGCTACCAGCTCCTTAAGTTCCTGATAGCTGAATTTCACCACCTGATTGCCGGTCACCGGGCTGTCGTAGATCAGGGCTGTTTGCGCACCGCGACCGGCCTCAACATGCCGATCGACTGCATTGAAGCAGGTGTTGATCTCGCCTCCGACAAACCAGTGCCCGTGGGGGCTTGTTTCCAGATCGAGTACTTTGTCCCAGGATTTGTGCCAGGTTAGCTCCCGTGCAGCCGCGCCCCAAAATTCGTCTGGCCTGGCCAGGGAAAGGGCATGGGCTTGCTGATATCGTTGCCAGGCATCTGCTTCCATCTTGCTTCTCTTAAGACTGGTTCTTTGACGGTCATCCATAATAAGAGATGGCCGGCAGGTGGGCAATGAACCGGGTCCAGGATGAAAGAGCACTGATGCGCATTACCGGCAAAGCCCGGCAATCAGGCGCCAACAGGTCAGCTAGAGTGCCGCAAGAGCGGCGTTCAGCGTCGCACTGGGGCGCATTGCTTCAGAGCACTTGTCCGCATCAGGCCGGTAATAACCGCCTATATCGACCTCATCTCCCTGGGCGCCGTTCAACTCGTCGACTATCCGTTGTTCATTGTCAACCAGAGCCTGCGCCAGGGGTGCGAAGCGAGCTTGCAGCTCCGCGTCCTCAGACTGTTCAGCGAGCGCCTGAGCCCAATACATGGCCAGGTAGAAGTGGCTACCGCGATTGTCCAGTTCGTTTACGCGACGAGATGGCGACTTGTTATTGTTAAGAAATTGACCGGTTGCCGTATCGAGAGTGGTCGCCAGTGTTTTAGCTCGATCGTTACTGGTCAGGGCTGCAAGATGCTCCAGCGACGCGGCCAGAGCCAGGAATTCGCCCAGCGAATCCCAGCGCAAATGACCTTCCCTGACAAACTGCTGCACATGCTTTGGCGCTGAACCACCGGCGCCGGTTTCAAACAGTCCGCCACCGTTCATCAGCGGCACGATAGACAGCATCTTGGCACTGGTGCCCAGCTCCAGGATCGGGAACAAGTCGGTCAGGTAATCGCGTAAAACGTTACCTGTGACGGAAATTGTGTCCTCGCTATTCTTGATGCGCTCCAGAGACAACTGCATGGCATCCTCGGGAGCCTTGATCAAAATCTCGAGACCATCGGTATCATGATCCTGCAGATACCTGTTCACCTTCTCTATTAGCTGCGCATCGTGGGCTCGATTCTGATCCAACCAGAAAACGGCCGGGACTCCGGTCGCACGGGCCCGATTAACCGCCAGCTTGACCCAGTCGCGAACAGGCGCGTCCTTGGTCTGACACATGCGGAATATGTCGCCGTTCTGTACTTTATGTTCCATTAATATGTTGCCAGCAGAGTCGATCACGCTTATCGTGCCCGCGGCTGAAGCCTGGAAAGTTTTGTCATGGGAGCCATACTCTTCGGCTTTCTGCGCCATCAGACCGACGTTGGGCACGCTGCCCATAGTAACGGGATCGAAGGCACCATGTTGTTTACAGAATTCTATTACCTGCTGGTAGATACGCGCGTAGCTGCGATCGGGAATCACCGCCTTGGTATCATGCTGTTGCCCATCAGGACCCCACATCTGGCCAGATCCGCGAATCATTGCAGGCATGGACGCATCGATTATGATGTCGCTCGGCACATGCAAGTTAGTGATGCCGCGGTCAGAATCCACCATGGCCATAGGCGGACGGGATTGATAAACCGCATCCAGATCGGCTTTGATCGCAGACTGCTGGTCCTCTGGCAATGACGCTATCCTGGCGTATACATCGCCGATACCATTATTCGCATCGACTCCCAGTTCTTCAAACAGTGCCTGATGCTTGTCAAATACATCCCGATAATAAACTTTGACCGCCTCCCCAAAAATAATCGGGTCTGAAACTTTCATCATGGTGGCTTTCATATGTAGAGAAAACAGCACGTTTTGATCTCTGGCGTCGTCGATTTCTTGCGCGAGAAATTCCGCCAGCGCCTGTTGACTCATGACTGAGGAATCGATTACTTCACCCGGAAGCAGTGCAATCGCGGTTTTAAGCTCGGTTTCGGAGCCGTCTTCTCCAGTGAAGATAATTCGCGCGTCGGTCGCGGCCTGAAGAGTTACCGACTGCTCGCTGCCGTAAAAGTCCCCTGCAGCCATGTGAGAAACGTGGCTTTTCGAGTCGCGCGACCAGGCCCCCATCGAGTGAGGGTTGTTGCGCGCATATGCCTTGACCGATGCCGGTGCCCGGCGATCAGAATTTCCTTCCCGCAGCACCGGATTCACTGCACTGCCTTTGACCCGGTCGTAGCGGGCTTTCACATCTTTTTCCTGATCCGTAGAGGGCTCTTCCGGGTAGTCCGGAAGGTCATATCCCTGGTCCTGCAGCTCCTTGATCGCCGCCTTCAACTGGGGAATGGAGGCACTGATATTTGGCAACTTGATAATATTAGCGAGCCTATCCTGGGTCAGTTCACCGAGTTCCGCCAGCGCGTCACCGATACGCTGATCTTCACTAAGAAAATCTGAAAAGTTGGCAATTATGCGCCCGGACAATGAAATGTCGCGGGTCTCAACCTTGATATCAGACACGCCGGCGAAAGCCTGGATGATCGGCAGCAGCGAGTAGGTAGCCAGCGCCGGCGCTTCGTCGGTTTCAGTGTAGATAATCGTTGGATTCTGGTCTGACATGGTGTTTCCTGTGAGTAATTTCTGTGAGTTGCCGGTTGGAAGCTGCGCTCGCTATGCCCCTGTAACCTGTATTTCTGCTGCGGGAATTTTATTGCCTGTTTTCCGGGTCATTGCAGCCTCCCGACCATTAGCGGCCAGCCCGGGGGCGCGTATTATAGCCCATTCGACAATCCCGGTAACAACCATGGAAAATGACGGCTCAGGAACGTTGTCTCTGCCCTGCAATGCCCCAGCTGATCACCTGGTTTATGTCATCGGCTCCGGTAGCGATCATCACCAGTCTGTCTACTCCCAGAGCTACACCGGCACAGGTCGGCAGGCCATGTCGCAGCGCCGCCAGTAACTCGTCATCGACCGGCAAATTTCTGCGTTGGAGCAGAGACCGTAGCTGGTTATCTTCTTCAAAACGCTGTCTTTGCTCGTCTGGGTTCACCAGTTCAAAGTAGCCATTGGCGATTTCCATGCCGTCCATAAAGAGTTCGAATCGCCTCGCGACCAGCAGTCCATCTATGTTGGGGCCAATCGCCGCGAGTGCAGCCATGGAAACTGGGAAGTCATAGACAAAACAATCGTCGGATAACTTTGGTTCAATGACCTGGGCCAGCAACAGATGCAGCAGCTCGTCGCGGCGGTATCCGGTTTCTTCGAAATCCACATGCGCTTTGGCGACAGCGAGAAGTTCAGCGGTTTCACAGCGGTGCGGATCAATGCCAAGATGCTGTTGGAAAAGATCGCCGTAGGTGATGCGTGCGGGCTCCGGTCGACCACTGATGCGCCACACCAGCTCGGCTACTTCGCCCATCAATTGCTGTTCATCGAAATCCACCCGGTACCATTCCAGCATGGTAAATTCGGGATTGTGGCGCCGACTGAGCTCATCGCGGCGAAACGCCTTGCAGAGTTGATAGACCGAGCCGGTGCCTGCAGCCAGCAGTTTTTTCATTGCGAATTCCGGCGAGGTTTGCAGGAAATATTCCTGACTCTCAGCGCCGCAAACACCGGTTACGCTGATGGATTCCAGATGCGGATCGGTGGCGGTGGCAAGGGCAAGCAGGGGTGTCTCCACTTCCAGTACGCCCTTTTCCCGAAAAAACTCCCTGATTGCCGCCAGAATCTCGGCACGCTGCCGCAGAATCTCGATTGGTGCTGACGGTTTCCAGTTCACCATCGCCAGTCAGACGCGCTACTTGTTAACGCGGTTCTGATATTCGCCGGTACGGGTATCCACCCGCAGCACGTCTCCCACGTTGACGAACAGTGGTACCTTGACCACAGCACCTGAACTGAGTGTGGCTGGCTTCGTACCCCCCTGGGCAGTATCGCCCTTGAGACCGGGATCGGTCTGTGTCACTTCCAGCTCGACAAAGTTTGGCGGGGTCACTGAAATAGCTTCTTCATTCCACGTGGTGACCTGGTAGACGTCCTGCTCCTTCAGCCAGTTCAATGCCTCGGTAATAGCGTCCTGCCCCACGGGCACCTGTTCAAAGCTGCCGTCAGTTTTCATGAAGTGCCAGAACTCACCATCGTTGTACAGGTACTCCATGTTTGATTCCATAACATCGGCAGCTTCGATAGAGTCGCCCGACTTGAAAGTCCGTTCCCAGACCCGGCCGGTCTTAAGATTGCGAAATTTGACCCGGTTAAAGGCCTGACCTTTGCCCGGCTTTACCACTTCGTTCTCCATAATGGAGCAGGGTTCACCATCTACCAGGACTTTCAGTCCGCCTTTGAATTCGTTAGTGGAGTATGTCGCCATTATTTCCCTCGCTAGCAATTACCCAAAGCTTTCTGTCTTGCTATGATCCGTCCGTCATTCAGGACGAGATCTATGCCACAATCTATTATTCCACTTCGTGAGCTTTGCCACCCTGAGGGCTCTAATAGCCCCTGTGAGTCGCCAGACTCCGATGGGCCATCCGCCGCCAGTGACCACTTACAAGTTTTAGCTGAGCAGACCCCCGAAAAATGGCAACAGATATTAGCCGATCTACTTACAGATCCAAAGGAATTGCTCAATTTTCTCCAACTTGATTCGGCTGAACTCAACTTCGACCCGCGGGTCATTGACAGCTTTCCCCTGAAGGTTCCACGCCCGTACCTGAACCGTATGGAAAAGCGCAACTGGAATGATCCCTTGCTGCGTCAGGTCCTGCCCCTCGACAGGGAGCTACCAATACCCAACGACGGCAGTAAATGGGATCCGCTTGAAGAAAACAGCAGCAATTGCCTGCCGGGATTGCTCCACAAATACCACGGCAGGGTGTTACTGACAGTGGCACCCCATTGCGCTATTCACTGTCGTTACTGTTTTCGCCGCCATTTCGACTATCAATCCAACACTCCTGGAAGAAGATCATGGGAAAAAGTGATCACTTACATACGTGAAAACGCCGAGATAACCGAAGTTATTTACAGCGGCGGAGATCCGTTGGCGGCCAATGACAAACAACTCGCCTGGCTTACCAGCCAACTAGCGTCGATCCCCCACCTGCGTACCTTGCGAATCCATACTCGCATGCCGATAGTGATTCCGCAGCGGGTCACCGACGAACTGATCGCCTGGCTGACCTCATCGCGGCTCAAGCCGGTTGTAGTGCTGCACGTCAACCACGCCAACGAACTGGACCCCTTTGTCGCGTCTAGTTTGGGCAAGTTAGCGACAAATGGCGTCAAATTATTGAATCAAAGCGTCCTTTTAGCCGGAGTTAACGACAATCTGACTGCACTAACCAGGCTCAGCGAGACCCTTTTTGAGATGAATGTGCTCCCCTATTACCTGCACCTGCTGGATCCTGTCTCCGGAGTATTGCATTTCGATGTCCCTGATGCCCGGGGAATTGAGCTGATCGCGCAAATGCGGGACCGGTTGCCGGGTTATCTGGTGCCGCGACTGGTTCGTGAACACCCTGGTGCGGGCTCAAAAATTACGCTTGCCTAGACCAGCCGTGCATGCCCCTGGGTCCAGCAAATGCCGGGGTCGCAACCGTTTCTGAATGCCTGTCCGGCCTGATAATCGGACACATTCAACCTTCGAGATTCTTCTGCATCTGCCGATTCAATTCAATGCAGGGTAGGGCGTTTGATCGGACCAAAGACAAAGCAGAACTGTCACGTGCGATCGAGAATGCTGGCTCCCGTTGCGGAACACTTCCAGCCGGGTTTTGCTGGTTCCATAAGGCCTCAAGTGAGCGGCAAATTGACAGTAAAACAACAGCGTGCCTCTTCGGCGCCACCCCCAGATAGCGACCGCGGCCAGCGTTCCCCGGGCGGCAGCATTGCGACGCGATTTACCATCGCCGTAGTCAGTCTGTTGCTGCTCTGCATGTGCGTATTCTGGCTGATTAGCAGCTACACCTACCAGAATCTCTTGCGCCAGCAAGCAGACTCTCTGGGCACATCGCTTGCGCGTCAGACCGCCATGCAGGTAACCGACCTGGTATTGGCCAACGACCTGATAAGCACGCGGGTCGTGCTCGAACAGTTGACTCGTGACTTGGCGGTCGCCGAAGCGGCGGTAATCAATGTCAACGGCGAGACCGTAGCCATCTCTACCAATGAAATGGCGCCACCATTCAGCCTTTTACCTATCCCCACAGCTTTTGGAGAGTACGAGGCGCCTGTCGAGCTGGAAAACACCATTGCCGGCACTGTGCATATAGAGCTGGATTTGTCTTATATTGAAGCCGGCACAGGAAACACTCTGATTTTTATTCTGATCGCAACGCTCGTCATTGTCATGGTGGCGATACTGTTGAGCTCGAGTTATTTCCAATACCTGTTGAGTTTTCCGCTAAGACTGCTGAACTATGCCATTCAGGAAATTCGCCATGGGGAAATAAAAACCTGCCCCGAACCGCAAACGAACAACGAGATCGCTCGATTGGTGCGGCAATACAATGCCACTGCGGAATTTCTCGCCGATTATACCTTTCTGCATGCCGAAGGCCGGCTATCTGAGAAACCCCTGCCAGAAAGAGAGCAGGAGCAAAAGAGCGAGATGATCAACGGGGCTGTACTGTGTATCCGGTTGGCCAATTTTCACTACCTCGCTTCCACCTGCGACAAGAATGTCATGGTCAATCTTTTGAACCGAATATACTTCATAGCGGAAAACGTCGGCAGGCTCTACAGCGGCACGGTCAGCTACTGTACAGATGGTGAGGTGATAGTCGATTTTCATCGCAGCCAGTTAGAAGAAGAACAGTGCTTCTATGCAATATGTGCCGGCCAGCTTTATCTGAGGCTGTTGCCACAGATCATTGCGGCAGACACCGGTCATCCGGTGGATGCCAAGATACGACTTGCTGCCCATTGCGGCGAATTCGAAGCCGGCCTCTATTCGCCAACTACGGGAGAGTTCGACAATCTGCACGGTGCGACGCTGGATCAGGTGCGACAGCTCTGCGACGATTGTCCGGATAATGCCCTGTTGGTAAGTGAAAATAGCTATCAGATGGCGGGTGGTGAATCACGCCTGCTGGCGGAGGAGTTCGGTGAGCTTGCGGAACCTCAGCCACAACGCACTCTGCTGTGCAGTAATGCCCTGGGCAGTTACCGGCAATTGCTGGATCAACAGGCAGAAAGACTCGCTTCCCTGCTGACGACCGGCGCAAGGGATTAGCGTTAGACCACTTCGATCCGATCGACGTTCTGAAACCCCCGCGGCAACTTGTTCCCGCGCCGACCCCGATCACCGCGATAATGCTCCAGATCCGAAAGTTTCAGATTATGATGTCGGCGCCCGGCGTGCACCGTCAGCGACTGCTCGGCTGTGATGACCGCCAGTGCAACGACGAATTCCAACCGCTCAGCAACCCGGGCGCTGGGGATACCGATTATTTTGTTGCCTTTGCCCCGGGCGAGTCTGGGCAAGTCTTTTAGAGGAAACATGAGCATGCGGCCTTCATTGGTGACCGCCACAATCAGATCCGTCTGATAGTCATTTATCAAACAGGCAGGCAGAACCTTGCCACCCTTAGGAAGATTAAGGACATTCTTGCCGGACTTGTTTTTACTGTACAGATCAGCCAGGGTTGTTACAAAGCCGTAGCCGGCATCCGAGGCCAACAGCACTTCACGTTTTTCCTCACCGATAGCCAACCCCTCAAAAGTGGCACCGGACGGCGGCGTAACTTTGCCAGTCAGCGGCTCACCCTGACCGCGGGCAGACGGCAAGGTGTGCGCCGGCAACGAGTAAGCCCGACCGGTGGAGTCTAGAAAAACTGCCAGCTGGTTACTCTTGCCTCTGACAGCCAGCTTGAAACTGTCGCCAGACTTGTACTGCAGCTTGTCGGCCTCCACGTCATGGCCCTTGGCAGCCCGGATCCAGCCGCGCTCGGAAAGAATGACCGTTACCGGCTCGGTGGATATCAGTTCGATCTCGCTGAAAGCCTGAGCCACGGCCCGTTCCACCAGAGGAGATCTCCGTTCGTCACCGAATTTTTCAGCGTCTTCCTTGATCTCGTTTTTTACCACGGTTTTAAGGCGCGCGTCAGATCCCAGTGTCTGTTCGATAGCCTTACGCTCGGCACTAAGCTCATCCTGCTCAGCTCTAATTTTAATTTCTTCCAATTTGGCTAGCTGACGCAGTTTCAGTTCCAGAATGGCTTCAGCCTGGCGGTCGCTGATATTGAAGCGCTTCATGAGAACGGGCTTAGGCTTGTCTTCACTGCGAATGATTGCGATCACTTCGTCGATGTTGAGGAACGCAATGAGCAGACCTTCAAGAATATGCAGTCGATCCAGAATCTTGTCGAGCCGGTACTGAAGTCGCCGCCTGACCGTCTCGGTTCGAAATTCCAACCACTCCTTCAAGAGTAATACCAGACCCTTTACCTGCGGGCGCCGGTTGGTGCCGATCATATTGAAATTGACCCGGTAGTTTTTTTCCAGGTCGGTAGTAGAGAACAGGTGCAACATCAGCTCATCGGCGTTGATCCGGTTGGAACGCGGCACGATCACGATCCGGGTAGGGTTTTCGTGATCGGACTCATCGCGCAGGTCCACCACCATAGGCAGCTTTTTCTTCTGCATCTGCGCGGCAATTTGCTCCAGCACCTTGTTGCCGGACACCTGGTACGGCAGCGCCGTGATTACCAGCTCCCCATTTTCCACCACATAAGTGGCACGCGCTTTCAATGAACCCCGACCAGTTTCGTACAGAGCCAGAATCTCCTCCCGCGGGGTGATGATTTCGGCGTGGGTCGGGAAATCGGGCGCCTTGATGTGCTCGCAAAGATCTGCGACTGTCGCACGGGGCTTGTCCAGAAGGTGAATACAGGCACTGGCAACTTCTCGCATATTGTGTGGCGGAATATCGGTAGCCATGCCAACGGCAATGCCGCTGCCACCGTTCAGAAGTACATTGGGCAGTCTTGCCGGCAACAGCTCCGGTTCGTCCAGAGTGCCGTCGAAGTTGGGTTTCCAGTTAACCGTTCCCTGTCCCAGTTCCGACAACAATACGTCGGCGTAATTCCGCAACTTGGATTCGGTGTAACGCATTGCCGCAAACGACTTGGGGTCGTCCGGAGAACCCCAGTTACCCTGGCCGTCCACCAGCGGGTAACGATAATTGAATGGCTGGGCCATCATCACCATGGCTTCGTAGCAGGCAGAGTCGCCGTGGGGATGGAATTTACCGATCACGTCACCAATCGTGCGGGCCGACTTTTTGTACTTGGCGGACGCTTTGAGACCCAATTCCGACATCGCGTAGACTATGCGCCGCTGCACCGGCTTCAGTCCGTCGGCGATATGAGGCAACGCCCGGTCATTGATGACATACATGGAATAGTTCAGGTATGCCTGCTGGGAATAGGTCTTGAGGGAGATCTGTTCCTGTCCGTCTTCGTTGACGGTGATTTCCTGACTCATATTCGTTTCATGTCCAGTAATTACTCAGTAATGCCTCTCGTGGTGGCTGATCACTGCTCATTCGGCATAGTCCGCCAGATTGCCGGATTCTTCTAGCCAGTTCTTGCGATCCGGAGCCCGTTTCTTGGCCAGCAACATATCCAGAATTTCATCGGTGGACTGTTTTCTGCGGGTACCGGCCGGATCATCCAGAGTGAGCCGCACCAGGCGCCGGGTGTCGGTCGCCATAGTGGTCTCCCGTAATTGCAGGGGATTCATCTCGCCCAGTCCCTTGAAGCGCTGCACGTTAACCTTGCCGGGTTTCTTCTCGGTCGCTATACGATCCAGAATCCCGTCCTTTTCGCCATCATCCAGCGCGTAATAAACTTCTTTGCCAACGTCGATCCGATATAGCGGCGGCATAGCCACAAACACATGACCTGCTTCCACCAATGGCCTGAAATGCCTGACGAACAGTGCACACAGTAAGGTGGCGATATGCAAACCATCGGAATCGGCATCCGCGAGAATGCAAACCTTGCCGTATCGCAATCCGTCGATTTTGTCGGACCCGGGGTCAACACCCAGAGCAACGGCAATGTCGTGTACCTCCTGAGAGGCCAGGATCTCGGCCGAGTCGACCTCCCAGGTATTCAGAATCTTGCCCCGCAGCGGCATGATGGCCTGAAACTCGCGATCCCGCGCCTGCTTGGCTGACCCGCCTGCAGAATCTCCTTCCACCAGGAACAGTTCTCCGCGCATGGCATCCTGGCTTGAACAGTCTGCCAGCTTGCCGGGCAGCGCAGGACCGGCGGTAACTTTCTTGCGGGTTACCAGCTTGCCGGCCCGCATTCTGTTCTGGGCATTGCGGATGCACAACTCCACCAGAGCTTCTGCCTCGGCAGTGTGCTGATTGAGCCACAGGCTGAAAGCATCCTTGACGACTCCGGCGACAAACACGGCGCATTGCCGGGACGACAACCGCTCCTTCGTTTGACCGGAGAACTGCGGATCAACCAGCTTTGAGGACAGGACGTAACAACAGCGATCCCAAATATCCTCGGATGACAGTTTCAATCCCCTCGGCAGGAGATTACGGAATTCACAGAACTCCCTGATCGCGTCCAGCAGACCGGTGCGCAGGCCAGAAACATGGGTGCCGCCCTGGGCGGTAGGAATCAGGTTCACGTAGCTTTCGGTCACCACTTCGCCGCCTTCCGGCAGCCACTGCACCGCCCAGTCGACCGCTTCGTCGTTGCCCTGCACGGAACCGGTGAATGGCTGTGCCGGCAAGGTTTCGTATTCACCGGTAGCAAGCGTCAGATAATCGGTGAGACCATCTTCGTAATACCACTCCTCGCTCTGGGCTTTGTCAGCGGTTACCGTCTTGTCGATAAATTTGACCCGCAATCCCGGACAGAGCACTGCCTTGGCACGCAAGACATGCTTCAAACGGGGTATGGAGATCTTCGGCGAATCAAAGTATTTCTCATCCGGCAGAAAGCTGACGGTGGTTCCTGTATTGCGCTTGCCTACCTGGTCGATCGGCTTCAACTCTGAGGCCTTGTCGCCGTTCTTGAACTTCATCAGATAGACGACCCCGTCTCGCCTGACGGTCACTTCGAGAGTTTTGGATAGCGCGTTGACAACCGACACGCCAACGCCGTGCAGTCCTCCTGAGTATTGGTAATTCTTGTTGGAAAACTTGCCCCCTGCATGCAGCCTGGTAAGAATCAACTCGACGCCGCTTACTTTCTCGTCCTTGTGTAGGTCGATGGGCATGCCCCGACCATCGTCGGTCACCTCTACTGTGCCGTCCTTGTAAAGAGTCAGGGAAATATTCTTGGCATGCCCGGCCAGCGCCTCGTCAACGCTGTTGTCAATGACTTCCTGAGCCAGGTGATTGGGTCGGGTAGTATCGGTATACATACCCGGTCGCTTACGAACCGGATCAAGACCTTTGAGGACCTCGATAGCATCCGCGTCGTAGGTATTACTCATTACTCTTGGTGCCCTGAATATGGAATCTGCGTTCAGTCAGCCTGTGCTGTATCCGATCGGGTTAAAGACAGCTTTTCCGGAACTGATCGCGGGGATTTTTTAGCTTCGAATAACTTTGTATCGCACTCTGCTATCAATTCTTGATAGCCAGGAAATTGAATATTATCGGCAGGAAATCCGCATAGTTGTCAAAGCTGTGATTGCCCCCTTCCTGAATTATACAAGTACCCATCTGGTAGAGGGCTTCCGCTAAGCGATAATCAAGGACTTCATCACCGGTCTGCGCCAGCAAAAGCAAGTTTTCCGGTTTTTCCAACTTTACTATATCAAGATCATGTAATTCCTCTACGTGCTGCTCGGTAACATGGTGGACGGCGTTCGAGTAATAGTTACGATGTTCCCCAAGGTATTCCCGCCAACGCAAAAAGGGTCGTACTGCCGGATTGATAACTACTGCCCTGAGACCATTACTTTCGGCCAGACAGGTCGCATAGAAACCGCCAAGGGAGCTTCCGATCAGGCACACTCGCCGATCCTGCAACTCATCAATGAGGCCCTGAACCTGGCATATCGACGCTTTGGGCCCGGCGGATAATTCGGGCACGGTCAGTCTGTCCGCGAGACCTCGCTCTCGAAAATACTCAACCGTTTGCCGCGCTTTTTTCGAGTCCGGCGAACTCAGAAATCCGTGCAGGTAAATGACATGAAAGTCAGCGGAAGTCATGGGTTACAAGGGGCAGTTATTCAGGTACTTTCGACGTCAGCCGTTAGTAGCCTTCGCTATCAAAGTCCGGTCTGAATTCGCTGCCGTCGATGCGGACGACCTCGGACTCAATGGTCCCGTCTGGAAACAGCTTGAATCGACGATAGCCAGGATCCAGCTCATCTAGTGCGAAATCAATGACCTCCGGTTTGAACTGGATGCAGGTCGACGGTGTGCAAAAGAAGCGAATTCCGTCGATATTGAAATCCAGCTCCTGGTGGATA
>Ga0181593_10003681_pt1 | contig 13971 bp, 9 predicted proteins | sample 071ome_19_FD_133756 | JGI IMG/M metagenome (GOLD analysis project Ga0181593, IMG submission 133756) | Coastal salt marsh microbial communities from the Groves Creek Marsh, Skidaway Island, Georgia - 071413AT metaG (megahit assembly) | ecosystem: Environmental > Aquatic > Marine > Intertidal zone...
ATCTGAAGCCAAGCAAAATTACTACCAGCAATATCCCCAAAGCGGCAAAAAAGACATGATGCTGCTTACCCGGCCAGTAATTGGCAAACTGCAGCACCACAGTTACAACTATCAATATCCTGGCCAAATAGGGATGCTTGTTTTCTGCCAGCAATCGGCCTCCTGTCGCGTAAGCCAAACCAAGTGTGCCGTACTCGATGAAGGGCGCAGCCAGGAAGTTGGTGAAGAGCAGGAATACAAAAAGCGCTATCATGCCAGGCTTGTTGAGGCTTGCTGCATCACAGGAGCCCAGCACCAGTTTTATTAACAATAGATTGAGCAGGATGTTGAGGGTTACTGATTCAAATATGACGTAATCAAGGAGGGTAAGGATCAGGCCCAGGGGCAGCAGCCTGAAAAGCGGAGAGCGCCAGGGAGGTGTTTCGCTGGAGAGCGGGCGGGCCACAAAGCCGGCGATGAAAAAGAATAATGGTGCGGCCAGACGACCAAAGCTGCGCCAGAGTTCACTGTTCCCCAAAAGGTAAAAACCGCCATGGTCGATAATCATGGCGGTCACGGCCAGGGCTTTAAGCAGGTCGAGCGTGTTTACGCCCGGATACTTTTCTAGCCGTTTCAGCAACCTGGGCAAGAGGTATCCTGTTTCCCCGGGATGGCGCTATCAACCAGCCCGGGCAGCAATCAGAATTTACTCAGGATCTTGTCCTGGCCCCCCGCATTCGCCCAGGGAGTCACCATGAGCAAGGTGGCCTGCCAGGCGGTTTGAGTTGGCATTGACCAGGATTGTTTGTCCTTTATGGCAAACAAGTTCCATTGCATCCTTTTTGCCCTTTCCCTGATTGGAGCCCGAACCGGAGCCATTATCGACAACCAGTGCCTGCACTTCTTCTTCTTCGGCAGAAGCGGTATTCAGGATGCTGGCTGCAAGTAAAAACAACGCAGTAACTAATATTTTTTTCATCGGATTATCTCCAGGGAAATAGAAATCAAGGTACCTATACAAGTGCCTTACAGACGGGTTTGGAAGATGACGCCGTAAACAACCGGCATATAAATGATAATTATTTGATTCACGTCAGAGAGCCCAGGCAGTGCTCTCTTCTTCTGCATCACCCAGTGTGTGTATGGCAGCCAGGTTCATATTTCATCCACATTACGGCACCCCTGACGGGGGGTTTTGCCGAAAAATCATGGTATTCTCGCTGTTCTGAAAAGGGTGGGCTGTGGCTGTTGCAAAACCCACTGCCCCGAGAAACCACCCAGGGAGATCCGGTTCCATGCGCATCTACAATCGTTTATTGCTGCTCTTTATTCTTGTTGCTACAGGCGTTGCCGCCCAGGCCCAGTCCGTGCGCTGGTCCGACCCGGCCACCTGGCCCAACAACCAGGTGCCGGCTGCCGGTGACAAGGTGGTGATTGCCAGTGGCCAGGACGTGATCCTGGACGTCAGTCCGCCCGCGCTGAACGGCCTCACCATCAACGGCAAGCTCAGCTTCGCCGATGAGTCCGACCTGGAACTGACCACCGAATGGATCATGGTGTTCGGCGAACTGCAGATCGGCACACAAGCCAATCCCTTTACCCACAAGGCCACCATCACCCTCACCGACAACATCGAGGGTGAACAGCTGATGGGCATGGGCGACCGCGGCATCATGCTGTCGGGCGGCACCCTGAACCTGCACGGCAACCGGACCAACGCCTGGACGAAACTGGCGGCCACCGCCGAGGCCGGCGCCACCCGTATCGAGGTGCTCGATGCCAGCCAGTGGCAGGCCGGTGACCAGATCGTCCTGGCCTCGACGGATTTCGATCCGCGCCAGGCCGAGGTGCGCACCATTGCTGCCGTCAGCGGCAACAGCATCACGCTGGATGAGCCCCTGGAATACATGCACTTCGGCAAGATCACCTTCGATGTCGACGAGCGTGGCGAAGTAGGCCTGTTGACCCGCAACATCAAGGTGCAGTCATCTGAAGATTCGCTTGCCTCGTATTTTGGCGGCCACATTATGGCGATGGTCACCAGCAAGATGTATATCGAGGGCGTCGAGCTGAACCGCATGGGCCAGCACCTGGAACTGGCGCGCTACCCGATCCACTGGCATCTCGTCGGTGATGGCGGCAATGGCCAGTACGTGAAAAATTCCTCTATCCACGACACGTTCAACCGCTGCGTGACCGTACATGGCTCCAATGACCTGCGCGTGGAAAACAACGTGACCTACAACACCGTGGGTCACTGCTTTTTCATGGAAGACGGCATCGAACACGGCAACGAATACATCAAGAACCTCGCCATCCAGACCAAGTGCCACCCGACCAAGCCCTGTGTGCCGACCAATCTCGCCGCCGCCGGTGAAGTCGAAGGCTATGAAAACCGCCAGGCTGTCAGGCAGAACGGCCAGAATTCCACCGATGTGCTGCTGCCCTCCGACAATACGGTGGCCAGTTACTGGATCACCAATCCGGACAACACCTACATCGACAATGTGGCGGCCGGCTCTGACTCGAACGGCTTCTGGATGTCCCTGCCCGAGCACCCGAACGGTGCGTTCGACGGCTCGGAGGAAAGCATGGCCACCTGGCCGCGCAACATGCGCATGCGCGAGTTCAGGGGCAACGTCGCTCACTCGAACTACGACGGCTTCATGTTCGACCGCAACATCAACACCAACAACACCTTCGGGGTGACCGGCAACATGCATATCGCCCACGCAGATCCGGCGGACCGCTCCAGCCCGATCGTGGAAACCGTGTTCGAGGATCTCACCGCCTACAAGAACCGCAACGGCGGTTTCTGGGGACGCGGTGAGATGCGCACCATCCGCAACTACCGCTCGGCCGACAACGCCATCGGCTATACGCAGGCCTCCGGCCTTGGCGGCGGCGCCAGCCTGGAAGACCCCTATACCTCGCGGGTGGTCGACTCCCTGTTCGTGGGCGACACCGAAAACGTCGGCAATCCCCGGACATCGGAAGAAGTGGCTTACGGCCGCAGCCTGCCCAAACCCATGCTGCCGGATTTCCCGATGCGCGGTTACGAGTACTATGACAACCGCCATGACGTGATCGATACCACGTTCGTGAACTTCGAGGACAATGCAATGCGTAAGACCGGTGCGCTGTCCTACCTGCTGTACACCAGCTTCGGTGTCAGCTCCAACAATTCCGTCGAGGGCCTGACCTTCGAGAACGCCAAGCCGGTGTACTTTCCACCTATGGCAGGTAATTCTCGCTGGGCCAACGACAATGGCAACAGCTCGGCCTACAAGACCGCGGTGATCCGTGACAAGGACGGCTCGCTTGGCGTCGGCCCGGATACCTACGTGGTCATCCACGAAGGCGAGAACACCAGCGTGGCCACCGACCTCGAGGCCTGCCAGGTCAAGACCGACTGGAACGCCGCCGTGTGCACGGGCGATGTCGGGCGCCTGGGTTTTGCGCCGCCGTTCCGCTTCGGTGGTGCGGCGCCTGCCAGGCCCGCTGCAGGGGCGGGTGCTCCGCCGCCGCGTCCGGCGGGCGGTTTGTTTGGTGCGCCGCAGCCGCCGATCACGCTGAGCCGCAGCGGCCAGGATTACACCATCGCTGCCGGCAGCTCCAATGTTCGCGCCGGTACCGAGATTCGGCTTACCACCGAACGGGAAGATGTGTTCCTGCGCCTGTCAGAGATGGACCAGGATTCCTGGGTGATCATCGAGCTGCCGGAATTCGCCTCGGCCGATTCAGGCACGCAGCAGACCAGCCTGGTAGCACTGCGCAACGCCCGTGAGACCTCCTGGTTCAAGGATGGCGATGCGCTGTGGGTCAAGCTGGTTGCCCCGGACAGCGGTCCGCTCGGCCTGGGCGGCGAAACGTCATTGCGGGTCACCCGCTAGACCGAAAGTGATTGCCCGAACAAGAGCCTCCGGCCTGGTGCCGGGGGCTCTTTCATTTGACAGGGGCGGTCTCAATGAGTATTCATGGCAAAGTTTGGAAGCAGGAAACAACGTTCTATGAAAGGTAAGGAATTCACACGCCGGGCGCTGTTGCGCAGCATGGCCATCTTCGGCTTCAGCGCGGGATCTGGCGCGGCATTCGCCGCAAAGAAAACGCACCGGTTTTCCACCGTCAAACGGGCGTTCGATGATCCCTATCTCGAACTCGTCCGGTTATTGAAGGAAGGCTGCGAGATCGAGCACGATCTCATGATCCAGTACCTTTATGGCGCCTATGCACTCAAGCCCGAGTATGCGGGCATCGTCGGTGCACCGGCAGCGAATGCGGATTCGCTCATGGGCGTTATCATCGAGGAAATGCTGCACCTCAGGGGAGCCAACCGGCTGCTGGTGGAGCTTGGAGCTACGCCGATACTGACGCGACAGGACTTTCCCTACGAGAGCGATCTCTATCCGTTCCCGTTCGAACTGGCGCCGCTGAACGATGTGCGCCTGGCGAAGTACACCTATTGTGAAGCCGATCCGGTGCGCCTGGCCCGTGTTCGGTCTTTCGATGACAACTCAAGCTACGTGATGGACAAGATAAAATCCACGCTGGGTGAAAACGAGATCTCGGCCAACCATGTCGGCAAGCTCTACGATGCCATTACCACGACGCTGGCCGAGCTGAAAGAAATCGGGGACCCGGACATCGATTACAACGCCTGGTTCCAGCACATCGGCGATATCAAGGCGGAAGGCGAACACGGGCATTTCAAGTTCTTCCATTCCCTGTATGAGGCGTCCCACCCGCTGATCGCGAACACGCCCGACATCTGGTCGCTGCCGGCATCCGATGCGCGCTACCCGAGCTACGACGTACCGGTCAATCCGACGGCCTATGATGGCCGTCCGAACAGCATCGAGGATACTGACCTGCGCGCCCTGGCCTGGCTCGGCAACATGAACTACTGGAGCATGATGTTACTGCTGGATTCCGCCTACTGGCGCAGTTCCACGCCCGAGGTCGCCCTGGCACAGGCCATCATGCTCGGGCCGCTCAACTCGATTGCGCGGTACCTGCCAACGAAGGGCGCTGCGGTGCCGTTCGACCCCCTGAGCCCGGGCTTCAATCCCGGCATTGACGATGCGTCCAACAAGCGCATCACACACCTGCTGCTGCAGGAGACCCGCGACCTGGCCCGCGATCTCGACAACTTGTTACCGCCTGATTTCGATATCCGGATTTACGACCGGCTGCTGCAGGAAGTGTGATCGCAGCCCTAGGGCTGCAGCGTTGCGAGATACGCGATGACATCCGCCCGGGTCTTGTCGTCCGGGATCAGCATCGGCATGAGGGTGCCGGGCACCATGGCCATGGGATTCACCAGGAATTGATCAAGCGTCTGCGGGCTCCAGGTGAGCCCGGAGCCCTTGAGCGCCTCCGAGTACTTGCCGAAATCAGGCTGGCTGCCTGCCGCGCGACCGACCACCCCGAGCAGGTTGGGGCCTTCCACGGGGCCGCCCGTTTTCTGCGTGGCATGGCAGACGCTGCACATGGTGTTGAAGGTTGCCTTGCCGTGCTCGATATCCGGCCCTGCAACCGTCAGGCCGTCTGCCGCACAGGCGGAAGCTGCTGAAACGACTGCTGCAAGGACGAGGAAACGGATAAAACGGGGCATTAACTACAGGCTCTTGATGGTCGGCAACGGTTTATGGTCGGCACGGGTGATGCTGCGACTGGGCGTAAGTGTAACAAAGTCCGCTTCCCGGTGGTCTATCCTCCGGAATTTACCGGGTTTCACTTTTTTTTCACAAACTTAGCGCATAACATCGCATACGCTTTGCCATAAAATCCGGCGTCAATTTTACGTGTTAGTCATTCACTTAGGTTCGGGGAATCAACATCATGAAAATGCATAAACGCGCGTCCTTACTGTCCTGGCTGCTGCCGGTCGGTTTCCTGCTCGGCGCCGCCCACGGTGCCCTAGCACAGGGTGCCCTCTGGTCCGATCCCGCTACCTGGCCGGGCAACAGGGTGCCGGCCGCGGGCGACAAGGTCGTGATTGCGAGCGGCCAGGACGTGATCCTGGACGTTAGTCCTCCGGCCCTGAACGGTCTCACCATCAATGGCAAGCTCAGCTTCGCCGACGCGGCCGACCTGGAACTGACCAGCGAATGGATCATGGTGTTCGGCGAACTGCAGATCGGCACCGAAGCCAGGCCCCATACGCACAAGGCCACCATCACCCTCACCGACAACATCGAGGGTGAACAGATGATGGGCATGGGCGACCGCGGCATCATGCTGTCGGGCGGCACCCTGAACCTGCACGGCAATCGCACCAATGCCTGGACCAAGCTGGCCAGCACCGCCGAGGCCGGCGCCACCCGCATCGACGTGCTGGATGCAGCCCAGTGGCAGGCAGGTGACCAGATAGTCCTCGCCTCCACGGATTACGATCCACGCCAGGCCGAGGTGCGCACCATTACCGCTATCAGCGGCAATACCCTGACGCTGGATGCGCCGCTTCAGTACATGCACTTCGGCAGGATCACCCATGGCGTCGACCAGCGCGGCGAAGTGGGCCTGTTGACCCGCAACATCAAGGTCCAGGCATCCGCTGACGCCGACGAGACGTACTTCGGCGGTCACATCATGGCGATGGTCACCAGCAAGATGTATATCGAGGGCGTCGAGCTCAACCGCATGGGCCAGAACCTGGAACTGGCCCGCTACCCGATCCACTGGCATTTGGTGGGCGACGGCGGCAAGGGCCAGTACATCAAAAATGCGGCCATCCATGACACCTACAACCGCTGCGTGACGGTGCACGGCACCAATGACCTGCGTGTGGAAAACAACGTGACCTACAACACCGTGGGCCACTGCTTTTTCATGGAAGACGGCATCGAACACGGCAACGAATACATCAACAACCTCGCCATCCAGACCAAGTGTCACATGACAGAACCCTGCGACCCGACCAACCTGGCCCCGTTCGGTTCGACGAGTGACGGCCTGAACTTCAAGCTCACCGGCCAGGACTCCCCGGAAATCCTGATTCCTTCAGACAACACGGCCTCGTCGTTCTGGATCACCAACCCGGACAATACCTACATCGGCAACGTGGCCGCAGGCTCCGACTCGACCGGATTCTGGCTGGCCTTCCCTGTACACCCGACCGGCGCCTTCGAAGGCTCGGACGATAGCCTGGCCACCTGGCCCCGCCGCACCAAGTTCCGCGAGTTCAGGGGCAACGTCGCCCATTCGAACTTTGACGCGTTCATGGGCGACCGCGCACCCAGGGCAGATGGCCATTTCGCAGTCGGCGGGTATATCTCCCTGGTCGATCCCGCTGATGAAAACAGCGCGCAGGTAGAATCCGTCGTTGAGGATTTCACCGCCTACAAGAACCGCAACAGCGGCATCTGGGCCAGGGGCGAACTGCATCTCTATAAGGGCCTGAAGTTTGCCGACAACGGCATTGGCTTCACGCATGCCTCCGGCGCCTTCGGTCAGGCTGCCTATACCTCGCGTGTGGTTGATTCACTGTTCGTGGGCGAGTCCGAGAATATCGGCAACCCCAGGGAGCCGTCGGAACTGGCTTACGGCCGCAGCCTGCCGCAACCGAAGATCCCCGATTTCCCGATCCGCGCCTACGAGTTCTATGACTTCCACCACGAACTGGACAACAACACCTTCGTGAATTACGAAGACAACGACACCCGCAAGACCGGTGCGATTTCCTACCTGTTGTTTACCAGCTTCGGCATGAGCTCCAACAACGTCGTTGAGCGCTCCACCTTCATCAATGCCAAGCCGGTGTATTTCCCACCGATCGACAACCGCTGGAGCAACGACGATTACGGCAACGTCATCTACAAGCATTCGGTGTTCAAGGACAAGGACGGCACCATCACCGGTATCCCGAATTCCTACATCATCAATGACACCGGTTACGACGCCGATGACGCCTGCGAGGCCAGGCCCACCTGGAATGCTTATGTTTGCACGGGTGATATCGGCCGTATGGATGTCGGGGGCGGTGGCGCCCTGGGCTTCGGCTTCGGGGGCGGTCCGCGCCCGACCGACTTTGAAATCGCACCGGGCGGCGGCCGTATCAGGGGCACCCTGACGCCGTCGGAGATTGTTCTCAGCCGCAACGGCAAGGAGTTCATGGTCGAAGGGGAAACCAATGTCCGCGCGGGCTCCCAGTACACGTTAAAAACCGAAAAAGAGTCCGTGAACATCAGGTTGCGCGAACTGGATGAAGGTTCATGGGTGATGTTCGAACTGCCGGGCTTTACCACTGCGGATTCCGGCACAGCTGTGAACGGCCTCGATGCATTGCACATGGCCAATGCCACGTCGTACTACAAGGGCGATGACGCGCTGTGGGTCAAGGTGGTCTCCACCGGCGACATCATGGGCAGCGGCCCGGGCAGGGGTCCAGGCCCAGGCGAAAGCGTAAAAGTCAGCCGCTGATCAGGGCGCCTCTGAACGAAAGCAAAACCCCGGCTTATGCCGGGGTTTTGCTTTTCAGGGTATTCATCTGACTTTGCCAGTTTGACAGGCTTTTTCTGGGAAATGCTCAGTCGTCCGTCGCCCCGACCATGATGGCTATCAACGCCATGACGCCGCCATAACGATACGCGGCGCCCAGAATGGCGGCACCCGCTTCATTGGCACGCCAGAGGTCGAAGAAGTTCTCGGCAATGGCGATAAATCCACCGAACAGCATGATGACCGCGATGCCGCAGCCGGCCATGCCGAGCTGGCGGGCGGCTTTGAAGGCGGCGTTATCGTTGCGGGAAAACCACATGCGCCAGGCAGACAGACTGCACAAACCGGCAGCAGCGACCTTGGACAGGAAGATGAACAGTACACCAAGCCAAATGACCAGCGGGTTGGAGGTGGCCTGCCAGCTCTCCGCGCCACCCTCGAACAGGGACATGGAGGTTACTGCTTCCACGTAGGTCAGCGACTCGGTCCAGTTGGTGATGTTGTACAGTGCGCCGCAAATGGCCCAAAGGGCGGCCGTTGCCATCAGGCCGACCTTAACAATCCGGTACATCAATACTTTCCTCTTATTATGACTTTTTAATGTTGGTTACTCTTCAAGGAAGCTTTCCGGCAGCTGCAGGAAACGTTGCGCGCTTTCCGGATCGCAGGGCAAATCGATTTTCTCGAAGTCCGGCGCATATACCCAAGGCATCTCGTAGCTGATCGGTCCGTTGATATACAGCGGGTCGGTCATCTCGAAACTGTAGGTGATGGTGGTGCCATCCTCGCCAAGTTCGAAGCGCTCGACAAGATGCTTGTCCGGACCGGACGGCAGCTTCTGCGCATTGCCCATGCCGTGCTCGGCAAACTTTGCCGTGTCGACCACCAGCACATCGCCTTCCCAGCGGCCGATGGAATGGCCCTGCACCGAGGGTTCAATGCCTTCGTGCGAGGTCTCGTTCATATGAATGATGCGTTCCGCGCTCTCAAGCTCGGTGCGGATGATGATCTGGTCCTCACCCAGCGTGATCGTTTTGGCATCCCCGATGATCATCAGGAATGGCGACGCATAGGACACGCAGTTTTTGCCCGGATTATTGGCGTTCTCGAAGGTCGCGTGCGCGCGCAAGCCCGCTTCCGTCAATGGCCAGTCGGTGGGTTCGAAGAAGAAAAAATGCCGGCTGATCTCGGGCGTGGTGACGGTGCGCCACTGGCCGGCGAGGGTGGGGGAGCCTTCCTCGGGTACGACGACAACCGGCGCGCCGCTGTTGACCTTGCGCATTTCCAGCAGGATGTTGTCGGGCGTGATCAGGCGGGCGCCGAGCGCATGCCTCTGGCTGGGGTTGGTCGAGGGGTTGGCGAAGATGGTGACATGGTCACCCACGGCGAGGGTGTCTTTCGCCCAGCCGCGGTTGCGCATGACCACCGCCGAAGACGCTTCGATTTCCCAGGATACGGTGCCGCCGTCGGCGCCCGTCGTTTCCAGGAGAATGTAGGTATGCGGGTTGGCCCATGAGTATTCGGTGATTACGCCCTCGAGCGTCACCTCGCTTTCCAGGTCGTAGGGTGCCCAGCTGTGATGGGCCTGCGCGGGCAGGACAAGCACTATGAACATCGGCGCGATCAGCGCCCGGCATGAAATCAGGTTTGTCATCCGCTCCCCCTTCGATCCTTGCGGAAAGTGATTACGTTATCAGTGTCCCGCGAATTAGTCACTCGAAGCTGAAGATGTCTTCTTCCTGCGGCTGCTCCATGCCGTCTTCCCAGAATTTCTCCCACAGGTGCGCCCAGGGCCGCCCGTACATGTCCGGTATCTCGTATTCGATCACGTCACCGGGATTGAGCGGGGTCGCCGAGCCGTCGATCGGGAAAATGGACTGCACGCATTCGATGAACGGCTGCGGTTCGCCTTCCTCGAAACCGCTGAGCCGTGTGAGGTTGCGGATAATGCGCACCGGTTCCACCAGCGCCTCGGGGTCATAGAGGATGGATTCATGGTTGAGGCCGAGGAAGTTGCCGTCAGCGTCCCGGTTCGGCGTGTAGATCTCGATGGTCTGCATCCGGTTCGAGAATTCGAAGGCCGCGTGGCTGGACCAGCCCTGGATGTTCGAGGTCCAGGTAATCAGCGTATCGCCGTCCCAGAAACCGATGGTCTCGCCGTACCAGCGTGGCACGTCGGCGCCCAGCCGGGGTACTTCTCCGTCAACGTCGTTATCAATAGTGAAGGAGCGACCGATGTGGATATTGGTGATGAAGTTGCGCGCGACGCCGCCGAGGAACTGCACCATGTTGGGGGTCACCATGACGGACTGCTCCCACAGCGCGGACTCGTGCCAGCGGCGCAGGAAGCCTTCCGCCCAGCAGTACTGCGATGGCCACTGCGGCGCATTGGTCTTGCCGTGGTGATAGGCCTCCTGGACGAAGCGCTGCTGGTATTCGGGTGTCAGCAGCGACAGGATGGTCGGCACCTGCACGTGGCGCATGCGAATCCAGTACTGGTTGTCCGCCTTCGCGGGATGATCGTAGCGCCCGGTCCACTCGCCGGGCACAGTGGCATAGGTATGTTGGGTGGGGCCGCCGCGTCCACGCGTCTCGGCGAGCAGGGCTTCGTAGTGTGCCTGAGCGGTGGCAAATGGGTAGGGGCTCACGATCGACTCGCGCGGATAGTCGCGGTCGCAATATCCCCAGGGCGCAATGACCGGCGGGTTCTCGCCAATCAGGCCATCCTGGCCGCGGAAATCCTCGAGCGCGGCGGAGCTGTTGCAGCGGAAGTAGCGGGGATCGCTCCACAGCTCGCGATCCTGGTAGAAGTCTGTGGTCGTAAAGAGATCTTTGGGGAGCGGTTCGATACCGGGCGGTGTAGCGCCGTCGTGGGCCGATCCGACGAAGCCGGTGCCCGGGTCGCGGCGCGGATCGAACGGGATCTGTGTCCGGTAGGCCGGGTTGCCGAGCCCTGTGCGGGTGGTCGCGCCGGTCATGTGGTACTCGTTCAAATCATGCTCGAGCGGCCATGCCCGTCCTACGCTGTCGAAGCCAATGTCCGCCACGGTCTGCGCGAATAGTGAGGTCATGGTGAAAGTCATGAATGCTGACACGGCCAGCCGCAGAGTTTTGTTATGCATGGTTATCACCCTTAATAGTGTGTGTTCGTAGTCTAGCCGCTCTGGCGCGCCGGAAGCAAAGGGGAAGCAATGGAGGCAGGCTAAACGGATGTCATTGTTATGCGGGTTTGTGGTCGCTACAATCAGCCCCTTTTCGCCAGCCTGTCTCCCAATGAAACCCTGCTTTGTCCTGTTTCTCTGCACGTTCGGGTTGATCAGCCCGACAACTGGTCTTGCAGCTGAAAGCCAATCCTTGGACAACTGGCAATTTTCCTTCAGCGGCAGCCACCGCTCCCGGCTGCTGACACTGGACAATCCGTTTCGTCCCGGCCTCAGCGGCAGCGACCAGGCATTGAGCATGCGCACCCTGGGCAGGCTGCAGGCGGATCGCGGCGCCCTGTCTCTCGTTATCGAGCTGCAGGATTCCCGCAATTACCTGAACGATGCAGGCAGCGGGCTGACCACTCATGAAATCAATGCCGTGGAGCCGCTGCAGCTGTATGCGGCCTATAACCTTAAAGACACCTTCCGCGATGGCGATGCGTTGAACCTCAAGGCCGGTCTGTTCACTCTCGGTCTGGGTAACCAGCGGCTGGTCGGCCGCCACGGTTATCGCAACACGATCCAGAACTTTTCCGGCGTGCAGGTGCAGTGGCAGCCAACGGCTAACAGCACCCTCACGACCTTCTGGGTCATGCCGGTGGCCATCAGGCCAGCAGACCCGACGGGTTTGCTGGACAATGACATCGAACGGGACGAGGCGGATGACGCCCTGCAGTTCAGCGGCATTTATTACCGGACGGTCCCGGTCGCGGGTGGCCCGACTCTGGAAACCTACCTGTTCGGCCTGCACGAACAGGATGAGGCGGGCAAAGCGGGCACAGCAGATCGCGAACTCTACACTCCCGGCTTCCGCATCCTCACATCACCTGCAGCAGGTCACTGGCATTACGAACTGGAGTTGGCCTACCAGTGGGGTTCACGGCGAGCCGGCAAGCAGGCCAGCGATACCAGGACCCTGGATGTCTCGGCGACCTTCGTGCAGGCCAACCTGGGTTACACATTCCCGGTTGCCTGGCAGCCCCGGCTTGCCCTGGAATGGACCCGGGGCAGCGGCGACCGCCAGCCGGGGAATGTGCAATTCGAACGCTTCGATGGCTTGTTCGGTCCACGCCGGGAGTTCGGGCCCACCGGTATTTACGGTATTCTGGGCCGCAGTAATTTTCAGTCTGCCGCCCTGCGCCTGCAGCTGGAGCCGGCAGAGGGCGCCGATGTGATGCTGTCACTGCGTCATAACACCCTGGCTGCCGCCAGGGACACATTTGCCAGTTCCGGTGTCCGCGATGCGTCCGGCCAGGCCGGGAAGAACGCCGGCGACCAGTTTGAATTCCGGGTCAGGCACTGGCTGAAACCGCAAGTGGTGCGCCTGGAAGCCGGCGGTGCGTTTTATCGCAACGGCAGTTTCTTCGACCATGCGCCGAACGCGACTGGTGCAGGCAACCCTTCATTCTTTTATACCGACCTGACTTTTTTCTTCTGACTGTATCCGAAAGGATTCTAGAGGGAAGCTCCCGCCGTGGTGTTTACCTGCACGTATTGAGATACCATTGGTGCATTAAAGAGACTTTTCCATTCGGACCGGGGAAAGTGTATTGAATAGACATACTTTCACATTGACAGCTGTTGCCGTGGTAGCCGTCTGGAGCCACGCCTCCCTTGGTGCTGATGATCCCGTTGCCGACCTCGAAAACTGGACGCTGGGCACTGAGCGGCAACAGGCGCTCGTGGAGCAATACTGCCTGGAATGCCACAACGCCACGGATTGGGCGGGGGGCGTGGCCTTCGACCTGATGTCCCTGACGGAGCTGGAGCACGACGCGGCGACCTGGGAAGAGGCCATACGCAAGGTGCGCGCGGGCCTGATGCCACCCCAGGGCAATCCCCGGCCGGAACGGGCCGTTCTCGATGACATGGTGCAGTGGCTGGGCACCGGTCTGGACCTGGCGTGGGCACAATCACCCAACCCGGGCGCTGAACCGGTGTCGCGCCTGAATCGTGCCGAGTACGCCAACGCGGTGCGGGATCTGCTGGCCTTCGATGCCGGCGATCTCGTGCTCAGTCTGCCGGCGGATGCCACTGCAGCCGGCTTTGACAATATCGCCGAGGCCCTGAGCATGTCGCCAACCCTGCTGGAAGGTTACCTGGCGGTGGCAAGACAGATCAGCCTGCAGGCGATCGGCGATATGTCCACGGCGCCGACCCAGGTCGAATACACGCCGGGTGACGGCGTCTCCCAGCAGGACTACGTCGAAGGGTTGCCGCTTGGTACCCGCGGCGGCATGCTGGTGGAGCATTTCTTCCCGGTCGATGCAGAATATGAATTCAATGTAGCGGCCAACATTCCCGTCTACGGGCGCGGCAATGACCAGGGTCGTATGATCTGGTGCGGCGG
>Ga0181593_10003682_pt1 | contig 13971 bp, 18 predicted proteins | sample 071ome_19_FD_133756 | JGI IMG/M metagenome (GOLD analysis project Ga0181593, IMG submission 133756) | Coastal salt marsh microbial communities from the Groves Creek Marsh, Skidaway Island, Georgia - 071413AT metaG (megahit assembly) | ecosystem: Environmental > Aquatic > Marine > Intertidal...
CTATGGGCGTTCTGATACTTAAAACATTGGTTTCAAGACCTCACATGAGGAGTCCTGAAATCAAAGCGACAACACCCGGAACGGCAGCCACCCAAACTTGCCACCATCGGTCAGCGGCTTTTTCAATTTGAGCAAGCCTTTGCTCAAGAAGTTCCATGCGAGTAATCAGAGGTGGTCTTCCGTTGCCATCTCGCACAACTTTATTCATGTAGCCGAGGTCTTCTTCCATAGATTCTATCTGGTCAGTTAATCGAACCATCATACCTTTGACTTCAGAAGTATCGGTAACGAAAGTATCTACCAGACCTAATAAGTCTCGGCGGAACTCTTCGGATTCAGATGACATAGTGATACCTCACAATTTGTTAAGCAACTCAACCAAAGTATGAGAACGATTGAGCATAGAAGCCAAATGTCGGTCGGTTTCAGAAGCCCAATGGCGGGCAGATTCCGCACGAACATGGGCCGTAGCCAGAGCAGTTTCAATGTGTCGGTTAATCATGGTATCATCTCCACTTTTGGGGTTCAAGTCCGGCGGCACGGAGTCCGGCTTTGATAGCGTTTTTCTTTTTTGCGTATTTGGCTTGTTGTGATTTGGTCGGTGACCAGTATTCTACCACATTAAGGCCATAAAGATACGGTAATTGAGATTCAAGGATTTCAGTTTGTGGACCCAAAGGATTACCCCAATAAGCGGTGGCTGGTTCTCCATCCCACCAATTTTTAATTTCAATTCCGAACTCGCCAAAGGGTGAACCGTTAAGAACTGGTCCATGACTGTAAATGTGAGCCGCAAGTTTGCGAGCATCCGACAAGGATTTCATGGGGTTCTTATAACTACACATGAGACAAGCATCGAGTCGGTAATCTTCTCCAACATGGAGTTCAAAACTGCGGTCATACCATGAAGGAGGTGTAGTAAGTGAAAAATACTTGTAGTAAGGTTCGGAAATAAGGAATCCTTCAGAGTCAGAGAACTGCCAAACTAATGCAACTTTGTTTTTGGATGTGTTTTCCCACGGACTAAACACGAATTGGTTGTTGGACATATACTCAAGGTATTCTCGGTCTTCAACAACTCCCCGATAGCCCTTGATTTTGTCCGGAAGGTCCCGAAGGTATCTTTCAAAACGATAAAGAACCCAAGCGTATTTTCGGTCAGAAAAAAATTGACCGGCACCGATTTTGGAATAGCCTTTAGAAATCAAATGAGCATCAATAGCAGCCTGTTCCTCGCTCCAATCATCATCAGATTCTTCGGTATCAATCCAAAGAATCCCTTGTTTTTTGTTAAATCCTTCTGCATCATAATTCATATTATCATCTCCTTAAATCAATAATGCCCTGAGATTCCAAACTTTATCAGAACCTTTTCTTCTTCGGGAGTGAGACTCCAAACCATAACTTCTTGAACTTCAGTAGGGTGTGACATCATCGGTTCAAAAGTATTTTCGTCGGTCCAATCTTCTTCTTCTAAATCGTAAAAATAACTAACCAGTTCTTGTTCTGAGAATCCAGAGATTTGGTTAGTGGGAACAATGAAATAATCGCAGTATTCAATACCTTCGTATTCTAAGTCAATAGCAACGAGAGATTTGTTAAAACCGTCAGGGCTTTTTCCTTCGGCTCCACGAACCCATCGTTGGCTTTTGCCAGCAGGTTTGACTTCCCACATATTGCCGTCGTTGCCTCGCATTCGAGTTCCAATCTTTCGCTTGGTGGCTGAAATATCTGGACCCTTGCGACCAGTCTTGGCCTTTGGCTTAGATTTACGAGTTGTAGTTTTCTGGGCCTTGGGCTTGACCGTAACTTTGCCCTCAATAAACGGCAACAAGGCTTTTAATTGCTTTTGAACTGATTTCGGTCCTTCAAAATATGCAGCAGTTGTCTCCCAAGTATCATAATCGTTGCGGTCATAAGTGACGAGGTTATAGAAACCATCGGGAACCAAGTCAGAGTAATCCCATTCTAAAGCACGAAATCTTCCAGATTTAGCCATCTTGAGGTATTTATCTGCTACCTTTGAAGGTGGGTATGAGTCAAGAAGAAAAGGATATTTTTTCTCTTCTTTTTCAAACGTTTGTTTAATTGAAGTCATGGATTTAATCCAGTAAGGTTGAGCCAAAGCAACAAACTTCTTCTTGGCTTGAGATTTAGTCATGGTTTTGGGGGCTTCAAAAGTTTCGGCACTCATGCGAGTTTTTTTGACTTCTGACAACGGAACCGGAGTCCAGTATAAATCTCGTTCTACTAAAGGCAAACTGCCACGGTAAGCCGATTCTAATTCGCTGAGTGAAAAGTAGCCGAGTTCGGGATAACCGAGGTCAGCCAAACCATACATCAAGTCTTGACCATCCCATTCAATAACGAACCAATCTCCACGACCATACGGCGTAAAGTAGTGAGCCACTACGGTTGGGTCCGAGACTTCTTCTTGAGAGTAGAGTTTAGGAATCTTGGCGGAAAGTTCTTTGGTCATCATTTGATGTCCACGATTTCCTCGACTGGCTTCAAAAGTCGTCATGCCTCAAATAAAGGCGTTCTGATACTTAAAGGCTTGGGTGGAGCCACCCTGCCCAGAGGCGAGAGGAAGACCGAAGAAAATGCTCAAGGAGGAGGTAAGCATAGGTCTTGAACAGAGTGGCTCCAATTTAATCTATAACGAATCAACTACTTAAAGTTGCGCTTCAGGGACTTCAATTTCAGAAGTCTCTTCAGACGTTGGTGCGGTGAAATCCAAATCACAAACATCATTGTCACAAAATCGTTCCACTACAACTTCTTCACCTTTGATTCGGCCAAAGGACAACTTGCCGAGGTTCTTCTTCATGGTAGCATAAGTTTGAGCATCAATGCTTTCGTAGGGCATTTGCGGATAAGCACCGAAATCGAGTTTCGGCAAGAAAGAAATACCTTTGAGTTGATATTGGAAAACATCAAGAGCATGAGCAATTTGAGAACCTTCAGTTTCTGGATTGAAAGTTACGGTGCATGAAACTTGGTTGTCTGCCCAGTATCGCTGTGCCAAAGCCGCCATACTCAATTGTTCCCACATGGAAACCTCATCCAAAGTTCGGACTCCTCGACCCAAATCCACAGGGATTTCAACTACCAATGTAGTTTCTTCGCTACCAAATGCTGGTTCAATTTTGTAACCTGCTTTTTGGAGAGCAGGAACAAGGTTAGAATCTTTGCCGAGTCGCATACGTCGGATGTAATAACGAGATTCTGGAAAGTGGATTACAGGTGTAGCCCCTGCCAAAAGAGAAACTGTGCCTGATGGTTTAATGCTGGTTGTTTTGATAGACTTAGGAATAGCAAACCAATTAGAATACTTTTCATCAAGTTTCTGAATGTGTCCGTAGCCAACATCCATCCATTCTCGGAGTTCTCCGATTCCACGATTGGCTACAAATTGAGCAATACCACTCATACTACAACCGATACGACGGTTACGAAGCATAACTCGGTTGGTTTCAGGCCAATGAGTTTGTCCGAGAGTCACAGTTTTAGCATAGAGATACGCATACTTGAGAGTTTCAAGGTAATCATCCAAAGAATCATGGTTGTTAGGGAAAGTTTCAACCAAACAACACAGTTCGTGAGATTCCAAAGTTTGTTCCAAACAAGGGTTGCCGCCCATCGCCCGATGGTCTTTGTAATCTGGGGCATCAGCCATGCGACCATAATTTTTCATGTTTTCCAGCCAAGCGTAGCCGGGTTCACCGTTAAGTCGAACTCGTTGGGCAGAAGGTTCATAGTTCATACCGAGTTCAGCAAAAATGGAGTTGTTAGAGGTCCAACCGTATTCAGCACGATGCGGATTAGCCTCATAGTTTTTGAGGTCAAGGTATTCTTCATTGTCTGGTTCTCCGAACACAATTTCGGCAGTTCTTCGGACGTTTCCAGCCACAACACACTTGCCAATCAGATTCATAATGTCCACGATAGAAGTAATAGAAATTGGACCACCAGTTTCAGCATCCAAAATCCTTCGGACATCATCGTGAAGTTGCACTAATGGTGCAGGTCCAGAAGATTCTCCTCCGAAACCCTTGATGGGAACTCCCGCAGGTCGGATTTCAGAGTAATCAAAGGCAATCGGGGCGGTGCCGTAAGCGTAAGAATCCAAAAGAAGTTTCAAAGATTCTACCCAACCTTCACGAGTGTCTGGAATCAGAATTGTTTCAGAAGAACGATGTTGTGCGGGTCCTTTGACGACCATAGTTTCAGCACCTTTGGTATCAAAACCAACTCCGACACCAAGCATAGAAGCATCCATCAGAAAAGTAAATGGCTTGGAGAAATCAGAAGAAATGTTTTCGGTGCTGACGAAAGCACAGTTGTTAAGCGCAGCAAACAAACCTTTTTCTTCAGTAATGGGTGTTCCCATAGCCCAAAGACCTCGACCCGGTGGCAAAAACTTCATGTTGAAGATTCGGTCATACATGGCTTGAGCCGAATGTTGAGCCTTCCAAGCATTCCAGCCGAGACCGTGAGATTCAATGTGTCGCTTTTGCATATTGAAAGTGCCTTCTACAACACGTTGCACAGTTTCAAACCATTGTTCATTTTTGCCGTCATTCTTGAGGCGAGAATAAGTTCTGTTATAGACAAGTTCTCCGAGTCCGTTGAACCCAAAAGGTGCTTTGCGACGGCGGTATTTATTGACAAAGTTTTCGGAGAGACTAAAGGTGTTTTGGTTGTTCATGGTATCATCTCAGTTCAGGATTTGGTCTTAATCTGTGCAACTACTTAAGGGTTTGCTTCGGTAGGTTTTCGGTCTATGTTGTAGTTTCAAGACCCCGCAGTTAAGCGATTCTGTGAAACTCCGTAGGACCACGCTTGGTTTTGATAACCAAGAAGTCTGGGTCTTGTTTCATGCGAGCCGACAAACTGCGTTTGGTTGGGATTTCACGACGACGTGATTCAATAAGTCGGCCTACCATGACTTCAGCAGTTATGGTTTCGCCAACGGCGACAAGTCGTTTAGCGGCTTCGTAATTGGTGGGTTTCGTTTGCATGATTTCAACTCCTGTTGGCTACCATAGCAATAACACGAAATCCGTCGTGTGGTGTCCATTCGGCTCGAAGTGGAAGGTCTTGGCCTCCTTGCAGAGTAACTGGTTGTTTTCGGAGTGTGGCTCCCAATGTAGCCAAAACTTCTTCCGTAGTATATGTGGTGGCTGAAAAGCCGCTGGCCGTTAGAACTCGTTGTTCTTCAGAATCCTCAGAGTCTGAGTCTAAGGAACTCAAAACTGGTTTCCATTCAATAGGTTCTTCATCATTTTTGCTACGCCAAATCAGTTCAGAATTGCCTGATTCATTGTTTCGGAGAATGGCATCAAAAGCCATAGTTTTACCCAATGCTTTCAGATAATCTCGAATGTCTTTTGAAATGGTGGTCAAAGAATAAGAGTAGGAAAAATCGGGTAGTTGTTCTACTTCGTTCATGTATTCTAATCGAAGCAATTTGACGACACGACGAAGACCGTTGGCAGCCAACACTAACTTGCCGTCTTGGTAAGAGAAATCAACAGTTTCTTTGGAAGTCAAAGTTTTGATAATGTCTTTCAAGCGTTCATTGACGACACCTAATTTGATGGTTTCAGGACATTCGTATTCACGAAAGGCTTCTGGCTTGAGCCAAATGTCGGCTAATTTGAATCTTTGAGCGCAAACTACACGAATACGAAGTCCTTCGGGAGTCCATGTGTAAATGGCTTCTTCGGAGAGTTTAGAAAGAATAGACAAAAGAGTTTTAACGGGTTGCACATCAATAGTGGCTTTCAATTCTGACATAGTTTCAACTCCTAAGTTCTCTGAGCGAGAGTCTCGCTATTTTGTTCAAGCCATTCCTCTGTTATGAAGTTAAGGATAGTTTTGTAAGCCACCGAATCAGGTTTGATTCCCGCAGGAGGATTGGATTCAAAAGTGGCTACAAAATCTCCAAGTGATTTGAAATGGTCGTAGATTTTCTTGCCTGTGGTGCGACCCACTTTCGGGATTTGTTCCAAAAGGGCATGATGCTTGTTTCGGGTAGAACTTACTACGGTAACTGGCCGAACCAAACTTCCGAACTCACCGGCTTTGACACGAGCAATTACTGAGTTGAGATAACGAAAAGTTTCATCCATTGATTCAGTATAAACCACAGGAAGTGTTTCAACGGAAAGGCGATTCAAATGTTGTTGCAGGGAACGAATGCGGTCAGGACTAACGCCGTAAATATCTCTGGGTGAACCTTCAATAAGAAGCACAGTTCGGACGTTGGGGCTTTCGGCAGCGGATTCAATCAAACGGGAAACTTGTTCTTGAAGACGCTTGGAGTTAAAACTACCGTAAGCATCTGACCATGTTTTACGTTCAATCTTGACAACAAGTGGTTGTTGGTTGAAATCTGTGCCTTGTATCCAAAAATCTCCTTCAGACAAGGTTTCAATTTGGGCGTTTAAAATAAGTTCGGCCATCGCTCGAACTGAACCGTGTTCGTGTGCATCCACAAGAACTTGAGCATCGCTGGTCATGCTTCAACATAGGGTTAATCACTTACTTAAACATTGGCTTTCCACTCTCGATGGATTTCGTAAAACTCATCTGGTTCGGCTTGTGAAACTTTGATAACTTGTGGTTCGCTTTGATTGTTGTAATAATGGATTCTTGAAATCTTGGCTTGTCGCAAAGCCTCAAAACATTCAAGACATGGTTTGCTCATACGAAGTTCGCCAGCCGCACCGAAACGAAACACATGAATATCTGCTCCTTCGGTGCCGTTTTTTTGACGGCGAAGTTGGCGCAGGGCATCTATTTCAGCATGAATGCTGGAACCACGATAGCCTTTACGATTGTAACCAACAGAAAGAACTCGGCCTCCTTTGACAATGGTTGCCGACATAGGAGTATCACAATTAGAAGACGAGGCGGCTCGCTTCACTAAACGGGTGTAATTTTTTTGCCGTGGCATTGAAAACTCTCACTTTAGTTGATACGCATAACCGCAACCACACTCATAAAGACGTTGTTTCAAACGAAGTAAAAGACTTCTATGATTGCCACAAGCAGGGCAATTGATTCGCTCAGGTCTTTCAGCACGAATCGGATTAGTCTTCAAGATTATACTCTCCTGTCTCGGCATCAAAACTAATCTTTTTGTTTTGAAGAAGTAAATCACAGTATTCAGCATAAGTTTCAGAAAGTTCTCCTTCGTGGTCGCCGTTGAACATCACAATTTTCCATTCGTCTCGAAAAGAAGCACCCATCAAATGTAATTGTTTAAGGATGTGATAAAGATAACGATTTTCAATTTGGCCGCCGGGTCCTGCATCAGAAATAAGTTCCAAGAGACGTTCTTCATCCAGAAGTATTTCTTTCATAAACTTGCTATGATATTTCACTTACTTAAAACATCCTCTGATTCAGTTCTTTGAAAACCCCATATCCATGCTTCAGATTTACTGAAAATTGATTTGTCCCAACAAGAATGACGATACCAACCTGCATCTTGAGCAAACGATTGGGACATACGCCGTGGTTCATCTGAGGGTTCAAACAAAGAAGGTTTATCGTGGTCTGGGTCGCAAGTAATCACCATAGTAATGTTTGAATCGGGTAGCAATCCTTTGTCAAGAATCAATTGAATAAAGGCTTCGGCTGTTTCTTCATCCAGAACAGTAAGTTTCAAATTAGAAGTGTTTGTGCCGGTGCCAACAATAATTTTATTGTCTTCGTGATTGGGATGCGTTTGTAGGAATAATTCCTTGAGTGAAGGTGCTTTTGAATAAACGTAGTCATCCATAAAAGACCAATAAGAAGATTCTGAAATCCAATTAAGAATCCCTTGAACTGTAATTTCTGATTCCTCTGATTCCTCGGCTTCTTTTGAAACCTTTGGTTCTTCGTTAATTGGAATCAAGATTCTACGTTTCACAAACCTATTATCCTTGAGCCAACTATTTAAAGTTTCGCACGACCAGTCACACAGAATGTGTGAATCATTAAGTAGTCGGAGCAACAAATGTGGCTCATGGCAAAGAAGGGCCGCAAAAGCGGTTCGTCTTTGGTGAAAACCAAGGCGGGCCACAAAGTTCGTAGCCAAAGTGAAGCCAAAATTGACGATTGGTTGTTTAGCCAGCGATTCAATTTTGTTTATGAACCCATATTTTGGATGAAAGGTCGTAAAATTGAACCTGATTGGGTGATTATGCCAAGTGATGTGCCATCTGTGACCAAACCAATTATTATTGAGTATTGGGGCTTGTCTTATTCTAAGCAACAAATGAAAAATGTTTCTTATTGGGTTGAAAATGCCAAAGAAGGATATGAAGCACGTCGAAATCGCAAAGAAAGTTTTTATGGAGAACAGGAAAGTTACGATTATATCGGTATTACACCAGAAGACCTCAAAAATCTAAAACAATGGCTGCCACAACAACTTAAGAAATTAGGTGTTGATTTGCCTATTCCTCAGAGTCAGAGCCAGAAAACTTCTGCCAAGTCTCCTCACAACAAAGGTTGGTCGGTTCGGAAGTCCAATAAATCTGGCGGTCTGGGTCAAAAGGAAGTTGAATCAATCTTAGGTTTGACTCCACCAAAGGTCGGAAATCAACGAAATCAAGATATTCGGAAGCGACTACCTGACGGATGGAACTACTTTCCTCAAAAGTAAGATATTCTTTACGACCTTTTTCTAAGGATTCCCAACAGTTGCCGTAATCTTTTTTGACTCGATACATAGAAAGTTCCTCAGACTCTCGGAACTCTTTGAGATGCTTCGCTAATAACTTTGGTTTCAAGACCCGATAGCGGGTCAGAAGGTTGGCGGGAATATCTGCCAGACTACCGTATTCATTGAGTAAGGCAGCAGCGGCTTTGGGTCCAACTTTGGGAAGTCCAAAAATGTTATCTGAGGAATCGCCTACCAGAGATTTCCAAGCAGGGTATTGAGAAACAGAGACTCCCGTAGTGGCTTCTACATCTTCAATGGAGACTTCAGATTCAACTTTAGAAAGAATAAGTTCGGCTCCATAAGGTGAAGGCCAATCAAGAATCTGGTGCAAATCTGAATCTTTAGAAAAAACTACAATCTTGCGTCGGTCTGGTGTGTCTAAAGCAGAAGCCACGGCTTCGGCAATCAAATCATCGGCTTCTTTGTCTGCATCGTAAATGCCGACCCAACCGTGGCGAGGCAACATAGGATTGATGTTCCATTTAGTGAAATCATCTCGTAAGTCTCGGATTTCATAAGATTCAGCCGAGTATTCGCTGGAATCAGAGACGATGGCTCGATTGGCTTTGTAAGTGTCTTGATGTTTGCCACGAGCCGCACGTCCTGAAATACCATCATAACAAATAATTACTTCTGAATTGCCGTATTGAGGGTGAACACCCATTTGTTTCATACGATATTCCAGATACTTGAAATCGTTGAAAACAATTTGACGGCAACGATAATAAAACTTGTAAGGATTAGCGGGTTTAGTGCGAACCATGTGGCGATAATGCGCTCGCCTCATGCCTCCTTTGGGTGACCAATGACGGGCGTTTCGCCCGACGAACCAACCAGCATCAATTAGAATTAGATTCTTCTTGACCATCGTTTAAAACCTCACAGAGTTGATTGCGTAAAGCAGAGGGTCGTGCTTCTGCCAGAATGTCTCGAAGAACTGAAAGAATGTTTTCAGCAGAGGTGTCTGAAATGTCATCGGAAACTGAGGCTTCAAAACCATGTCGAAACTTTGAAATTGGGGCTTTAGCAGCGATGTCGCATTGACAATCAGAACAATGCCACAGCGCACAACCATAACCAGCAGCAATCCATTGGAGTTTAGGAGTCATCGGCCAATGGCACACAGCACAGTTCATGTAACTTCTATGAAGTTACTCCTACTTAAATGTTCCTGATTACTTTTCAGCGTATCCAAAAAGGAGGCTCGTAAGTAAATCCATCGCTTACTGGTGTAAAAGACATATTAACATTAAATCCTTCGCTTACTGGACATTTCTTCAAAAGTCTGTCAAACAACTTAGTAGCATAGGCTACTTCACTCTCTGATTTTTCTCTGAGATAATGAATTGTAACTGGTGCCCCGTAGTTACCTTTCCTCTCTTTAGCCAGATGGAGTGCTTCTGATACCCAGTCAATTGTGCTATCTCCGTCATCAATGATATGAATATCACGAGACTGTTCAATTAAAGCCGCAAGAGCCATTGGATTCATATAATCTCCACCAAGAGCCAGAGGCATTAGTGGAGGCCATGAATATGCCTTGTTAATGTCCAAATGTGCAATAAAATTAGGGTATCCTGATGAGGAGGAGTTGATGTAGTAGTCAATATCCTTGTATTGAGCAGCAAGTTTATGAATTGTTTTCAGAGCCGTTTCTATACGACCCGGAGCCGCCGCAGAACCTGAGTTATTGTAAATTACTGTTGTTCTTTTTCTATACGGATACATAAACCACATTTTTCGGTTCTGCTATTTAAAGGTTTAGTTTGGATGGAGTCTAAGTGTCCACTCATACCAGTAATGCCCAGACCAATCGTTTCGATTTATTTGCCAAAACCAATAATGAGTATCCACACAAAAGTTGCATTGTATTTCTGGTGATTCTTCGGAATCACGAAAGTTTCCGTAAAGAAAGCCGTCGGCACAAGGACAAACTCGTGTTTCTTTATTATCCAAGTAGTGCATAAATCAAGGCACCTCCGATTAGCACACCTCCAACGATGGTTTCAAGACCCACGTTGGTCTTAGAGGTTCCTCCAGAAATGGTTTCAACGAAAGTTTCTGGTTCACGTTCTGAAATGGTTTCAACTGTGGGTTCATCTCCCCAGTTCTCAGGTGTGGCTACGGTAAAAGTTTCACGAACAGCAAGTTTAGGATTAACACACGTTCCTGATGCGATGCTATTTACGGTGACGGTCCAAAGACCCGGTGAATCAATAGCGAAATATGAAACCGCAGGTTGAACAAATGTCTGACCCGATTCTGTAAAAGTTGCTGAAGAACCTGCCAGTTCAGAATTATAGACTGTGCGAAGCACACCTTCAAACTCATTTGTAATTTTGATGCGAACTTTGTGAGCCGAAGCGTTTTCATAATGAAGTTTAGTTCCCCAAACGTCGGCCTCAAAGTTTTCTGCTGAAAACCAACTGGAAACTTTTTTGACAGCCCAATTGCCTCCCGCAGCAACGGCTCGAACTGGTGCGGTAACAATGTAAGTTGAATTGTAAGCCGCCGCCTCAACAAACTCTCCTTTACAATTCCAACCTCCTTTTATTTTAGCACAATCAGCGTAATTTTGATTAACAATGTCTAATCCTGTGGCTACTGTTTTTTCATATTCTAAGGGGTCCATGATAAGTTTAGAATAGGCTTCACCAACCAACCCTGCACCAGAAGAATCAGAAGCGGTGAATAAAACTACGATGCTGGATTCAAAAGGAATGATGTTACCAGAATCGTTTGTAGTAACTCCAATAGTAATGTTGTGTTTTGATTGACACAAAGTTTCTTGGTCTTTGGTGCGTGACTTTTCTCCTATCTTTTGGATTTTAGTTCCTGATTTGAGACCGGGATACGTTAGCAAGTTTTCTGCTCTATGAGAAAAATTACCAAAGGGAAGATTATTCATTGAGTTCACCTCGCTTGGCTGGCTTGGTAAGAATCAAAAGGGCGGCTAACAAGGCTGAACCACCTGCAATCCATGACCACATTTCGGTTTTAGGAACTGAATAGGCTTTGACTTTATCAGTATGGCTGCTGATTTGAGAAACAATGGCTTGTGTTTTGGCAGTAGATTTAGTGGAGACTCCTGTTTGCTCGTCTTGAATAATGACTGGTTCATCAATGGTAAAGGTGTAACTGTGATTAAAACCCATGATAGGGAATAAACAACCATGACGGTTTTCATCAATAGCACCGAAACCTGAACTCAAATAAGAGGTAGCCGCATAAGCGATGTCAGCCGCCCCGATAACTGTGCCTGTGGTAACTAAACCTGCTCCTAATGCTGGTGCAAGTGTGCCTCCTGAAAGAATCGAACCCACCACTACTAAAGTTATTTCTCCGACCAAAAGGCCGGTTTCAATCAAAAACTCTTTGGATTTGGCAGAGTCTGGGCGTTCTGAAAGATTTGAATAACCGTAGTGAATGTTGAGAACGTAGTCGGCAAAAGGATAAGTTTCGGGAAGCACAATTGTTCCTTCGGCTTGACCTGACGAATCCGTAATCACAGTCGTTGAATAAATGGTTTTGATGGTTTGGTTTAAATCAACCATTTCTTCAGTTTTTTGTTCGATAATAGAATTATCACCTGCCAAGATATTACCGATGTCATCGTCAGAGAGTGTGGCAATAATTCGGTCTGAAAGTTGGCCGATGTAAATTGGGTCATAGTAAGTCAAACTGATAGAAACTCGGTCAGATTGGGGCTGACGATTACAAGTAGTGGTAACACTCCATTCCAGAATGTCGTTTTTTGAAACTTCTGAAAACTCAACTGTGGAAAAACCACTTTTCGTTTTCTTACTACTTCTGCGATTTTTGGACTCTGGTGAATTGATTCTAACAGTAGATACTAAATTGGTTTTATCGCTGGCTGAACCTGCACCAACAGTAGGAGAAAAATTAGCAGAACCTGAATAGGTCCATCCTTTTTGTGTTGCCATAAGGTTCACACCTCATTCAGATTCAAAAAACTTTCACCACAAATGCAGCACAGTCGGCAGGAACTCATTCAGATTCCTCCGGTGGCTCGGCTGGCTTTCGCTTAGGAATCAATTGGCTGATAACTGCAAATCCAAGCAAACCTACAATTCCGAGACCTGCGGCTCCAAGCAACATGACGTTTTTAGCAGCCTTGTCTGCACATTCTTCTAATCGAGCATCAATTTGCTCAGGAGTATCGTCAGGATAGTTTTCTTCAAAATTGCTTCGCTCACAGTTGCCTCCAAAAGCCGCCGCAGCCGTATCTCCGAGAACATCAATGAACCCTTCGGCTAAAGTGTCTCCCCAATTGTAGATGACAACAGCACCGGTTCCCAAGGCTGTGTATTTGAAAGCGGCTTTTTCAACTCTTTCAGGAATGGACTTACCGGCTTTCCGACTGGCGGTTGTGGCTACATCAGTAGCCGTTTTCTTGGCAGCAGTTTCTAAAGTTTCGGTAGATAAAAGTTTGGCTTCTTTTTTGAGTGCGGAAGTTAGGGCTGCTCCTGAAAGTTGCCTACCGTTTTTAGCGATGGCACGTTCTTGAACATTTTTGTAGGCTTGTTGCATAACTTCTTTGGCAGTTTTTTCGGCAGTAGTGGCTGTAACTACTTCACCGACGTTTTTAGAAACCGTTTCGGCAACTTCACCAGCGATTTCTTTAGCAACTTGGGTTGCTACTTCTTCGGAGACTTGGCCTACGACAGCAGCACCCGTTCTAAAAATAGTGGTTTCAGAATAAAAGGCAAGGGCTTCGGGTGGAAGCGTAACCGCAGGGTCAATGCGGAAGAATCCTTTACCGAGTGGGTCAAGTGAATAATAGCCCATGAGCAACCTTCGGTTGCACGACTACTTAAAGATTACTTAGAATCCACTTTAACTTCAACCTTGTTGGTCATAATACAACACACTTCGCCATCGGATTCGGTGTAAAATCGGGTTTCAAGATTCCAGAGACCTTCTCCGAGGTTTTTCCAATCGCTATGAGCCATCGTGATTCGGTATTCGCCCGTTCCCGAAACGGTGAACAAAGGCAAAACTCCGTATTCAACGGTGCTTTGGTAAGTGTCGTTGTGATATAGGCTAAACATGAAATCTACTTCGCTTTCACAGTCATTGTTGGATTGAATAATCATGGCGACTTCTAATTCGTTGCCGCCAATCAAATACAATTCAGCATCTTTGTGAATTAAATCCGTAACACAAGTCGGTTCGCTTTCCATCGTGACCCATGCTTCGGGACCATTCCACATAGAACCATCATA
>Ga0181593_10003683_pt1 | contig 13970 bp, 17 predicted proteins | sample 071ome_19_FD_133756 | JGI IMG/M metagenome (GOLD analysis project Ga0181593, IMG submission 133756) | Coastal salt marsh microbial communities from the Groves Creek Marsh, Skidaway Island, Georgia - 071413AT metaG (megahit assembly) | ecosystem: Environmental > Aquatic > Marine > Intertidal...
ATTACCGCTTCACAAACCTCAAGAGCATATTCTACTTCAGTATCAGAAAAACTTTCCGGGGAATATTCAAGTTGCACCTCGGTGTCGGGAAGTTCAGGGAGAAGTTTTTTTACTAATTTTACCCCTTCAATAGCAATCTGCTTAATCTCATCTTTCGTCATCCCGAAGGTGATCTCTCTTTGCATAGGAGAGGTCGAGTTGTAGACATGGATAATAGCTTTTTTTGCTCCCTGTAAACTTTCAAAGCTTCTCCTTATGAGATGTTCTCTCGCTTGTGTAAGAACCTGTAACGAAACTCCGTCGGGTACAAGTTTTTCGTCAATTAATTTTCGGGCAAAATCAAACTCTGTCTGAGCGGCGGAAGGAAATCCGATTTCGATTTGTTTGAAACCAATTTTGCAGAGAAGATCAAATAACTCCAATTTTTCTTTTACCCCCATGGGGATGGGCAAAGCTTGGTTACCATCCCGAAGATCCACACTACACCAATCGGGGACACGATCAATTGTACGATCTGGCCATCTTCGGTCCGGTAGTTCAATAACTCCCCAAGGTTTGTATTTAGTCGACGGGTTTTTTAGCATAATTAAACCATAGTACTACTTCTTTTAGTAAGATTTGAAAAGTGTTAATCATGAAACAGGATGGTGATTGTAAGTTTGCACTATTTTTTTAATGTGTAGTTTCGATATGGGCAAAGATTCCGAGAATTCTAATTCGCTTTCTGGCAAAGTAATTGTGCTTGGTGTTTCTGGTTCAATAGCGGCTTACAAAGCAGCCGAGCTGACTAGTGAACTGCGTAAGGCTGGTGCCGAAGTATTTGTGGCAATGACAGAATCTGCGACGCGTTTTATCACGCCGTTAACTCTGGGCACACTTTCGAGAAATCCGGTAGCAACCTCTCTTTGGAACGAAGAGTCGGGTTGGCAGCCTGGGCATATTGAATTAGCGGATCAGGCAGATCTTTTCTTAGTGGCTCCTGCAACAGCAAACCAGATTGGTAATTTTGCCAATGGGCAATGCCCGGATTTATTGAGCTCAATCTATTTAGCAACCAGGGCAACCGTACTTATTGCTCCGGCCATGAATGGAAAAATGTATCAGCATCCAGCAACCCAGAATAATCTCAATGTGCTAAAGGATAGTGGGGTTACATTTGTGAATCCTGTGGTTGGAGAGTTGGCTTGTGGATATGAGGGTACTGGAAAAATGGCTTCTGTGGAATCTATTATAAAAAGCGTATCGCAAGTAACCTCCATATGAATGGACCCAAAAAAAGCCCTCCGTTGAAGGAGGGCTTTTACGAGGTTGCAGGCCGACGCTTACGCGGCGTTGGGTAATTCCTGCAGGGAAGATTGTTTCCGTTTGACTTTTTTTAGACGAGATCGACGCCTTAGTCCACGGTCTAACTTTTCGATCAAGTCGTCGATTGATTTATAGATGTTGTCTGAAGCTGCTGAAATCGTAATGGTTGCACCCTTCAATTCCAAGTGCCCCTTGGCTACAAATTCATTTTCATGGGAAGATGACTTGGACGATCTTTCCAATTCAACTCGGGCACGAATAATTTTTTCTTCGTGTTTGAATATTTTCTCCATTTTTGAGTTAACCACTTCTTTGTGGCCATCATTAAGAGAGAGATGAAGTCCAGATAGAATCAGATTATTCTTCATATATGCGTTAATATTTTTTTGGTTATGATTTTGCGCAACTTGCACATCTGTAAAACTTACTGAACCACAGGAATTCAAATTTCTCCAATATTATTTTAATTTTTTTATCTAACTTAAATAATCTCATGCCTGAATTAAGTTCAAATATCGCTCCCTTAGTAGAATTTGATGATTTCAAAAAATGGATTCTTTATGAAGACTCAGACCTTCTTGTTCTTGATAAGCCCGGCTGGTTAGTTTGCCATCCTTCCAAAAATGGTCCTTGGTCAAGTTTGGTAGGTTCGGCAAAGGAGTACCTGAAGGTCGACTCAATTCACCTAGCCAGCCGGCTTGATCGTGAAACCAGTGGGGTTGTCCTACTCGCTAAGCATCGAAAAGCAGCGAGTCATTGGCAAAAAGGAATAGAGCAAAAAAGAGTAAGGCGTGGATATCTTGCAGTTTTGAATGGTAAAGTTGATATTTTAAACCATATCCAGGGGTTTATTGGTAAAGATCCCCAAAGCGAAGTATTTGTTAAGCAATGTGTGTCTGAAAAAACCAGGAAGTCTAAATTTGCTGAGACCAAGTTTTACCCTGTTTTCAGTAGTGATAGTTATACGCTATGCTTGATTTTGACGATGACGGGTCGGAAGCATCAAATAAGGGTACACTCCCAACATATGGGGCACCCAATCGTTGGAGATAAGCTATATGGTCCAGACGAATCCTTTTACCTAGAATTTTGTGAAAAAGGATGGAATCCCGAGTGGGATAAAGTTTTGAAGATGAGAAGGCAGGCATTACATGGAGGATGGTTGTGTGACCTCGACACCATGCGGGTTTTTACTTCTCCTATGCCAGATGATATGAGTTATTTTCTTGGTGAAAACCTTGGACTCGATATCGAAGAAATAAACGAACTTTATTTAAATGGCGGTAAACTTTTTAATTCAGCAATAACAGCGATTTGAGTTGTCCTGATTTCTCTAAAACACAATGTATTATCCTGAATGTCACAATCACTCTCATCTCCCTATGAAGCCTTAAAAGCGGGTTTCCGTCGTGCTTGCATTCGTCGATTGGTTGGTGATGAGAAGGCGGCGATTGCTGTCCTCCGTGATGAAATACCCGGCTTAGTTGTTGCATGGGCAAAGACTTCAGAGTTGGGTTCTTCAGGGAAAAAGGCGAAGTTGAAAGAACTCTTTGACGATGAATCAGGACGGGCGGATGAGTTGGCATCAGCATTTGATTTGTTTTCCTCCCGATTTGAAGTACGCGTTGCAGAATTAGTCAGAGATGAGATTTCTTCAATCTCATCTAAATTAGACCAATCAATTAAACAGGTTGAAAGCTCCCTCTATCAGTTAATTAACGCTCAAAACGATCACCAGCAAAAATTGCCTAAGAGTGCTGAGAGCCCTAGCCAAGATCAGGTGTTAGACTCTAAACATAACGCGAATAACAACGACCATCAAACAGATCTTATGGTAAATATTATCGAAGGCATTCCAGGTGAAGTTGATAAGCCCGAGGTGAAAGTTGAATCTTTAAAACATGGCACGAGTATGGTCGGGGATGGATTGAGGTTTGACGAAATTGAAGAAATGATTGATGAAATTTTGTCTTCAAATAGCTAATTTACAACCGCTCATAGATTTCATTATTTCAAATGACCGATTCAATCAAAGATGAAAAAAAGGAAGTAGCAGACACTTCCCAAGAATCTTCTGCGGAGAAAAAAAAGAAGCTTTTGCTCGGTGTCGATTTAGGCACACTTGAGTCTTGTATAATCAGTAAACTTACCAAGCCTGGTTCTGCCAGCCACGAAGGAATTCTCGTGCCCACTGTGGTTGGTTATCCGGATGAAGGCATCTTAGCGGGAATTCTTCCTGGTAATGCGGAAATGCTTCATGGTCAAAGTGCTCTTGATAATGAATTGCACCTTCGGCTGACTTATCCTTTGAGTGATGGGGTGATTGAGGATTTAAGTGGGGCTACCTCTTTTTTAAAGCATCTGCGGGAACTTGCAGATCCGGGCTGCAAACACGAAGCCTACTGCGTAATCGGGATACCTGCAGTTGCGGATGAAAAGGCCAAAGCAGATTTAAAGCAAGCAGCTCTTCTAGCTTTTGACGGAATCCTTCTTATCCCCGAACCATTCCTGGCCGCCTTGGGCATGAGGGATGAAGGTAAATTGCAGGATCCAGATTATAAAGACCCTGTCAGCAACTCTCTTTTTATAGACATTGGGGCTGGCACTACCGACTTTTGCATTGTTCAAGGCTATTTTCCCAAAGCTGAGGATTTACATAGCATTCCTTTTGCAGGTAACGAAGTAGATGTTATCTTGGACCAACTAATTAGGGAGTCATATTCTGATATTAACCTACCTATCTCGATGGTTCGTTCGTTCAAGGAAGAGTATTCTTATTGTGGGGAACCTGAGGCGGGGATCCGAGTCAAAGTACCGGTAGAAGGAAAACCTCGAAAGATTGAGATTGGAAAGCAAGTAGGGGAGGCATGTAATCGACTCATTGATGAAATAACTTTAACTTTGCAGAAAGTGATCGCCTCAGCATCACCCCAATCTGTTTTTTCGCTGCTTAAAAATGTTATTCTTACTGGAGGTGGTAGTCGTATTCGCAATATTGAGCAGGAACTGCAAAGTCGCTTAACTGAGGAAGGGTATGAAGAACCAGGAGTTAGGCTTTCTCAAAAAGATTTCTCTCCATTGGTTGCTATTGGTGCACTCAAGGTAGCAAAAGCTGCCCGTTCCGACCAATGGATCTGCGAATAAAGAACTTAAGTTATTCCATTTAAAGTTTGATCCAATCGTTCAGCACATTGATTAAGTTTTTCTTCGACTAGCTCAGCATTCTCTTGTCCGTCAAAGAGGATTTTCCATCCAGAAAGTGTTTTATGTGACCCAGCCTTTGGTATTGGATAGGTTGCCAGTCCAGTAAATCCAAGTTCACATATAAACCTATCAGAGACCTGAATTGCGGCAGCGAGCTTTGGGCTTTCTTTCGCCAATTCAGGTTGGTTATGCCAGTGTATGGCATCGACTATTTCATCGCCGATGTGATGATTCCAAAGATAGTATGCACCAATCTTAGCATGGTCCCAACCTACATTTTTACATTCAGATAAAGTAATGGAGTCAGCATTTTTAAATGTCTGTCCGTAAATCTCTTTGAAGTATTCTGGGAAAGTAATCGCCAAAATAAGAATTCCGAGATTGTGAAGTAAGCCTGCAACATAATCGGCCTGATCCTCATAACTCTCATCAAGTATAGATAGCAATTCTCTCGTCATGATTGCCGTACCTATACTATGCTTCCAAAAATCTTCCCATGGAAAGGAATGTGTGTCTTTTCCAAGTTCGAATATTTCCTCGATAACTGGTGTCGTTACCAGTAACTCACGGATGCGGTTGAGACCCAAAAATATAGATGCCTCTTCTACTCCACTAATTCTTTTATTATCCTTACTTCCAAAAAAGATCGAGTTAACTAGGTCTAGAACACGCGTAGTAAGCGAAGGGTCTAATCTTATAACTTCAGCAATCTGAGCTAGAAAACTATCATCCGAATCAATTAATGACCGTAGAGTATCATTGATACTTCTTAATGATGCAAGTTTCGGACATTGATTGATTCTCTCGATAAGAAGAAAGTCCGAAGGAGGACGCATTTGGGGAATGGAGTAGCGTTAAAAACTAAGGGAAAGAAATGAACAATTAGCTAATTAGCAGAACAGAATTCTCCCTGCTAGGAGATAAGTTCTCACATGCCTCAAGGGACGCGTCATGAAACTGGATAGCAAGTTGGCCGGTGGTTGAACCCTGAGCTAAAGTAATAAAGTCTCCTGAGGAGGAGGTAAGTCTCATGCTTCCATCTGCAAGTTTGTCCAAATGTATTGTATTATCAGTATTTTGTTTAAAAAAGTCCGACAAGGAAGAGTCATTTAATAATTGAATTTTCAAATCTTTGAGCTCAGACCGTGTTAATGCAGATTCAGCACCTTTGAGCTTATCAGCAAATGCTGATGGGTTGGATGGGTGGTTTTCTGTCTTGGAGAGCGAACTAATTCCGTTACGAAGAATAGAAGATCCAAGTTGAGTTAATTCAGCGACTGCAATGGGATTCATAATAAATAATTAAGCAAATTCTTTGCCAAATCCATTTAATTAAAGAAGCGTACTGATTTTTTTTGAATTAAGTGTTCGGCAATTTGAATGGCATTTAGAGCAGCCCCCTTCCATAGCTGATCTCCGACAACCCAAAAGGCTAGGCCATTGTGGAGGGCATGATCGACTCTTAATCTCCCTACCTGACAGTTTTCTTTTTCTGTGCAATTAATCGGCATGGGGTAGATTTTGTTCTTAGGATCATCTACAAAATCTAATCCCTCAAACGAATTGAGTGCTTGTTTGGCATCAGGTATATTTACTGACTGGCGAAACTCGGCGTTGATGCATATAGAGTGGGCACGATAAACAGGTACGCGAACACAGGTGCAGGAGACTTGAAGGTCACTTACTTCGAGGATTTTTCGGGACTCATTTCTCATTTTTAATTCCTCTTTTGTGTATCCATCGTCACGGAATTCGTCTATGTGAGGAATTAAATTGTAGGCAATAGGGTGTGCAAATACTGACTCAGAAGAATTACCTTCCAAAACTATACCGTTTTTTTCACTTATTTCACGATCTAAGCAGATTGGTCCGTATGCACCAGCACCTGAAACAGCTTGGTAAGTGGATGCGAAGAAGCGTTTAAGGCCAAATCTTTTATGCAGTGGATAGAGAGCCATGAGTGCGACTGCACTTGAACAGTTTGGGTTTGCAATTATTCCCTGGTGATTATCTAAAGAATCACCATTTATTTCTGGAACAACTAGAGGAACATTTTTTTCCATACGGAAAGCAGAGCTATTGTCGATGACGACGCAGCCTCTTTTAACAGCTTCAGGTGCAAATTTGACAGAATTATCGGAGCCTGCACTAAATATTGCGATTTCAAGGTCATCGAAGGCATCTGGAGTGGTTTCTACCACCTTGGACTTTCCACCTAGTATATTGATTTCACGACCTGCTGACCTGGCTGATGCAAGAAGACGTACTTCGGCGGCAGGGAAATTTCTCTTTTCGAGAAGATTGATTATTTCTTGGCCAACCGCACCGGTTGCGCCTACGATACCAATTCGATATTTTTTCAATTTAGATGAATTTAAGCGGTGAATATTTGAAGGTGGTACATCAACTAAACTTAAAGGAAACGGCAGATTTGCTTCTCGTTTCCATTAAAGATCAGAAGATGTATCATCAAAAAGAAGCAAAAACTGTCAAAACATATGTGATTTCGACGTCTCTCAATCCACCGAACTGCCTTGAAGGGTCGTTTGGGACGCCTTTGGGGTTACATGAAATTTGTGACATCATTGGAAGAGATCAGCCCCTTGGCATGGTTTTTGAGGCACGTTTAGCTTTGGGGCAATGTTTTTGGGAGTGCGATTCAAATGCACGCAAGAAGAACCTGATTACTTCACGAATCTTGCGTTTAAGAGGATTGGAAAAGGGGCTAAACTATGGAGGCAATACAGATTCTTTTGCGAGGTATATTTACATCCATGGAACCAATCACGAAGAGCGACTAGGTAAACCCTCAAGTTCAGGGTGTATCCAAGTATCAAATGAAGATGCAGTTTGCCTAGCAGATAAAATTCCTCGTGGCACACACCTTTTCATATCTGTGACCTGATTATTGAGGACAGGAAGTACTGATTAGAGTTTTCGAATCTTTGAGATTTGCTTTGATAAATAGTTTTCTGGTTTATCTCCGATTTCTCGCGAAAGTCTTTCCATGAGAATTCTTTTCGTAAAACGATAATCTCGAACGACTGTACATTCGTCGATTTCAGTTTGGTCTATTCTGTTTTCCTGTAATTGCGACTTGGTCAAATTATCAACGGACATTCCAAGTGAAACGAGAGATTTAATACGGTTGTAACATTTTTCAACCGCATGTGTAAGCTCATGAGCGTTCTCAAAATTATTGATAATAATTTCAAATGGAACAGTTGAACGTTTGCCCACAATGTGCTTAAGGTGAAAAGAAGAGCATTCCGCACGATTGTGTGGTGCAATTAAAATAAAGCTGTTTAAATTTAATCCACGACGAAAAAACTCGTGGAGTGAATGACAATAAAAAAATGAAAAAGTACTTTTATTTTTTAAATCTTCTGTAAATGGGTGATTGGTTGTCAGTAGAATTACAGAAACTTCAGGAATGTTAGGGAGGCAGTGCGAGTTTTTCAAAAAACTTGATAAATCGACATGCATGGCTTCATCCCAAAGGGTGGAAAATGCTGAAGAGGAATGTTTCATGATAGGGTAGATTATTGAGATTACCATATCCTGCAAAAATCATAAGGTCAATTCATCGCTCATGAAGGGTGATTTGGTTGCATCAAGTGATCGATTAAAGACTTGAAGCATTGGTGTGTTGATTGAGCTTCTAGTTTAGATAATTCATCAAAAGAGTGAGTTCCAGTAGCCACAAGATGGCAGCTAAGGTTTGATTTTTTTGCAGTTTCATAATCATAGGGTGAATCTCCAACATAAATAGTTTCAGTTGAGGATAAACCAATCTTTCGAAGAGCTAATTGAGTCAATTGTGGTTCTGGTTTTTTCCAATTAGTGTCTCCTGCACCGAGTATGAATTGAAAGTATTTTGACAGCCCTAAATGTTTGCAGGCTGATCTTGCATGAGGTCCATATTTATTGGTGAGGATCGCACATGAAATTTTCCTTTTAGTAATTCTTTCTAATCCTCTTTCAACATAGGGAAGACAAGTGAGTTCATTGAGCATTTCTTCTTCAAAAATAGGTCTAAGTATTGAGACTGCTTCCTTGGCTCGACTCGAGCCAATTAATTTAGTCATTGTAGCTTCAGAGGCACCTCCAACCGCCCGTCTGACTTCATTGTATGACGGTTCGCTGATGCCCATTTTTGATAGGGTTCTTGAAAAAGCCCGGTGAATGGCGGTGAATTGATCGATTAGGGTACCATCAAGATCGAAGAGGATTGCTCGAAAGTTCATTTTTGTTAGCTATATTTAATTTTAACCAATATTGTGCAAAGTTAAGAAAAATAATAATTGTCTCCAGATTCTAGTGGAAAGAAAAAAACCCAATGTAAAATTTTCGTGGAAGAAAAATTCTTTGATGTGTGAACTTCTAGGTAGTTGGACTATCCTGGAATCCCACGAACAGATCCTATCTAAATGGACAAAAGTGATTAGCTCTGAGAAATGTTCAAAAGTAACCGCATGTTCTTTTTCTTTTCCGGATAACGGAAATTGGGACTCCTCCTTAATTGTATTTCTCAATCAAGTGATCGGTGACCTCGAGGATCGAAGTATAGTTTTCGATAGGAGTTGCCTGCCTCTTAACATATGTAAACTCCTTGATTTCAAGAGAATTTCCTTGAGGGCATCACCTGACCAAGCAAATGATACAAAAAATCGAGCAGGCATTTTTATATACCTTACAGGAGTAAAATTAATACCTTTCTTCACTTTTTGGGGCAAATGGTGGATCGCTTTATACAAGCTGCCGTTGGGCCGTTCTCACATGCGAATGGACGATTTTTTGCGTTTATGCCGAGACTGCGGAGCCATGGGTTTACCTATAATTACCCTGATCTCTTTTCTGACTGGTCTCACTATGGCTTTTGTGGGCAGTGTTCAGCTTCAAAAATTTAACGCTACAATTTATGTAGCAGACCTTGTTTCCCTAGCAATGGTTCGGGAAATGGGTGCTTTAATGGTTGCGATAGTTTTAGCGGGTAGAACCGGAGCTTCATACGCCGCAGAATTGGGTTCAATGAAATTAAACGAGGAAATCGATTCGCTGAGAACTTTTGGACTCTCAGTCATGGAGTTTTTAATCCTGCCAAGAGTTTTGGCTATTTTAATTATGACTCCTCTGCTCACCCTCTATGCAGATGTTGTTGGAATACTTGGGGGTCTAACTGTAGGCGTTCAGATTATGGATTTTTCGATTTCTCACTACATGGAGCAAACTCAATCTGCACTTGTGGAAATGTGGGAAGTCTATTCTGGGTTATGTAAAAGTGTAGCATTTGGATTAATTGTTGGCTTGGTAGGCTGTTATAAGGGTTTAAACGCGGGTTCGAATTCATCTGAGTTGGGTAAAGCAGTCACTTCATCTGTTGTTCTCTCGATTACACTTATTGTTATCTGTGATGCGTTGTTCGAAACAACTTTTAGCCTAGTGGGCTTAAGGTAGATGATGAATTCTTTATCCCCCAAAGTAGTTGAGATTAAAAATCTCAATGTCGGCTACTTTCATCTGCCTATTCTCAAAAATGTTAACTTTTCAGTTAATCGAGGGGATTGCTTGGCTATTCTCGGTTCAAGCGGATGTGGGAAAAGTACCTTGATGAAGTCCTTGATTGGACTGCTTCGTCCCCTGCAAGGCGAAGTTGTTCTTTGTAATGAACTTTTATGGAAAGGCGGAAAGGATCCATCGCCGCAACTTCTGCATAAATTAGGTGTGCTCTACCAAAGTGGTGCATTATGGAGTTCCATGAATGTATTGGATAATGTTTCCTTGCCTTTACAAATGTTCACGAGGTTGAGTAAATTTGAAATCCGCGAAATAGCTCGTTACAAACTTAGTTTAGTCGGTCTAAATGGTTGTGAAACCTTGTTCCCCTCTGAATTAAGTGGAGGAATGAAAAAAAGGGCAGGATTAGCCAGGGCTCTCAGTTTTGATCCTGAAATTCTCTTCTTCGATGAACCTTCAGCTGGTCTTGACCCTGTAAGCGCCGGCAAACTGGATGAACTTATTCTTAGTTTAAAGGAAAACTTGGGACTAACATTTGTGGTCGTTACCCATGAACTAAACAGTATTTTTACTATTGCCGACGATGCGATTTTTCTCGGAGGGAAGAATTCCACTATTTTAGATAGGGGAAATCCTCATTTCTTGTCAGAAAATTCTGAACATCTGGAAGTCAGGTCTTTTCTTGATCGTAAAAACCTCGTCAATTCGCTTAACTAAGAAAAAGCACTGAAGATGAACCTAGAAAAATTGCAATCTGATGAAGTTTTTTTCCAATAGCTTACTTGTCGGCATCTTTTCAACGGGTGCGGTTCTTTTATTTCTTGGTTTTCTTATTTTTACTGGAGAAATTTCACGTTTTGGTGAAAATAACGAAAAGTTTGTTTTGGTTTTTGACGAAAATGTTTTTGGGCTAAACGAAGGCGGTAAGGTTACTTTAAACGGAATTCGTGTTGGCCGGGTTAAGCGCTTTTTTCTTGGAGAAAATTTAGAACAGGGACCGGTTCCTGTACTAATTGAGATCAACAAAAAACTCATTCAATCATACGGAATCGAAGGAAATAATCAGTTGTTTGATACTGATGGCAACTTTCGTAGCGAAGTCTTGCCGAACTTAATGGGCCAACTGGTTCAAGAAAGTTTCGTTACTGGAATTTTATACATCAATTTAACTACAGAAATTGGCTCTTTGGATTCGAATGGTTCCATTCCGACTCTCTATGGGCACAGAATGCTCAAGACAAAAGACTCAATTTTCGCCGAATTAAGTGAAACTATCAATGTCCAAAAACTCAGTAGTCAGCTTAGTGATTTTGTAGATATTTCAACGAAGCAAATGAATGCTCTTGATATGAAATCTCTGAGCGATAATTACATTCAGTTAGCTAAGGATCTTGATCACTTGGTTAATTCTATTTCGCAAAATTATTCCGGACTTGGTCCTGAGTTGGGCGTAGCAATTAAAGAAGCAAGGACTGCATTTCAAAAAATTTCTAAGCTCAATGATCGTGTGGATGAGGTATTGTCCCCGGATAGTGATCTTCGTTTCTCAGCTGTTAGTGCATTTCGCGAGGTATCTTCGATGTCTAAATCAATACAAGCTCTGGCCGATATGTTGGAGCGTAACCCCCAAGCATTACTCAGGGGAAAAAATATTTCAGATGAATAGTTTTTTTTGTCCTTTCATTCTCTCAGTTCTGGCCCTCCTGACATTTTCTTCATGCGTTGTCCCAGAGTCCACTCATGTAACTCCTGATTTTTATCTTCTTTCCCCAATTCAATCAGCTGAATTCAACAATTCGAAGAAAGATGGTCATTCTTTCTACATGAAAGAAGTTGAGATAACTGAATTTTTAAACAGTTCAAAAATGATCGCTCGCCCTAATGAATATTCAATCGAGTTTAGAGAGTCAAAGCGTTGGGGGGAACCCCTCGCAGATGGCATCGCCAGAGTTGTTTCTCTTAACCTTTCCAATGAATTAAATACAAATTTCTTTTCAATCTTCCCTAACCGGAGAGAGCGAGAGCTACTTTGGGATATTGGTTTATCTGTAACTGACTTTGGCCAAACCGGCCTAAATAAGGTGAGGATAGCAGTGTTATGGGAAATTGAAAATTCTCAGAAGGATTTTAGCAGGCGTGGATCATATTCGCTGGACCTTGAAATTGATGGCAATCAAACCGATGCTACTCAAAATCAAGTTAAAAGTCTTAACCAATGCCTTCATTTATTATCCTTAGATTTGGCGAAAGTAATTAATAGCGAGTAATAATTGCCACGATTGAATTTCACTTTGTGACCACTTTAATTCTAGTACTTTTACTTTTGTGCATGTCCATCCTCATTATTAAAAAATTAAAGAGCCACAACATGAAATCCGATGAAAAGTTGCTTGAAAATGAAATCCTCGCTGATTTTCAGGAGGAGTTTAATGTGTCCAATGATCCCAACGAATCTTTTATGGAGTGGTTAGAAAATAACGACTGAATAAAATTTTGACCGAAATTAAAAATCCTTTTCATATTAAATGAAAACTTATCGTGTAAGACTATTACTATTTTTTTATCTCTTAATCGGATTCAATATTATTACTTTTGCCGAATGGACTCACTGGCGTGGACCTTTTTACAATGGATCATCAATCGAAGGCATAAAATATCCCACTAAGTTTGATAAAAAAACTAATGTTAAATGGGAATTTCAGGCACCTGGATCATCAGCATCCACACCTGTTGTAAAATCAAATTTTGTATTTTTATCCTCGATTGATGAGAGAGATAACTCCTCAAATCTTTCTAAGTTATTGGCTATATGCCTCGATCGTACGAGTGGGGAACTCATTTGGTTGGATCATGCTGGCAGCGGTTATCAGCCAGGTGGAAATGATGGAAACGAATATCAACTGGATTCGCGCTCCAATTACGCGAGCCCTTCGCCTGTGGCCGGAGATGATGAGGTTGTCTTTTTCTACGGTAACGGTGATCTCGTATGTTACAAATTTAATGGCCAAAGAAAATGGTCCAGGAATTTACAGGAAGATTATGGAGATTTTTGTTTTCAGTGGACCTTTTCCGCAAGTCCAACAATTTTTGAAGATGCCCTTTACATTCCAGTTCTTCAACGTGATCAAAAAGTGCACCAAAGGGGGAGAGATGGAGCTGAGTCCTATTTGCTTAGATTGAATTTGAATGACGGAAGTACTGTCTGGAAAGTAACCCGCCCTACAAGTGCAAGGATGGAATCAAGGGAATCCTTTTCTAGTGTAATTCCGCATGACGGAAATCTCCTTGTTGCTGGTGGTGACTTTTTGACAAATCACAAACCATCGAATGGTACTGAATTATGGCGGTGGGGCACATGGAATATGGGGCACCGTCAGGAATGGTGGCGACTTGTACCCAGTCCAGTCGTAGGTGCTGACAGAGTATTAATTTGTGCGCCCAAAGGTAATCCAGTTTATGCGGTCAATATTAATGCTAAATTAGCTAGCCCAATGTTAGCATGGGACTCTCAAGGCAAAAGAAATGTTACATCAGATGTTCCCACGCCACTTTTTTATGATGAATCCTTCTATGTTCTTAGTGATCTAAAAAAAACAATCACCAAGCTTGATCCAAATACAGGAAGTATAACTTGGGAGTGTTCTTTACCGGGTAAATACAAATGGCGTTCATCACCAACTGCTGGCGATAATAAAATCTATCTAATGAATCACAACGCTCATGTTTATGTGGTTTCAACACTTGATGGTGCTATTTTGCATTCCGTTAAGATGGGCGATGAATATGACGATTCAACAAGGTCTTCAATTGCACTTTCAAGAGGTGCTCTTTACATCAGAACCAATAAAATTTTGTATTGCATAGAAGAATAATTACCTGCAGTGTGAATAACTTATTTCCCATCCACCACACCCGCGCCGGGCGGTTCCCGCCAATCTACCGCC
>Ga0181593_10003685_pt1 | contig 13966 bp, 13 predicted proteins | sample 071ome_19_FD_133756 | JGI IMG/M metagenome (GOLD analysis project Ga0181593, IMG submission 133756) | Coastal salt marsh microbial communities from the Groves Creek Marsh, Skidaway Island, Georgia - 071413AT metaG (megahit assembly) | ecosystem: Environmental > Aquatic > Marine > Intertidal...
AAAACCAATTCCGCGAGCACGCTAGGATACGCAAGACAGACCGTGTCTTTTGATGAACACACCAAAAACAACACAAACGCCGCCCGCGCATCCCTTCCGATCTATCAACAATGTCAAAGAACGTCCCGGCGCCTCGGCGCCTCGCCCGGCGCGTCTTGGCGACGGGATGCGGTGTATACGTCCGCCCCCCGGACGGTGTCAAACCCTTTGTGAAAGGTTTTTTACGGTATTTCGCTTTGGCAGCTTTCTGTCTTCCGATCACGCCCGCACGAAAATCAATTACGTGCAGTCGTCCGTGATTGGAATTTCCTGTCCCCAAGCCTCGTCGTGTCTCCGAGGAGGCGGCATCCCGTGTTTTCGCCGGGGCACAAGCCATCAGTAAGTCGCCGCAATTCCGCCTCGGCAAAACCTTGATTCCCAACTGATAATCCGTTGACAACCCCAGGTAATGCGGCAAGTATCCGGCGCATTAACCATATATGGTGGTCCGGCGGAGCGAATCATGCGGAAACCGATCTTCGTGACGGCTGTTCTCGGTGCCGCCGCCCTTGTCGGCGTCACAACGTTGCGGGCGCCCGATCCGGCGCGCGAGAAGCCCACCACCGAGGTGCCGAGCCAGGAAACCCGCCTGGTTTCCACCGCCCACGCCAATACCCCAACCGCGATTCCGACCGTGGTTCCGGCCACGGAGTCCGACCCGGTTCCGACCACCGCCAAGGATCCGTCCGCCTCGACCGAAATGGCGCGGCCCAGCGCGAACGATGAAAACGACGAGACCAATCGCGCCGTGCCGAAACCCGTGCGGGTCACGAAGGACCTGAGTGTCGAGCGCGGCGATACGCTCATGAAGTTGCTCACCCGCGGCGATGTTCCCCGCGAACAGGCCCATGCCGTGGTTTCCGCGCTCGAACCGGTCTACGACTTACGCCGGATGGCGATTGGGCAAACCTTCACCCTGGTCATGGCCCCAGAGGCGCAAGGATCGGCGGAGACAAGCGATCAATCCAAGGCCGGTCTGGTTCGCTTGGCGTTTAGACCGGACGTGGACCGGGACATTGTGGTGAGTCGCGACGAGGCCAGCACATTCAAGGCCGAGGTAATGGAACGCCTCTTGGAGCGTCACGACACCCATGCCGAGGGACGGATCAGCACCAGCCTCTATGATTCGGCGATCGAGGCGGACCTGCCGATCGATGTGCTGATGCGGCTTATCCAGGTTTTCAGTTTCGACGTCGACTTCCAGCGCGAGGTCCAGCCCGGCGACGGCTTCGAATTGCTGTACGATACCTATAGGGACGAGTTCGGCGCGGCGGCCCGAACCGGCGACATCGTCTGGGCCTCGATGACCTTGAGCGGCAAGAAACTGGAATACGCGCGCTTCAAACCCAAGGGCGGCTTCGCTGACTACTACAATCGCGAGGGCAAAAGCGTGAAGAAGACCTTGATGCGCACGCCGATCAACGGCGCGCGGCTCAGCTCGCGCTTCGGCAAACGGCGGCATCCGATCCTCGGTTATACCAAGATACACCGGGGCGTCGATTTCGCCGCGCCCAAGGGCGTGCCGATCATGGCCGCCGGAGATGGCGTGATTGAGATGCTCGGCCGCAACGGCGGTTATGGGAAATATATCCGGATCCGCCACAACTCGACCTACAAGACCGCCTACGCGCACATGTCCGGTTATAAACGCGGTCTCCGCAAGGGCTCCCGCGTCCGCCAAGGCAGCATCATCGGCTATGTCGGCTCCACCGGTCGGTCGACCGGCCCCCACCTGCATTACGAGGTGATCAAGAACGGCCGACAGACCAACCCGATGAGCGTGCGCCTTCCCGCCGGCGACAAACTCAAGGGCAAGGCCTTGAAGACATTCCTCGCCGCCTGGCCCGGCATTGACAGCCGCGTCGCCCGAGCCAAGGGCGGAGACGCGGTGGCGGGCGCCACCGCGACCCCGGACGACAAGACCTCGGAATAATCCTTTTCGCTCGATCGCGCGCTAAACCCGCCGCCCCTTCTCGTCATAGCGATACCAACCCCGGCCCGATTTGCGCCCGGCCCGCCCGGCGGCGACGATCTGCTTCAGCATCGGGCGTGGATGGAAACGGTCGCCATAGGCGTCGGTAAGAATCTCGGCCACCTGAAGGTTAAGCGTGTTGCTGGTCAGGTCCATGAGCTCGAACGGCCCGACTGGATGACCGAGACCCAGCTTGCAGCCGATATCGACATCCTCCGGCGAGCACGCCCCCTCCTCCACCAGGCGAAGCGCCTCGTTCCACATGGCGAAGAGAATGCGGTTCACCGCGAAACCGACCACGTCCTTGACCTGGATCGGAACCTTGCCGACATCGGTGCAGGCCTCGGTCGCCAGCGCCACCGCCTTGGCGCCGGAATCCATGGCGCTGATCACCTCGACCAGCTTCATCCGATGTACCGGCGAGAAGAAATGCAGTCCGAGGAAGTACGGCTGACGCGCGTCGGAGAGACTGGCCGAAAGCACGGTGATGGAAATACTGGAGGTATTGGAGGCGATCACGCAATCCGCCGGCAGAATTCCATCCAGCTTCTTGAACACCTCGGCCTTCACGTCGACATCCTCGAACACAGCCTCGATGACCATGTCGCGGTCCGAGAAATCCGCCAAATCCGTGGTGGTGGTGATATTGGCGAGCGCCCTGGGTTTATCCTCTTCCGCCCAAAACCCCCGACCAATACCGGAATCGAGAACCCCCTCCAGCTTGCCCATGGCGCGCGCGAGACCGTCCTCCGTCGTGTCGTTGAGCAAGACCTGCTTTCCCGCGAGCGCGAAAATCAACGCGATCTCCGAGCCCATCATGCCGGCGCCGACCACGCCGAGCTTAGCGATTGCCATCAAGTATCTCCCGTTCGAATGGCTTTGTTTCGAGCGGTATTGAAACGGAATGGCGCGAGGCTGTCACGAGATTGCGTGAACCCGCGCCGATGCATCGATCCGCCATCGGATAGCCTTGCCGCTTTCCCCCTGTCGTCTAGCCGCTAGACTAAAGCCAGGATGAGAGGACAAATGGGGGAGAGTGTCATGCGAATGGAAGGCAAGATCGGTCTGGTGACGGCGGCGGGCTCGGGCATGGGCCGGGCCGGCGCGATCCGCTTCGCCAAGGAAGGCGCCTCGGTGGGTGTCGTGGATATCGACGCGGACGCGGTAGCCGCCGTCGTCGCCGAGATCGAGGCGGCGGGCGGTAGGGCGCTGGGCATCACGGCGGATCTCACCAAGGACGAGGATTCCCGACGGATCGTTCGCGAGACCGCCAACCATTTCAACGGCCTTGATTTCGTCTGGAACCATGTCGGTCATCCCGGGCCGGCCGCCGTCGAGGATCTCGACATGAAGGATTGGGACCAGGCAATGGATCTCAATCTCAGGACGGTGTTCATTACCACCGAGACCGCATTGCCGGAACTTCGCGCCCGAGGCGGCGGTAGCATGCTGTTCACCGCCTCGACCTCGGGGCTTACCGGGTCGATGTTCAGTCCGGTCTATTCCATGGCGAAATTCGGTGTCGTCGGCTTTGTTCGGGCCATGGCCAAGCGCTACGCCAAGGACAATATTCGGATCAACGCGATCTGCCCCGGCCCCATCGACACGCCGATGCTCCGGGTATTCGTCGCCCGACCGGATCAGCAAAGCACCCAGGGCATGGACAAGGAGGAACTGGTGCGCACGCGCGGCGGCATGGGTCCGGCGGGGCGGCCCGGCAAACCGGACGAGATCGCCAATGCCGCGCTTTTCCTGCTTTCGGACGAAGCCTCCTTCGTCAACGGCGCCGCCCTGCCGGTTGACGGCGGCATGACCGCGTAAACCTTGGAAGGACCGGCATGGCGATCCCAATGACCACCGACGAAACCGAGAGCGTGGAACCGGCCCGCGCGGTCGAGGCGCTCGCCGAGACGATCTCCGAGCACGCCGCCGAGAGTGAACGGCTTGGGCGGATCGCCCCGCCGGTCCAGGACGCGCTTTTGAAGGCCGGCCTGTTTCGGATGCTCTTGCCGCGTGCCCACGGCGGGCTCGAAACCCCACCTCCGGCCTTCGCGCGGGCGATCGAGGCGGCCGCGAAGATCGATGCCAGCACCGCGTGGTGTCTCTGCCAGGGCAACGGCTGCGCCATGGCGGCGGCCTATGTCGCGCCCGAAGTCGCCAAGACCATGTTCGGCGACGATCCGCGGGCCGTGCTCGCCTGGGGGCCCGGCAAGGCCGAGGCCCATGTGGTCGAGGGCGGCTATCGGGTCACCGCGCGGATCGCGTTCGCCAGCGGCGGCAGGCACGCGACCTGGCTCGGCTGCCATGTCCCGGTTTTCGAGGCCGACGGCTCGCGGCGCATGGCGCCGGACGGCGCCCCGGAACTTCGCACCATGCTATTCCCGGCGAGCGCGGTTCGCTGGATCGACACCTGGGACGTCATCGGCCTGCGGGCCACCGGCAGTGATGATTTCGAGATCGATGATTTGTTCGTGCCGGAGGCCTATACGGCGCTTCGCGACGTCGATCGCGGACGCCACCACGCAACGACGCTCTACGCCATGCCGTCGATGAGCATGTATGCCATGGGCTTTTCGATGACGGCACAGGGCATCGCCCGCGCCATGCTGGAAGCCTTCATGGATCTGGCGACGGATAAAACCCCGCGCATGGCCAAGTCGAAAATGATGGATAACCCGGTCATCCAGAACGACGTGGCGCTCTGCGAAGCCCGTCTCAAGGCGGCGCGTGCGTATCTGTTCGACGAGGTCGAGGATATCTGGGCCGAGGTGCTGGAGACCGGCGCGCTTTCCGTCGCCAACCGCATCCGTATCCGCCTCGCGGCGACCCACGGCATTCACGAGGCCAAGGCGGTGGCGGAAACCGTCTACGACCTCTCCGGCGTCTCAGCGATCCGCGCGGAAAGTCCGTTTCAAAGGCGCTACAGGGACATCAGAAGCGTGACCCAGCAACTTCAGGGGCGTCGGTCACATTATCAGTCGGTGGGCGCCTATATGTTCGGCCACCCGGCGGATCTTGGCGTGGCGTGAGGAAATCGAAATTGAGGGCCGAAACGAAAGCATGGGCCGACGAAGCGCCGGCCCATGCGATCTTGCCATTCATGACCACCGCCGAGGCGGCGGCGCTGAATTAGAGCAGGCGGAGATTGGCCGCGGCGTCCTTGCCGTTGCGGCCGGTCTCGAGATCGTAGCTCACCTTGGCGCCCTCATTCAGGCTGTGGATGCCCGCGGCCTCCACGGCGGTGATGTGAACGAACGCGTCGGGTCCGCCGGCATCGGGCTGAATGAAGCCATAGCCCTTGGTCGCGTTGAACCACTTTACGGTACCGGTTGCCATTGATGGTCTCCTTGCACGGGTCGTGTGTCAGGTCCGCGTTCCCGCGGGCCTGGATGTCGCGTTCTCAATGTCAGGGAAGGAGGCTGGTGAGCCCAAATCTGGGGCCATACTGAATTCTCAAGACACTCACGCTGGGAATTTGTAAATGTGCCTTGTGAGGCCGAAGGTCAAGTGATTTATCGCGTTTCTGCTAAGGTTGGGGAAAATCTCGAAAATCACACCTTCCGAGCGCGCCGCCACGACGTATTCTTGATATGCGGAGCCGGCTCGCGAAAAGGACGAAACGATTGGGCTGGGCGCGCCGCGCCGACTTGTGGGCTGGGCGCGCCGCGCCGACTTGGGCGGAGGGATAGAACATCAATGAAGGCCGCCGCTTTCGACTACACCAGGGCCGAGAGCTTGGACGATGTCCTCGACCTGCTCCGGCGCGAAGGAGACGAGGCCAGGGTTATCGCCGGTGGTCAATCCCTTGTCGCGATGATGGCTATGCGCCTCGCCCGCCCCACGCATCTTATCGATATCAACCATGTCGACGCGCTTGCCGGCGTTGCCCCCGCAGGTCACCACGTCATCATCAAGGCCTGCACGCGCCAGACCGCCGCTATGGCGTCCGATAGCGTCAGGCGCGACGCGCCCCTTTTGGCCGCCGCCCTCCCGCATGTAGGGCATATCCAGACCCGGAACCGGGGAACCATCGGCGGCAGTCTCGCCCACGGTGATCCGACGGCGGAGATCCTGTTGACCGCCATCGCGCTGGGCGCGCGGGTAACCTTGGCCTCGACGGCGGGGGCCAGAGAACTGGACATTACGGATTTTTCGATTGGCGCGATGGAGACCTCCATCCGAGAGGACGAGTGTCTCGCCGAGGTGCATTTTCCAAAACCACCGGCTGGGCTGTCCGTTGGCGCCGCGGTCGACGAGATCAGTCCGCGCGCCGGCGACTATGCCGTCATCGGCGCCGCCGCCGAGATCGGCCTGACCGAGGATGGAACCTGCAAGCATATCCGCCTCGGCGTTTCCGGCGCCGCGCCCGTTCCAGTGCTCTGCGCGCCAACAATGGAGGCCTTGATGGGTACTCGCCTCGCGGATAGCGACATTGACGAAGCCGCCCACCTCATTACTCCCCTACTAAGTCCGGAGAGCGATGTTCAAGCCAGCGCCGCCTATCGGTTGCGCGTGGCGCCTGGCATGCTCGCGCGGGCAACAAAGGCGGCGCGAGACCGGGCAAAGACGCATCAAGAGCGCGGAGCCGGGAGCGGCGCCACATGACCCATTCGATTTCCGTTACCGTCAACGGCGCGACGCGCCAAGCCGAGGTGGAACCGCGACAGACCCTCGTGGACTTTCTGAGGGAGCAGCTCGGCCTCACGGGTACTCATGTGGGGTGCGAGCACGGTGTCTGCGGCGCGTGTTCGGTCTTGCTGGACGGGGAGCCGATCCGGTCCTGCCTGATGTTCGCGGTTCAGACCGACGGACACGAGATCACCACGGTCGAGGGGTTGCGGGAGGAGGACGGCGCGCTCGGTATCCTCCAGGATTCCTTTTGGGAGACTCACGCGCTGCAATGCGGCTATTGCACGCCCGGCATGCTGATCGCCGGACAGGACCTGCTGACCCGCAACCCGAACCCCAGCGACGAGGAGATCCGCGAGGCGATCGCCGGTAACCTGTGCCGATGCACCGGATACTTGCAGATTGTAGACGCGATCCGCCTCGCCGGAGCCCGCATGCGTCAAGCGCCGGAAGCCTTGGGAACGGAGGCCGGCGATGTCTGAGACGCCCCCCCGCCGCTTTGTCTCGACCAAGCGCCGCCCTAAGGAAGACGGACGCTTCATCACCGGCGCCGGTCACTTCGTCGCCGATATCGGTCGGCCCGGCATGCTCCACGTAGCTCTGGTCACCAGCCCCCATCCCGCCGCGCGCATCGCCTCGGTCAACACATCAGAGGCCCTGGCCATGCCGGGCGTGGTGGATGTCCTGACCGGTGATGTTCTCGCCGCCGCCACGAACCCCCTGGCCAACGCCGTCGATACGCCCGGCGTCAAATGCTATCCGCTGGCCAACGGCGTCGCTCGCTACGCGGGCGAATGGATCGCCGCCGTGGTCGCCGAATCCAGGGCCCTGGCGGAAGACGCCGCCGAACTGGTGGACGTCGAGTACAAGTCCCTGGATCACGTGATCGACGCCGAGGAGGCGCTGGAGCCGACCTCTCCTCCGGTGCACGAGGATCACGGATCCAACATTCTCTATCGTCGCACCTTCACCTGGGGGCCGGTCGCCGAGGACTTTGCCGGCCAACCCCACGAATTGCCCTTCAAACTGCGCTGGGGCCGAAGCGCGCCGGTACCGGTGGAAACCTTCGGGGTGGTGGCGGAGTGGGACATGGGCACGGAGATCCTCGATGTTTGGGCTTCGATCCAGATGCCTTCCTACGCCGAACAGATCGCGACGGCGCTTCGTATCCCGGTCAATCAGGTCCGCGCCCATTACGATGTCGATGTCGGCGGCTCCTACGGGGTTAAGCGCGGGATCAAGCACACGGTGCTCACGGGTTTCCTGGCGCGCCGGTTGGGGCGTCCGATCCGGCTGATCGAGGACCGGCTGGAGAACATGATCGGCGGAGACATGCACGGCCCGGATCGGCATTTCGACGTCGCCGTCGCCTTCGACGATGACGGCCTGATCAAGTCGATGAAGCTTAGGGTGATCGAGGATGTCGGCGGCCAGACTGGGCGGGCGCCTTTTCAACTCGGCAAGCCCGTCAGCGCTATCGTCGGCGCCTACCAGATCAACAGCGTGGAATACGAGGCGATCGCGGTCTCGACAAATAAGACCGGACAGGCCGCCGTGCGCGGCTTCGGCATGTCGCCGACCAATGTCGCGATTGAGTCGGCGGTCGACAAGGTCGCCCGTCATCTTGGGCTATCTCGGCTCGAGGTTCGCCGCCGCAACTTCATCCGCGCCGATCAGTTCCCTTACCTGATCCCCAGCGGCTCGGAATACGATAGCGGCGACTACCAAACCGTGTTCAAGAAAGCTCTCGACCTCGCCGACGTGGAGGCGCTGCTGGCCCGGCGAGACGCGGCGCGGCGCGACGGCAAGATCGCCGGGATCGGCATCGCCACATGCCTTGAGCCCGGCGGCGGCAATTCCGCGTTCGAGCCACTGCTGAATCCGAAGAACGAGACCACGACCTGGCCGGAATCCTGCGTGGTCAAGGTCGACCGAACCGGCGGCATCACCGCGACCATCGCGACCTCGACCTCGGGCCAGGGGCACGAGACCCTGGCGGCGACCATCATCGGCGAGGAGCTGGGCATCGATCCGAACGACATCCGTGTGGTTCACTCCGATACCCTGTCCGGTCTGCCCGGCAACACCCCGGTCGCCAGCCGCATGGCGATCATGCTCGGCGGCGCGGCGGCGGGCGCGGCGCGAAAGATCCGCGACCAAGCGATCCTCATTGGGGCTCACAATCTCGGGCGGACGACCGACCAGGTCCGCTACGAGAACGGCGCGGTCACCGCGTTGGATGATCCGAGCCTATCCCTCTCGCTTTCCAGGATCGCGCTGATCTCGCATCGCGAGTTTCACAACATGCCGCCGGAACTGACGGAACCGGGCATGCAGGCGGTTCATGTGCTCCAGGTACCCAAGGGTGGCACCCTGCCGACAGCGGACGGGCGGGTGCAGATGTATCCCTGCTATTCCTTCGCCGCCCATATCGTCTACGCCGAGATCGACCGGCTGACCGGTAAGGTCTCGCTGCCGGAGTATTGCATCGCCCATGATTGCGGCACGGTGATCAATCCGGACATCGTGCGCGGCATGGTGATCGGCGGCGCGGCGCACGGCATCGGCGCGGCGCTGTACGAGGAGTTTTCGTACGAGCCGGGCGGCCAGCTATTGTCCGGCACCTTCGTCGATTATGTCATGCCCTCGTCGCACGAAGTTCCGGATATCAAGCTGGCGGAACATTGCACGCCCTCGCCGCTTACCAGCCATGGCCAGAAGGGTGTTGGCGAAGGCGGCTATCTCGGCGCCCCGGCGGCGGTGGCGAGCGCCATCAACGACGCGCTCTCGCCCTTCAACATTGAATGCCTGACCCTGCCGATGCGGGCGAGCCTGCTCTCCGACCTTCTGGCGGACCAGCCGGCGGAAACGGAGAGTTAGAAAATGATCATCGACACGCACGCCCATATCCTGCCCCAGGCGACCCTTGAGGCGATGAGCGCCAAGGCGTCGGAATTCCCGTCCGTCAAACTGATCAGCGACGACGACAAGTTTCAACTCGCGTTCAATGGCGGCAAGCCGACTCGCCCGATCATGCCGAAGTTGCGCCTGTTCGAGCCGCGACAAAAGTTCATGGCCGATACCGGTGTCGATCTGCAATTGCCGGGCGGCTGGCTGGACAGTTTCGGCTATGAGATCCCCGCCGAGGAAGGCGCCGACTGGAGCCGTTTCCTGAACGAGGGGATGCTGGCCGACTGCCGCGACCGGGATGGGGTGATCCCGCTCGCCACGGTCCCGCTTCAGGACGGCAAGCTGGCGGCCCAGGTGCTGCGCGAGGCGGTCAAGGCCGGCATGCCCGGCGCGATGATCGGCACCCAGAACAAGGGCACACACGGCAATCTGGACGACCCGGACCTGGATCCGTTCTGGGAAGCGGCGGCGGAGCTCAAGACGCCCATCGTGATCCACCCGATGTTCGGCTCCGACGACGCGCGGCTGCATGACATGCAGATGATGAACGCCGTCGGCCGGGTCTGTGACGTATCGGTATCGATCAGCCGGATGCTGTTCACCGGGCACCTGACCCGCTTCGAGGGGCTGGTCGTGGTGGCGAGCACCGGCGGCGGCGCCCTGCCCTATATGCTCGGTCGGCTGGAGCGCAACCACAAGGCCTTCCCCGAGCAGGTGGTCGATCCGGTGGAGCAGTTCCACAAGCTCTATTTCGACAGCATCGTCTTTCAGCCGGACGTGCTTCGCTTCCTCACCGGCAAGGTCGGCGTCGACAGGGTGATGCTCGGCTCCGACTACCCCTTCCCGATCGGCGACCAGGAACCGCGCAAGGTCATCGAGACCGCCGGCTATTCCGACGCCGAGGTCGAGGCCATGCTCACCGGCAACGCGAGGCGCCTGTTCGGGGTTTAGGGGAAAAGAGCGCGAGCGGGTCGTCGAAGCGCTCGCCAAGCCCCTTCGAGGGGCCCTGCCTTGCGCCAGGGCGACGAAGATGAACCGCGCAAACTCATTCCATCGTCGCCCGGGCGAACGGCAGGGCCTCTCGGCATCGACCACAAAACTGAAGACCAATCGCCGGCGGCAACCATCGCGAGGCCCCGCCTTACGCCAGGACAACGGAGGAGCACGTCATCGGATGGTTGGCGAACACCCCCCAATCTCAACGTCGCCCTGGCGAACGGCAGGGCCTCGGGCTCGTGACCGTTCCGTCACGGGTGCCGTCGCGCGGCCCGCGCCTCAACGGCGGCCTAGCGGTGGAATTCGACGAAGAACGCTACCGGTCCGAGCAGGCGAACATGATGCGGCACCTCGGGTTCAACGATGCCGGGTGTTTCGGGATCAAGGATCAGCGTCTCGCCGGCGGACGGAATCACGTATTCCAACCGCCCCTCAACGACGGTTATCACCCCCCAGACACCGGCCTTTGTGTCGTGATCAGCCAAGAGCCCCTTGGGCACGGTCTCGCGCGTGAAGGTTTTGGTCCGCTGGTAGGGGGCAACGGTTGGAGGAAGCGTTTTCATATCCCGGAGCTACCACCCCACGCGCCCGTGGTCACCAGCTTTCGGGCCCGATTGGCCGCACGGGGCATGTTTCCCCATCGCGCGCCGTAAATCATGTAATGGTTCGACTTTATTTTTCATTAGAGAATGTGACTAACAGGTGGTTCTCAAAACATACGTCGGAATTCCACGGGATTTTCCAGTAACTTCCAATCAAATTTTATCGGCCATTACAATCATCATCACGCATGCGAAAAAATCGCCATAAATCAATGGCTTCCAGCGTGTCACCACCACCCGATTCGCTCCGATTCGCGGCTACGCGGCCTCGACACTGTCCATGAAATGCCGCAGAACGGCGCTGCGGATCGACGATGACATACTGCTCCCCGGCTCGGCGCTCGCCACGATCTCCTCGACCAGTGCATCCACGCTTTTCTCGCGGTCCCGGCACATCTGCGTGAGGGCATCCCAGACTGCCGCCTCCAGGGAAAAGGAGGTGCGTCGCCCTCTGATTTCGATATTGAGCCGGACCGGCGTCGTCGGATTTCGATCAATCATCTAGCGATTCCCTGACAGGGCTTTTTCATCCGCAAGCTGTTGAAAATAGGTAATTAAAAAAACCCTAACGGCCGATGTCATGGACGCGCCACCCCGGCGGTGAAGCATGACGGCCTGGTTGATCACCTCGTCAACGGAGATCTGCTTATCGCGCGCGCAACGACGCATGCCCTCCCAAAACGTGTCTTCCAGTCGGAAGCTCGTGCGGCGCCCGGCGATCTCGATGTTTCGAACGGAGCGGTTCATTGTTCACCATTGCTTGAGTTAAAAGATAACGCTTTCGAGCACTTCTTAACTTTACTGGAGACAGTTCGCACTGCAGCACAAAGGCTGAGTCTCAGCACTCGCGTAGAATACTTCCGCGTTTTCAACCCGGGAGATACACATGCGCGAAAAATACTCTGCCAAAGTACTACAAGACCTAGTTGCTCAAAAATTACTTGAGAATGGCTTCTCCTATATTGTTGGCAACGATATGCAGCGATGGCGTGAGATGAGGATATCGAAAGGAGCGAGGATCCCTAGCCCTTTCAATCCGCGATTTTGCGATCAATCCCAAAGCCGCTTCGTTTCGATTTTGGATCGAGACGACAATGTCGTCGCTACCCGAGCCTGGAGGACAATCGAAACTGACAATTTTGTACGAGCGGTCGAAAGCGGCGCAATCTGGATGGATAATCCAACATCTTACGGCTTTTCCAGAATCGATAGCCGTCTCGACTCGCGTTCCGTTCGACAAAATTCGGGATGGATTAGCATCGGTGGCGCAATGGAAAGTTTCATTCCTGGCAAAGCGTTCAGTTGGTATCTGGGAAGTTTGCATTGGGTTTTCGCTACAATGGAAGATGTTAACTACACTGTGACGACCGCTTTTTCCGACATTGCGCGGGCAAACATTCCGATCCGACGTTATGGCTATAGACACCGGACCACACTACCGAGACATTACTTTCCACATGTCGATGAGACACATGAGCTAACATTGTTCTGGTCGTCCAAGGACGAGGCGCTAGAAGAGATAAAGTCACGCGTGAAACTCCTTAGGTCGGCAAATACACAAGACCTTAAGGCTGCCGTCGTTACCAGAGATAGGGTGCAAATACCGCAGGAACTGCCGGTTATCACCGTGTGAAAATTTTCTCGATATAGCGGCTAAATTTGGCCATCGGAGATCTCGACATGCTTTAAAATCTTCGAAAGTACAATCCATCAAAACTGAATACGAGGCTTCCGACACCCGGAAACCTGTCAAATCTTGGCTGTCTCGCCATCCTGTTGTCGAATCCCAGACCTCGTAGACAAAATCTTCAGGCATAGGGTTCGTAACATCGATTACGTGCACGGCGGCTTGCGGCGCCAAGGATTTGAAAGCCACCCGATCAAACTGACTTTCGGGAATAGTACCGTCGCGCCCAGAGAGCTGCTCAGCGGCCTTCCGAATCTTGGCCATCTGACCGTTATCGATTCGGTCCACGGCATCACGGTCCAAATAGAACTTCTCTGACTCGATTTTCTCAGAACGCGCTAGTCGATGCCCCTCGACATAGTATGAAAGGTCAATCATACCGCCATCTCGAACAATCGAATCGGGCTGATATTCCCAAGGTATAACCATCTCGAGTGCGCGGAGCGTTTTCACAGACGGGGAAAAACCGGGAGTCTCTATCCCTTTCAACGTTCCGTTTGCCAACCCTGCCTTTCGGGCCAAATCCGGTCGCGATATATGGCCATCCGTCACAAATCGATGACAGCGAAACCCACCCCGCTCCAACATTGTCATAATTTTTGGCGCATACCCACCTGTCACGGCGCGTTCCATGCAAAAAAATTTTACAGCAGTTCCAAAATACCAGTTTTTTTTCAATTTCCGCAATAGCAAAGCCATTTTTTCATGCAATTTTTTGCACAGCGATTCCCAGCGAGAATTTCCACGCCACCCTAGCGCGGGATCAAACAAGTTAAATCAACGTCCCCAGAAGACGGATCAGCAGGCGTCATGAATGATTTCTTAGAGTAGTCCCACTATCGATGGTCGCTAAACCCGCGCACCCCAACCACCACGCCCTAGAAATCCAACGGCTAAAAAAATTACCGCAACCGTTGCTCTCCAACTTCTTTAGAGGTTTATCGGGCAAGATCCTGAACACTAGGCCGTACACTCATTAACGGGATTCCCAAAGAGGCACGAATCTGGTTCATCATGGCCAAAGGAGATTGGCCATGTCCCGTTACGATATGTCGGATTTCGAGTGGTCGGTTATCCAACCGATCCTGCCTCAAAAGTCTCGTGGTGTGCCGCGTGTCGATGATCGCCGGG
>Ga0181593_10003688_pt1 | contig 13964 bp, 12 predicted proteins | sample 071ome_19_FD_133756 | JGI IMG/M metagenome (GOLD analysis project Ga0181593, IMG submission 133756) | Coastal salt marsh microbial communities from the Groves Creek Marsh, Skidaway Island, Georgia - 071413AT metaG (megahit assembly) | ecosystem: Environmental > Aquatic > Marine > Intertidal...
GACTGGGAAAACATCAACAAAGACGGAAATTTGCTTAAAGAAGCCCCTGTCTTATCTCCTTTCATGCAACTCAATCGCTATGATTTTCCAGTGCATAAAATTAAGCCAGACTTTCAACCACATACACCTAGTGAGACACCTACATTCATTTTAGTTTATCGCGACTTGGATGATAAAGTTGGCTTCATGGAAGTAAATCCCATGACGGCGAGATTAGTCGAGCTGATTGCAAACAATGAGACACAAACAAGCGAACAAATTTTAATTGACCTAGCTAAAGAAATTCCCAGTCTGGAGGAAAGTGTTGTCATTCATGGTGGACATACTACTTTGACTCAGTTACGACAAAAAGATATTTTGCTAGGAACTAAAAAAGCTAGCACGTAATAGTCACATAGACTTATTAATTTCTCTACGCATTAATACTTACATACCATTCACACCACACAAATGCGAAACTAAACGCATTTGTGTGATCAATTTATTTAATGATGAATTTTTTATATCCGACTAGTCACAGCCAATAATCAATAATATCTATTATTTCATCATTCTTATATTTAAGTATTTCAAATAAACTACAGATAATTGACCTATATCATTAATTTTCACTATCGAGAATCTGTATATTTCGTATGAGGTTCAAACATACTTAATAAGGGCCCGTCATGACGCAGCAAAATTTATTTATCAAATGGGATAACGATAAAAAAGTCGGCTACCCTATCATAGATGAACAACATAGAGGGTTGGTTGCAACCATGAACTCTCTATACTATTTCATACAGCAAGGCTGGGATATCACCTCACTCAAACCAACGCTACAGATTTTAGAACAATACGTCACATTTCATTTGAAAACTGAAGAAGGAATTTTAGTTGAGCACGGCATCTCTGAAGATACTTTAAAAGTTATTCATGAATACGGTGAATCCTTCCTAAAAGAATTACATGAAAATATTAATTTATCAGTTTCTGAGAACGAACCTCAGAATGTTGTGAAATTTTTAACGAAGTGGTGGACGGGACACAAAACTGAATTCCACGACAAACTAGAAGAGTACTTTGCTTAAAACTTTAGGCAAGGAAATGAGAATGCAAACTTTAACAACAAGCTTATACATAAATTAAGTGCAAGTTGAAAAACTACAATCGTGCGATAATATTATCTGCAAACTCCATAGTATTAGAATTACCACCTAAATCGACAGTCAAACCTTTACCACTTCTTAATTGAGCATCTAATGCTTCACGTAAACTTGCCGCTTTAGCATGTTCTTCTACATGATCAAGCATTAAAGCAGCAGCTAACATTAGAGCTGTTGGATTAGCTATCTTTTTACCTGCAATATCTGGAGCAGAGCCATGCACGGCCTCAAAAATAGATGCATCTTTACCAATGTTTGCCGATGGCGCTAATCCCAAGCCACCTACCAAACCTGCAATTTCGTCTGAAAGAATGTCTCCAAACATATTGGTTGTAATCAGCACATCAAATTGATTTGGATTGAGCACTAACTGCATTGCACAGTTATCTACAATTCGCTCTTCAACTTCTATTTGGCCCTCATATTTTTTACCTAACTCAGTCGCCGTTTCTAAAAATAGACCGGTTAATTTTTTTAATATATTCGCCTTATGAACAATAGTAACCTTCTTGCGTTTATTTTTTATTGCCCAAGTAAATGCGAACTCTGCAAAACGTGTACAACCATGGCGTGTAATAATTCCTGAAGCTTCTGCAACTGCTTTGGGGTCATCAGCAATAGGAATATAGTGCTCCACACCTACATATAGACCTTCCAAATTTTCACGTATCAATACTAAATCAACATTCTCAAAACGTCCGCCTAATAAAAAACTTCTTGCAGGCCTGACATTGGCAAACAACTCAAACTCTTCTCTTAACCGCACATTAATAGAGCGAAAACCGCTACCAACCGGAGTGGTCAGTGGTCCTTTTAGCGCTAACTTGGTGCGACGAACACTATCTAATGTTGTTTGCGGTAATGGATCACCACAAGCTTCCTCAGCCGCAACACCTGCGAGTTGTTCATCCCAGTCAAATTTTGCATCAAGCGCATCAAGCACTTTAAGTGTTGCTTTAACTATTTCTGGGCCAATACCATCGCCCGGTATTAACGTGGCAGGTATTTTTTCCATGTGGTTAGTTCCTTGTATTATTTGTGATGATTAATTGCACGTTTTAGATAATTCTAGATTGCTATTATCTCTTTAATAACATGCTATGAAAACATATTTCATGTTGAAAATTATGCACCAACTGATTGTTGGTATATCAAGTAATACCAATACCGTACCAAACAGGCGGTGAATTGAACAAAATACGATTGAATCGTTTATGGGGAATATTTAATCAGATTAGATGACGCTCAATCATTGTTGTCCTTAACAAAGTCACGTATAAAGCGTCGAATTTCTCTGGCTGCACTTGTATCTAACTCTTCACACAGCGACACGAACGTATCACGTTCTTTTTTATTAATACGAATGACTAGCTGACTATCTTTGCTCTTATGTTTAGTTTTATTTTTATTCTTATCATTCATGTCAGCTTGAGAATAGAAAGATATACAATGTATATACAGTATAAGCTCGGTTTGTTAATTGCGTCAATGAGATTTATACCCATTTAACAGCTGATTGCCAAATAGATATTACAAACTGTAACCATCACCGCCACGTATAAATAGCTTATTAATGATGCAGCTGATATGGGTATTTGGTAAATCATGCTAATCGCTCTATATGATAAACAATCACTAAATTTACTGTAATAAATATTTACAGCTATAGAGTGAATTACACCCGATGGATTAATGATAAAAATAGTTGGTATAACTCATTGGCGCACAGGGCCAAAGTGCGCCAATTCAGTTTTTAATAAACTTTATATACTTTAAAGTTCGCACATCGATGATCGATGTCTAATTGCATTTTAGCATCGTCAAATTAACAGGGTTAAATTCAATAATAATTTAGAATTTTTGAAATTTACATGAAAAATTTATTAATCCACATGGCAGTGGAAGTAATTATGAATCTTTAAACCGCCGAACCTATCAAGTCATATTCAGTTGCATCTTCAATCACTACAGAGACCATGTCACCTACTTGTAACTCTTTGTTACTATATACTTGCACCACACCGTCTATGTCTGGCGCATCTGCATAACTTCTACCGATAGCCATCTCTTGATTTACATCGTCAATCAACACTTGTAAATTTCTACCTACTTTTTCTTCTAATTTGTCCTCACTGATTTCTTGTTGCATCTGCATTAAACGATGCCATCGTGAATCTTTTGTTTCTTCATCTATTTGCTTATCTAATAAATTAGATTGCGCGCCTTCAACAGGCGAATACTTAAAACACCCGACTCTATCTAAACGTGCTTCGCGCAAAAAACTTAATAACTGCTCAAAATCATTTTCAGTTTCCCCGGGGAAACCAACAATAAAAGTACTGCGGATCGCAATATCAGGGCAAAGTTCACGCCAACGTTGGACATGCTTTAAAGTTCGCTCGCTTGATGCGGGCCGACGCATCCGTTTCAGAACGTCGTGACTGGCATGCTGAAATGGCACATCAATGTAAGGCAAAATTTTCCCGTCCGCCATCAATGGAATCACGTCTTCTACATGAGGATATGGATACACATAATGCAAACGCACCCAGACACCTAATTCACCCAACGCTTTACATAAATCAACCATTGTATTGCTGTATATTTTCCCCCGCCAAAGCTGAGTTTCATGCTTGATATCCAGCCCATAAGCACTGGTATCTTGCGATATAATTAGCAATTCCTTAACACCAGCATCAACTAGCTGTTCAGCTTCTTTCATTACTTCGTGTAGTTGTCGGCTTTTTAATTTACCACGCATTGAAGGAATAATGCAGAACGAACATTTATGATTACATCCTTCAGAAACTTTTATATAAGCATAATGCTTAGGTGTAAGCTTTACTCCTTGTGGGGGGATTAATTCAATAAACGGATCATGCTTAATTGGTACAGTATGATGTACAGCTTTCATTACCGAATCGACATCTTGTGGACCAGAGATACTTAATACATCTCTTGGTATCGCATCTAGATCATCTTGATTGACACCCATGCAACCAGTAACAATAACTTTTCCATTTGCATCTAGCGCCTCACTAATCACCTCCAATGATTCTTGCTTTGCTGAGTCTATAAATCCACAGGTATTTACAATGACTGCATCTGCACCTTCATACTCATTAGAGATTTGATAACCCTCGCTGCGTAATTGAGTAATAATGCGCTCTGAATCAACCAAGGCTTTAGGACAACCCAAACTTATCATACCTATAGCAGGCGATTTCTTATTTTCTATGGACATATACTATCGATAACGGGTAGTGCTTATTCAGGCATTTATATAGTAGTCTTTATTGACAAATAAAGACCTCAATCAACAATACTAATATTTTATGGGTCAGATATTTATTTCAGCCACACATAAATCGTCAGGTAAAACTATCATTACCACCGGAATATGTGCTGCATTGCATGCACGAAACAAAATTGTGCAGCCTTTCAAGAAAGGCCCTGATTATATCGACCCAATGTGGTTGGCAACAGCCGCACAGCGCAACTGTTATAACCTAGATTTTTGGACGCAATCCAATCAGGAAATACTCGAGCTATTCTACGATAAAAGTTCAACAGCTGATATCTCAATTATCGAAGCCAATAAAGGACTCTACGATGGCTTAAACCTAGATGGCACTAACAGCAATGCCGCACTTGCTAAATTACTAAAGTCGCCAGTAGTGCTGGTCATAGATTGTCGAGGTACAATTCGTGGCGTAGCACCTCTATTACTTGGATATCAGTCATTTGACCCTGATGTAAATATTAAAGGCGTGATATTAAATTTTGTTGGTGGCAGTCGCCACGAGAGCAAACTGCGCCAAGTCATTCAGCACTATACCGACCTTGAAGTATTTGGGGCAATTCAACGCAATGAAATGCTGACACTAGAAGAAAGATATTTAGGCCTGATTCCCAGTAATGAGCATTCTCACTCAGCAAACAAAACTCAACAACTTGGAAAAATTATTGCTGAACAAGTAGATCTAGATGCCTTGCAGACTATTACTACAGACATCCCTGATGTTCTTATTCATAGCAACCAACCTAAATCTTCATATAACCTTCGCATTGCATATGCAAAAGATGATGCATTTGGATTCTACTATCCCGATGATTTAGAAGCATTCCATCAATTAGGTGCAACGCTAGTTCCATTCAACACTTTAGAAGATAAACAATTACCTGATGCAGACGCCATTTTTATTGGTGGGGGCTTTCCTGAAAAACATTTGCCTGCTTTAGAAAAAAACCAATCCTTACGCCAGAATATTTTGTCGGCTCTTAGCAATGGCATGCCAGGATACGCAGAATGTGGTGGACTAATGTATTTATGCAATAGCATTCAATATCAAGAACAACATTCAACCATGGTTGGCTTAATTGACGCTGACTGCATTATGACACCAACACCTAAAGGACGTGGGTATATTCAGTTTAAAGAAAACCAACAAGCATTCTGGCCCAGCAGTTCTTCTTCACTCATCAATGCGCATGAATTTCATTATTCGCAATTAGCAAATCTTGGTGCACATACCCCCATGGTATTTGATATAAAACGTGGCCAGGGAATTGCAAATAAACAAGATGGCATACATATCCATAACACGCTTGCATGTTATGCTCATCAACGTAATAGCACCCAAAATCCATGGATTCAGCAGTTTTTAACTTTTATTGAATCCTGCCAATAGAATCTAATTTAATTCACCCAACATTGTTATAATACCGGCAAATAAATATTTACGATAAAACTATGGATAACGTATCAATTAGTGAAACTGCAGCACAAATAATCAAAAAATCTGCCGTCGAATCTCAAACTGATAACTTACCTTTACGGGTGGCTGTGACAAAAAAAGAAGATGGGAGTTTCCATTACGGCATGGGTTTTGATGATGTAGGGAATACCGAAGGAGAAGACAAAACTTTTCGCTCTAACGGTGTAGATATTGTTGTATCAGAAAGTAGCTATGACTTACTCAAAGGTACAGTAATTGATTACATCGAATTAGAACCCAAACAATTTCATTTTGTTTTTCTCAACCCAAATGACCCCAACTACACTCCTAGCACACCTGAAAACGAATAACTAAATCGTTAATCATAATTCTGTCATCATCTTCATGCATGCTTTATTCAAGAAACTGGCCAACAGAATTAATCTTCCACTAACGGGAATTACTTTAGGCATTGCATTCTCTTTATTGAGTCTCATATCTCCAATATTATCTTCGTGGTTACTCATTCTTGGTTTAATTATTATTAGCTTAACCTTTTGGCATATTTGGGATGGCTACATTATTCCCGCTAATCATGTGAAACACTGGACTCAAATGATCCGCGCAGGCGATTTAGCTGCACAATTTACTCACAAACCCAATAGCGAATACATTGATATTTACCAAGAATTGCAATTCATTGGAGAAATGCTGCAATCATTATCCTCTGACGCAGAAGCTCAAGTACAAAGACATACTCATCACATAGCGCAAAAAACACGCTCACTATCTGTTTTATATGATGTTGCTAATAGCATTAATCTCTCACGCGATGTGGATTCACTTTTAAGCCAGTTTCTATACAACATGACTGAACTTGTCGACGCACAAGCAGCCGTTGCATATTTAATTAAACCTGAAAATCAAATTGAATTACTTACACACATCAATTGCAATGAAGAAATTATCGCGCAACATGGTAAGCATTGTCTCCTCAACCAAGCCCAATCACTCAGACAAGATAATGTAGGCGTTCTAAACGTAAAACTTATTGATTGTGACGACGAAACCTGCAAACTATATTTTCACTCTCAAGATATGTATATATTGATTGTTCCACTGCAGTATCAAGAACACCTTCTTGGTGCATATAGTTTTTACGTCCTAAAAGACACACTTGATGATTTCGAGGAACTGGAAGAATTATTTACTAGCATTGGCAGACATTTAGGTGCAGCAATAGAAAAATCACACCTTGACGAAGAAACGACGTCGTTATCTATCATGCGAGAACGTACTCATATCGCTAATGAACTGCATGACTCACTGGCGCAAACATTAACAAGTATTCGCTTTCAAGTCCGCGTACTTGATGAAACATTACACCAAGGTAATGACGCGCAAGCATGGACCGAAATGGAACGAATTGAAGCATCAATCAATGAAGCACACACAGAAATTCGTGAATTAATTGCACATTTTAGGTCGCCAACTGTACTTGTAAGCCTGATTGCTTCAGTTGAACAAACTATTGACCGCTTTCGCCAAGTCAATGATGAAATACAAGTATTTTTCCAGAATGAGTGGCCGGAAATAGACTTACCAGCAGAAACCGAGTTTCATATTTTGCGTATCATTCAAGAGTCTCTAACCAATATACGCAAGCACAGTGATGCTGAAAATGTGCGGATAATGATGTCAACTCCCGCCCCTGGCCGTTATATGGTACTTATTGAGGATGATGGTGTAGGCTTTTCTAAACCTCAAAAAAGCATCCATTCAGGTGAGCACATTGGTTTATCCATCATGCGTGATCGAGCCAAACGATTCGGTGGAGAATTCACAATTGAAAGCGAACCCGGTGAAGGTACTCGAAATATTCTAGAATTCAGCGATAATGCATACTCTACAGAAACCATAGACACGGCAAATAATGAGCACTAACTTACGCGTACTAATTATTGATGACCACACTCTATTTAGAGATGGTTTACAAGGCCTACTTGAAAGACATCATATTGAAGTTGTTGGGTCATTAGGTGATGGACACGAGGGCATAAAACTTGCCCAAGAGTTGAAACCAGACATAGTACTTCTCGACATGCGTATGCCGACTATCTCAGGCTTAGAAGTGTTGAAACAGTTACAACAAAATAATTTTTCTGCGCCTATTGCGATGTTGACCACGAGTAATGATGAGCGTGACTTAGTCGAAGCATTACGTAATGGCGCCAAAGGTTATTTATTAAAAGACATGGAACCAGATGACGTCGTTGCAGCACTACGAGAAATTGTCAAAGGTGAAACAGTGGTTGCACCTAACTTGACACAAATACTTGCTCGTGTTGTAAAGGGTGAACCAATCTTAGAAACAGAACCCAGCCCCATTGATGATTTAACACCAAGGGAAGCTGAGATCCTGAGCCTACTTGCCGAAGGGCAGAGCAATAAAGTCATTGCTAGAAATTTAGGTATTTCAGATGGCACAGTTAAGCTACACGTCAAAGCAATATTACGTAAACTAAATATACACTCACGAGTAGAGGCCGCTGTGATAGCTGTTGAACAAGGCCTGCGTGCAAATAAAAAATCTCTTTAATTCTTATTATGAGGACTTTTGATCAGTTAGTCGCTGAAGCGGCCAACTACATTAAGGAATTAATGCCTTGGGACTTAGCAGAAAAACTTGAACAAACATCTCCTTTGATAGTTGATGTACGTGAGCCCGATGAATTCGATGCCATGCATATTGCTAACTCACACAATATTCCCCGCGGCATATTAGAAGCTGCTTCTGAAAGTGGTTACGATGAAACTCATAATGAATTATCTAATGCAAGAGATAGACAAGTCATTGTTGTTTGTCGCTCAGGCAAACGTAGTCACCTTGCTGCATATACACTCCATCAATTAGGCTTTAAGGATGTTGCTTCACTAAAAACCGGACTGAGAGGCTGGAATGACTTCGATCAACCTATGATTAACAAAAATAAACAAGAAGTTGATGGTGATGATGCCGAAGAGTTTTTAAAACCCAAAATTATCAGTTAAAGAAAATTTTAATTAGCTCTGACGCTTTGTTAAAAAACAAATTACAATAAACCTCATGAGACCTTGGCAAAGAAACAGATTTGCATTAGTAGCCGTCATATTCGCAGCTATTGTTACCTTGAACATCCCTAGTCTAGATGTAGGACAAATCGTCTCATTAATTGCTTTATATGCTTTATTGTTTTTTCTCTATGTGAAATTCTTTAATCGCTATCAAAAATAATAGGCTTTGTAGAAGCACTAGAAATGTAGAAGCAATTTCTAGTGAAAACTTTAATAGCAAGAAAAATTACAAATCGAACTTAACCAAAGCGCGAAATCGCCAAGCACAAAACAAACTACACAAGCAACTCAAATAATCTACTATCACATAATCACAAGTTGCTTAGCGAAAACGTCGATTACTTCGAGTTCGTTTTTAACAATGTAAACGACGTTTGCAGCAAGCAAAATGCACTAATCGTAGTGCTTATGATACTTGCGCCTCACTCCCGCCCGCTGAGTAATCACCCCCTTGACCACGCCCGGACCTTCAACCTCAACTGACTCATAGCCTTCATTGATCGGCTTTAAAAAATATTTTTCGCCTTCCTTAATGAATTGACGAAAAATATATTCCCCATCGACTTCCGCCATAACATATTTACCATGCTCAGCATTGGCCGACGGATCAATAATAATAATGCACCCGTCTTTAAATTCAGGCTCCATACTGTCGCCTAATACACGTAGTGCAAATGGTTCATCGTTGGCGCAACCGCCGCCGCTATCTAGTTGGGTGAGTTCTGATATATCTGCCATAACATCTTTAATTAACTAAGGGAGCATTGATTTATTAGTGTAACGCTTAAAATATCGCTAGGAACGAGGCAAAATCAACGAAAAAGTGCAGTGTATATGTGAATACATGAGCATTTTAAGTTGTTTTTTAACAAAGTGTCAGAATAGATCAGTGTTTCCTTTGCTCTGCATCTTCTTGCTGAAGCACCCACAATTGAGAGTATAACCCATCATTCGTTAACAGTTTAGCGTGTGCACCCTGTTCAACTACTTTACCTGATTCAAGCACATATATTTTATCTGCATCAATGATTGTTGATAAACGATGCGCAATCATGATTGATGTCACATGTTGAGTAACTTGTTTAATAGCTTTCATCACTGCAATTTCTGTATTCGTATCAAGACTAGAGGTTGCTTCATCAAACACTATAATACTAGGCTTTTTCAAGATAGCTCTTGCGATCGCAACACGCTGTACTTCACCGCCTGATAATTTCAAACCGCGTTCACCAACTACTGTATCTAAACCATCAGGCAGTTTAGCAATTAACGAATCAAGATTAGCCAAGCTTATTGCTTGCAATAACTCTTGTTCACTTGCATGAGGATTACCATATTGAACATTAAAGCGAATGGTTTCGTTAAATAACATTGTGTCTTGCGGCACCATGCTGACATGCTGGCGCAAACTATCTTGTGTGCAATGCATAATATTTTGATTATCAATATATACCCCTCCTCCAGTGACGTCGTAAAATCTAAACAGCAAACGCGCAATGGTTGACTTACCTGAGCCCGATGGCCCGACTACAGCAACTTTTTGCCCTGGCTGTATATCTAAATTTACTTTATCGAGAATTTTCCGTTCCGGCGTATATGAAAAGCTAACATTATCAAAACGTATTTCTCCGCGAGTAATATTTAGCTCAGACGCCCTATCCTGATCTTTAACTTCGGGAGTTTCTTCTAATAATTTAGCTAACAAATCCATGTCAGCCAATGAATAAGTAATTTGTCGGTAGACAATCCCTAACATGTTCATGGGTACAAACAACTGCAACATCAGTGCATTCACTAACACTAAGTCACCAATAGTCATTTCACCGGCAACCACACCTTGTGCAGCAAAAAACATTATTCCCGTAACACCTACGGCAATAATACATGCTTGCCCAAAGTTAAGTAATGACATCGTGAAGGTACTTTTTACTGATGCTTTCTCCCAATCATTTAAAGTATTGCTATAACGTTCAACTTCATACTTCTCGTTATTAAAGTATTTCACGGTTTCATAATTTAATAAGCTATCAACAGCTTGAGAGTTAGCTTCCGAATCTAACCTGTTTGCTAAATGACGATAATGCATTCGCCAATTAGTAAAAATCACTGTAAACACAACATACAATGCTACTGTGGCTAAAGTTATCAGAGTAAACTGCGGGTTATACGACGAAAACAAAATGCCAGTCACCAACAAAACCTCAAACACAGTCGGAATAACTACAAATACAAAATAGTTGGATAAGGAGCTCAAACTTTGAGTGCCCCGTTCTAAATCTCTAGTGACAGAACCTGTGCGACGATCTAAATGGAAACGTAACGATAATTGATGCAAATGCCAAAGCACTTCCGATGACAGTCTGCGAATCGCATGGAAGCGTGCACGTGCAAATAACACGTCACGCAACTCATTAAACAATCCAGTAGATAATCTCAACGCACCATAACCTAGTAATAATGCGATAGGTAATTGCAAAGCAATTTTCTCAACATCTAAAGAATCAACAACATGCTTAAGCACGAGTGGCACACCCACTGTGGCAAGTTTCGCCAGCATTAAACACGCCAGCGCGAGAATAATTCTGCCGCGAAACTCCCATAGATATGGAAATAACCTGCGTAGATTCTTCCAATCAGTACGTGAAGTATGCGGATCTTCGGTGCGAGCGTGAATTCCTTTCATAATTTAAGCGACTTTCCTTATTTAAAAAGCACCACTGTCAGTGGGTTAATAAAATTTTTCTATCAATCTTAACTGGACTATGCATTTCTACTTATGGCTATTTCAACAGAACTATTTGTAAGTGCGTGATAGTACACATTATTTTTATTTTAGGCTGTCAATTCCACATGTTATCCACAGCTTTTTTACACCTCTATCCACAATATATTGGGGTTGACGGCTCATCCTACCTCAACTTATAGTGTTCCCCGGTCGAGCGGAATGTAAAAAACGCTCTCTAATAAATAAAAAAATCTATAAATAATCATAAAGTTCCAAGAGAATCTTAATGCAATCCAATAACACAACAACTGCTTATCAAAATGGCCACTCAAAACCACTTGCAGATGCGCCAAATGACACTCTTGCTAACCCCCCGAGCGAGGCTGAGCTTCAATCTACAGCACCAGGCCAGTACCGCGTCATTCGTCGAAATGGCAAAGTAACTAGTTTTGACCGTAATAAAATTACTGTCGCTGTCACTAAAGCATTCCTAGCGGTAGAAGGAGGAGAAGCCGCTGCATCTACACGTGTGCACGATACGGTAAAACAGCTTACCGTTCATATTGAGAATGCATTAACTCGTAATACACCTGACGGCGGCACTTTCCACATCGAAGATATTCAAGATCAGGTGGAATTAGCGCTTATGCGTAGTGAACATCACAAAGTTGCACGTGCCTATGTGCTTTATCGTGAACGCCGCGCCCAAGAACGTGCCGAAAAGCAACAAACAGCTGAACAAAACGGCTCAGTCAACTCAGAACATACAGGCATTAATACGACTGACGCCAATGGCGATAAAAATCCTCTTGATATTCAAAGACTTACTAGCGTCGTCAACAGTGCATGCGAGCAACTAGATAGCGTAGAAGCACAGCCTATTATTGATGAAACCTTAAGAAATTTATACGACGGCGTACCTGAAAGTGATGTTGCTACTGCTGTCACTATGAGCGCACGTACGCTGATAGAAAGAGAGCCAAACTACACCTATGTCGCAGCTCGCTTACTATTGGATAATCTTCGCTGCGAAGCACTCAGCTATCTTAACGGCGCTCCTAGCAAAGCCACTCAGGAAGAAATGACTGAGCAATATGGTAGCTATTTCGAAAACTACATTCAGCAAGCCGCCAAGCTTGAGTTAATTGACCCTAAATTAGCTAAAGACTATGACTTAAAAGCACTTGGTAAAGCACTAGAACCAGAACGTGACTACCAGTTTACCTACCTTGGTTTACAAACCTTATACGACCGCTACTTTATTCATACTGATGGTACGCGTATTGAGCTACCACAAGCATTCTTTATGCGCGTGGCTATGGGCTTGGCGATTAATGAAATCGAACGAGAGAAGCGAACTATTGAGTTTTACCGCTTGTTATCTTCTTTTGATTTCATGAGCTCAACACCCACTCTATTTAACTCTGGGACTTTGCGCCCACAGTTGTCTTCTTGTTACCTCACAACAGTACCTGACGATTTGCATGGCATTTTTGATGCGATTAAAGATGACGCCATGTTATCTAAATTTGCTGGTGGTTTAGGTAATGACTGGACACGCGTACGTTCTATGGGCTCGCATATCAAAGGCACTAATGGCAAGTCACAAGGAGTTGTACCTTTCTTAAAAGTCGCCAACGACACTGCCGTGGCTGTTAACCAAGGGGGTAAACGTAAGGGTGCAATGTGTGCCTATTTAGAGACATGGCACTTAGACATTGAAGAATTTTTAGACTTGCGTAAAAACACTGGCGACGATCGTCGTCGTACTCACGATATGAACACTGCTAACTGGATTCCTGATTTATTCATGAAGCGTGTTAGCGAACAACAAGACTGGACATTATTCTCACCTGATGATGCGCCTGACTTGCATGATTTATATGGCGCAGATTTCGAAGCACGCTACTGCCATTATGAGCAACTTGCGGAACAAGGTGAGATCAAAAACTACAAGCGTATTCCTGCCACTGATCTATGGCGCAAGATGTTAGGCATGCTTTATGAAACAGGTCATCCTTGGATCACCTTTAAAGACCCTTGCAACATTCGTTCGCCACAAGGACACATTGGCACTGTGCACTCATCAAACTTATGCACTGAAATTACACTCAATACATCAGACGATGAAATTGCTGTATGCAATTTGGGGTCAGTGAATCTTGCAGCACACATTACTGACGGCAAACTAGATGAACAAAAATTAGAAACAACGATTAACACTGCTATTCGTATGCTCGATAACGTTATCGACTACAA
>Ga0181593_10003689_pt1 | contig 13963 bp, 11 predicted proteins | sample 071ome_19_FD_133756 | JGI IMG/M metagenome (GOLD analysis project Ga0181593, IMG submission 133756) | Coastal salt marsh microbial communities from the Groves Creek Marsh, Skidaway Island, Georgia - 071413AT metaG (megahit assembly) | ecosystem: Environmental > Aquatic > Marine > Intertidal...
CGGTCCCCAGCCTGTTTCCGGGACAATAAAAAATGTTTTGCCTTCGGGCAGGTCGATGCCGGCCATTCCGGCGATCTTCTCGGCCGGTTGTGCCACTATATTGGCGTTCAGATGGCCGTCTTCCCAGATGGTGTTCTGGAGTTTTCGTTTTTCTTCGACGTTGACGACATAGCCGCCCTTGGCCTGAAGCTTTTCCAGCATCTGGTCGTAAATGGGCTCGAGCAATACAACAGAGTTGTCGGCAGAACAGGACGCGGCCAGGTCAAGCGTTTTGGAGATACGGATTTTTTCCGCTGCGTCGTCGAGGTTGGCTGTGTCATCGACGGTGATAACAGCGTTGCCGACGCCGACACCTAGAGCGGGTGTTCCGCTTGAGTAAGCGGCTTTCACCATCGGACCGCCGCCGGTGGCCAATACCCGGTCGCACTGGCGCATCAACTCGTTGGTCTTCTCCAGGGAGGGCACCTCGATGGGAATAATCAGGTCTTCCGGTGCGCCGTAGGCTTTCAAGGTTTCGCGCATCAGGTCGCAGATCATCTTGTTGGTCAACTTCGCACGTGGGTGCGGAGCGACAATGATGGAGTTGCGGCCTTTAATGGCCGATATGGCCTTGATAACCGGGGTCGCCTCTGGATTGGTGGACGGTGAAAGCGCACCAATCACGCCCATTGGTTTCGCAATCTTTACAATGTTGCGTTCTTTATCTTCCTCGATGACCCCGACCGATTTGTCATCGATGATGTCCATCAACGTCGCGCGGGTCTTCCTCGAGATCTTCAGGAACTTGCCTTCGTAGTTGCCCAGCCGCGTCTCATCTACGGTGAACTGGGCTATTTTCTCCGCCATGCCAGGTCTGGCAACTGCCCATACAAGGGCCCGAATCAGCTCATTGACCTGTTCCTGGGAGTAATTTTCAATCTGGGCTTGAGCCGCCCGGGAGCGCTCAATTAACCCTTTGATTTCAAGTTCAGGGGTCAGTGTGTCGGCGTCTTGCGCGGCTGTTTCGAGCGGCGGCATAGCGGCTCTCCTGTAATGATCGTGGGATGGTCAATACCAAATTTATAGTGCTAAAACCTGTCTAAACAAGAGCGGATCAGGGATGTCAATTCCAAAAAGCCTTCGCCAATAAAATCCGGGACATAGAGCAACTTTTCTCTATAAACCGGAAAATCATATATAAGGCAGCCCTTGATATTTCGGCACTTTTGCGGCCCAGGAGACGTCACGTATGGATTTTAAGCTCACAGAGGACCAACTCGCCTTCCAGGACACCGCCAGGAAATTTGCGCGCGACCATATGACCCCCAATGCCGCCAAGTGGGATGAGGAGAAGATTTTTCCGGTCGATGAATTGCGCATTGCAGCAGAACTGGGATTCGGTGGTCTTTATGTCGACCCGGATTTCGGTGGAAGTGGGCTTGGCCGGGCGGATAGCGCCATCATCCTGGAAGAACTGGCAGCTGGATGCACCTCGACGGCGGCCTACATTTCGATCCACAACATGGCGACATCCATGATCGATCGATTTGGCTCCGATGAGTTGAAAAAGAAATACGTGCCCAAACTGTGCTCGATGGAGTACTTCGCGAGCTATTGCCTAACCGAGCCATCGTCGGGCTCCGACGCTGCCGCACTTAGAACCAAGGCCGAGCGAGACGGTGATGAATACGTTCTCAACGGCACGAAAGCCTTTATTTCCGGCGGTGGAAAATCTGACGTGTATGTGTGCATGGTTCGGACCGGCGAAGATGGGCCTAAGGGGATCACTTGCCTTGTTGTCGACAAGGATTCCAAGGGCCTCAGTTTCGGCGCACAGGAGAAGAAGATGGGTTGGAACAGCCAGCCCACGTCCATGGTGATTTTTGAAGATTGCCGCGTGCCAGTGAGTAACGTGGTCGGCAATGAAGGCGACGGTTTCAAGATCGCGATGTCCGGCTTGGACGGCGGGCGCATCAATATCGCGATTTGTTCGGTTGGCGCGGCGCGCGCATGTCTTGAAGCGGCAACGGATTACGTTCAGGGGCGCAATCAATTCGGTAAACCGCTCAGCGCTTTCCAAACCATTCAGTTTAAGTTGGCTGATATGGCTACGGACCTTGAGGCAGCGCGTCTCATGGTATTGAACGCGGCGTTTCTTCTCGACGAGAAGGACAGCACTGCGACCAAATTCTGTGCCATGGCCAAACGCTTTGCCACGGACGTCGGGTTTGACGTTTGCAATGCGGCGCTTCAACTCCACGGCGGATACGGCTATTTAAAAGATTATCCCATTGAGCGTTTCATGCGTGATGCGCGCGTGCACCAAATTCTGGAAGGCACCAACGAAATCATGCGCGTCATTATATCTCGATACCTTTTGCAAGGAGCAGGTCGTTAATGTCGGATACTCTGACTCCAACCGATGAGATTGAGTTCGAAGTTAAAGGTAGTATTGGCCACATTCTGCTCAATCGCCCCAAAGCGCTCAATTCCTTGACCTTGGTGATGTGCGAGCATCTGCTCCCGAAGCTTCAGGAATGGGCCAAAGACGAAAATATAAAAGCGGTGGTTGTCCGGGGTGCGGGTGAAAAGGCATTTTGTGCCGGGGGCGATATTGTCCGCCTTTACGAAGATGGCCGAGCCGGCAAGCCGTATCCGCGCGATTTCTGGCGCACGGAATATCGCTGCAACACACTCATCAAGCATTTCCCTAAACCGTATGTCGCGTTGGTTGATGGGATTTCCATGGGTGGCGGCGTTGGTTTGTCGGAGCACGGCTCTTATGTTGTGGCGACGGAGCGCACAATGTTTGCGATGCCGGAAACCGGCATAGGCCTGTTTCCCGACGTCGGCGGATCTTATTTCCTGCCGCGGCTTGAAGGTTCGATTGGGATGTATCTCGCGTTGACCGGACGGCGCCTGAAAGGTGTCGACTGTGTTGCCTGGGGTGCAGCGGATGTCCTCGTGCCGAGTGAGAGCATCGAATCTTTAGTCGCAAAACTCGCGGCAGAGGCCAACAGCGACCTAGCCAAAATCAAGGATATCGTCGCGGCGTTTTCCAAACCCGTCGAGGGCGGTTCGATCGCAGCTGAGCGAGGCAATATCGAGACACATTTCAGCAAAGATTCGGTGGATGAAATTCTCGCGTCTTTGGAAGCCGAAAGCAGTGAGTGGGCTCAGGATCAGGCCAAGACCATGCGGCAGAAGTCGCCATTGTCGATGAAGGTAACCTTCCGTCAAATAAGGGAGGGGGCGAACCTGGATTTCGCCGACTGCATGCGCATGGAGTGGCGTCTTGCAAACCGGTTTGCGGCGGACCATGATTTTTATGAAGGCGTGCGGGCTTTGCTGGTCGACAAAGACATGAAGCCGCAATGGAAACCTGCGAGCCTCGAAGAGATCGATGAGGCGAGAGTACAGGCGTATTTCGAACCCCTGCCGGGGGATGAACTAGAGTTAACCGACATAATCGGGGAGGCATAACGTGGCGACTATTGCATTTATCGGGCTCGGCAACATGGGCGGGCCCATGGCCAAAAATCAGATCAAGGCCGGTCATACCGTGCGCGTGTTCGACCTTTCGCCGGATGCCGTCAAGGCGGCGACGGATGCCGGCGGCGTGGCGGCAGCCAGCCCGGCGGAAGCGGCAAAGGGCGCGGACGCGGTCATCACAATGCTGCCTGCCGGAAAACACGTGAAAGAGGTTTACGTTGACGGCGGCGTAATCGATGCGGTGTCCAAAGGCGCGGTCCTGATGGATTGCTCGACCATCGACGTGCCGTCCGCGCGTGAAGTTATCGCGGCCGCCGAAGGTAAGAGCATTCATATGGTTGATGCCCCCGTATCGGGCGGTGTGGCGGCCTCTGAAGCCGGCACGCTGACGTTTATGGTGGGCGGGAGCAAGGAGGCGTTCGCCGCCGCGAAGCCGTACCTGGACGTGATGGGTAAAAACATTGTCCACGCCGGACCGGCCGGGAATGGCCAGGTAGCGAAGGTGTGCAACAACATGTTGCTCGGCATTTCCATGATCGGAACCTGCGAGGCGTTCGCTCTGGGTGAAAAGCTGGGTCTGGATCCAAAAATCTTGTTCGACATCAGCTCCAAGGCATCCGGACAATGCTGGTCCATGACCTCCTATTGCCCCGCGCCCGGGATCGTCGAAACCGCGCCGTCTAACCGGGATTACAAGCCGGGATTTGCCGCCGCCATGATGCTCAAGGATTTGCGCCTTAGCCAGGAAGCGGCCGCAACCGCCAAGTCCCAAACGCCCATGGGCAAGGCAGCGACAGAATTCTACGAAAAATTCGTCGCGGATGGAAACGGCGGGGTGGATTTCTCGGGCGTCATCCGTACGCTGTAGGCGTCATGAAACCTCGGGTTCATCCGCAGTCTACTTTTCACAAGCGTACGGCCGCCGCCAACCAGCAATTCTTTCGACCTGGTAGCGGCGTTCGTTCGCTGCTGAGTATTTTGAAGAAGCGGTATCAAAAGCCGGTTTCGCCCGAAAAACAAATCGAAGCTTATGTTTCGAATGTTAGCTCCTGCTTCCCGGGGGAGCTATCAGCTATTATGGCGGCGGCGCTCCTTGCCAAGAAAAGCCTCGATACGACGAAGCAAGTCGCCGAGCCCTTTCCGGAAGAAATATTCTCTGGTGAGAGGGAGCTCGACGAGGCGTCGCAAGCAATGTTGGAAACGTACGCTGACAGTTTGCAGTCTTTGCGCTGGGATATGATCGACTTCAATTCAATCTTTAGTCACGGCGTTGCAAAAGGACTTACGACTTGGATTGTGTCCGCCTATGCCATGTCCCGGCCCGAATATCTTCCAAGGATGCGTGAATCATGGTCGCGGTTGATGCGTGGCGAAAGCGGGATTGAAGAAGCCTATCGCATGCTGGTGCGTAGAGATTTGACGGACGTGGAGCACGTCTATCTGAAATACAGACCGAAGGTATTTCTCGATTCCACGGATGTCGTGCACACGCCGAAGATGACAATCGGATAATACTCGGCGACGTTCAACTATATATCCAGTTCGCCGGCGAACTTGGCGCGTTCCTGAATAAATTTGAATCGCTCTTCGGGTTTGCGGCCCATCAGTTGCTCTACAAGCTTTGCCGTGGCGCGTTGTTGGCTTTTTGAAGAAGCATCGGCGACCGAGACCTTTAGAAGAGTGCGGCGCGCCGGATCCATTGTTGTTTCCTTGAGCTGCGCAGGGGGCATTTCGCCCAAGCCTTTAAAGCGGCTGACATCGATTTTTCCGCGGCCGTCGAATGCGGATTTCGTCAGCTTGTCTTTATCCGCGTCGTCCATTGCGTAAACAGACTTGCCGCGTTGCGTGAGGCGGTAGAGGGGCGGCTGCGCCAAATACAAATGCCCGTTTTCTATTAACTGAGGCATTTCCCGATAGAAAAAGGTCATGAGGAGGCTCGCGATGTGGGCGCCATCCACATCTGCGTCGGTCATGATGATGATCTTTTCGTAGCGCAACTTGCTTTCGTTGTAACGGTCGCGGATGCCGCAGCCGAGGGCCTCAATCAGGTCCTGGAGTTCCTGATTTGCGCGCAGTTTGTCGTCTGTCGCTGAGGCGACATTGAGGATCTTGCCGCGCAAGGGCAAAACCGCCTGTGTTTCACGCCGCCGGGCTTGTTTGGCCGAGCCGCCCGCGCTGTCGCCCTCCACGATAAAAAGCTCCGTTCCTACTGGTGAGGCTTGTGAGCAGTCCGCGAGTTTGCCTGGCAGGCGCAGCTTCTTTGTTGCCGATTTGCGGCTGAGGTCCTGGTCCTGTTTTTTGCGGGCGCGCTCGTTGGCCCGCGCAACCGCGGTTTCCAGCAATACCTTGGCCGATGCAATGTCGCCGGATAGCCAGTGGTCGAAATGATCCTTGATTGCGATTTCGACCAGCCGGGCGGCCTGAACCGTGACCAGCTTTTCCTTAGTTTGGCCTTGGAATTGCGGATCCTTGATAAAAACCGAAAGCATGATGCAGGCACCACCCCAGACGTCTTCACTGGTGATGGACCCGGCCCCTTTTGTGTTTGTGAGCTCGCCGTAACCCTTGAGGCCTCTAAGGAGGGCTGTTCGCAGCCCTTGTTCGTGGGTGCCACCCTCCGGTGTCGGCACGGTGTTGCAGTAGGAATTCAGGAAACCATTTTCGTCGTCAGGCCAACAAATAGCCCATTCAACGCGTCCCATGTTTTCCGCGAGATCGGCCACGCCGGCGAAAAAGGGTTCCACCAGACGCTCGCGTCCATTGAGAACGTGGGTCAGGTAATCCGTGAGTCCGTTTTCAAAATGCAGTTCCTCTTCGGCGGGCGTTTTGTCGTCGCCCTTAAGAAGCGACTTGTCGCAAGACCAGCGAACTTTAACTCCCTCAAACAGGTATGCCTTCGAGCGCACCATCCGGTAAATTTGCGCAGGCTTGAAGTTGGATTTATCGCCGAATATTTGAGTATCCGGTGTGAAAATTATGGTTGTGCCGCGACGGTTTACGTTGGCGCCTTTGGCAAGTTTACTTTTTACTTTTCCTCGGCTGAACTTTTGCGTCCAAAGCTTTTTGTCGCGCGCAACTTCAACGACCAGCGAACTAGACAGGGCGTTTACGACGCTGATGCCGACGCCATGCAAACCGCCTGATGTCTGATAAACCTTGCCGGAAAATTTGCCACCGGAGTGGAGGGTGGTCATGATCACTTCTAGCGCCGAGCGTTTTGGAAATTTGGGATGAGGGTCAATGGGAATGCCACGGCCATTGTCCCGCACAACAACCTCGTTACCTTTTCCAAGAGACACTTCGATGGTGCTGGCGTGGCCCGCGACCGCTTCATCCATTGCATTGTCGAGGGCCTCGGCAACAAGGTGATGCATTGCGGCTTCGTCGTTGCCGCCGATATACATCCCGGGACGCCGCCTGACAGGTTCGAGGCCCTCCAGGACCTCAATGTCCTGGGCCGTGTAATCGCCGCGCTTGCCCTTGTTTTCGGTCTTGGAGCTTTGTTGGAAAAGGTCAGCCATGTGGGTCATAATTTCTCGAGATCTTGCTCGCAAGGCCGAGCAAGGCGGTGGAATTAGCTAGACAAAGTATGTGAGTCCGCCGATCCATACAATATGCTGTTAATAAATTCATGGGTTACCTATGCCTAAAGTCGAAAAACCGAAAGAACCGACGGGGGAACTGTCCATTCGTGTACTCGCTATGCCCGCCGATACCAATACGTCGGGGCACATCTTCGGTGGTTGGGTTCTCGGTCAGATGGATATCGCCGGCGGCATTCACGCGGTCAGCCATTCCGGGCAGAGGACAGTCACCGTTGCTGTGGATGCCATGCAGTTCCACATGCCCGTATTCGTCGGCGATGAAGTGAGCTGTTACACCCGCATTACGCGGATCGGCCGCACCTCGATCGCCGTGCATGTGGAAACGTGGGTGAGGCGCCATCGGCACGGGGAGCCGCTGTTGGTAACAGAGGGATTGTTTACTTACGTGGCGGTTAACGACGCCGGACAGCCCATCGAGATTAAGAGCAAAAAAACCTAAGCGGACGTTTTCTTTTCCGGCCAGGGGCGACCGGGGCCGCGTGGGGCCATGTTCTGTCCTGCTGTTTTTCCGGCCCGTTTTTCAAAGTCTGCCGACCCCAAAGCCCAACCGCCATTGGTGGCCGTGCGTATAGCGTTTAGGTCTACCGGGCTTAGCTGTGTTTCAAATAGCGCTTGGTAGGCTTTTCCACGATCTTTCGGTTTGGTCCCAAGCGCCAAGTATTCCGGATGCGCTGATACGATGGAATCTGCGCCACCGGCTGCATTGGTCCGGTAGCTTGACCAACGGTATTGCTCGGCATCGGACGCCAATCCTGCGCGCAGTGGATTGAGTTCAACGTAGCGCATACATCGAAATAGGTAGGAAGGGGCGTCGACTACGCAGGCTTTATACCGGCCGTCCCAAAGGCTTCCTGTCCGGCCCTGGGTGGCGTTGATGTATCGTGTATAGTGCCAATTGATATCCCGCATAGCTTTGGAAAGAGCGTCGGGTGTCTTCGGGGTGGTAAGCAGGTGGACGTGGTTGGGCATCAACACGTAGGCGTGAACCGCCAGGCCGTGCTTGAACGTCGCGTCCCCTAGGCGTTGGAGATATTGCTGACCGTCTTCGGGCTGGAAGAACACCTGCGAACCGCTTTGGCCGCGCTGGATCAAATGGATCGGCTGGCCGAGCAAAAACACGCGCGGGCGTCTGGGCATTCGGAAAATCCAATTTACACAACACTTTAATAGTACCTGGTACTGTTATATTTGTCTAGGGACTTTGATCTGTGCGTTTAAAGGGCCCGAGCGTGGTTTGCGCCTGTACGTCCGCCTCAATGGCAGCACGCTCACGTTTCAGGAAATCAGCTACGGCTTCCCTAAAACCCGGGTCAGCGATCCAGTGTGCGGAATAAGTCCGCTTGGGCAGATATCCGCGTTGAATTTTATGCGGACCCTGGGCGCCAGCTTCGACCCATTTAAGTTTGTGCTCGATCGCAAAATCGATAGCGCGGTAATAGCAGACTTCGAAGTGGAGCATGGGGAGATCAACTGCTGTTCCCCAATTGCGCCCGAATAGCGTGTCGCCTCCAAGCAGGTTGAGTGCCCCGCAGACCGGCTGGCCGTTATCTTCGCCAACCATCAGGACAACGGCATCGCCCATACGTTCTGACATGAGTTCGAAAAACTCGCGCGTAAGATAGGCTTGTCCCCATTTGCGATCCGACGTGCTCATATAAAATCTGAAAAATGCATCCCAATGATGCGCCTTAATCTCGTTGCCTCTGAGCGTCCTAATATTAAGGCCGTAGCTGTTGGCTTTTTCGCGTTCTTTTCGAATTGCTTTGCGTTTCCTCGACGATAGTTCGTCGAGGAAATCATCGAGCGTGTTGTAATCATGATTTTGCCAGTGATATTGCTCACCGAGGCGGGCCAATAGCCCGGCCTCAGACATCACATGATAGTCGGTAGAAGTGCAAAATGTGATGTGAAGAGAAGAAACCTTTAGTCTCTTCGCCAACTCCACCATTCCTCCGAGTAGGCCGCGTTTTAGAGTTTCCTGTTGCTCAGGAGTAAGGTCCGGACGGGACATGAGGCGGGGGCCGGTGACCGGAGAAAAGGGAACTGCGCACTGGAGCTTCGGATAGTAGCGGCCTCCTGCGCGGTGATATGCGTCAGCCCACCCCCAATCAAACACGTATTCACCGTAGGAGTGATTTTTTAGATAAAGTGGTGCGCAGGCCAGCGCCTCACCATCCAAATTCTCGATGACTACGTGCTGTGGCTGCCATCCGGACTCTCCGTCGGCAGATCCAGAATCTTCCAAAGCACTTAGAAATCCATGGCGAACGAATGGATTATGTGTGCTGGATCCAATCGCTGCGCACTTGTCCCACTGTTCCGCCGGAACATCATTGATGCTCGGCAACACCTTTATAGTGAGGTCTTCAAAATCTAGTGAATCGTTGTCGGGACGTTCGTCGTCCATATCCGTATCTGTGCAACTACAGCAAACTATTCGATTTCAAAAATGCCCTCGACTTCAACGGCAGCTCCCACCGGCAACGATGACGAGCCGACCGCTGCTCTTGCGTGGCGTCCAATATCGCCGAAAACCTCAACCATTGTATCTGAGGCACCGTTTACGACTTTCGGATGATCTTTAAAATCGGAGCCTGAGGCCACAAACCCAGTCAGTTTTATGACACGCTTGACGCGGTCTAGGTCGCCCGAACAGGCGGATTTAACCTGAGCGACCAAGTTCAGGGCGCACAATCTAGCTCCTTTGTAAGCCTCATCTGTTGAAACATCCGTCCCGACAATGCCTTTGCACTGTATTTCACCGTTCAGTATCGGCAATTGCCCGGACACAAACACCAGATTGCCCGATTGGACATAAGGCACGTAGTTTGCAACTGGAGCTGTCGCCGCGGGCAGGGATATGCCTAATTCTTTTAGTTTCTTTTCGACATTGCCTGCCATTGCGGGCTCCCCGTGCGGTTCCAAATATGTTACTCCGGCGTCAATTGCGGCCATAAGTAGGACTTTGCCTCGTTCTACATTTGGTTATCGCCGGATTCGTTACACGTATTATGACGGATATTGTCCTTTGGAAAAACTCTCCCTCCCAAAGAAAAAAATAAAAATTCTGTTGCTCGAAAATGTTCACGGAAACGCCGCGGACCTCTTTAATCGCAGTGAATATACAACGATTGAAAGCGTGAGCAGTGCCCTGGATAACGCCGAGCTTAAGGAAAAGATTCGGGATGTTCATATTTTAGGCATTCGGTCGCGAACAAAATTGACAGCGGATATACTGTCGGTAGCCAAAAAATTGTTGACCATTGGTTGTTTTTGCATTGGCACCAATCAGGTTGATCTAAAGGCCGCCAAGTTAAACGGCATTCCAGTATTTAATGCACCGTATTCCAACACGCGTTCCGTTGCTGAGCTTGTTCTTGCGGAGATCATAATGCTGTTCAGGGGTGTGCCGCAGAGATCCTGGGGTGCGCACGAAGGCCAGTGGGATAAGAGCGTAAAGGGTGCCCGGGAGATCCGAGGCAAGGTCTTGGGTATTGTGGGCTACGGTCATATTGGAACGCAGCTATCGGTCATGGCGGAAGCCATGGGCATGCAAGTGCGTTACTACGATATAATCGAAAAGCTTGCTATTGGTAATGCGGTTTCCTGCCGCTCGCTCGATGAATTGCTGGAAGTCTCGGATGTCGTTTCTCTTCACGTCCCTGAGCTTCCGGAGACCAAAAACCTTATTACCGCCGACTGTATTGCCAAAATGAGAAAAGGGACATTTCTGATCAATGCTTCGAGAGGGACGGTCGTCGATATTCCGGCGTTGGCTTCGGCACTGAAGGACGGCCAATTGGCGGGTGCTGCAGTTGACGTTTTCCCGAAAGAGCCTGCCGCTCTCGAAGAGATGTTTGAAAGCCCATTGCGCGGGTTGCGTAATGTCATTCTAACCCCGCACATTGGCGGCTCTACGGAAGAGGCGCAAGCAAACATCGGCAATGAAGTTGCTGAAAAACTCATCCGCTATTCCGACAATGGTTCGACCCTCGGTGCAGTGAACTTCCCAGAGGTTGCGCTGCCGCCGCAGTCCAATGCAACTCGGTTCATGCACATACACAAAAATGTGCCCGGCGTTTTGTCGGATATCTCGGATGTTTTTTCAAAGCGAGATATCAACATCTCCGGCCAATACCTCAGAACCGACGAGGATATTGGCTACGTCGTGACCGACGTGATCGGCCGTGTTGAAGCCGGTATGGGGATACGCAAGGATCTGGCCGCTATTCCGGGCACATTGCGCACACGGTTTCTGCACGAAGCGCCGGATTAGCGGTTTGCTTCCTTAAATATGGGCGGCGCAAGCGGAGCGCCTTCGCCGGGGACCGGAAATATAGGTCCTAACAGTTGCCGCCATTCCAACGCGGCATCGACAATCTTCCCTGTAGAAACGTGATGCTCGGCCAGCGTCGTGCGCCAGTACGCCGCCTTCGCTTTCTGGTGCCAATGAGTGCCCACCTCGACTGCAGACTGTCCGCCGGGCGGTTTCAATGCGCAAGGAGTACGTTTCCGGGCCCATGCCCAAAACTCCACAACGGCCCGCTCCAGATCATACGGTCTCGGCGCCCCCGAATAGAATTCCTGCGATAGGAGCTCAAGTGCGTATGAGGAGATGGGAACGCCGGAGTGATCGCGCCAAGCTTTCAGCACTGTGAGGAGTAGCCGTGGACGCCCACCGTAGAGGCTATCCGACAATCGCAGCGTCGCAGCTTCGGCCACCGGGTTTGTAATGGTCCAACCTGAAGACCTCTGAACTGTGGGGCGGCCTGGAATCAGAAACGCGCCGTTATGGTCGCGGCCTGGAATGACATTAACCCAGTGTTCGCCGCGGCGAAGTACGACGCTTGTTTCCCCTATCTTGGTACCATCGAATTTATTCTTGAGGACCGCCCATACAACCTTCAGTGCGTCTCCGGATTTTTGTGCCTTCAGTTTTTCCGGCAAGAGATAAAGCACATCGACCTCGCCAATGGGGGCAACAGAGGTTCGCTTGCCCACCGATCCCACAATGAAATGGTCAGGTTGATCGCCAGCAGTCTCGCCGTCCCGTTTTGCCGCTGCGGGCCGCAGTTCCGTACGCAGCGTTTTTATGGCATCTTCGCAAGCGCCGCGCGCCAGTGAATACGCAGTATGGCTGGGGACGATACGTCGCAAGAATTCGCCAAAGCACGATCCAACGGTTGGGGCGGAGGATTGCGCAGGGAACCCGGATATCTTGATCGGATCGGCGACCGATTTGTTGGTGACTTCTGCGGGAAGCGCCATTCAGGCTAGCTTTCTATGGCCGTGGACATCGTCATGGGAATGTACTTTGAGATTGGCGTTAGGAGCACCCACTGGTTGCGCCGCAGGTATCGCATTTCATGCAGGTGCCGTTCCTAAGAAGTGTAAAATTCCCGCAATCGCCGCAGGCATCACCCTCATAGCCTTTCATTCTCGCGACGTGTACAGCGCTCCGTTTGGTTCCGGTCATTTCGGTGACGCGGACGTTCACCTGCATTTCCTCCTCTGCGATGGGTTCGGCCCGCGAGCTCAGGGCGGCAGATGACGATTTTGAAGACGAGATAAACGAGCGATCGGACACAGCGTCGTTTCCGCGCGGCGAAGAGGCGTCACCACCGCGCCCGCGATCGTTGTTCGCTGGCGGGCGGATGAAATAGAGATTCGATGAGCGAATAAAACCTTGAGAGACCGTTTTTTCCGCCAATTGCAGAAGCTTTTCGGCCTGTTCCCCATCTCCCATTGCGTCGGGTAGCACATCGTGGGCTTCCGCGTGAGCGAGATCGTTTCGGCCAAGGTAGCTCACCGCCAACTCGCGGAAAATGTAATCCAAAATCGATGTGGCCATTTTAATGGACGAGTTGCCTTCGACCACGCCCGCGGGGTCAAAGCGCGTGAACGTGAACGCATCGACGAATTCTTCGAGCGGCACGCCGTATTGCAAACCTATCGAAATAGCGATGGCGAAATTGTTCATTAGGCTTCGGAAGGCGGCACCTTCCTTGTGCATATCGATGAAGATTTCGCCGACTTGTCCGTCGTTGTACTCACCGGTCCGCAAATAGACTTTGTGCCCGCCGACCAGTGCTTTCTGTGTGTAGCCTTTGCGGCGGTCCGGAAGACGTTTGCGTTCTCTGGCGACAACCCGCTCGATAATCCGCTCCGCGACTATTTCGGCGCGGCCGGCAGCGGGGGCCTTGGTGACTTCGGCGATTGCGTCATTGTCCTCTGAGTCGTCTTCGAGAATGGCCGCGGCCAGCGGTTGTGACAATTTTGATCCGTCCCGGTACAAAGCATTTGCCTTCAGGCCCATTTTCCAAGACAGCATGTAGGCATTCTTGCAATCCTCGACCGTGGCCGAGTTCGGCATGTTGATGGTTTTTGAGATCGCACCGGAAATGAATGGCTGAGCGGCTGCCATCATCAATATGTGCCCTTCTGCCGAAAGGGACCTTTTTCCGATTCTGCCGCACGGATTTGCGCAATCAAACACAGGCAGGTGCTCGTCTTTGAGGTGCGGAGCACCTTCCAGGGTCATCGCTCCGCAGACGTAGGTGTTTGCCCGTTCAATGTCTTCGCGTGTGTATCCCAGCGCATCGAGCATGTTAAATCCGGGATCGTCTAGCTGTTCTTCATTGAATCCCAGTTTCTCGGTACAGAAGTCATAACCCAGCGTGTATTGATTGAAAGCGAATTTAATATCGAAGGCCTGTTCAAGTCCGCCTTCGATCGCTTCTACTGCGGACGTGTCAAATCCCCGGTCCTGTAATGTCATGGGGTTGATGGCTGGAGCGCCTTTGAGCGTGCCGTTGCCAACAGCGTACCGAACGATGTCTTCGATCTGCGCATTGCTATAACCGAGAGATTTGAGTGCGAGCGGTACA
>Ga0181593_10003694_pt1 | contig 13948 bp, 8 predicted proteins | sample 071ome_19_FD_133756 | JGI IMG/M metagenome (GOLD analysis project Ga0181593, IMG submission 133756) | Coastal salt marsh microbial communities from the Groves Creek Marsh, Skidaway Island, Georgia - 071413AT metaG (megahit assembly) | ecosystem: Environmental > Aquatic > Marine > Intertidal zone...
GTTTCTCAACTCCTCAAGCGAGCTGGCTTCAAACCAGACGATGTTCCAATGATCCCTGCATCATCTCTCAACGGCGACAATGTGTTCAACAAGTCCGACAAGTGCCCATGGTACAACGGACCAACATTGTTCGAAGCAATCGATGCAATGGCAGAACCAAACAAGCCAGTTGACAAGCCACTTCGACTACCAATTCAAGATGTTTACAAGATTGGCGGTATCGGTACCGTTCCAGTCGGTAAAATTGAAACAGGTACACTCAACACAGGTAAGACTGTTGTGTTCAACCCGTCCCAAAAGTCTGCTGAAGTGAAGTCTATCGAAATGCACCACACCATCGTGCCAAGTGCAGGTCCAGGCGACAACGTCGGATTCAACGTTCGTGGCCTCGCTACAACTGACATCCGACGTGGTGACGTTGCAGGATACGCTGACAACGCACCAACATTCGTACGACACGACGAATGCTTCGTCGGACAAATTCAACTTATGGACATTCCAAAGGTTGTTTCCGTCGGATACACTCCTGTATTCCACGCACACACTGCTCAAGTCGCTGTGAAATTCATGGAACTCCTTGAAAAGACCAGCAAGCAGGTAAAGAGCCAAACCCATCATTCCTCAAGACAGGTGACGCTTGTTTGATTCGATTCCAACCAACAAAGCCAATGGCTATTGAACAGATGGATACCTTCCCAGAACTTTCTCGATTCGCAATTCGAGATATGGGTAAGACCGTCGCCGCTGGCGTTTGTTTGAAGATCGAAAAGAAGTGATTCAATCACACAACAAGTTAACGTGAAGAGGAAGGGAAAATCACATGGCAGCTGTGACCGTCATCAAACTCACTGGTGAGAATCACAGCGATATCGACCTTGTCGCAAGTCAAATCAAAATGATTTGCGATGCAGACGGTATCAAACTCCGTGGACCTATCCCTCTCCCAACACGTCGACTCGTCGTCCCCGTACGAAAAGCTCCTGATGGTGAAGGTAGCGAAACCTATGACCATTGGGAAATGCGAGTTCATAAGCGACTCTTGGAAATGGACCTCACATCGAATAAAGATGAAGCAGCACTCCGACGTATTGCCCGAGTTCCAATCCCTGACACAGTGAGCATTGAAATCTCAATGCGAAGTGCAAATTGAATTCACATTGCTCCAATTAAAGTTGGGCGTTTTCGGCAAGGCCTGTGTCAATAAGCCACTGAGCTGTATCACCATCGAGCATGTGAACATCGCCAACATGCAATTCGATTTCGTTACCTTTTTCATCCATAATTGGTTCATCACTTGATTCAAGAATACGAATTCGTACAACATCGTCTTCCTGTGATTCAACCACAGGTTCTTGTATAGATTCAGGAATACCTTTTGAAGAAGCCGAAGGAGCGAGTTCAGGTGCTATCTGACTTGTTTGGGGCATTGTACTTGTATCAGTTCTTTGCTGAGACTCTTCAATATCATACTCATTGAATTCTGGCCATTCAGGCTCTTGCAAAATTCTGTCTTCTTCATCAACATCAAATTCGATAATTTCAGGCTCATGATCTTCAAAAGCAAGGACTGGTGGTGGTTGATTTGTTAACTGCTTACCTTGCTCCATATATGCATCCAATTGCATGGTGCCACGGGCGACAGGAGATGGTTGCTCATCCGAAAAAATCTCACCCTCAATACCTTGTTGAATGCTTAACCAGTCAATTTCTTTCTTGAATCTATCAATTTCGTTTTGAATCGCCAGAAAAAAGGCCTTTTCCGCAGGGTCATGTCGTTGCCAATCCATAGGTGGTAGGGCATGTACATCTTCTCGAAGATCAGTGCTTCGAATGGATTGCGACGCAACATATTGCATCATTGCAACCATTCTTCGACGGGCGAGGTCTGAAGCAATGCGTCGAATATTGGATTGTTTTCTCTGACGGTTCTGCAATCGCATATCTCGACTTCCTTTACGTAGCAATTCTTGAATCTCGAGGTCGAGGTCAGCCAGCAGCTTTCGAATCATTTGCCAAAAATCAGGCCGAGGAAGAGGTACTGGTAGTTTTCTGTCGGATTGAAGGCGGTTTGTTGAAAATAATTGTTCTTCAATTTCGTGCGCCTGTTCGTCTGTCAGGAAACGTTTCGACGCCATGATAAACGCTGCTCACCACAGGATTTGAATTCTCGGGATTGAATCAACGGAAATCCGATGCGCTAAACACAGTCATTGAAATGGAAGACCTCGTCTCCATACTCGAGGAGGGGGCATATTGAGGACATGCAGCCACAAAAATCCTTCAAAATCCTTGAGATTGAATGCTCTCTTCTTGGTTCTTCTCATGTGTCTTTCTGTGTATTCGAATGCACTCATTTCATTCTCAAATGAAAAGACCTCACCACACCAAACCTCTGCCACATACAACACAAACACGACGACATCTTCAGTCGATGTGCTCGATTCAACTCTTATCACCATACCTGCGAATCACACGTTTATGAACGGTACAATGAATGTCGAACCAATTCCCGAACTTTACTCAATGGATACGACAACATTTGGTTTAGCAGCAAATACTTCGTGGAATGGAACATTTAACGATGTTGAAGTTTCGAATTCAACTGGGGAATTGAGGTTAGCAGTACAAGAAATTCGAGGCGAATCAACAGATTTCGAATCCTTGACGTTGCAGCCGGAAGGCTGGTTTTCCATAGGACAGAATCACACGATTTGGGAAGTTGTCGATCTTGCAAACAACACATTGTCGACCGATATGGCGCATCCTTCACAAGGAACGGATGGTATGTATTCTCTCTCAACGACCTCTTCTGGAAATCTGTCGTCATCCATGTACACATGCATTCAATCTCCAACGCTATCAACACCAAACATGTTTCGAAATTATTCATTTTCATTTGATTCATGGACGTCTCTTCTCGATTCTGATGCGGCCTGGATAGAATTTCGAAACGTATCAACATGGCAAGTCGTCTCACCACAAGAGGGGTATCAAAATTCAACAACAGGACTTGTTTACGCGCCGCAGACAGCAAATTCAGGGGAATCAAATCAATGGCTTCGGCATTCAATCCTCCTCGACGATGTCCTCGTAGCCACATCGACCGATTTTCAATTGCGATTTTGTATTGAAACCTCAACACAAACTGATCAACGAGGCGGTTGGTTCATCGACAATATTTCATTGGAAAACGAAGGTGATGCAAGAGGTGCATGGATTCACGGTAATTTATCAGGGGATTATGCACCAAATGCGTACGGAATCATGTATCTTGAAGCAGATCTTTCAGGATTATCCGGGCAACTCGAATTTGAATTTTGGGCAAATTGGGATATTGAAGGAGCATCAAGCGATGAGTTGTCGACATGGTACAGTGTAGATAATGGTTCGAATTGGCAAGTCATCTCTCCGATACCGGGTCTACCGGGATGGGGTTTTGCTCACCAAGGTGTGACGTATAGAATGGAATCCTACGGCTGGATTCCGGTTCGATATGCCTTACCAACAAATTTGTCCAGCCACCAGAACGCCAGCCAAATCCTATTCTCCTTCCAAGTCAATACAGATGCTGTGAAGAATTTTGGGGGTTCGTTTTCAGAAGATTGGGAAGGCATGGTCATTGATGATGTTGCCATTTGGGCAGGTAGAAACTCACCATCTCCAGTTCGAAGAGTTGTTAGTAACTTCTCGAGCCAGCCTAGTCAAACGATTGGAGATCCAAGTGGCTGGAAAAACACCTCGACCACACTTATCAACGAATGGCAATGGACAAATTCACTTGGAAACAACGGACCAACATCACGTCAATTCTCTTTCGAAAACCCGATTGTTGCACCTGCAGGCTGGTCAATTCTATCAAATGGCAAAACTGGTTGGGAGATTGGCCTTACGGCAAATACATCTGGATACGGCCCCGGTGCCTTTTCTTCTGGTTCAAATGGAGCTGCAATCAATCTCGTTACTCGATACACAAATAATCTCTACACCCATCTTATCAGTCCAGAATTTGTAGTTCCGGACAATGCTTCAGCACGACTGCAATTCAATTCGTGGATGTGCGCTGAGGCGAATTGGGATGGTGGAACGGTGTCGATTTCAACAGATGATGGGGCATCATGGTGGTACATTCCGGATTCAGTACCGGATTTCCATGACCAAATTTCTACTGTGAATCCCTATTCACCTCATTACATGCTCGGTATCATCGATGGCTCTCATGTCCAAGGAGGCAATTGCATTCAGAATCGACCACAACAATTTATTCCAAAATCATTCGAAATGAACAATATTTCAGGTCAACACATACGAGCAAGGTTTTCGTTTTTCTCCGACCAATATCTTGAGTACGATGGATGGTATATTGATGACATTGATTTTGAGGTTGAAGTATTTCAGCAAACTGGCCAATGGACTTCAACATCTATTTCGCCAGATCAACATTATGGCTATGGTCTCCTCGATGGCTGGTATGACATCCCAACAGGAACGGATATCTCAGTCACACTTCTCGACCATCAAGGACAACAGATTCCAGATTACGTAGGACGAAAATTGCCTCTTCCGGTTCTCATTGACCCAGTGGAGTATCCATCAGTTCAGGTCCAGATACATTTTGAATCTGAAGATGAGTACCTCACTCCAACCATTCACAGTTTGCATCTAGGGCCTCAACATTTCATACAATCCGCAGAATTATCACAACTTTCGGGAACCTTTTCGAACGATGGATTTGTATCATTGCAACAACAAGAATTGCGAGTCAATGAGTTTTCTGTTTGTCCATTTTCACATCTAAATCTTGTCACGTACGGGTGGAATGCATCGTGGACAGATGATGAAATGTTCAATTCATCTTGGTGGAATAACCAAGATAAAAATGGGGAGCGTCAGTACAATTATTCCTCAAGCATTGCGAGAACAGAGTTGACTCTTCGTTTGAAATTTGAACAAAACCAAGCATTCGAAAGGGCAGTCATTACCCCAACCTGTGTTCTTTTCCCCACAAATATTTCAATTGAATTTGACAAAACCTCTGAACATCTGTTCTCTTGGCCACCTGATTCTATTCCATCGAGTCTTGGACTATCGACTTCGTTTTTCCTCGACGGGCAAACTTCACCGGTTTCGGCCACAGATGATATCCCAGTGTCTGCACAGTCCAATATTTCGCTTTCTTACATTCTACCGTTAAGTGCATTACCCAATTCTCACAATCAGTATGGATTTGTTCATGTGACGACAAATTTCTCTTCAAATTCAATCCTCACCGTTTCCACAAACCAAGTCGATGTCACAGCGGGGAGAAATTCATTTTACATTCCAATACAACAACATTGTCCTAATACAATAACTCAAATCTACATCGAAAGTACAAATGCTCAAACGCAAACATGCGAAATGCGTATCGAGTCAAATGCTGAAGGTACAATCAAAATTAATCGATTTTTCCACTATCATCAACACTCTACTTTCGCATTATCATTATCCCACCAAATTCTCGAAGATGCCAAAATCGCATCATATCAAGGCGGAAATTATGAGATGATCGGCATTCCTATTGCTATTGAATCATCAAATGCAGGTGTCCGGCTCAACGCAACGACAGTTCAACTCCCAATGTTCATCGAATCCGTTGAATCCTCGACAATCGAGCAATGGCTACCAAATCGAGAAGTCGAAATCACAACATATCATTCGAGAGTGAACCCCGCACAAACAACAAATGATGCACCAGACATTGTCTCGATTGTCCTCTCATTAGGTTCAAGTTCAAATATCGATTCGAGTTTTGTAGTTGTTGAAGTTGACCAAATCGACTCAGCACCACGATTTAGGCAGCACAGTGGACTTGGTTTAGCAGCACTGCAGCCGTCAATAATATCCTGTCAATTGAATGCCTGTGAAGTCAAATGGAAATTCAAGAGTTCATGGTTACTCGATGATGTTGATGATGTGCATTACTTCCTCACATCGACTGATTCGAACGGCATGTATGCGGGTCCATTCCATTCATTTACGAACACACAACTCAATCAAATCGAGAACGACTTGGAAATTGTTGAACTCTCGATTACCGATACTTTAGGTCGTTCGATTGGAGATTGGACAGACCCGATGTGGCCATTTCACGTTCAACCTTCTTCATCGATGGAAGTCACAGGTAAGGTTCGATTTGATGGAACATCCAATATTTGGGTCGGTTCAAACGAGGCTGAAATTACAATTCGCCTTCAGGCCGTTCCACCTATTAACGCATCAGGCGGTCAACCCGAGTGGCCAGAAAACCCAGTCGATTTCTCAAGATATTGGACCGGTGAAGTGGATGAGAATGGACGTTTTTCAATCGATATTGAATCTCCTAGCCATGAAGATGACCTCCCTTCGAACACATGGTTCAAAGTCCAAGCATATATCTCAAGATGTGGGCCAGAAAGTCAAACGATGACGACATCTCTTGACCGAACTCAAACAATTTCAGAAATCCGTTTTTTGCACGACTCGTCACCACCGAGTTTTGTCGAACTTGATGTTCTTGACCCAACAGGGCGGGTGCCTTTAGATGGACACATCTGGATGGAAGGACAAAACATTCCAGTGCGTTTATTCATCGAAGACGATGAAGGGCTTTCATCAAATATTGAGGTCCGCACTTGGTTTGAGTACAGGGATGATGACAATAACGATGGCATCATGGATGTCGATGAATATCAATCGCTTTGGGTATCGGTCAACAAAGGACAAACCTCAGCAGAAATTGATTTGCCTTTGATCTCTTGGAATGAAATATTAGCCCCTACAGCTCAAATTGGTAAAGCGAGTCTTGTTGTTTATGCTTTTGATTTAGCAGGAAATTCAATACAATTTGGTGGGTTTGAGGGTGAAGAATCTGATGCAGCCACATTTGAAGTGCACCGACGATCCGATACCATTGTACAGATCGATGATTTTCAATTTGACATCGAAGGAGGCCATTTGCTACCAGGCTACCTTCATTCGTTCACGGCGGTACTCACAGAGGGGAATGGACTTGAATCCCTTGATAGTGTTCGGTTTCATCTAATGTCTGGTGAAAACCTTCAGTCTTGTTACATTCACTTTTTACCGCGGTACAACAACCTCAATTTCGATGAGTCATGCTTTGAGGAACAACCACGAGTTGAAATTGTTCAACGCACCCCTTCATCGACATTTGAGGTTAAATTTTCGTTCCGCCTTGCTTGGCAGAGGGTTGCAAATTTACCTGAAAAATCGTATTTACCCTCCTTTGCAGTACATGACGAAGGTTCCTCTCTACCGATAGGTTTCTCCACCATGGAACGGTATAGATGGATGGCTGAGCGTGCAGTTGACCTCCGTATTGATTTGATTGAGGATGAAACAGGTTCACAGGGAGGTATCTATGATGACACGTTGACTGTGACAACCGGGGATGTGGTGAACACAACCATAGGCTTGTACTACAATTCATCTCTCATTCAAGCGGAATTTTTGCCTTCAACAGGTTCAATCAAATGGATACTATCCGATGGCGAGCGACAAAGAGTCGGGCAAGTAAATTTGACAGATATCGGTCAGTATTCGATTCCAATTGTAATGGAGGCCATCGTCCTGGTTCAAGATGATGGTACGCTTTCGTTTTCATTAGAGGGAATGGATGAATGGAATACAAGTACAATTCATCTTAACGTACTCATGGATGAAGATGCTCCAAGAGGTGAACTACCTCAAGGAATTTTTGAGAATCTTAGGAGCAACGCACTTGACAACGTCGAACTCATTTTTGTCGTCAATGATGATGGTGGTATCGGTATTCATGAGACGCTCATGTTTGTTGAATTGTATCGTGCAGGTAAGCCAGTTGACGGCATGCATCGAATGTTTGTCTTGGATGGAGAGACGACAGGTTCGACGAGAGTAACCTTTGAGCAGCATGTGAATCTTTCATTTTCTGATGTTGAGTTCCAACGGGGCGATTCGTTTGAAATCTGGTTCCAAGTCATCGACAACGCAGGATATGAGATGACTGGGTTAGGAAGTGAAAACCAACCTTACCGATTTGGTATTACTCTCGTTGCGTTTGAACCAGCGTTTCAAGATATTCTTGTCAATCCATACCGAGCAAAGGTAGGTCAAGAATTGTCGATTGATATCGATATCGTTAATCCTGGCTTACTGGCTGGATCCACAACACTTATTCTTCGAAACGATGAAGGACGAATTCTCAATTCAACAGATCTAGCATTAGACAGCGGACAAACCGAAAGAATTTCGTGGACGATTGAGGCTTGGAAAGAAGGGCGCTTAGGGCTCACAATAGAACTTGAAAATAAAACCCCCCGAATTCCTATACCAATGGCCTCTATTGAACCGTATCAAGAAGAAGATTCATCATCGGGAATGATCAATGCTGGCTTGTCTATTTTGGGTATTATCATTCTCGCTTTCCTCGTCATTATCCGCCGAAATAGGAATGTCGAGAAATGGTTTGATCATGTGAATTTCGATGAAACAACCCAGTTCTCAGGCGAGCAAGAATATGCGAATCAAAGTGAAGAGGAATAGTCAAGAAGAGAAGTCATCACGCAGGAGTTAAGCCGGTGTTCCCGAGCGGTCAAAGGGGCCAGACTCAAGATCTGCTGCGTATAGCTTCGTAGGTTCGAATCCTACCACCGGCACTCACTCAATGCCCTTCATCATCGTTGACTTCTTTCAATTGTCGGACAGTATCATTTTGAAGTTCAATCGTTTCCAACTTTCGTTGTGATCCCTCAGTGACTTTGAGCGCTTCGATTTTCTTTCCAGCGGGTAAGATTCTACTCTCAAATGTGCCAATTGATGCATTGAATGCCCCAACAGCAGTTGATAAGCCCCTGCCCACCTTTGCTAAATCTTCGCTAAATTTAGCCACCCTATCGTAAAATTCTCTTGATTGTGCATGTATTTGTTTTGCATTTTCGGCCATTGTTTGCTGTTGCCAATACAAACCTACTGTCCGAAGTAATGCGAGTAATGTAACAGGTGTGACGACTAACACATGTTTGGCAAAGGCGTATTCTTGAAGCGTTGGCTCAATTTCAAAAGCAGCTGACAGAATTGGTTCTGCTGGAATGAACATAACAGTGAAATCGGTTCCATCTAAAAATCTTGGATAATCTCTGTTCGCTAGTTCGTCGATGTGTTTTTTGACTTGTTGAGCATGCTCCTTCAATTTCAAATTTTTAGCATCAGGGTCCTCAAGGTCGAGACTATCCCAATACGCAGCGAGAGGAACTTTTGCATCGATTGGAACATGCCCTCCATTCGGGATGTTAGCCACTAAATCGACAATTGCTCCACCACTACCAGATTTCAGTGAGACCTGCACATCAAAATCACAATGTTGCAACATTCCAGCAGCCTCGGCGATATTCTTCAGCGAGACTTCGCCCCACTTTCCTCTTGCCTTGGACGAGCTTCGTAGAGCAGTAGAGAGTTTGATATTGGTGTCCCGCAGTGTGGTTGTCTGTTCTTGCAAACCCTTGACCATTTCAGCAATCCCTTGGTATGCACCTTCTCGATTCTTTTCGAGTTCGTTTGTTGCTTTTTCGAGTTTCTCTAAGTGCTCTTTTATTGGATTGACGAGAGACTCAACCTCTTTTTTCCTCGCATCGTAATCTTTGCTCGCTTCGGTTTGCACGCCGCGTAATCGTTCTTCAGCCAACCTCAAAAAATCCTCTGAGTTTTGTCGAGCCACTTGAGAAGCGATGCTTTCCATCTCTGCCTTCATTGATTTTTTACTCTCTTCCGCCACCTCGGCTTTTGCTTCCGATGCAGCAATTTCTTTTTCCAGTTGGGCCTCTGCTTTCATTGCCATTTCAGCAAATTTTGATTTTGCGAGAAGGTAACCAACGACGGCACCGAGGAGTATTCCGAGACCTATGAAACCATACTCAGCAAGTGTTGCCATAGGTGAGTGATGATGTCAAGGCTACTTGAACTATATGTGGTCAATATTGAGCGTCCTTGAAAAAATGGATATTATGAGCGAAAGGCGTTACAGTGTCGAATGAGTGACCATTCAATAAAATTTCAAAAAACACGGCAAGTGAGATAGCCGGATAGAAGACCTGCGTATGTGTCATCATGTTGCTTATTCTTCACTCTTCAACCATGACTTTCGCATGACGAGTCCAGCGGACTCACCTGCATCCATTGGCTCAAGGTCATGATCTATGATGAAATGTTTAACCAAAAGATGTTGGGCGATACTGGCTTTGCATATTGGACAGTCGTAGTGCCTTGGTTCTTGATAGCCCTGAAAAGCTAGTCGGCCTTTTGGTGTAGCTAAACCAGCAACGGTTCTAAGAAGTGTGGACATGAAGACAAGACCAAACAGAACGAGGCAGCAACCTAAACCACTAAACAATCCTAAACCGGCATTGTCTTGTGAGAGTTGGATATTTTGTGTCATTTTACCTTCGCTGGTGTTACGAAATGTTGCTAAGTCGACGATATGGAGGAAATTCTGCCCTTGAAGCTGAAGGTACAATTCAGTGCCGTCGTCTTCTTCATTTACTTCAATAGCAACGAGAAATAATCCTTGAGTGTCTGTCATTTCACTCGTACCACGATATTGGTAGCAATCAACAATCCCCTGCTGACACTCGATTGAAACTTCAGCAAGCATGACCGGAGTCCCATCACTGTAGGTTGCTTGTCCCGTAATACGATACGTTTCAGCGCTGACGGTAGGAAGTGCAAGCACCGCTGAAAAAAGAACGAGCGTGACAATGCGCATACCCAACGATGTTCGCTAAGACTTATGAAAGGTTGATTCACTCCAATCGCTCAATCATTTTAATTTGGATAAAAATTTTCTATCGTTGAAGCCGAAGCAGAATTTCGTCAACTATCTTAGGGATAGCTTTCGAACGCTTCTCATGAGAAACGACATCAGCCGAGGCCACGACATCTGGAAATTCTTCACTCACGGCGATTGAACGGCCACACAATTCAAACATCGAAATATCATTGGGAGCATCGCCTATGGCGAGCACATCTTCTGGTTGAATTGAATTGATGCGAAATAATTCTTCTAGGCCCTGACCTTTCGAAAGCAAACCGTCCATCAAATGAATTGCAAAACCAGTCCGTACAACAGACAAATGGTGGTATTGACTATTCTCGAGTAAAGCGCAAATTTCTTCGTAGGGTTCATCGATTCGTAAACACCATTCGCTTTCACGCCATTGATTTGTTTCAATCCCTTTTGGGTCCAGCCCTGAAATTTGCTCTGCAAGCCAATACGCCGCACTCTTTGCGTCTCCCGGGTCAGCCCGGACCAGAGGTTCTTTCCATGATGGGTCCCATAATACACCACCGTTTTCACAACACATCGGTCCATTGAGGCCAATAAAGCGCCAAAGCCCATAGGTGATGGCCCGAACATTTCCCGTACTCAGTATGACCGGGATTCCAGCCTTTTCGAGACGGCGAAGGGAGCTGATGGCTTCACCATCAAGCAACTTATTCTCATCCGTGATCGTGCCATCGATGTCTATGGCGACGTAGGATGGCGTCCAACCATGTGGTAAGATTTCCATAATAACCCCACCACAAAAACTTCCTTCAAGGTTATGATTCAAAATGAACAATGTGGGAGTATTGAAGAAGAACCGAGGTTTGGAACCTATATGGCGGACTTCGATGAAAGTGGAGACGAAGTCTTTCTTTCACTCGATGATGATGATCCAGTTCAGCTAGAAAAAGAGGAAATCATCTCCCAACCACAACAAGAACAACAAGAGGATGTACGAACCGATAATCCTTCAATTCTTGATGCAGAAGTTCTCGATACAACGATTATCAAAGATTTTCGTGGAAAATTTGAGGTGGCATGGCCGCTCATTGGTATGGATTGCCCGGACTGTGCCTCAAAAGCGATGGGGGCATTATCGTATCTTGACCATGTCAGTGATCCAAGGGTTTCAGCGACAATCGGCGAGGTACGATTTCAAATTGATGTTGAGCACGGCTCCGCCTCTGAAGTCTCCTCTATCTTGAGGTCGCTTGGGCACGCACCCGACGTTGTCCACCAAGAGTTGCTCGGCGTCCAAGCCTCAGCAGTAGCACACCGAAACAATATCGCCCTCGGTAAACTTGAACAATTGTTGAAACACCAGCCGGGTATTCTCGATGCAGAGGTAAGCGATGACCGTATTTTGATTCAAGTGATTGCTGAACTACCTCCAGAACTTGCTGTTTTGAGGGATGAGGCACTCGAACACATTCTTGGGCAACCTCCCCGTTACGGTATCGGAAGGTCAGACCGAATACGTCCGGACCAATGGCGATTAATCGGTGGTGGTATTGCCGTACCAATTCTCCTCGTCGTGATGTTGGCTGAAATTGCAGGTCTTTCAGAGATGATGATCGGGGCTATAGCCATTCCAGGCTTGATAATTGGAGGCTCTCAGATGTTTAAAGAGGGCTTAAGTTCGTTAAAAAATCGGCAGATGGGCTTCCAAGTCCTCACAAGTTTAGCCGTCATTGGCGCAGGAATCTTGGGAATGTGGGAAGAGGCCCTTATTGTCGCTATCCTCGTTGCCTTTACCGCCCATCTCGAAGGTGATGCTCTGAAGAAGGCACGAGAAGCCATGCAAGGCGGCCTTGACCGTCTTCCAAGAACAGCTCGCCGTGTTGAAAAATCAGCACCAATAAAGGCGGAAAACATTTCTAAAATTTCAATTTCTCTTCCCATGGCATCGACAATCATGCCATCAAATCAAACACTTCCGTCATGTAAAGATGATGATATCATCCCAATTGATCTTGTGAGAAAAGGTGATGTTTTGGAGATTCGTAGTGGAGAATTGATTCCGGCAGATGGCGTAATCATTGAAGGTACTGGTTCTCTCGATAAAGCACCGTTAACAGGTGAATCCGTACCAGTCGAGGTCAACGTAGGTGATTCAATTGAGGCAGGGCTAGTCCTCGCAAAAGGACCGCTGCTTATCAAAGTCACAGCAACCGGAAAAGATACACGTTTGTCTGGATTAATTGAAGCCGTGCATTCCTTCAAGGAAGTGCCTCCAAGAATTCAAGGGAGTTTGGAAAAATTCACTGCGGTATGGGTACCATTTGTGTTGTTCGGTGCGTTCGCTGTGTGGTACTTTATGTTCCCAAACGATTGGAAAATCATCCTCTTACTTTGGGTTGTTTCATGCCCCTGTGCTTTGCTCCTTGCCACTCCAGTACCACACGCAGCAGCCTTGTCTCATGCGGCTCAGCGAGGTGTCATCGTCCGCGGTGGTGATGTGTTTGAACGACTTGCAAAGGTCAACCATGTGTTGCTCGATAAAACCGGTACACTCACATCAGGTAAGCCAAAGATTGGTGAAGTCGTCACTGCAAAAGGACAGAGAAAAGATACAGTCTTGAAGATTGCAGCAGGGCTTGAACAGCGTTCTTCCCACCCATATGCACTTTCGATACTGGAGCATTGCTTCAAAGAAGATGTTGAAGCACCCCCAATCTCTAATTTACAGGACATCGATGGGGGAGTTTCGGGTGAATATCGTCAATCAAAGGTCAAATTTCTACGAGCAAATCAAAAAGATGCGACGATGAAGAATGCAGACAAGTCTATTCAAGATGCCCTTGAGAATGCACTTGAAGCAGGTCACGGTGCTAGCGTTCTGTTGAAAGACGACAAAGTGATTGGACTGTTTACATTTGTTCACGATGACACGAGAGTGGGCTCTGAAACGCTCGTACCTGAATTTTACAGTCGCCATATCAACGTCGAAATTATTTCAGGTGACCAGCAACGTGCTGTGGATGAATTTGCTCAACAAATCGGTCTACCCCAAAACGCTGCACACGGCGAACTTGACCCCGAACGCAAGGTAAAATGGGTCGAAGGGCGTTCACAAACGCACATCACAATGATGGTTGGTGATGGATTTAA
>Ga0181593_10003696_pt1 | contig 13945 bp, 28 predicted proteins | sample 071ome_19_FD_133756 | JGI IMG/M metagenome (GOLD analysis project Ga0181593, IMG submission 133756) | Coastal salt marsh microbial communities from the Groves Creek Marsh, Skidaway Island, Georgia - 071413AT metaG (megahit assembly) | ecosystem: Environmental > Aquatic > Marine > Intertidal...
CCGCTACGCTGGTCTGGAGAAGTACTACCAAAAGAATCCAATGTTGCGCGAGCTTGAGGCTGACTCCAGCGCAATAGCCGCCGCCCTTTTTGCTGATCGCTCTAGGGGGATTCTGGCGTCTGCAATCAAATACGGTGTACCCGCCTATGAAAACGGGCTGACCAAGGTTGTTGACTTCTACCACAAGAACAGGAAGTACAACGGCTTGATTGACGTAATGTCGCTCATCTACAACAAGGAGGTGGGCGATCTGCGAAAGCTGGCGCAGGCATATGCAATCGTCAAGCGTTCTGAATACCTAAAAACAGTTGAGTATAAGAAGAAGGTGGCGGGGAAGGTCAAGACTCTGGTCGGCAAGGAGACGCCGGTAGACGAAGGGACTCGCGCAGAGATACTCGCCGCAGTTGACGCCCTGACGGATGCCAATGGGTACAACCCTGTCACCGCGTGGCACGATGTATGGCAGGCGTACAACGACAAGACGATTGATTTCCTCAAAAACACCGGCATCCTCAATGATGAAACTGCTGATGTATGGAAGGCGTCTTCGTACATACCCTTTTACCGTCAGGCGCAGGGAGACCAGAATGTGCCGAAGGTGGCCTCTGGCGTGTTCGGCGACTTGACCCACCTGTCCAGCTTTAAGAGCTACAAGGGTAGCGAGAAGGCTGTTGACGTGGGCATCATAGAAGCGGTGTCCCTTAACCTCAGCGCGGCAATAGAAATGGGCATGAGAAATGTGGCCCAGCAGAGAATTGCTCGGGACATGCAGGCGCTTGGCCTTGCAAGGCAGGTTGGGCTAAAGCAAAGCGTGCCAAACGGAGTGAAGTTTAAGGTTAATGGCAAGCCGGTTCAGTTTGAGATAGATGACAATCTGATCTACAGCTCAATGGAAACGCTGGGCGGTGGCGCTGTCACCGACATCTTAACAAAAACACTTGGCTTACCGAGCACCATCCTCCGCGAGACCGTTACCCGCGATCCGGGGTTTATGATTGCCAACATACTAAGGGATACCCTGTCTACATTCGTCACCTCCGGCGCAAACTTCGTGCCAGTTCTGGATAGCCTGAAGGGGTTGGCTGATGGGGTAGAGCGGCTTGAGCGAGTCGGCGTGGTTGGTGGCTATGATTACTCGCGAGACCCCGATAATGTTGTTAAGTTCTTCGGAGATGAGGCCACCCGCAGAGGCATTGGGCCTGAAGGTAAGCGGGGCAGTCCGTTTGGAATGTTTACCACTGTTTGGAGATGGGCCGGAGACGCTACAACAGCTTCTGACGCCGCGACAAGAAACGCTGTTTACAACGACGTGCTTGCCAGAACGGGCAACGAAGCCGAAGCCGCGTTCCAAGCAATGGAAATCATCAACTTTTCAAGGAGAGGAGGCCATCCTCTGGCGAGGGTGGTTACAGCCGCAATACCGTTCTTAAACGCTAGGTTCCAAGGTCTTGATGTTTTCGTGCGAGCCGCCTCCGGAAACTATTCAGCAGTGGGAGACACGAAGGGGCGGGCATTACAAAAATTTGCCACAAGAGCGCTGTTGCTCTCTGGTTTGACCGGCATCTACTACATGCTAGTTAGCGATGATGACCAGTATAAAGAGCAGTCAGATGAGGTGCGAGACAACAACTGGCTTCTGCCGACATCTGCTGGCGTACCAGTCAAGGTGCCCATCCCCTTTGAGGTTGGCTTGCTGTTCAAGACTGTGCCGGAGACAATTATTGCCGCGACCTACGGCGAAAAAACCGCCCCGGAGGTTGCGGAAACCCTGAGAAGAGGCGTTGTTTCCACGCTTGAGATAAACCCGCTCGGGGCGCAAGCGTTTGCTCCAGTGGTCGAGGCCGCACTTAATCATAACTTCTTCACTGGAAGGCAGGTTGTGCCGTATTACATCGACCAGAAAATCACTGCGGGATTGCAGGATTCTGCTGGTTCCACCGAAATTGGCAAGTTTGTCGGTCAGGCGCTGAACGTCAGCCCAATGAAGGTGGATCATGTGATGTACGGATACACAGGGACTCTCGGCGCCTACGTTCTTGACCTTGTGGATCGCGGCATGAAGACAGAGTTCGTCAAGGGTGAGGGCACTCCCCTGCCGCCCGCAAGGAATGTGTTTGAGTTTCCCCTGTGGAAGCGGTTTTTCGGTCAGAAAGAGGGGTCTGGCCTCAGAGAGGACGCCTACGATCTGTACAATGAAGTTTCCACGGTAGTCAACACAGTGAACAGGCTTAGGCGGGATGGCCGGAACGATGAGCTAATCGCCTATCTCGCCACGCGCAGGGAGCTATACAGCCTGAAAGAACCTGTTTATTCCGTAAAGAGAAGGCTTGATGATATCAGGGACCAGAAGAGAAGAGTCACGGCATCAAGCCTAAACCCGGAATTAAAGCGAGAGATGATCGACGATCTTGACGCCAAGCTCAACGAGTACCTCAAGGTCATGCCGTTATTAAAAGAAAAGGCGAATTTGCCGTTTATGGAAACAACATTCTAGCGGGGGCATAGAATGCAGTTAGGGAAGTTTGCCGAGAGCAAGGCTCAGGCTGAGGTCGCGGCCCTGCTGGACAGTGGCCTCACAAAAAAAGAGGCGGCTCATAAGCTGGGCATCGGAGAGCGTAATATCTACCGCACCGTAACCCGTATTAAGGCAAACGCGGCGAGGCGAGGTTACAGCCCAGACCACGATATGACGCATGTTGTGCCCGAAGGGTACAAGATTAAGGGCGTATCCACCTACTATAACGAAGACGGCAAGCCGACAGGCCAGTGGGTTAAGTCTGCCGCCGACGAGCAACAAAGAGTAGAGGCTCTGCTCAAGGCCGTTGAAGATGCGGCAACTGCGCTCCCGAAGTTCAAACCCGCCAAGCCTCCAAAGCAGTCCGATTCAGATCTCGCCTCTCTCTTGACCATCACTGACTTTCATCTCGGCATGAAGGCGTGGCGAGCTTCTGATGGTGACGACTGGGATGTGACGATTGCTAGAGACGTGTTCATGAACTCTGTGCATGACATGTTAAAGGCATCGCCCAACTCTGAAGTCGGCATTCTTAACCAGCTTGGCGACTTTCTCCACTGGGACGGACTTGTTCAGGTTACGCCCACCTCCGGGCATCACCTTACCGGGGACGACCGCTATTCCAAACTTGTTGAGCTTAGCATCAATGTAATGACCGAAGCTGTGCATCTGATGCTGAAAAAGTATCAGCGCGTGGTAGTGGTTCAGGCCGAAGGCAATCATGACCTCGCCTCCAGTGTCTGGATGCGTAAGTTCCTAAAGCACAGGTTTCAGGACGAGCCGCGCGTCGAAGTAATCGACAACGAGTTTCCTTACTATGCTTACTTGCATGGCAAAATCATGCTTGGTTTCCATCACGGCCATAAGCTACGCATGGCGCAACTGCAAAAGCTGTTTGCTTCCGAGCCAAGGTTCAGAGAGATGTGGGGCGCCTCGGATCATGCGTATTTGCACTGCGGCCACCTGCATCATGAGCGGGTTCTGGATGATGCTGGGTGTACCGTGGAACAGCATCCAACCCTGTCTGCCAGAGATAATTATGCAAGCTCCAATGGCTATGTCAGCCAGCGTGGTGCTAAGATCATTACCTATGACAAGTCAGAGGGAGAAGTCCACCGAGTAACAGTGAGGCCAAGGCATGACAAAAGTTCTTGATTTTAAACGCCCCACTGCGTGGGAGTCGGCGCAGGAAATGGCGGAGGCTTTTGCCGAAAGGCTTGGTGATGATGATGACGGACTTGCATCAAACCTTCACAGCGCGATCATTGTCTACCGACTAAAAGATGGTAGCGTCACCTTTGAGTGTAGCGGCCATGCCAACGTGCTGGATGTCGGCATGATGGCCTCGGCGGTCCACTTAGCTTGTATCTACGAGTTGACGGGCGCCGAAGACGAGGTCATACACTAGAAAGAATGAACGCCACACCTGACATCAACAGCACCACACCAAACGGAACCAGCCATTCGGCGCAGGTTAATTCCCTCAGCATCTCCTCTTTACATTTTTCGCACAGGGCATCCTTGATTGGCGCGCCTGACTTGTTACATCTATAGCAGTGTCTCACAAGCAACTCTCCAGCCTTGTAACTAAATTTAGTTACAACAAGCCATCCCTACAGGTAGCCCTCAAATCGCTCCCATAGCTGATTCATCGGCATCATCTCGGAGTATTTTATCTTACCGGCATCGGCCTCTTCTGCGTAGCCGTCTTTATCTAGGTCGCCAGCAGACACAATCCTTGCGTTTTCCCAGAACCATCGCTTTGTACACCAAGACAGTAGCTCAATGCTGTTGCTGTCTCGCTCATTCATGCTGGCAAAAACATAAACGTCTACATCATAATCTTTTTGACTAAGCGTAACGTGGGCGTCGTAGTATGGCTTGGCTGTTACTGTTCGACGCTTAGTCTTTACATCTACAGTGACCGACTTGCTGTCATTCAGGCGAACGATGAAGTCTACAGGGCCGGCTTGCCCACCCATCCATGAGAAGCTGGGCGAATGAAGGCAAAGTAGCTTGGCAAATTCAGCCTCCCCGAACCTGCCGGCGATCTGGCCTTCCCCGTTCTCGCATATCGTGTGGCGGTTGAACCTTGACCCAGTGTAAAAGGCTTCAGTCTGAGATCTCATCTGCATCAAGCGACTCTTTCGCCTTGTTCAGCCTTCGCATGGCATCCCTCAGGACATCCAGTGTGTCTGCGTTAGCGCCAGCAATAGAGGCTATGCGGTCCAGCGACGCCTCGATCTCCTCTATTCTGTCTAAAATGTCCTGAGTAAAATTGTTCATGGACGTAAGCACGTCTGCGTAGGCTTCGCCCTCTAGCTCCACCTTAATCTTGGTCATCTATCGCCCTCCGCAGGCGGTATGTAATAGCCAATTTCTGCGGCTACACGACAAAGCGTTTCAATTAAATCTGAATAGTCACCTCTACTGGCGTCCCCGCTCCGCTTTGCCGGCCTCCTTCGCATGCCAAACTTGGTCGCATGCTCAGTGGATCCATAGCACTGGCACAGCATTTCTTCGTGCATTTCGTCGGGCGTCATACCGCAGAATCGGGCGAACTCAGCGCACTGCTTCCGGTAGTAATTCTCTTGAGGGCGCGTTCTGGCGCTACGCATTGGCTTGATTTCAATGGTGACGCCGTGGGGCGCCTGTTTGTTGGTGTCAATTAGATCCCGAACCGCATCGGGAAAAGCGGAAGACAGGAACTGAAAGACATTCATCAGTTGGATGGATTTATTGCGCGGTATGTGCAACTGCATTTTTCTGCTCCTTGGCTTGGAATGGGCGGTACTGATAAAGGGGGCACTTGTATGACGTGCACTCTCTAATCAGGCGCTTGAACCCTGACTCCATGTGGTCATCGGTGCACCCCATGCAGTGGGCGCACATGGCATCAATCGCCTTCTTTCTGGTTGGGTGAGACCTTAGTCTCACAATGGGGTTGTGCTCAGGCATTTTTATCTCCCTTGATTACGATAACGCCTTGGTCGATCCTTCTGAGTATTGTCTGAATAATCAGGAATAAAAACTGCTCGCTCAGGTCGATCTTTTTCTCAAAAGATGAGCCATCAAACGCCACATCAAACTTGTGGTGGCACCTATGACAAAGGTCGGCGATGCAGAAGTCATGAGGCTTGTGTCCGGTTCCTTTGCCTAGCAGGTGGCTCCGCAAGCCAGTGTAGTGCGCCGCAACCACAGTCCCATCTCTGGCACCGCAGTTGAGGCACGCCTGATCCTTGGCCGCGTCGAGCAGTTTTTTTGAGCGAATCAAAACGGAATGTCATCCTCTTCATACAGAACCTGTTGCGGCTTTGGCGGCGGCGGTGGTGGTGCGGCTTCCTCGCCATCCCAAAAAACCTCACCTGTTACATATTGGTAAGGCTGTCCTGTGTCCTGCGCCTTTCTGTCCCACGCCGCAATCTTGATCTTGACCGCCTCGCCCTTCTTGCCCATAGCAATCAAGCCCTTGAGCTGTTCGCGGGAAATAGCGAGCGTCCCTGTACGGTCTGGGTGGTTCGCCTTGTTTTTCTCTGAGTTGACCCAGAGGCCCCCTTCGGTCTTGTGGTATTTACTCATTGGTTTCCTCCTTCTGGGTGTTTTTACTGAGCTGACCTCCGCAGGTTGCTATCCAGTCAAGATAAGCGGCCCTCGGGATGATATATCTCTTCCCAATTCGCATATTAGGAATAAGCCCTTCTTTGCATGCGGAGTAAGCGTGATTAAGTCCAATGCCAAGGCGGTCGGCCACCTCATACATGGACATTACATCCTCGCCCAAATAGTAGTTGGCATATCTTTCCGCGCCTCTTGGCCCGACTGAGTTTTGAGATTTTTCTTTCATGCGCTCGCCTCTTTGAGCTTTTGTCGTAGAGCAGTGAAGTGGCCCTTCAGTTGCTCGTAGTGCTCGTTGTAGTTTTGATCCAGCAGATCAATCACCTGCTTGTTCTGCCTCCAAAAATCAATCAGCTCGCCCTCAGACCCTGACGCGAAAGTGTCCACGGTTTCTTTCATGAACGCCACGACATTAGCGGCCTCTTCTGCCGAACCAATGCTCGGAGATATCGCGCCATTACTGCCGGCCTTTATGGGTGTAACATTGCTCGGCTCTTCTATCTTTTTGGGAGCGGCCTTTTTGGCAGGCGGCTTGGTCTTGTCTTTGTCCTTAAACTGGTCTTCGACAACATTGGCATCGTCATCGTCGTCAGACTCAATACCAAACGCGCTACAGATCCCATAACGCTTGGCGTATGTGCAGGCGGCGCCCACACCCTGTGGTGTGAACTTGTCAATAAGAACAGCCGGCCCATCAAGCGTCAGAGTTTCGCCGGACTGATGAATGATGGTGGTCTGCGCCATTACAGATTTTTCTTCGTTGACGATATTTTGCACGAACGTGAGACCATGACTGCTTAGCGGCCCTCTGACGTGTTGAATCAAATCCTCCAGCTTGCAATACTTGCTCTTGAAATGTGGGTTGACTGAATTTTTCTCTGGGTTAGACAGAACGCCCCTCAAGGTAACAAGGGCGCTGTGCAAAGTGTCAGAGGAGGTATCCTTTTTTGTAGACATTGCTTACTCCTAGTGCTTTCCAAACTTCGTTAGGTTTCATTTTGTAGAACTCGGCGGTTGTCAGCTCGCCGATGTACTTGTCGGCCAAATAAAACAACAGCCGGTTTCCATTGACAGTGATTTGCAGTTTAGGCGTGGACGCCTGCATCATGCCGACCACTCTCGTATAGAACTCAGGGTCAGTGCCCAGCGGGTCGTTCACACTTCCTCTCCATATTGATCGCAGAATTGCGCCACTCGGCACCAGTTATCCTCGCAACGAGTGCACTTTCCCACTCGCTCCTCGACGTTGAGTCCCGCGCCTGACTGCTGAGCAATGTAGTCTTCGGCAGACTGCCGGTCAGAAAAGACGCGCTTGGCGCGCTTCTGGCCTTTTGCCATTACCGCAAATGAGCTGTCCTTTTTCCAGCGCTCTTCGTCCGAGCACAATGGCAGGTTGCCTCCGGTCAATCGCTCAAACTCGGCGTCCTGATGGAGCTTGACTCTGCCACGCACATACTTGTCCCTGACTTGTTGAGACCAAAGAGGAATATCCACGATCACCAAAGGGGCTTTCGGATAATTTTCCTCAAAGGTGGCCTTGGAGCGTTGCCAATCTCGCAGTACCGCAACGACCTGTAGCTTGTTCACTTCAATGTCTTTTGACTGCTCAACAAGCCAAGCATAGAAATTGAGCTGGTTGTGCCACTCTTTCTTGCCATAGATCACAGACCAGACCGACGTGCACTTGTAGTCGAGAACGGTAACTGAACCATCGTCCTCTGATCGCTGAACGTCAATCGCCCCGCTGATCACCCAGTTGTCCACCTCTGCGTACAGGCGCTCCTCGACAATGTGTCCCTCTGGTTGGTGTTGCTCAAACATGTGATGCACTGCCGTGCCCAGCACTGACCACAACATGTCTGAGGCATCTTCAAAGATCTCTTCGTCGTGCTCTTTCCTGAGTATGCGAACCCGTGGCGAATCTATAAGCTGAGTGACCGAGCGGTTGCTTGATCCTCGACTGTAGTCGCTGTGCGTCAGCGCCTTGAATACAGGCTCAGGAAGATTGTGCTGGTTAGTGACGATCATATAACCCTAAACACCCTCATCTGTTCGCCGTCCTGAACGACGCTGAACTTCTTCGGTGGGTTTTGTTTCTGAAAGCGGGTCACTCTCTGCCTGAGAGCTTGGATTGATCTGGCGTCGCTCGACAGTACGGGCGCCACGAAGGAGTCCCCTATCTCCATCGCCGTAAATGGTAACTCTGGCAAGTGGGTGCGATTCGGCATCGGTACACCCTTCTCTATCTGGATAGTTGTCATACTGCTCGTTCTCCTCTTGCAGTCGATAAACATAACGGCCCATCTTGCTCACGATCGAACCTCCCTGCTAATGTTCGGGCTTAATTATATGACGGGCTGTAGCTATGTCAATAAGTATTGTTGTATTTGGGGAGCCGTGTAGCAAGGCAAATAGTCGTAGGCTTGTCAAGAGTAAAAGTGGGCGCCCGCTGTTCATCAAGTCACAAAAAGCGCTGGACTATGTCAAGTCTTTTAGTCAGCAATGCCCACAACTTGACGAGCCATTCACTGAGGACGTTGCCGTAGACATCAAAATCTTTTACGCCAGTCGTCGTCCAGACCTCGATGAGTCGTTAATACTGGACTGCTTGCAGGGACTGGTGTATAAGAATGATCGTCAGGTGAAAGAAAAGCATATCTACTGGGGAGGGGTTGACAAGGAAAACCCTCGGGCAGAAATACATGTCAGACACCTATAAGATGGTCTACGGGAAGGTAATCTTCCAAGCAATCCGCGACTTAATCGGCACCCAGCCTCAAGAAAAAGCGGACGCCATCAGGTATTTGCAGTCCCCCGCCTTTCTTTCCCATTGCGAAATTGCCGGTTATCCGGTGGGCCTCCAAGACGCCCTCGACGAAATGCTCCTGCTCAGCCAGACTGAACAGCAGGTAGTGGCGAGGATGGTGATGGAGGAATTGCGGTAAAAAAAGCCCCCTGTGGCGGGGGCTGAGTTTGGACTTTAGGAGTGTTTCATCTAGGACTGTTCTAGTCTAGGACATTACTAATTGTTAAAAATAGTAATGAACTAAGCTGTTTCTTTCCTAGTCTAGGACAGTACTAGAGTCTACCAATATCACAAAAATAGGGGGTAGGCAAGTGCTATGAGTTTGGACGAGTATGTGCTGGGGCACCAAAGTGACTCAAGGGTCAAGTGTCCAGAGTGCGGCGATCAACGCAAAAAAAAGAACCAAAAAACACTTTCAATCACAATTAAACCAGACCACTCACTGTACCACTGCCACCACTGTGGCCTGTCCGGTGCGGTAAAGCGGCGCAAATTTTACGAGGCTCACATGGAGAAGGTTGTCAGGATACCCACGCAATTAAATTACAACGTCGATCTTATCAAGGGATTTTTTGAGGGGCGCGGCGTACATCTGGATACTCTTGACAACTTGCCAGCAATGACCACCGGAACCCGACATTTCCACGGCGAAATGAAGGAAGCAGTCGGATTCATTTATGGCCCACGGGAAAACCCCACCGCAATCAAGTGGCGATCCGTTGACGGGAAGGCATTTTCCTGTGATGGGGCGCCCCGATCTTTCTACGGCATCGAAAACGTGGAAGATAGCGACGAGGATTTAACGATAGTCGAGGGCGAGTGTGATGTTATTGCCTTGGCGAGCGTCGGAATTAGAGCCGTGTCATGCCCAAATGGGGCGCCGGCGAAGGTAAGCCAAAATCGGGTCTCTCCGGAGGAAGATAATAAATTCTCTTACATCTGGGAGGAGCGTGAGCGTCTGGAGCGATGCAAGAAGATTGTTCTTGCGACCGATAACGATCAGGCTGGAGAGGCGCTTGCAGAGGAAATAGCGCGTCGGGTGGGTCGAGCCAAGTGCTGGCGAGTCAAGTTTCCGGAGGAGATCAAGGACGGGAATGATGCGGTACAGCGTCTTGGCCCAGAAGAAACCCACAATCTATTCGATAACCCTGAGCCGGTTCCTCTTTCTGGGGTGTATGGGGCAGTGGATTATTTTGATGACGTGCGTGAGATTTATGCCAATGGGCACGGTCGGGGTGCGTCCACGGGAATACCTGCTATAGATGACTTGTTCACAATAGCTGAGGGACAGCTATCCATCGTGACGGGCATGCCCAGTTCGGGTAAGTCTGAGTTTATAGACCAGATCATGGTAAACCTAGCTCAGCGTGAGTCATGGAAGTTTGCGGTGTGTTCGTTTGAGAACCCGCCTCACATGCACATCGCCAAGCTGGCAGAGAAAGTGACGGGCAAGCCATTCTACGATGGCCTTGGCCCCAGAATGACCGAGGAAGATCTCGCTGATGCAGTCGAGTTCATTAATGGTCACTTCGTCTTCCTTGAATCCAAGGACGGCGGCATGAGCACCATTGAAAGCGTGATCGACAGAACCAAGCAGGCAGTGATGCGGCTTGGGGTGAGAGGTCTCGTCATTGACCCGTATAACTACATAGAACAGACCGGTGCAGAGGAGCATTCTGGGATCAGCTATATGCTCAGTAAGATCACCTCATTTGCCAAGGCCCACGGCATCCATGTCTGGTTTGTCGCCCACCCGCAGAAAATGTACCCGAAAGAAGATGGCACCTACGCCGTACCCAAGGGGATGAATATCTCTGGATCTGCGGCATGGTTTGCCAAGGCAGATCTGGGCATCACTGTGCATCGGGCGGAAGACTGTGTCGAAATTCACTGCTGGAAGTCGAGGTTTAAGTGGGTCGGCCAGCAGGGTATGGCCTGCCTTACATACAACTTGTCAAACGGCAGGTATGAAGGATTCAATCCGCCCGAGCCGGCAGTCAACTTAAGCTCCTTAAAGGGGGTGAGCCGGAGCTGGGAGGACTTCGATGAGTTCTGGTGACTTGTCAGGAATAGGCAAGAAACAGCGTCCCAATCCCTACGTTGCCGTTGGTGTCGATACTCACTCAGGAAAAGCTATCCGGGGACAATTCTATTATGTCTGACAAGTTAAAAATAAAGAAATTTATCCGGGGACAATTTTTTATCCGGGGACAATTCTGTTATGACTGACAAGTCACACACAGACCTTGGTACCAGTGAGATTTACAAGCGCCACAGCGTGATGGTGGAGGGCGGTAAGATGCCCCGCGCCAAGGTGATGGATCAGACGCTGATCGACAGGTATCTCATTGATGGGATTTTGACATTACAGGAGCATCAGGCTGGAGAATATATTCTCAGTCAGAGCGCACAGGCGGGGATGTATGTGAGGCCGCTTAGGTTTGAGGCGAGCACAGGAGGGAAGCGCGCTGAAGATCCTATGGCCAATGACAGTCTGATGCGGTTTGGGCGCACCATGAAGCTGATCTCAGATCGCTACGGGCCGTATCACAAGTATCTGGTGGAAGAGGTGATCATTCACGGCTGGGATGTATCTCAGGATCCCAAGAAGCTGAAGGCGCTCAAGGAGGGTCTGTCTTGGGTCGCTGAAAGAAGGATGGCGGGGGGGAGAAATCCGGTGAGGCACTTGCGTGGGAAATGAGAACAAGAACGCTCCGGATCTTATCCATGACTTGTTGAAGATACCGACAGTTAGCTTCACTATCGAAGACGTTGAAGAGTTTTTGGGGGTAAGTAAGCTGAGGGCGAGGGCGGTTTTGGTGTATGCCCTGCAAGAGGAAAAGATCAGAACTGTGATTGATCACAACAGCGATGAAAGTCGCAGGCTGTCCCTTTATGACAAGGCGAGCTGGCATCGCGAGTGGGTGACAAAGAAGTGGTGCGGCGGTTGAGGATATCTCGGTCATGAGTCGGCCCCCCGAAATACCATCTAACCACGCCGCCGCTCGCGGAGGGAGTGATGGGGCCTGAATTACTATACCACTAATCTTCTCTCGGATAGCTAGTCCAAAACGAATAGCCATATTTCTCCGCATTGCGGATGTAGCGCATGAGGGTGGATTGACTCACCCTCATCATGATGGCGATCTGCCACCAATAGTTGCCTTCCTCATAAAGCTCTAGGGCCTCTGCGACCTGCTCTTTGCTGAGGGCGTGCTGGCGACCTCCGATGTTTCCCATTAGGACGCCAGTACCGCGATGGCAAACATTACCATCGTGGAGAACGAGCACATTGCAGATATGACTGCGGCTAGAAATAAGCGGTCATATTGGCTCGCAATCTGGGTCATGTCAGGCAGAACATACTGGTGTTTGATAACCGGCTTTTCCTGCTGTTTCGGGGCGGCTTTCTTTGCCGGCCTGTATTTGGCGAAACGCTGGGATTTTTTCCTGAGCACAAACGCACGCATCTGCACTGATTTCTCAGTGCGGCCCAATGCGTTGGCGATATTCAGGTAGGACGTGTTTTCTTTTATGCCCTGAGCGAGCACATCATCCTCTGTTTTTGACCATCTTTTGTTTGCGGTTCTCATGTCACTACTCCTCGCAGTTGGTTTCAGGTTTGAAATCAGGCCATGATTTGGCCTTAACTTGTTCACAGTAAAACTGTGCGTCAGCAACGGCATCCTCATAGTCGAGTGATGACGCGGTTAAAAACAAGATTGTGGCAAGCAAAACGGTGAGCGCTTCCCTAGCCTTTTGATCTAAGCTCATGGCAGTTTCTCCGTTTCGATTGATGGAACCTCAATGGCTGTCTCGAAAGTCACTCTAAGCACTCTGTGGTCTGACTCAGGGTCACTTTCAACACGCTGACCAAGACACACAACCGCATCAACGTAATATGTGTGCTTGTCTACAGTCCACCAATCTTGGCCATCGTATCTCTGGACGCGATACTCTTGGCTTCGCGGCTCACTCACTTCCATTTTGACCTCCTTGGGCGATCTCTCGCTCAATCAGTATGTCGAGGTAGTGGCGAGCCTTCCTTAGGTCTTCCACGCCATCGGCATGCTTGTATTTCCATCGGGTTATGTACTTGATAACGGCGTGCTCACAAATCCCCAGACCGTTCTCCAGCGCATATTCCAGCGGCTGGATCTTCATCTGCTTGTAGTGGTCGCCGCCCACTTGGGTGTCGAGGCTAGACATAAGCATCCTCCTCGGCGTAGCAACCGCCGACGATGACGCCGTTACTGTCTAACATGTCAACCTCACCGAATCGCAAAACGTCGTCCGCATTAAACCCGTACTGTTCTGCGGCTCGGCGCATGGCAAACTCACTTGAAAAATGTTGCCGTGGGCCACCGTTAAACCAGAGCACAAACTCCTGATCTGGCATGTCATCGGTGTTTGGGCAGTTGGGGTGGTGGCCGTTTGCCACCAAACATTCTCTACATAACATCATGCTCACTCCTCATCTGATGTGACTGGCTTTAATTCTGGCCGCATCCACTTCTCGCAGGCCACGCATCTGTGCTCATGTTCACGCACAAATTCTTCATCCACGACAAAGACCTGCCGCCCAATGTCCCAATGGACAGGACTAAATATGTCTAAACGGCTAGATCCGCATCTCGTACAAACAAGATCTGATCGCATCTGATACTCCTGAATCAAACACGATTTGAAGATAACACCCCATGACGATTACGTCTATGGATTTTTACAGCTTAGCTCTCCTCACTACTATCATCTGCTTTCCCCTCAGCCATTCGGGTGGCGTCAGCGATGAGCATGTGCGCGAGTTCACGGCTTGGGGCGCAGTCCATCGCCATCTCCTACCCCCTCATCAACCATGACATCTTTTAGAGCCTGACGTGCTCTGTGAACGACCCACAGCATCTTGACCTGATCTGTCGTGTCCCGAGCCTGAGCAATCATGTCGCTCATAAGCTCATCAATAATCACAACCATTGTGCTTTTGCAGAAGTCATTGCCATCCTGCATAA
>Ga0181593_10003697_pt1 | contig 13944 bp, 9 predicted proteins | sample 071ome_19_FD_133756 | JGI IMG/M metagenome (GOLD analysis project Ga0181593, IMG submission 133756) | Coastal salt marsh microbial communities from the Groves Creek Marsh, Skidaway Island, Georgia - 071413AT metaG (megahit assembly) | ecosystem: Environmental > Aquatic > Marine > Intertidal zone...
AGTCCATATCTAGTGTGAATATGGTTTTCATTCAAATTCTACAGACTCAAAGGAGTCTCTATGGCTGATCAGCAAGAAAATAGCCCTATCGATATTACAGATACTAATAACGTTCCAGTATTGCCTTTGCGAGATGTTGTGGTTTATCCCAACATGGTGATTCCTCTGTTTGTTGGCAGGGATAAGTCCATTCAAGCCCTAGATGCGGCCATGGCAAATAATAAACAAATTTTACTCGTTGCTCAGAAAAGTGCTGAACTTGATGAGCCTACGTTTGATGATTTTCATAAGATTGGAACACTTTCAACGATTCTTCAATTACTCAAACTTCCCGATGGCACAATCAAGGTTTTGGTTGAAGGGGCGGAACGTGCAAAAGTTCTTCGCTTTGCAGAAGAATCTGAATATTTTACAGCTGATATCACTGTCCTTAATCAAGATGAAACTGACGACGAGAAAAAATTAGAAGTATTGTCGCGTTCAATTGTTAGCTTATTTGAACAGTACGTAAAACTTAATAAAAAAGTCCCACCAGAAGTACTTACTTCATTGGCGGGTATCGATGATCGAAGTCGCTTATCCGATACAATTGCTGCGCATATGTCTCTTAAGCTTGATGAGAAGCAGCATGTCTTAGAAATCATTTCTACTCATGAGCGCCTTGAACATTTGATGAACCTCATAGAAGCTGAGTTAGATGTTTTACAAATAGAAAAGCGTATTCGTGGACGTGTAAAACAACAAATGGAAAAAAGTCAGCGTGAGTATTATCTGAATGAACAAATGAAAGCAATTCAGAAAGAATTAGGTGATATGGAAGATGCACCTAATGAAACTGAAGAGCTTGCGCAGAAGATAGAAGATGCAGGCATGCCAGCTGAGGCAAAAGAAAAAGCCACATCAGAGCTAAATAAGCTCAAGCAAATGTCACCTATGTCTGCAGAAGCAACAGTGGTCAGAAATTATCTTGATTGGATGGTGGGTACGCCGTGGAAGAAGAAAAGTAAGATAAACCGTAATCTTGCTAATGCAGAAAATATTCTTGAAGAAGATCATTACGGCTTAGAAAAAGTTAAAGAACGAATTCTTGAGTATCTTGCTGTACAACAACGCGTTAAAAAACTTAAAGGTCCTATCTTATGTTTAGTGGGCCCTCCAGGTGTTGGAAAAACCTCTTTAGGGAAATCAATTGCGCGAGCAACAGGAAGAAAGTATACACGTATGTCGCTTGGTGGAGTTCGTGATGAAGCAGAAATCCGCGGACATCGTCGTACATATATTGGATCTTTGCCTGGGAAGATTATTCAAAACTTATCCAAAATTGGCGTAAAGAATCCAATGTTCTTGCTAGATGAGATCGATAAGATGGCAGCTGATTTTAGAGGTGACCCAGCTTCAGCAATGTTGGAAGTATTAGATCCTGAGCAAAACAATACTTTTAGTGATCATTACTTAGAAGTCGATTTCGATTTGTCTGATGTGATGTTTGTGGCGACTTCGAACAGTATGAACATACCTGGACCATTATTAGATCGTATGGAAGTGATTCGAATTCCAGGTTATACAGAAGACGAAAAACTAAATATTGCAATGCGCTATTTGTTACCAAAACAAATTAAAAATAATGGACTTAAAGAAGCTGAGTTGGAAATTACCAAAGAGTCTGTGCTCGATATTATTCGCTATTATACAAGAGAGGCAGGTGTAAGAAGTTTAGAAAGAGAAATTTCTAAAATTTGTCGTAAAGTTGTTAAGTCAATTGTACTAGGTAAAGAAGCGGAAAAAACCATAGTGACACCTGATAACATCAGTGAATATTTGGGTGTGCGAAAGTTCCGTTATGGCCTTGCTGATGAAAAAGACCAAATTGGACAAGTTACCGGATTGGCTTGGACTGAAGTCGGTGGTGAATTACTCAGCATTGAAGCTGAGATAGTTTTAGGTAAAGGTAAAATGATGGCGCCGACAGGTAACCTGGAAGATGTAATGAAAGAATCTATTCAGGTAGCACAAACCGTGGTTAGGAGTCGAGCTGTAACACTTGGTGTAAGTCCTGAGTTTTACGATAAAGTTGATATTCATATTCACGTACCAGAGGGCGCGGTAAAGAAAGATGGTCCAAGTGCAGGTATTGGAATGACAACTGCTTTAGTGTCTGCATTAACTGACATACCTGTACGCGCTGATGTCGCCATGACTGGTGAAATAACACTTCGAGGTGAAGTTTTACCAATTGGTGGGCTTAAAGAAAAGTTGCTAGCAGCACATAGAGGTGGAATTAAAACAGTTGTGATTCCTGAAGAAAATGAAAAAGATCTTGTAGAAATACCAGACAACATTAAAGCGCAGTTGGATATTCGACCAGTCAGATGGATAGATGACGTGCTAGAAATAGCATTAACAGAGAAGCCTACCCCATTGGAAGGTGGAGAAAACCTAAGTGAAATAAAAAAGAAAATCCTCGCAGTTGAAAACGACAAGGATAATGTAAGACATCACTAGCGTTTATTGACAGTGCGAATCTCAAACTGGTATAAGTTGCTCTGACATAAAAAGATAGTAATTGTGTGTCTTCTATTTAAAATAAATTAAAATTTATTTTTTATACAAACGCCTCGCTTTCTAGCTACATCAAACACAAGTATTGGTAAATCTTTGTTTCTAATTTACGCCGTACTAGAACTTCTAATTAAAATATTTCAGGGGTAGGTTATTAAATGAATAAGACAGAATTAACAGAAGCGGTTGCAAGCGCCGCTGATCTCTCAAAAGCATCAGCAGCAAGAACAGTTGATGCGGTCATAGATGCAATCACTGATTCACTAAAAAGTGGTGACCAAGTAGCCATTGCAGGTTTCGGAACATTTCTTGTTCGTGATAGAGCTGCCAGAACTGGCAGAAATCCTCGCACTGGTGAACCGATGGAAATTCAAGCTTCAAAAGTTCCTGCGTTTAAGGCTGGTAAAGCGTTAAAGGATGCCGTAAACTAGCGCGCCTTTTGCATGGGTGCTTAGCTCAGCTGGTAGAGCATCGCCCTTACAAGGCGAGGGTCGGGGGTTCGATCCCCTCAGCACCCACCATAAGCAAACCGGACAAGGAGTGGTAGTTCAGCTGGTTAGAATATCGGCCTGTCACGCCGGGGGTCGCGGGTTCGAATCCCGTCCACTCCGCCATCTTTATGTAAATAGGGGAAGATTTCATCTTCTCCTATTTGTATAATGCCCCACATTTCAAATTAAACACTTCAATTGAGTAAATATTATGTTGATGCAGATCCGCGATAAAGCGACAGGCATTTTCGCGTATATTATTGTCATTCTAATCGCAATCCCTTTTGCATTTTGGGGTATACAAGAATACTTTGGAGGGCCTGGAGATCAAAAAGTCGCTGAAGTTAATGGAGAGGAAATAAGTAAGCGATTATTTGATAGTCAACTACAGAATCAACGTCGATACCTTCAGTCAATTTTGGGTAATAATTTTGATGCGCTATATAGCGATGAAAACAGATTAAAACAAAATGTTTTAGATACACTTATTCAAAATGCATTGTTAGGTGATGAAACTGAAAATGCAGGATATAGAATCAGTGATGCAAAATTATCTGAACGCATTCAAGCTGTGCCACAATTCCATGAGGCCGGTCGATTTAGCTCCACACTATATGAACGACTCCTTTTATCGCAAGGTAGAAGTCCTGCAGAATTTGAAGCGCAAATGCGACAAGAGGAAAGTATTAATCAGTACCAAGGTAGTGCCGTATTTTCGAGTTTTTTACCTGAAGAAGATAAAAAACATTTTGCTTCGCTCAAGCAACAGAAAAGGAACTTCGATTATATTTTGCTGGAGTCTGATGCGAGTGAAGTCACTGTAAGTGACGATGAGGTTAGGTCTTACTATGATTCAAACAAAGAGTCATTCAAAACGTTAGAGCGCGTTAAGCTTGAATATCTAGAAATCAAACAACAATCTATAAGTGAAGGAATTGCATTTAGTGAAGAAGAGATATTCGATTCATATAATGACGATCCATCACGTTTTCAATCTGCTGAGCTTAGAAAGGCCAAACATATATTATTTAAACTTGCTGAAGATGCGACCGAAGAGCAAGTCGAAGTTGCATTTGATAAAGCTAAAACGGCACAAGAGCGCATTAAAAATGGTGAGAGCTTTTCTCAGGTAGCAGCATCGGTATCTGAGGATAAATTCTCTGCGGAAAATGGTGGTAGCTTAGGATTTCTTGCACGCAATGATATTAATAATCCGGTATTCATGAATAAGCTTTTTTCAATGCAGGTAGGAGATACTAGCTCTCCACTTAAGACATCTTTAGGTGTTCAAATAATTAACTTGGAAGATATCACTGCACCAGAAACAAAGTCTTTTGAGGATGTGCGCTTACAGATAGAAAATGAATTGCGAGCAGAGGCATCTGAAGAAGAGTTTTATCAACAGCAAGAGCAGTTATCTAATCTGGCTTATGTAAATGAAGACAACTTGATAACTGCAGCGGAAGAGCTAAATATGCAACTTAAAACTAGTGACTGGATTGTAGGTGCAAGCACTGAAGGAATTGCATCGTTTCCTGCTGTTGTATCTGCTGCATTTTCTGATGATGTGTTAAATAAAGGACTAAATAGCTCTGTGATGGAGGTGGCAGATGGTCATATCATTGTGGTGCGTGTAGCTGAACATGAACCTGCAGTTATCCAGGATCTTGATAAAGTAGTGGACCAAGTTAAGGCTACTTTGACACAATCAAAAGCACGAGAGCAGTTAATTACACGTGGCAAAGAAATTGTGTCAAAGTTTAAAGCTAGTCCAAGCAGTGTTGATGATACAGTAAAGCAACTTGAATTATCGCTTCAATCGGCGGGTGCGTTACTACGTAATGATGATTCTGCTCCTAGAGATATTGTTGATCGTGTGTTTTCAATGTCAAATGAAGATAATACATATCCTATATTTGATGGGATTGAGCTTAGTGATGGTAAGTATGCTGTAATAAAGCTAAATGAGATTGTTGATGTTGATTCAGGGTCTGCAAAAATTGAGCAAGCAGAATGGATTTCTGTTGAGGGCCGTTATGGTAGACGCGAGATGACTGCTATGATGGAAGCGCTTCGTGAAACTGGAGATGTAGTAATATTTCCTGAAAACCTTTAGTAAAAGGCAGGTAACAAATGAAGCTACATTGGCAAATCTTAATTGCATTAGCCTTAGCGGTTATTGTTGGCTCGCTTACACATTCAATTAACCAGGTCAGTGGAATTGACTTGACATCTCTTTATGAGTTCTTTGGTGCTATGTTTTTGAATGCACTTAAGATGATTATTGTTCCTCTCATTGTATCTTCAATTATTGTCGGTATATCCGGTATCAAGCAAGATGGCTCCTTTGCGCGTATGGGGGGCAAGACTCTCGTTTATTATGTAGCAACCAGTACTATTGCTATCACTATCGGTTTAGTGTTGGTAATGGCATTTCAACCTGGGCTAATAAATGATGTGCCTGCAAAAGAAGTATTGGGGCTGCATGCAGATACTGCAAAAGTAACTGAGAAAGTGGGTGATGCTAGTGCAGGTGATATTACAGGAATATTTTTACGCATGATTCCTCCTAATATTGTCAATGCTGCTGCGCAAGGTCAAATGTTAGGGCTGATTTTTTTCAGTTTATTATTTGGTTATTTTATTGTTCATCTGCGTGATGAATTAAGATCAAGCATGCGCAATTTTTTTGAAGGCACATTTGAGATCATGATGAAAATAACTGATCTCATTATGCGTTTTGCACCAATAGGAGTGTTTGCTTTAGTTGCAAATATTGTTGCAACTTCAGGAATAGAAGTATTTATTCCTTTAGCAAAATTCTTTTTTATTGTAATTGCAGCTCTGGCTATTCATATGTTTATTGTGATGCCAGTTTTATTAAAAATTATTGGTCGCGTTAAGCCTACAAAGCACTTTGCGGCGATGTCGCCTGCAATGTTAACGGCATTTTCTACTAGTTCTTCCTCTGCTACATTGCCAGTTACATTAGATTGTGTGCAAGATCGTGCTGGTGTTTCTAATCGCACGTCTAGCTTTGTCCTGCCGTTAGGAGCAACCATTAACATGGATGGTACTGCTCTGTATGAATGTGTAGCAGCATTATTTATTGCGCAAGCTTATGGATTGGCGCTCGGCTTTACAGAGCAGTTTACTGTCGTTGTATTGGCTTTAATGACTTCTATTGGTGTTGCAGGTATTCCTGCAGCGAGTCTAGTTGCGATAACGATAATCTTGGCGGCGATGGGTTTACCACTTGAAGGTATTGGGTTAATCCTTGCAGTAGATAGAGTGTTAGATATGTGTCGTACTTCAGTTAATGTATTTAGTGACTCATGTGGAGCAGTGATTATTGCGCGATCTGAAGGTGAGCAGACTAAATTAGTTTAGTACTATAACTTTTCTTTGCTTGTCCAAAGAAAAGTTATCAAAAGAAAAGACACTCAATTGACTTGACCTTACGGTTTCCTTCGTAACTTAATAATGTTAACACACCGCTCAAAGTATCTTCCATGATACCTTGAGTTAAAAATCACATCCCTGTGATTTTTGCGTGATCATTATTAAGTAACTCAGCAAGTCAAATGAGTTAACACGCAAATTTGAAAATTCTTGAATGCCTCGATATTTTACTTGCGAGAATGCTGTGTAGAATCCCATTTCGTCTTACCGAAAAATTTATGTGATCACGGACATTGCACATGGATGTGCAATGTAGCCCTAGGAATCATGGATGATTTTTAGGGCGACGTGCAATCAAAATAAAATTTAGAGGGTAGCCGTAGGCTAAGACGGGTGGGCGGTATTTCTTTTGGATACTTTTCTTTGCCCGAACAAAGAAAAGTATCGAAGCTAGTAGCCCGTCATGCCGACGATATTAAATCCCGCATCCACATAAGTAATTTCTCCAGTTATTCCACTGGCTAAGTCAGAACATAAGAAGGCAGCTGCATTACCTACTTCTTCAATGCTTACGTTTTTGCGTAATGGAGCATTTTGTTCTACGTGTTCAAGCATTTTCCTAAAATCACCAATACCAGCTGCGGCTAAAGTTCTGATTGGGCCGGCTGATATGCAATTTACACGTATATTATCTGGACCTAAAGCATATGCCATATAACGTGTATTAGCTTCCAAGCTAGCTTTGGCTAAACCCATAATATTGTAGTTAGGCATCGCTTTCATAGCGCCTAAGTAAGAAAGAGATAAAATTGCACTTGGGCTTTCTTTCATCATTGGGCGAGCTGCTTTAGCTAGTGCAGTTAAACTATAGCTGCTTATGTCATGAGCAAGTTTGGAGCCTTCACGAGTAGTATTTTCTACAAAATCGCCCTCTAGCTCTTCTTTGGGTGCAAACGCAACTGAATGGACGAGAATATCGAATGAGTTCCAGTGTGAGCTGAGTTGCTTGAATAAGTCACTAATGTTTTCATCGGTGGATACATCACAAGGAAGTACAATGTCGCTGTCACACTCATTGGCTAATTTTTCGACACGTGACTGCAAACGGTCATTTTGGTATGTAAAAGCTAGTTTAGCACCTTGCTCACGCATGGCTTGGGCAACACCCCAAGCGATAGATCGATTACTCGCTACCCCTATAATTAATGCCTTTTTATTTGCTAGAAAACCCATGATTTCTCCTGTAAAACTTGTTCGCGTGATAATGTGCTAATCGATATACTGGTAAGATTGAACCTTTAATTATACAGTGTCCCTTAATTTGATGGCAGCCAGAAATATACAAAATAATATACTGTTGATCATATTGGTCGCATTAGTGAACTATGGTTGTCAAGAAGGCCAATGGAATAATCCTTATCGTGATGCAGATAGCGATAAAGCGATAATTTATTCAGCATTTCAAGAACGTCCAAAAGAACTAGATCCTGTTAAATCTTATAGTGCAAGTGAATACTTATTTATTGCACAGATATATGAACCGCCTCTGCAATACCATTATTTGAAACGCCCTTACCAACTTATTCCATTATCTGCAGCCCATATGCCCATAAATGTGTATCTTGATGAGCAGGGGAATCAACTACCTCTAGATGTAAATCCAAGCCAAATAGCTTTCACGGACTACATAGTTGAAATACAACAAGGTATTGAATACCAACCACATCCTGCTCTAGCGCAAAATGAAAAAGGTGATTTTTACTACCATGAACTATCTGAAAATGATTTGAGTGACGTCTACGTCTTAAGTGATTTTGTTCATCAAGGAAGCAGGGAATTAACAGCACATGATTATGTGTATCAAATAAAGCGTTTGGCTCATCCGCATTTACATTCGCCGCTTGCGGGATTGTTGGGAAATTATATTGTTGGGTTTACTGATTATCGAGAGAATGTATCAAAAGCGCTTGAACAACAAGATAAAGTGCAATGGCTAGACTTGCGTTCTATAAATATGCAAGGCTTAGAAGTCATAGATGATTATCGTTATCGCATTCGAGTTAAGGGTGTTTATCCGCAGTTTGTCTACTGGTTAGCTATGCCATTTTTCTCCCCTGTTCCTTGGGAAGCCGATAAGTTTTATTCTCAGCCTGGAATGGAGGAGCGTAATATTTCTTTTGATTGGTATCCGATTGGTACTGGACCTTTTATGTTGTCAGAAAACAATCCTAACTTGCGCATGGTGTTGGATCGTAATCCAAATTTTCATGGTGAAAGATATCCGACTGAAGGTGAGCCAAGCGATAAGCAATCAGGCTTACTGGATGATGCATGTAAAACATTGCCATTCGCTGATAAGGTCGTCTTTAGCTTAGAAAAAGAAAGTATCCCTTATTTTAATAAATTTCTTCAAGGCTATTACGATACATCTGGCATTACCTCAGATAGCTTTGATCAATCAGTTGAACTTAATTCACAAGGAGAGTTTGGTTTAACCGATGACATGCAAGAAAAAGCAATCAGTCTAGCATCCGCAGTGCAACCAAGTTTGTTTTACCTTGGGTTTAATATGCGTGATGATGTTATAGGAGGTGATTCCGAGCGAGCACGATTGTTACGTCGCGCGATCTCAATTGCAGTAGATTATGATGAGTTTATTTCTATTTTTAAGAATGGCCGAGGTATACCTGCACAGGGGCCAATACCGCCTGGAATTTATGGATATGAGAAAGGTGAAGCAGGTATCAATCCCTATGTTTATGACTGGAAAGATAATCGTCCTGTACGTAAGAGTATCGAAGAGGCTAAAAGGCTAATGGAAGCTGCAGGTTATATTGATGGGATAGATAAACAAACAGGTCGGCCATTAATTCTTTATTTTGATACTGTAAGCAGAGGGGCTGATACCAAAGCATTACTAAATTGGATGGTGAAGCAGTTTAAAAAAATAAATATAGAATTAGTTATCCGCGGTACCGATGTAAATCGTTACTACGATAAAATTCGCGATGGCAGTGTGCAGATTTATCAATTAGGGTGGAACGCAGATTATCCTGATCCTGAGAATTTTTTCTTTTTACTATATGGTCCGCATTCGGTATTGGATAGCAAGGGTCAAAACTACAGTAACTATAGTAATCCTGAATTTGATGCATTATTTGATCAAATGAAGAATATGAGTAATGGCCCTGATCGTCTGGCATTGATAAAACAGATGAATGAGATGGTTCGAGCTGACGCGCCTTGGGTTTGGGCGCTTAATCCTAAAGGCTATTCTTTGTACCATTCTTGGTACAAAAATGTTAAACCGAATGCGATGGCAAATAACAATCTTAAATATCGTAGAGTTGAGCCTGAGTTGCGTGCTGAATTGCGTGCACAATGGAATAAGCCAATACTCTGGCCAATCTATTTAATCGTCATCGTGTTAATTGTCACTATGCTTCCTGCAATCCGTGGTTATTACAGGCGTGAAAAAGCTAAAGCATTATGATTAGCTATATTATACGTCGCTTATTGTATGCCATTCCAATTTTGATCGGCGTGAATATAATTACCTTTGTATTGTTTTTTGTTGTTAACTCTCCTGATCACATGGCAATTAGCCAGCTTGGGGAAAAACATACAACGCCAGAGCAAATTGAAGAGTGGAAACGCGAACGTGGTTATCACTTGCCTTTGTTGATGAATAAAAATGAAAGTGGTGTGGAAAAGCTTACTGAGACAATTTTTTTTCAAAAATCAATAAAATTATTTGTATTTGATTTTGGTAGCTCTGATAGGGGAAGGAATATCGGTTATGACATTAGTAATCGTATGTGGCCAAGTTTAGCGATCGCAGTGCCTAATTTAATTCTTGGTTTAATGGTAACGATTACATTTGCTTTAATAATTGCATTTTTTCGCGCTACATACATAGATTATTGGGCGGTCGTTATATGTGTGGCATTAATGTCAGTATCTGCCTTGTTTTATATAATCGGCGGACAGTTTTTGATTGGAAAGTTGTTACAGGTTGTTCCTATTTCAGGTTATGACACTGGGTTTGAAGCAGTAAAATTTTTAATCCTTCCGGTAATTATAGGAGTAATTGGAGGGATTGGTTCAGGTACTCGTTGGTATCGAACTATATTTTTAGAAGAAATTAACAAAGATTATGTGCGAACCGCTAGATCAAAAGGTTTGTCTGAACAATTAGTGTTGTTTAGGCATGTGTTAAGAAATGCTTTAATTCCAATATTGACTGGCGTTGTTGTAGTGTTGCCAATGCTGTTTATGGGTAGTCTGTTAGTAGAAAGTTTTTTTGGTATTCCTGGTCTGGGTAGCTATACGATTGATGCTATTAACAGTCAAGATTTTGCAATTGTAAGATCGATGGTTTACTTGGGTTCTGTTTTATACATTATTGGCTTGATATTGACAGATATATCTTACACTTTAGTTGATCCTCGTATTCGCCTTAATTAATTATGCCATTTCAACCTGTCATATTAATCACTGATGCGCTTTTTTTTGTTTTAACAGCCTTGCTAGTGATGTTTATTATATTTGCGCGCAAACGTGAGCATATCAGTCGGCCGTGGAGAAAAGTATTTAAGCGTTCTACCGGTGCAGTGTCGCTAGTGGTATTGTTAACTTATTATAGTATTGCTGTGCTGGATTCGATGCACTTTAACCCACGTCTAGATAATGCTACCTCTGAAGAGGCTCAATACTCGAATGAAATTTTGAGTGTCCTAGATATTCTTATGACGCCAATGCGTACGCAAGTAGAAAAAACTTTTTCAGCGCCTCTTGCTACGCATTTATTATCAAAGGAAATGGTGCAGCAAGCTGATGGTGCAATGCAGCAAATATACCCACGACTGAAATATGGAGGCGCTCATCTTGATAATATAGCACAGGATAAAGTAGCTGATATTGCAATGCTTGTTTTACTTGGTTGTTTTTATGCCGTTATTACATGGTCATTAATTTGGTTGTTAATTTGTATTATTTATTCTAAAAAAATAAAACAGTCTTTGTCAGAGTCACTGGCAAGATTATTTTCAGCAAGCCATGAATTCCCAGTGCGTGCTATCGCCGTTACTACTGGAATTGTCATCGCTGTCATTTCTATATCTATGGTTGTCGGCTCTTATTATCATTTATTTGGTACCGATAAAGTAGGTCAAGATGTTTTTTATCAGGCAATAAAAAGCATACGTACTGGAATTTTGATTGGTACCTTGACGACAATTGTAATGTTGCCTGTGGCAATAACTCTTGGAGCGATGGCGGGATTTTTTAGAGGATGGGTAGATGATGTAATTCAATATTTATATACCACATTGAACTCTATACCAGGTGTTTTGCTCATAGCAGCATCTATTTTACTGGTGCAAATTTACATAAGTAATAATGAAGAAAGCTTTAATAGCTTGGTTGAGCGAGCAGATATTCGCTTGTTATTTTTATGTTTGATTTTAGGAATAACGAGCTGGACAGGCTTATGTCGCTTGTTGCGTGCTGAAACTTTCAAGTTACGAGAAATGGAGTATATCCAAGCAGCAACTGCTTTTGGTGTAACAAAATTTAGAATACTAACCCGACATGTAATGCCTAATTTTATGCATATTGTTTTAATTACAGTGGCGTTAGATTTTAGTGGTTTGGTGTTAGCAGAAGCCGTATTGTCTTATATTAATATTGGCGTTGACCCTGCAACGAATAGTTGGGGAAATATGATTAATCAGGCGCGTCTCGAAATGGCGCGTGATCCTGTTGTGTGGTGGTCATTAACTGCTGCTTTTGTATTTATGTTTACACTGGTTTTATTTGCAAATCTTTTTGCTGATGTGGTGCGTGATGCATTAGATCCGCGTGTTTCTGGTGATAAATAGTGTTATCTTTGCTAAAAATAAATAATCTTTCAACGGAAATAAGATTGGCTCAAAGAGTGATACATGCGGTAAAAGATGTCTCATTTGAGGTAAATAGTGGTGAGACATTTGCGCTCGTTGGTGAATCAGGTTCAGGTAAATCGATTACTGCTTTATCTATTGCTAGATTATTACCTGATGCGGCTAAGATTACTCAAGGCTCAGTAGAATTGAATGGAGATAATTTGCTTGCTCACAGTGAACAACAAATGCGTAGTGTTCGTGGAAGTAATATTTCAATGATTTTCCAAGAACCTATGACGTCCCTAAACCCAGTGATAAAAATAGGTGATCAGATAGTAGAATCAATGCTTCACCACGAAAATATTTCTAAGCCGGCAGCATATGCACGTTGTTTGGATTTATTGGATGCAGTTGGTTTGCCAAATGCGAAACGTAATATGAAAGAATATCCACATCAATTGTCTGGTGGTATGCGTCAGAGGATTATGATTGCAATTGCGTTGGCGGCGAATCCTGATGTGCTCATTGCGGATGAGCCAACCACAGCACTTGATGTGACAATTCAAGCTCAAGTATTAGAGTTATTAAAGAAGTTACAGTCTGAAATAGGCATGGGATTAATTTTTATTACACATGATCTTGGCGTGGTGCAACAAGTAGCAGATCGTATTGCAGTAATGCGTTATGGCGAGATAGTGGAGACTGCCACTAGTGAAGAATTTTTTGCGGCGCCGCAGCATCCATATAGTCAGCAGTTATTAAATGCTATACCAAGTATTGATAAGCGTGGACAAAGGCTTTCGATTCGTGGAGAACAGGTAGAGCATTCTAGTGATAGTAATCAAGTCTACTCAAGTGATAATGAACAGCTTTTAATGGTAGATAAATTAAAAGTACATTTCCCAATCCGCAAAGGTGTATTTAAACTTGTAGTTGGACATGTCAAAGCAGTCAATGATGTATCTTTACAGTTGCAGCGAGGTAAAACACTAGCATTGGTGGGTGAGTCTGGCTGTGGTAAAACGACTGTAGGGAAGAGTATTGTACGGCTACTACAAATAACGCAGGGCGATATGACATTTCAGGGGCAAGATTTAGTAAGCCTAAAAGGTGAAAAGTTAAGAACTTGTCGTAGCGATTTGCAAATTGTCTTTCAAGATCCTTATTCTTCACTTAATCCGCGCATGTTAGTGGGTGATATCATAGAAGAAGGCATGGTTGCTCTAGGAGTCGAGCAAGATTCTGCGAAGCGCAAACAAACTGTTAAAAAACTTTTGCAACAAGTTGATTTGCCAGAAGATGCTATGAATCGTTATCCGCATGAATTCTCAGGTGGGCAAAGGCAGCGTATTTGTATTGCTCGGGCATTAGCAGTAGAACCTAAAGTAATAATCTGTGATGAGCCTACCAGTGCTCTTGATGTATCGGTGCAAGCACAGGTGTTGAATTTATTAAAAGACTTGCAAACAGAGTTAGGTATGAGTTACTTATTCATTACTCATGATATGTCGGTGGTGAGTTATCTTGCGGATGATGTGGCGGTGATGTACCAAGGTTCTATAGTTGAGTATGGCGAGGCAATGGATGTGTTACAACATCCTCAACAT
>Ga0181593_10003705_pt1 | contig 13926 bp, 37 predicted proteins | sample 071ome_19_FD_133756 | JGI IMG/M metagenome (GOLD analysis project Ga0181593, IMG submission 133756) | Coastal salt marsh microbial communities from the Groves Creek Marsh, Skidaway Island, Georgia - 071413AT metaG (megahit assembly) | ecosystem: Environmental > Aquatic > Marine > Intertidal...
ATATCGAGGCCACTGGCATGCCCCGAGGTCTGTAGCCTATCGGCTACATTTTTCGCTTCAGTCAAATCAGCCAGACAGATACATTTATTGAGAGTCTTGGTGCTCTCAAGTGGGACTAACTGAACCCCCTGCTTGTCTTGAGTGATGCACAGGACCTTTAGGAGGTCAGGCGAACACAGAACATAACCCGTTTGCATTCCTCACTCCCGAATTGCCTGATGGTTGGGGATGGCACGCATCAGGAAGATGTCCAGAGCGATGTGGATCAGAAGAGGCACCATCACAAAAGCCTTCTCGGGCAGACCGCCGAACAGAGCGGCCAGCTTGTCACTCAGGTCAGTACGGTGTAATTCTTCGAATTCAACTGCCAACATCTGCGCTACGCTGAGAATGAACTCGGATGGTTCTTCGTCTTGGTGCTTAAGTTGCTCCAAGATTTCCCAGAGCTCCGGGTCTGATTGAATCAGACTGAGTAATTCTTCCAAAATGAGTTACAGAGTTTGCCGCAAGTTTACAAGTTCTACATTTCGTGTCGATGGGCAGCTTTGTAAAGTCTTTCTGGAGCCCCTCGGCGAATATCGCCCTGGTTTCTTTCTTTGGAATACAGGATTCGCGATCGGTAAGTCCCGTCGGCAGCTGAACGACTGGTACTGGAAGCGGCAGAACAAGCGAAGGCGCTCGATCGATAATCACATGAACGGTTCCTGCGGCATCAAAGCGATCCGCCGTGGGTTCCACGAAGTCCTACGTTTGCGCTGGAATCTTTCCCCTGGAGACGTATTAGTTATTGACTCTACGTCAGCGTTTCCTGATAAACAATACCGAGCTTTTTCCTGGTGGCGTCGATATCATCCCGAATGGACGGTCAATGATGACACCAAGGAATTTTTCTGGCACCGTCCGCCATATGCAGACGATGAGATCTGGAAATATTTTTATATCAGCCCTCGGACTCCTCTGGATCCTCTAGCAAACACTCAGGGTGATCGGTATTTCGAGTGCTTTGGAGTTTATCCAAGGACTCACAATATGGACCAATCCAATTTGCAAATAGTTGATCAATCAGGCCGGGTTCTAACCAGTCCGCCATACCCTTGATCGCTGCTTTCACCATTTCTTTTGATTCTTCTGTATCTTCGTCGATCAGATGAATCAGCAGCAACTTAATCCACTTATTTGGATCTCTGCGTGGATCGATATACTTCATTCCAGCTCGATGACGATCCTTCTCAGTCTACCCTTCCGGTCTCTTTGCTCATAGACCGTGAATTCACCGTCTCCGATCTCAGTGTCGACTGAGGTGCAGAGGCCCCGATGAGGAAGACATACCTGACCGGTCTCAGAAATTGTGAGATGAGACGGATCAACGAGAGTGACCTGGCCGGAATCACAGGATACTGACCCAATCGACTTGGGCTTGAGGAAGGTAATCACGATACACGAATTCTAAGCACATAGAGCTTATTATATCAGCGGGCTGAAGAAGAACAGTGTCAGGCCCATGATGAAAGGGGCGGTGCAGTTTTTACTGTTTCCTGTGCCGGGTAACTGAAGGGCCTTGCCGCCGATCACGGTGCGGCCCCACCCCATCTAATTGTCTCCTCGGAACCACTTCTGCCGTTTTGTGAACCATTCGGCCAATGTGGTGGGGTCCTGAGGTCCGCTTAAGTGTTCCGACGGATCAGGATCACCAAGGTCCAGTGCCTGACAGAACTTATCTAGCTCGTTCGGCTCTGGCTGGACGGCTGCTCTTCTTGCCTGGCGCAGCATCTTTGCCACGGTTGGATTCCTGTCAGCCCACTTCTGGATCCATGCCATGTCTGCTAATTCGACAGGCGCACCCTGCTGAATACGATCGCAGATAAACTCAACCTTGAGTCGAGTTTGTGTACTCAGCATATCTTTGTTTTCAGTTACTAACAGTTTAGTACCTAATTACACTGGTAACTTCTACTTATGTGTTCACGGCTATACGTTTCAGTATATGAAAATTAGTTTTGTTTCTGTATGAACTACTACATTTTTGTGATTTGATTACTATTGGTTTATCGGCATATCGGATCCACCATGACCAAACTCACCTATCGCGGTAATCGCTACGTCAAGGAAGCCAACACTAAGACCAGCCACGACTGGTGGGTGCTGGCCCATAACCCCATCGTGCGTCTCATGTATCGCGGCCACGACTATCGTCCCTGCGAGAACAACGCTGAGGCTGCTACTCACTTCTCCAAGAACTGACTCTCGAAGGTTGCCTGCTCGGTCGATTTTTTGAAGTCGACCAGCAGGACATACCTAGTCCGATCGCCCCAGTTGAACGCTTCATGCTGTTTTACGTCATCGAAGTAGAAGGCCTGACCTTCTTTCCACTGAAAGATCTGGTCCTCAACGCGTAACGCGCAGACCCCTGAGCTCAGCAGCGGCATCGACTTACTGGCGTAAGTGTGGAGCTCGGTTGGAACGATCAGTCCCAGGTGGCAGCGGTACACATCACCGTCGTATCCGTAGTGTGGACGGATGTGAGTGTTTGGAGCCAAGGCTGAGAAGCCAGCCATTGTCATTCCTGGGATCTTCTCAACGATGGCGGTGGTCTTGGGACAGAGAACGCAGTTATCGGCTAGCTTTTCACCCCAGGCATACAGACCGAAGACATCCCATTGTCCTTCGTAGATGTCGGTCTCTGGCCACTCGATGAAATAGCTTTTATAGTTCTCTGCCTCGTTGTAGAGCAGGTTCTCAAGTTCTTCTTTGATTACTTCCCAGTTCTCCTCCAGCATTGAGAGAAACGGGTAGCGTTCGTGTTGTTCCTGCAGCTTCATTATTGGTGGAAGAACTAAAGATTCCGGATTCACGGATTTTAACAACAAGTCGGCTTGTTGTCTTTAGTTCAGCTTCATCGTCGTGTTATTCGGTGCTTCCACCCACCGAATCGACAGTTGTAGCCAGGGACGAGGTTGGCTACGGAACTCGTGCGCACGAGTGGTCTGCAGAACCAAAGAAATTATAAAGCATTTTTTAGACGGTGAGCTCCTCTGCTTCATCGAAAGGTTCCCGACAGAGCCGAGCGATCATGTCGTCACCGCTGGCAGGAATCTCCGAAGGGCCTTTGTGCACCAGGATTTCCCAGGTGTTGGGGTTCTCCTTGAAAACCTTGTAGCAGTGCTTGAGCATCTGCTTGTCTTTGTCTTGCCCTGGTAAATACTGGACAGTGATCCGCTCAACCATGTGAGCTTCGTCTTCGTTGCCCTGCTCGTAGCAGGAAACCCAGTAGCGCGTGGTTCTAGTCGTCTCGCGTTGTGAACCGAACCCTGCCGTCATACTTGCCGCACCAATCAATTCGTTTAACAATGGGCCACTTGGCGCGTTCGCCTGCCCGTCGCTCCAGAGTAGTACTTTCTGGTGTCGGAGCATGGTAGCGACACTCTCCGTAACTGTCGTTGAGTCGACGGTAGTAGACGCAATTGGCGCATTCGCAGTACATGAGATGACTTAAAGTGAAATCTCCATGTTTATCTTCATGGAGCGTTACCCGGACTCTCGGTTCTGGTTAGGGTCTGGCCTCGTGAAGCCTTACCTAATCCGAGGTTGACGACAGCGCCAGGAGCTTCCACCCCTGGCGTTGCTCTGATTCAGACCTCCCAGTCTGTCGCGAAACCGCCCATCGCTTCCGCGATTGTAGGGAACTGACCACAGAAGATTTTCTTCGCGTCTTTGGCGATCAGCATGTGCTCCATCTGGGTGCCGTGCTTCTCACGCAGCGCGATGTACGTCAACCACGAACGGAGTGTCCCGTTCATGTACATCCGGGTCGGAGTAGCAAGCGGTAAGACAGAGCGAGCACACTCTTTTGCGACGCCTTTACTGACCATTTCCGAATAAAGGTCTTCAGCATCTGCAAAAAGCTGACTAGCGCGGCGATAAAGACCGCTGATTTCAGCAGGATCCAGATCATCGATGGAGTTCTGGCGGTTCTTGGTGTCTTGGCGACGGAGTTGTGGGACGGTTGCCAGCCCGATCTCGGTGACGTTGGCGTAACGCTGGCTGAATTCCTGGAAGCTGAAGCTTCTGTGACGCAAGATCTGCGCGGCGATCGCCCTGGTGGTGTTGATCTCAGTGCACATGTTCGCCATTTCAAATGGGCTGATGTGCTTGTGCTTGATCAGGTACCGGAGCAGCTTTGGCGCTGTCTCCATGTTGTCCTGATTCCTTGGTGCTGAGACTCTCGCCATTCGGACGATCATCTCCTCTGCATCTGGAGTAGTCCAGATCAGTCGAACGGATTGCATTTCTTGTTTTTAATGAAGAGCTTGTCTCGTATCTGGCGCCAAGCGTTCGCTTCAACGATGTGGTACGTCTCCATTTCAATCGTTGCTGATTGAATGTCGTTGATCAGTCTTTCGACTTCTTTGTCGTGCATGTAATCTGCCAGACAATCGACTAGCCGGTTGTAACGCTGTTTCGCGTAGGTTTCCATGACGGCCTCATCGACTTTGAAGCTGAACTCAGGAGCGCCTTCTACGGTCATTGTTCGTAATGGTTACAGTCTGCTGCCTCTAGAGTGCCGAACTCAGGGAAGTCAAATGTACAGGTGTCATTGACATTGTTCTTGCAGGTGTAGCAATCACAAGCCTGAGTTGCAGCTCCTTGGCCACCGACCAGGAGTTGTAATTTCTCCACGATTCTCGCATCAGCTTTCGCTTTTTGGAAGAATTCGTCGGTGACCTCGTGCGTTGTTACTCGATGCTCACATTTGTCGCATTGAGAACGTCTCCGCTTTGCGAGTTTGCTGTGGCGACTTTCAATTACTCGCAGACTGAAATACCCGCAGCTGGGGCACAGAGACAACTGGGGACCGAAGGTCATCAGCCTCCAAGAACAGTGCAGTACTCATCCAGAATGCGATTCAGCTCAGCTTCGTGGCAGATTCGCATTTGCGCGTGTTCGCACGGACGAACGGCTCCATCCCAGACGATCTGAAGGAACTTCTGGCGGTGAGTGCGACCATTACGGTCTTTGGAAACCTTTTCGACCATGCCAACGACTTCGCCGTAGCGCTGACCTTTGTACTTAGAGATGCGTTCTTGCACCTCTGTTCGCAGGCCAGGAATGATGGTCGCCTTGGGGCGTTCGGCGACCCTATCCCCAATCTTGAAAATCTGCGGGGTCTTGGACATCTTCGGTGAGGGAGTAGGTTTCTGCGCCGTACAGCTTCAGCCAGTTGCTAACGGTAGTTTTACCGATGTTCAGCTGAGCTGCAATTGCTCGGAGGCTTAGACCGAGCTTGTGCATTCGAAGGCAATCCCGAACTTCCAGAGGGATGTTGGAATCGTCGTCGAAGATGACCGGCGGTGGGGGAGGAGTTGGTTTGGCTTTCGGCTTGGCCGGAGTGACGACTTTGGGCGGTGCCGCATAACCCAGGACATGCACTTGAAGTGCTCCTGGATGTTCGACTTTCGCCTTGTCCATCGCTTCCGGCCCGTTGGCCGCTTTGATACTGGTTTCTACGGGCTTGCCATTTCCCAGGCAAACCCGCACCTTGAACGTCTTAACGATCTTCAAGAGACAGTCTTCCAGGCCTGGTTGTTGACGATCTTGTAGATCTGAGTGACGTGGATCTTGTACGTCTTGCTCAGGTCCAGCATTGCGGCGTACTTGCTACCGAACCCAGCCATGTAGCCCTTGTCTTTTGCCATGGCGCGGATCTCACGCACGTCTGCTTCGGTGAGCTTTGCTTTGTGGCTCTTCTCACCGATGCGGCGATCACCTTCTTTAACGTCCATCCTGCGACGGGGTTGGTGACGACGCATACCTTGGTTAGCAACCTTGGTTGCTTTCGGCTGCATCAGCATCGTCCGCAGTGTTGCACTGGGGAAGACGAGTTCGTACTCAGTGTTGTCACTGGTAGCGGTCAACACGATGTTCCCACCACGGATCGTGTAGGTGGGATCGTGCTCGTCGCAGATCTCGAGTTTACGGATCTCGCGGAATTCGAGGGGCTTCATTTTGATGGTGCGGTGTGTGCTCCGGGGTGTCCCGATTGCTTGCACAGAATAGCGGATTATCGCTACATTGCAACTGGTGCATGGCTGATTTGTAGCCTTGCGCGTGTGTGCAAAGTGGGGTCAGGGGGTGGTGCCCTTGACCCCTATTTTGCGTCTCATTTAATACACCCGTGCTAGGACTATATGAGACCGCAAAGAGATGACTCCAGAGGAGCGTGAGAAGTACAACCGGTACAGCAAGATCTGCTGGGAGGTTGCCCAAGAGACATCACGAGTAACAAAAGAAGACCCGGTAACGATCTACCGGCGTCAGATGTTGCAATATGCGGAACGCTTCAACAAGAAGGAAGATAACGACGAGACTACTTAGTCTTATCTCCGCGATTCTCGCTCCGGTTTCTCATCTTTAGATTGTCAGGATTATTATTGAGTGGATTGCCATCGCGGTGATCTACGTCTTTTCCATCGCCTTTACGAGCATGCCCGTTCTTTTCCATATGGCGTCGGGCCATGACTCGGGCAGCCCGTCTTTTAATTTGCTCGGGCTTTCCGTGGTATTCCTTATACTCTTCTCTATAGTCTCTTTTCATAGGGATTAATTCTTATACTTCTATTATATATAAACCCCTGGCGGCGGCCTTAACTCGTCTCGTTTATTTCTTGCGATTTTAAATTGGCAGGAGGTAGATATACTCACCCCTGCTGCAAATAGAATCGTTTGTTTATTTGATTTTTAAGATTGTCTTTAGGATTGCCTTCAGTCGGCTTCCCGGAGATCCTTCAAGTAGTCGTTAAAGCCTCGTGCCATGCACTCCTTGTAAAAGTGATTCAGGTTTGCGTTCGATCTCAGAATGCCGCGATCCCGTAAATCGGACATCAGGCTCGATGCTTTCAGTACATCAGCCGCGTCCACCTCAAACGTTACCCAGTGCCTTGCAGAATTATCCGACATTGTCCAGTTGCAATGTTCTATTCATTCTAGACATTACTGAACACAGGAATGTTTTAAATGAACATTAACGTTCGCTCTCGAATAACAAGAACTTCTTCACGTCCTTATCGTCCGCGCTGATCAAGCTTTCAATCATCTTCAGCTTCTTCTCTGCATTCAAAGCCCTGGAGCTCCAATACACGAGGTGGCGATTGGTTTTGTCGAGTTCAGTCTCGAGTGCAGTTTGGAACAGTGCGGACGGACTAATCTTCAGATCAGATTCTTTCCACCGACTATGCAATGCCTCCGGCACTGACACGCTGACAACAACAGCCATATAAAAAGATTACGCTACACATAAAGATAGCACGGTCTTTCTATGTGGTTATTAAGTTGAGAACTCAGTCACGACCTGGGAACAAACCTTCCACACAGATTTGAGCGACTGGCTTATTAGCTGGCCATACACCTCGCTCGCGTAGATCTGGCAGACAGAACGTCGATGTTCCATCTCCGCCGTAACGAGTGCCGAGCAGCGCAAACAACGCCTGGTGCTCACTGATCGCGATGGTCTGGCCTTCGCACAGCATCCACCCACGCTGCTTGAACGTGTAAGCAGTCCAGATGACCTGTCCCATGTAGAAGTCTTCGTACATCAGACAGGCTTCTTCAGCTGGAGGCTTTCCGTGGCGATGACTGGGACGGGTTCCGCAACAGCCAGCTTGTCGCCGACTACAGCACGGATCGCGTTGGAGAATTCTTCTGCTTCGTCTAACGAGGGGAACGCTGGAGCGAATGCGCCGATGTCCTCGTTGTAGACCATCACCACGTAGTGAGAGGTGACTGGGATTGTCATAGATGCCTTGAGACGAGAGAAATATAGCTGCTTTTCCACTCCCCAAAACCTAAGAGATCCTTAAGTCCTGGGGAGTATCAGCAAACTTACGCTAAGACGAATGGCCCGCTCTTGTAGTACAACTCGGGGTTGTCTTGGATCGTTCGATCCGCATCTTCGTAATCTGTCACTTTAATGACTTCGCTGCGTCCACTCGGGGTGTGCGCTAAGACTGCCCAAGCAAGGCGTCCGTTGGTCTGAATTGCACCGCTTTCCATGGTGATTATCTTTGTCCGCGTATCTAATTATGTGAGGCATAAACCTGTACTTTGTCGCCCCCTGAAATGCTGAAAACCATTGCCACCACTGGGATTTGTACGTCCCAAGGTAGCAATGGTTCTGAGAAGAAAAACAGAAGAGATTGTTAAGTCTCTCTTATGTCAGAAGCTGAAGTCGTCGTCCAGCCAATCGTCGTTCAGAAAGCTGTTAGGCATGGGTGTTGTGGGCTGGTTACCCAGCAATCCCTGGAGCGAAACGATCTGTGCAACGTTGTCCAGTGGTGATGCGTTTGGACCCATCTTGAGGGCTTCACCCACTTGTGCGCTCAGCATGTTCCTGAGCTGATCGTCGGGAGTGAAAAGCATGGTGGTGTGTGCAATTGAACAGTGGTGGGACTTACTTACCTAGTTGGCGTAGGTAACGCCCAAGCCTTCAGTCAGCGTCGAACTGCTGAAGCTCGTAGCCGTATGGTAGCTCAGGTTTTGGTGGTGCAGGCTGAAACTCAGCCATGATTCCGATAAGCAACTCTAACGTTTGATCCAAACTGAGCTCTTGCTCGCCGTGAATGTTATCGATGAAGAGAGGATCCTCCATCAGATCCTTGATCTCGAAGTACAGCTCCTGGAGCTTGGTCACGATCGTTTCGTGATGACTTGCTAGAGCGTCAGATTTCTTCATCGCCTTAATTACGACTGTGTGCAAATTCACTGCAGTTTACGCGTCCTTATTCTTCTGAGTCCTTTTTAGCCCATGGAGCGCTGATTTGAAGTGTTCCTCCTAACAATTCCTGAGCCTTGGAGCCATCTGGTTCGTGCTCGATGACCACAGGGTCAATGTAGGTTTTGCGGTCTTCCTGTTCCCACTTTTGCTGGATGTCGTCGACTTGCTTGTCAACGCGCTTCATTGTTCTTTCGGTCTTCCACTCCACCCAATCCTGGAAGCAGTAAGAGCGGATCATCTTCACCCACTTATTGATTTCCCACCTGGGGTCCATGTCGATGAGGAGATTAGTTACTTCATATGCGACTGCGTTCCAAATGTTGTATTTCATGGCCGAGAAAGAGAGATATCTCTATTCTCGTTTGCTTTGACCTAGGCCTCCCCCTGCTGCTCTCTATCAACATCAAGTTCTGTATCAAAGAGGAAGAGGCTTGCGTTGAAATGCTCTTGCAATGCTTCGTCGACTTCCTTGACGAATTCATTGTTGATGAGGTGGCCGTTCTCGGTCGGGTTGGAGATGGCTGACACTGCCTGCAGGAGAAGGGAGGCGAGGCGTGCTTCGAGGTTGAGCTTCATGAGTGTTACGGAGGGAACTACGCGTCTGAGAGTAATCAATTACTGTATAAATAGCTACAGAATTGATAACAATGACACCTGCATTAATCGTTCACCTCATCGCTCAGAAGAAAAAGCTGGTGCGTTCCGCTAAGCAAATGATGTTTGCCGTCGCCCAGTCCGCAAGGGAGGGGGTTACCGAAAAACGAAACTAAAACAGGTAAAACGAAAGTAAAAGGGGCGGGGACTTACGGGCGTACGCTTGATGCAGGCCTATCCCTCATAGAGGCGGTACCACCTGCATTCCTCGACGGGACCCTTGACAACATAGAGGCCGTTAGCGTTTCACCACTTAGCCCGAGCAGTGACCGGCATATGTAGGGAGCGTACTCTGGAGGTCAGTTGTCCCTCCGCTCTGCCCCGCACCTCAGTTCGCTTTCATCGGGTCAATGCACGTCGCTGCATGCTGGAGCCACAGGCCGTGGACCTTGTCGAAGGCTTGCAGGATGTCGTCCTGGGCCTCCTGGAGCTCATCAATGTTCATTGACTTGTGCCACGTCGCATAGGTCTTGACGAAGCGGTTGATGGCCTTCTGCTGCAGCTCTGGCAGGCAGTCGTAGTCTTCCATGAGTTCAAACATCAGAAGGGTGCCTCCTCGGTGCTGGTGTAGATGCGCTCGAACTTACCGCGATTGTTGTTGAGGCTTGGTGCCGCAGCATGCATAAATGCGGTTTCGAAATCGCGCATCGGATCGATGTCGCTGATCAGCTTCAGCATCTGCACAAGCTGCTTCGATGCTCCGACCTGTGCGTTGATGTTGCCTGCATCCCTGGCGTCAATCCGGTCCGCTTGAAGACCTGCAAAGGTCTGGGCGAAGAGGAAGGCGCGATCGTGGACCGGCACTGCTTCCTTCGCTAGCTTCTCGCCCTCACGGACATAGGCGCGGGCTTGCTGGGGCGTGACGCTGAACTTCTCGCTCAGCTTCTTGACGACGACCCGGCCAGGGAAACCCTCGGCCAGGAGGTCAGCTGCTTCTTCGTAGCGAGCTTGGAGCTCTTCTTTGGTGGCGCGTGCGTTGGACATGGTGCTTACTCCTTGGAAGCGAGGATCAGGATGTAGACGATGATGTAGCCGGTGCCTAGAAGACCCAGGCTGAGCAGTATTGAGACGGCCCAGGGGAACTGAGTCATGAATGGGCCAGGCGCTTCTCTTCCACTGCTCGTTTGTACATCTCGTCGAGCGTTATTGGTGGCTCGCCTCCGTCATTATCGAAAAGAAATTGAGGGGTGGGATCGTGTTCAGTTAGAGCCACTTGGATCTCGATGCCGTCGTTGAATGCTTGCTGAATCAAGGCGATCAGTTCGTCGCCGATGTCATCACCGAAGCGTTCTTCGATCTCGGCTGCTGCGTAGCTCTTGGTTGCAGAGTCCCAACGGCGGGCGTAGGTGATTTTCCAGTCCATCATGAGCTTTGTTCCTTCTTGATTGAGATGACATCGAAGCGGGTGAACAGCTGGCGCTGTGCTTTGGTGAAGAGGTTCTCCGGGTTGTCCGGATAGTCGTAGAGCTCTTCCTGGTGCTCCCGGTATTCCTGGAGCATGTTGATCAGAGCGGTGCGCTCTTGGGATGTAAGGCTGAGGATGTGGTTGACCATTGGTGTGTGCCTCATTGGTTGATGCGAAGCCAGCCGCCCTTACGTTGTTTGGCAACCTCTTCGGATTTGATCCACTCGCAACCTGCGAATAGGAAGTCTCCGTTGATCACCTCGAAGAGTTTGGTCTGGCTATGGACCTTGGGGTTGAAGTCGGGCGGGAACTTGTCTCGGGGGATGAGAGCCATTGCAGGCCTCGGGAGGTTGTCAGGCACTCGGTCCAGGTTGTCGGGATCAATCTCTTCCATGAGTGCGTGGAGCCAAACGTCGCCTTTGATTGTGCAGCTGCACTTGGTGAAAAGGATCGGCTGGTACATGGCTGGTGTGTGCGTTAGTTAGAAGAAGAGCCTTGAACCGGTGGGCTTGTAGCCGGGTTTGAGGACCTGGCGCTTTTCAATCCTTGGTTGAACCGTGGAGGGTTTGGCCGGGGTGTAGGTCCAGTGGGTGTAGTTGCCGTCTTCGAGGAGTTCAGGGATCTCGTCGTAGTGAGCAACTTGCCAGCCGTGATCCTTGTGATGGAAGAGAATGTTTCCGTCGGGATCAGCGTCGCGTTTGTCGGGTGGCGTTTTGGTGTTGAATGGATAGGTGTTGGGGGGAAGATTCATTGGGTTAGATATAAGGCTTTGGTGGATGTGGAGAGAATCGATCGTTGTATTTAAGAGATGTAATTGAGAGGAGTTCTCAACTAGCAGGTGAGGGATCGACCTCTTCGCCTGGTACGTTCGCGGGTTCTGGATGATGTGCAAGGTCTTCGATACTGTTTGAAACAAGCATCGAGACTGTCTCGTCCAGAGTCATCCCGTTCTGCGTGGCCAAGGCGCAGAGATCGTCCAGCTGGCCTAGGAACAGCCGGAGGTTGACCAGCGTCGTGACTGGCATCTCCTTGTCAGGGGTGGAGTGGTTCATGGAAGGGCTTCACCTGGAGAGAGCGGACACAGTGGTACGAGTCACCGATGGCGGTGCCCTGCGTGACGATCACTCCCTGGCTGTTCGCACATTCAGCGAGCGTCCGTTTGTTGATCATCTTCTGAAAGCCCGCCATGGACAGCATGAAGACGCCTGTGAGGATGAACGATGGTGCGTAGTAGCCAACCTTTTCAAGGCCATCGATGAGGCTCAGAGCGGCCTTACGTTGAATGCTGAGAGGTTTCTTCGGGGTGATCATGATCAGGCCTCCTGGAGGTCACGTTCGACGTGGACAAGTCCGTCCGCAATGACCGGACGCATACCGGGTGGCCACAGCGGTTCACCCTTGACCATGTGGGCGACGTACATAGCTGCAACCATCTCTGGCGTCAGTTCATTGTTGAATTGACGAAGCACACCGAACATCTGCTTCTCAGGTTCAACAAGGTCCGCGAAGTAGAGAAGGCATTCTTGAGTGACGACGATGGTCGACATGTAGCCATGAACCTTCTGTTCGCTCTCCCCGTCGATGTCCCAGGCGACCTGGCTGACGGCCATGGCCGGACCTGTGAGTGAGTCAGGGAAGGCTTCGTCGAGTTGATCTTGCTCGATGATCCTGGGATGGAAGTCGTTGGGGTCGAGGCCTACAGAGTGCAGACCGGTGAATAGGACACGCTCGAAGCGTCTGACAGAGGAAGGGATTTCAGTCATGGCGTTCACTTGGTTGCGACGGCACGTCCGTCGATGTAGTGGGTCGGGTTGTTGATCGCGATGCCTTTGGACTGTTCCTTCTTCTGGTCAGCCTTGAGGTCGATGAGGCGATCGTTCAGGTCGTCGCTGTAGGTCCAGCTGCTGCGCTCCCGGAGGCTGATGACGTAGTCGCCAGAGGTTGAGAGGAGCTTGTGCTCTGGAGCAGCCATAGCGAGGCCCAGGAGGCGGCCACGGACTTCCTCGAGCTCAGCATTCGCTGCATCGATCACAGCCTTGAGGCGGCGGAACTCAGCGATGTCTTGCTGCGTCTGGTCGGCTAGAGCCTTCTGCCTGGCGGTGGTCCGAGCGGTGCTGGCGGTACGGGTTGCGGGCTTGGTGACGACGGTCCGAGCGGTACGGACGACACCGGGGATGTTCGTAGCTTTGGTTCTGGAGGCGGGCATGGTGGTGGTTGCGGTGGTGTGTGCGGTTGAGACTCAGCTGAGATCCTTGAGAGGCGTAGGCTCGAAGAACCTGTCGCGCTCGATCGGCATTCCCATCGGTCCCCGTAGCTGCTCGAGCTCATCGAGACCGAAGTAGCCCAGCTCTGACTCGAGGCCCTGGACTAGGCCGAAGCATTCGCGAGTCTCGGGATCCATTTCAGTCACATACCAAGTCCAGTTGCTGTCCGGGGTGAACAGCTTCAGGTATGCGATCGACTCTTGGTCTTTCCCGTCCTGGCTATAGAGCGGCGGGATCTTCGCTGCGATGGCTTTGGTCAGGAGTTTCATTGGTGCTAGGTCAAGTGATGGATTGAATGAAGCCGAGGGATAGCTTGTGCATGGGACCGTGATCTCCGAACGCTTTGAGGTCTCGGAAGGTCAAGTCCCAGTCACCTTCCAGTTCGTCGCGTAGGAGCTCTTCCATGTCCTGGAGATCTCCGACACCTGCGGTGATCTGGAATCGGATTTGACGTGGCTTGTCAGTGCGGCGGGCGTCTGCCATGAGGGAAATGTAAAGAGAATGTGAAGGTCAGAGGAGATCAAACATGCTGCGCATGATCAGGTCTTCCAGTTCGTCAGCGCGTTCCTGGAGTTCCTTGCGATTCTGCAGTTGCAGTGGATCGCCTTCGATCTCCTTGAGCTCTTCAACGATCAGCTTGAGGTGGTCGCGGGCTTCGTCGATGTCGCCGAAGTACATCTCGGCCCAGGTCAGGTCTTCGGCTTGGATCTCGTGGGTGGTCATTGGTTTGCTCCTTGCTAAGCGGGTTTGATCTGGATGATGTCCCAGTCGGGATCATTCTGGCTGACATGGTTGATGCAATCGTCCATGTCGACACATTCTTCAACAGTGACGAA
>Ga0181593_10003706_pt1 | contig 13925 bp, 9 predicted proteins | sample 071ome_19_FD_133756 | JGI IMG/M metagenome (GOLD analysis project Ga0181593, IMG submission 133756) | Coastal salt marsh microbial communities from the Groves Creek Marsh, Skidaway Island, Georgia - 071413AT metaG (megahit assembly) | ecosystem: Environmental > Aquatic > Marine > Intertidal zone...
AGCAGACGCCCTCGTAGCTCAATTGGATAGAGCGCTAGCCTCCGGAGCTAGAGGTTACAGGTTCGATCCCTGTCGAGGGTATTCTGGCACTTCCTCTTCCGGGCCTCCCCCTTGTTTTTCGCGGGTTTCAGAGGCATCTTACGGTTGCTGATGGCCCCTGACGTGCACTGCGCGACCTGTACCCTTTAAACTTCATTCCATTTCGAGTGAAAATCTCAATGGCTCGAAACCAAGGGAGGGCAACTCAATGGGGCATGGCCATCTGCCCCAATCTTCAGCAGTCACAAAACTGGGGCTCGCACAAACGACCGCCGTAGCAAAAACGCAAAAAAGCCGTGATTTTAATACATTCCTGAATGCGTAAGAACCCCTTGCAACCGACATGTATTAAGAGATATTTGGGGCCCTGATTATCTGACGGTATGCCGCATTTCATATTCCCTACGTAACTCCCCCCGGCGACTAGTCCTTGGAAGAACACCGATGACCGCACACCGACACAAAAACTTGTTCACGGCCTTTCTGTGCACTTTTTTTGTGGCCCTGTCCTGCCTCGCCTGGTTTCCAGCCCGTGCAACCGGGGCTGACCCTATACCTCGAATCGATGAACGCTTTTTGTCTTCGAGCGAAGACAAAACCCAACCTGAAGAACATATTGATTTCCGCAGGCATGTGGTGCCTCTCTTAGGGCGGCTCGGCTGTAATGGTCGAGCTTGCCATGGATCGTTCCAGGGCCAAGGCGATTTTCGCCTTTCCTTATTTGGCTATGACTTCAAATCTGACCACAAAAACCTTTTGCAGGGTGATGAACCCCGAGTCAATCTCGACAATGCAGACTTCAGTCTTTTTCTCAGAAAACCTCTCGAGGAGGTTGATCACGAAGGGGGACAGCGACTGTCGAAAAAGACATGGCAACATACCGTCTTGAAAAGATGGATCGAACAGGGCGCATCAGGCGTCACTGAAGCCGATCCGACATTCGTGCGACTCGATGTTCTGCCGCAAGAACTCGTAGCCCACAAGGCAGGAGACACGTGGCAGCTACAGGCGACAGCTGTCTGGTCTGATGGAACTCGTGAGGACGTCACTCCACTCTGCCGGTTTCAAACGAACAACGACCAGATTGCCACGATCAACGAACATGGACTCGTCACTGCCAAAGGACCTGGTGATAGTCATGTTGTCGCCTTCTACGATAATGGCGTTATTCCAATTCCTGTGATTTTCCCTGTTTCGAAGAAAACAGGTTCTGATTATCCCGAGCTTCAACCACGCACACCAATCGATGAACTGGTTGCTGTAAAGCTAAAAAAACTTGGTGAGGTCCCATCAGGTCTATGCAATGATGGTGAGTTCCTTCGTCGAGCATCGCTCGACATCACCGGGTCACTACCGACCGTTGCAGAAACCGAAGCGTTTCTCCGCGATTCATCAACCGACAAGCGTGATGCCAAAATCGAGGAACTTCTTGAGCGACCGGGGTATGCCGCATGGTGGGCTACCAAACTCTGCGACTGGACCGGAAATAATGATCGTAATCTGAGCAATAATGGCCCTGAAGGACGGCAGGGGGCATCCAAACTTTGGTACCAGTGGATGCACAGCAAAGTGGCCCAGAACGTTCCCTATGATGAAATTGTCGAGGGTATCGTCCTTGCCAAGAGTCGGCTCGAGGGTGAATCCTACACCGATTTTTGTGAACGGATGAGTGGCTACCTCGCCAAGGAAGGAAGGTCTTCTTTTGGCGACCAGCCTTATCTTCCGTATTTTTGGAGCCGCCAGAACTTCCGAACGCCCGAGGAACGGGCACTTGGCTTCGCTTACACCTTTCTGGGCGTTCGCATTCAGTGCGCTCAGTGCCACAAGCACCCGTTTGACCAATGGACAAAGGATGACTTTGATCGCTTCAAAAACTTTTTTAATCGCGTCAGAGAATACCGTGCAGCAGATCGTTTCCCCAATGAGAAGAAAACCTACGAGGAAATGCTTGTTGCTCTCAACATTGACACTTCCGATAAAGACTTAAAGGGCAACAGGCTCTACAAGGTTTTGCGCACGAAAGCGGTTGAAGGAGCAGTAGTCCCGTTTACAGAAGTCGCCCCAACACAACCAAAAGCAAAACTGACAAAAGAACAACTTGCAGGGGTCTTAGCAAAAATAAACTCGGCAGACATCAAGCCCAAGAAAAAAGAACAGCTCGAGAGATTTCTTCAAGGCCGCACCGCAACAGTCCTTGGCGGCAAGGAAATGAAACTCGAAGAAATTGAGGATCCACGGGCAATCTTGATGCAATGGATGCTTGATGAATCCAATCCATACTTTGCACAGTCAATAGTAAATCGTGTCTGGTCGTCGTACTTCAACGTTGGCATCGTTGATCCACCGGACGACCTCAGTCTGGCAAACCCTCCAAGCAACCCTGCGCTTCTTGACTACCTCGCTAAAGGTTTCCGTAAAAACAACTTTGACTTGAAGTGGCTGCATCGCCAAATCTGCAAGAGCGATGCCTATCAGCGTAGCTGGAAACCAACGAACACCAACTTGCACGACGATCGCAACTTCAGTCACGCAGTTGCCAGAAGGCTGCCGGCAGAGGTTATTTACGATGCGGTTCAAATCGCAACAGCGGCCGACGATGAGGCGAAAGAACTTTGCTCAATGGTCGAGAAACGGGCCATTGCTGACACAACCGTAGGTTCCTACAACAACAACTACGCATTGGAAGTCTTTGGACAATCGACGCGTGAAAGCAATTGTGACTGCGATAGGTCTATGGAACCCAGTTTGCTTCAGACCGTTTTTCTGCAGAATGACCAGGAAATGCTTAAGACGATTAATCGCCGTGGCAGTTGGCTCGGTGAACTCTCGAAGACAATACCAGACTTCCGAGATCCAGCGACTGAGGGAACCTATCTCGCAAGACGACAAAAAGCTGTGAATGAGCTTGCTCAATTGCACAAGCGGCTGGAACAAGCTACCAGCAAAAAAGACAAGGCAACTATTAAGTCCATCAAGCAGATGATTGCCGCAAGAGAGCAGGTCATAAACGCCGCTCAATCTGGCAACTTTTTTGACGGCTCTGTCTCAGAGTGGCTTGAGCAAAATGAAGCTCAAGTACGATCAATAATCAATGATGCTTATTTGCGAACACTTGTTCGGCATCCAACTAAGCATGAACTTGAGCGGTCAGTTGATTACCTCAGAAAATCACCGACTGCCAAAGATGGACTTCGTGACATTCTTTGGGCGCTACTCAACACAAAAGAATTTGCACTAAACCATTAGGCTTTCTGTGTTTTCCGTATTAAACACCAAGAAAACTTATCTTCTGGAGATGATCCGTGGCTTTTCATCGCACATGTGACGGTGTTGTTCGTAGAGACTTCCTAAAACTGGGTGCACTTGGCACAGGCGGCTTGTCGCTGTCGAATTACCTGCGCTGGACACACGCTGCCTCTCCACGCCCAACGGCTGCAAAAGCCGCTATTTTCGTGAATCTTTCCGGTGGACCATCACACATGGACACCTTTGATCCGAAACCTGACGCCCCGTCTGAATATCGCGGTGAGTTCAACGCGATTCAAACTTCTGTGCCCGGCATTCAAATTAGTGAACATTTGCCAAAGCTTGCTAAGTGCATGGACAAATACGTCATCTTGCGTGGCATCACCCACTCTCTTGCAGCCCACAAACTCGGCCAGGAATACGTCAACACCGGCAATCGCCCAATCCCGTCGCTGCAGTTCCCAGGCTACGGTGCCGTTGTCAGCCGGGAACTTGGTGGGCCTGTCGAACTTCCACACAACGTTGCCATTCCGAAAAACAATCAGGGTGGCACTGGCTACCTGGGAGTGAAGTATGCCGCACTCGCCACTGGCAGAACACCAATACCTGGCGTGCCTTTCCGTGTTCGTGGCCTATCCCTAGATGGCAGCCTCACAATTACTGACGTCGAGCGTCGCCAACTGCTTCTGGAAGATCTTGATCAACGATTTCACACGATTCAGGATAAAAACCAACTTGTTGAGGGCTTAGATCGCTTCACCGAGCAGGCTCATAAAATCATCACCTCACCAAAAGCAAAAGAAGCGTTCGACACCAGCCGTGAGAATTCGAGTTTTGCGTCGCCATTTGGTGAAACAAAGTTTGGACAAAGCTGCCTCCTGGCAACACGGCTGGTCGAGCACGGTGTTCCGTTTGTCACCATTTCCTACGGCGGATGGGACACTCACCGCGACAACTGGAATGCGTTGAAAAACAAGCAACTCCCGCCACTCGACGAGGGCCTGTCGGCATTGTTTGTAGGGCTCGAACAGAAGGGGCTTCTGGATTCAACCGTTGTGCTTGTTACTGGTGAGTTCGGACGAACTCCAAAGATCAATACCACACGAATTGGCCGGGATCATTACGCCCGCGCGATGTTCATGCTCATGGCAGGAGGTGGTATTACCGGCGGACGTGTCCTCGGTGAAACTGATGATACCGCCAGTGGGCCTCGACATGACGGCCATTCACCTGACGATGTTGCCGCAACCTACTACAGCCTACTTGGCATTGACCCAACGAAGGAATATCACACAAGCACGGGGCGGCCGGTCATGATCGTACGAGACGGAAGTGTCATTCCCGAACTACTCTCATAAGAAAAACTGAGGGCGTTGTGCAGCCAAAATTTATTGCCGGCCTGATCGCCACCTCCCGCTTCCTTTGCATCTGCGCAGCGTCTTCCGCGTTGCTCAGTACTACGCAAGCCGACTCATGGATGAGGTTTCGCGGACCAAATGGAACAGGCATTGCTGAGGGAACGGGCCCCCTCCCCACTGATTGGTCAAACGACAGCAACATTGCCTGGAAAACGAGCGTGCCCCGCGGCTCAAGTAGTCCAATCCTCGTCGGCGACTCGGTTATTCTCACCGGATACAGCGGCTACGGAGAACAACTGGACGCTCCGGGTGAACGGGAGAACCTCCATCTCCATATCCTGGCGATCTCAAGACACGATGGACAGCCCCAGTGGACGTTGAACATCCAACCTTCTCTGGAAGAGCAAGAAGCCACACCTCGGGTTGCAGACCACGGCTACGCTTCCCCAACACCATGCTCCGATGGGGAAAGAATATTTGCCGCATTCGGCCCCTCTGGAGTCATTTGCTGCTCACTCGATGGTAAAGAACTCTGGCGAACAAGCATTGGCACAGGTGTCGCCGGTTTCGGTGCTGCAGCATCACCAATCAGCTACAACGACCTTGTCTATATCAATGCTGCGATTGAATCCCAGTCACTCATTGCTCTTCATAAAAAAACCGGGAAGATTGCCTGGAAAGTAGAGGACATCAATAAAGCATGGACGACCCCCACGATTGTTATGCCTGAAAATGGTGAACCCGAACTTGTCATGCATCACAAGGACTTTATCCGGGGGTATGATCCTTCGACTGGCACCGTCTTGTGGACCTGCCGAGGCATTCCCGACTACGTCGTGCCGGGCATTGTGGTGGCAGGCGATACGCTCTATTGCTCCGGGGGGCGACAAAATCGAACCATCGCAGTAAAGGCAGGTGGCCGTGGGGACGTAACGGAAACCCACAAACTTTGGGAAGTGACGGTCGGTGCAAATGTGACTACGCCGTTATTTCACAATGGAAATCTATTCTGGTCACACGACAAAGGGCTCGCGCAGTGCATCAAGGCTGAGGATGGCAGCACACTTTTTCGTGAAAGATATGAACAGCGTGATCGCGTCTACGCATCTATCGTTTTGGGCGACGGCAAACTCTATGCACAACTCCGTAACGGAGCCTGCCTTGTCATGGCCGCAGAACCTGACCATAAGATCCTTGCGGAAAACTACCTTGGCGATGGCGACGAACAATTTAACGCCACGCCTGCTTTTGATCACGACAGAATAATCTTTCGCTCAACGAAATCACTCTACTGCGTCGGCAAGCAGTGACCTTCGGCTTCCGTTCATTACGGACTGGTTCTCTTGACATCTGCAGATAAGCTTTTGTCTGCGGATGAAAAAGAACCATCTCTCAATAGGGCGAGTTCGTGAGATCCGACTCGTTGCTTTTCAGCTACAATCAGGCTGCATAAAAAGGGACCGTTGGTAAAAAACCGTGCTTCGCTTTTCTATGCCGGTGAGATTTCCGGCAAAAAAATGCGAAACTTCCGCTCTCTGTTGAGGAACCTGTCGATGAACTCTATGGCACGCCTAGCATCATGTGTTTGCGGAACCATCTTGATTGCCTTGGCAACCTCTCACTGTTGCCTGGCCGACATTGCCGGCACAGGGCCGGCGTTTACTCCTCTCTCCTTCAACGAGAACTGGCGGTTTCACAAAGGCGATATTCCAGGTGCTGAGAAGGCCAGTTTCGATGACTCCACTTGGCGAAGCCTCTGCCTGCCACACGACTGGGCCATCGAGGGGCCGTTTGACAAAAAATACAACGCTCGTTGCGGCGGACTTCCCTTTCATGGAACAGGCTGGTACCGAAAAAATTTTCCAGTGCCAGCAGATGCCAAAGGCAAGGTGACAACGATTACCTTCGACGGCTCAATGTACAACACCGACGTGTGGATCAACGGCCACTTCCTCGGCAATAGGCCTTTTGGCTACATCGAGTTTTCCTACGACATCAGCGACCACCTGAATTACGGCGGCGAAAACACCATCGCGGTGAAACTTTCGCCAGAAGATTTTTCCAGCCGCTGGTATCCCGGTGCAGGCCTCTATCGCAACGTTTGGATTGACTTCAGGAACACGATTCACGTCGCCAAGTGGGGGACTTTCGTCACAACGCCCGAGGTCTCCGACGAAACCGCCGTGCTTGCTATTGAAACAACACTAGAAGGCTCGCTCGACAATCGAAATGTCGAGATTCTCTATGAGGTTCAAGGCCCAACGGGGTCAATCGTGGCCAGATCAGAACAACTCGCCAAGCCTGTTTTGCAAACCAGGATCGAGATCGCCTCGCCACAAAGGTGGACCTTGGAAAGCCCAAAGTGCTACCAATTGATTACGACTGTCCGTGAGGGCAAACAGATTCTGGATTCCACTCAGACCAGGTTTGGCATTCGAACCCTCTCATTCACGAAATCAGAGGGCTTTTTTCTCAACGACAAGCCAACCCGCATTCAAGGAGTGTGCCTCCATCACGACAATGGGCCTTTAGGGGCTGTCGTCAATCGCCGTGCCATTGAACGCAAACTGCAAATCATGAAGCAGATGGGGGTAAACTCTATTCGGACTAGCCACAATCCACCTTCGAACGAACTGCTCGACCTCTGCGACACCATGGGATTGCTGGTGCAGGTCGAGGCCTTCGACGTCTGGCGGAAGCCCAAAGTTGCCAACGGATACAACAAGTTCTTTGACGAATGGGCAGAGCGTGACATCAAAGACATGGTCCGCCGCGACCGCAATCACCCATCTGTTTTCATGTGGAGCATCGGCAATGAAATACTAGAACAGGGTGATCCCAAGGCCGGCAATCAACTAGCTTCGGCACTTTGCAGCTATATCAAGGCGATCGACACAACTCGTCCAACAACTTGTGGATTCAACTGGTGGCCAGGCCCTTTTAAAAATGGAATCGCAGCACATGTTGATATTCCGGGCCTGAACTACAAGCCCTTCGCCTACGGCAGCCCGACTGATGAGTACGTCCCAAAGCACCCGATTATCGGATCCGAGACATCCTCGTGCACAAGCAGCCGTGGCATTTACCACCTGCCGATTGAAAAATACCAGACGCACCCCTCCCTTCAGGTCAGCAGTTATGATCTGATCTGCCCACCTTGGGCCTACCCTCCAGACTTTGAATTTGATGCTCTCGAAAAGCATCCTGAAATCATCGGTGAATATGTCTGGACAGGATTTGATTACCTCGGGGAGCCAACTCCCTTTGGTGGTCGGGACAACAGCACCAATGGCTACTGGAATGGTGACTGGCCATCACGGAGTTCCTACTTTGGCACGGTGGATCTCTGCGGATTTCCCAAAGACCGCTACTACCTCTATCAGAGCCAATGGACTACCGAGCCAATGGTGCACGTCCTGCCTCATTGGAACTGGGAAGGAGCCGGCCATGACGTCATTCCGGTGTTTGCCTACACGAACTGCGAAGAGGTTGAGCTATTCGTAAACGGGGAATCTTTGGGCCGGAAGATCAAAGGGCAGGACCTCACTAAAGTTCCGATCCAACTCAAAAACTACGACAAGGACCACATGCTGTCGAAGTATCGCCTTTCGTGGGAGGTCCCCTTCTCACCAGGATCGCTTCGAGTAGTCGGCTATACCGATGGCAAAGCAGTTGCCGAAAAAACGATCCAAACGGCAGGTGAGCCCACCCGCATCCGGCTTGAGCCCGATCGCTTGAAACTCAACGCCGATGGTAGTGATCTTTCCTATGTCACGGTTCGGGTCGAGGACAAAAACGGAAATCTTTGCCCCTTATCTGACAATCTCATCCATTTCGAAGTAGAGGGGGCTGGAAAAATTGCCGCCGTCGGCAATGGCAATGCCGCCACAACCGAGCCTTTTATCGCCTCCCAACGCCATGCCTTTAATGGGCTTTGCATGCTGATCATCCAAGCCAGCAAAGAAAGTGGGGAGATTTCAATCAGAGCCACTTCAGAAGGGCTGCTTCCCTACGACACGACTATCACCGCTGAGTGACATCCCCGATAGCACTGTTTTTCATTCAATGCAGGATTGCGGACGTTTTTCTGACGCAAACCCGCTTCCTCATGTTAGGTCTTCTTGATCACCCAGTAGTTGAAATCGCGGTTGCTGTTGGCCGTCGACTTCAACCATTCCAGCAAACATGACTGCCGGCCTCACCCAGAGACCACGTTCGCCATACTCCTGCCGATAGACGACAAGCTCTTCCTGGGTCTCACTATGCCGGGCAACTCCCAGCACGGTGTACTCGTTGCCCTTGTAATGCCGGTACCGCCCCAGAGGAATGGTCATGGTGCATTGTGCTCCTCGGCCACCAGGCTGAGCCCGTGTACCGTCTCTTCGATCACCTCGCAGCTACCCGTCGCCACGTCGTACACCATGCCAACAATACCGACGCGGCCCACCTTCAGCATTTCACAAAGTGCATCACTTTGCTCCATGATGTGATCGACTGATCGAATCACATTCTGCCGGACGACCCCATCAAGCAGTACCTGCTCGGCTTGATCTTGCTGGCCTGTCTCGAACGCCGCAACTCCACCGGCATCTCGCACAAGCGTTTCCAAACTGTCGATGATCGGCCGCACATGGCTGCAGCCATGCACCTCTCCATCTCGCCGGCCCGTGACATGATCAACCGTCGCCTGAACCGCCACGCAGCGTGTATGACCGACCACGACGATCAGCTTCGCACCTGACGCCACGCACCCAAACTCAATGCTGCCCAAAATCTCCGACGTGACAATATTTCCTGCGACCCGCACGCTAAAAATGTCGCCAAGCCCAAGATCAAAGATCAGCTCTGCCGGCGTCCGTGAATCAATGCAACTCAGGACAACTGCCATCGGATGCTGGCTTGTTGCTGTGGCCGCCACCTGACGGCTCAAGTCACGTCTCAGACGATGCCCCTTCCGAAATCGCTCATTGCCATCAAGCAGATATCGCAAGGCCTTACTTGGCGTCACTTGATCCTGCAACTCACGCGAGGTGAAGTCCACAAATTCAATACGATCCTCAATCGCATACTTATCACGGAATCCCCGGGTGCTCACCCGAACCCCACGTGTCGGGCCAATCACCTCCCGATATTCCTTGATTAATGACAGGATGTCAGGATCGATATAGACCGTGTCGTGAGCATCAATCAGCACATGCTTGCCGGGCTCGATACCGTCAAAGGTCTTTCGCAACGCCGCCCGGTTTAAAAAACTGACCTGGCTTGCTAACTGCACCCGGGTGACATCACCACCAAGGTGATGCTCGATCACCATCCGCATGGGCCGACGCAGGTTGCTCCATAAAATAAAGAGTGTGCTGACGGTCAAACCGATAACAATACCAATGAGTGGGTCAGTCAAGACGATGGCCGCCAGTGTGATCAGCCAGGGAATAAATTGATACCGCCCAGCCCGCCAAAGTTCCGCCACCACCTGCGGACTGGCAAGCTTTAAACCGGTAGCAATGAGGATTGCCGCGAGCGCCGAAAGAGGAATGAGGTTGATCCACACGGGAAAGAGTACGACGGCAGCCGCCAGTAGCCCCCCGTGCAGAATGGCCGAGAGTTTGGTTCGACCACCGGCGTCGATGTTGACACTTGATCGCACGATTTCACAGGTCAGGGGCAGGCCACCGGCGAGCCCTGAAACAATATTGCCAATCCCCTGAGCAAACAGTTCGCGATTGGGGGGCGTGCTCCGCCGCTGCTTATCCAGACGGTCGACCGCCTCAATGGTCAACAGAGCCTGGAGTGAACCAACAAGGGCAATGGCCAATGCCGCTGAGGCCACCGCTGGATTAGTGATCTGAGAAAAGTCTGGGCTGTGCAGCAGACCAAAAAACCCCCGCACCGACTCAGCCACTGGCACCTGCACTTTATGCGTCGCTGTGATCACCCAGTTGCCTCCCAACTGGTCAAAACCCAAAGCACAGGCAACCCCAAAGAGAACCACCACCAGCGGTGCAGGAATGCCTGTCTGCTTCAGGCGAGCGAACCGACCCCAGCAGTAGATGATTGCCAACGATGCAAAACCAACCACAATCGCCCCAGGGTGCAAGTCACCGAGAATCTCCAACAGCTCACTAAAGGTGTTCTGCTTGTCGGGCTGAAAGAACGACATTTCCCCTTCCGGGTCAGTGTCATGGCCAAAGAGGTGGGGGATTTGTTTGAGGATAAGAATCACACCGATAGCCGAAAGCAGCCCTCGGACTACGCTGGCTGGTACAAATGACTTGATGAAGCCACCGCGGATCGCTCCCAACCCCAACTGAATCACCCCGGCCAGGACAACCGCCACCAACAGGCCCTCAAACGAATTATCAAGGGCTGCAAGCTCAGCCGCCACCACAGCAGTGAGGCCGGCGGCGGGCCCCGAGATTGTCACCTGGGCACCACTGATTGGCCCCACCACCAAGCCGGCAACAATGCCAGCCACCACACCTGCCAAGAGCGGCGCATTGGATGCCAGTGCAATGCCCAGACATAGCGGCAAGGCCACGAGAAAGACGACAAGCCCGGACAGGACATCGTCCCGAATGCTCGCAGACGCGGTCTGGCCAGAAGGCGTTTCAGCCCCATGTTTTCGAGCAGGGCTTTCCATAGAGCTTCTCCATTGCAGTGATCAACTATTGCAGTGACCAACTATTGCAGTGACCAACGAGCCGCATGACACGAGGCCCGACCAAGCCTTCCTGTCGACTAATGCCACGCAGATCGCACCGATTATGCGGCTAAGTCCTATTTTCATAGCGCTGGCCAGACCGGATGACCAGTCCGGCAGAAGTGTTCTTGCACAATTCCCCGAAACGCCGCCACCCCGCAAAATTGCGTCTTTGAAAATGGGGCGTAGAGTTGACAGAACGGGGCAGTCACCCCGTTGATGCACATTTCCCGCGAGGCAAGTCGCTCATGTTCGTGTTTTCTTCGACACTCTGCCGGCACAGCCTTGTGGTCGCTGTTTTCGCGGTTTTGCTAACCAGCTTCATTGCCCCACAGCCAGCCGCAGCGGCTCCACAATCACCACCGACCGCTCCGCTCGACGCCAACACGGTCTATCGGCTCGACCTCTTCACAGAGGCCCTTCGACCGGTGCCAGTGGCAGAACTTAAACCAGGGGCGATCTACTACCGCTATTCCAACCAATCTGGACAACACGTCTGGAGCCGGGCCAACAACGAGGGTGGCTTTGAGTTTGCCTTGGGTCCGGGGTCCGTTCAGCCCGCCTGGCGTTTTGATATCCGTGAAGGAAGGGAAACACAGCTGCGTGTCCTTGAACAACGCTCTCCCAATCTGTACCGACGTCTGGTTACTGAGGGTGCTCGCCCGATGATCAAACTCGGTGAGGATGGAAAGTGGGATCTCGATATTTCCTCTAATGAAGGACGAGTCTTCGACATGGAAACAGGCCAACGGTGGGAATGGCACGGCGGCCATCGCGTGGCAGTCGTGCATACTGGCGGACGAATCTGGGCCTACCGCGATGGTGACTATGTTCCGGCCCCGATCATCTCATCAATCATCTGGTGACATTTGATCAGCTGGTGAAGCTAGGTCGTTCCTGGATCCCGACTCCGACCTTTGGCAGCGCTCAAACAGACTGGCTGCCAACTGGGGCTGAACCCGTGCCGCCTCTAGCTTGGTCGCTGCGTGAATCTCAGCAATCGCATCGAGGTCTTCGCAGTACCCACCTCCACAGACAATTGCCACCGGAAGGCCGTGGGCGACGACTGCAGACAGCACAAGGCGATCTCGTTCAATCAACCCGCCGCGGGAAAGCCGTAGCCTGCCCAAGCGATCACCCTCATAGGGATCTGCCCCGGCAATGTAGAAGACGAAATCGGGTTTCCCCCGGTCCAGCGACTCCGTGACCGCCGGTTCAAGCAACTGCAGGTAGGCGGTGTCATCGACACCGTCTTCCAGCGGCACATCAAGCGACCCGGCAACCTTTCGCAGCGGAAAGTTGCGGGCCCCATGGATCGACATCGTGAAGACAGTCGGGTCATCCGCGAAAATGGCAGCGGTGCCATTCCCCTGATGGACGTCACAGTCAAGGATCACGACCCGCTCGACCAGCCCACGGGCCTGAAGTTCCCGGGCTGCCACCGCCGTGTCGTTGAACACACAAAACCCCTCACCCCAGTCGGGGCCAGCATGGTGCGTCCCCCCGGCCAGGCTCGCCGCCACCCCCTCCTCCATGGCCGCCACCGCTGCATCAATCGCCGCCCCCGTACTCCGCAGTGATCGCTCAACAAGCTGTTCACTCCAGGGAAAGCCAATCCGTCGGACCTCTGCCGCCGAAAGTCGACCCGCAAACACCCGCCCCAGATATTCCGGGCAATGAACCCGCCGTAATTCATCAGGCGTGGCAGCATGCGGCTCAATGAACTGCAGTTTTGCCCCAGCAGCAGCATGACGCTCCAGCTGCCGCCGAAGACGGGCATACTTATCGATCGGGAACCGATGCCCATCCGGCAAGGGAAGCGGGTAGCGGTCGCAAGGGTAAAGTCGCATCAGCACCCTCGCTCACGATCAGGCTTTCGCGGTCTGGGCTCTTGCTTTTCCGCAACAGCTACCACTCCAGCGGTGACCAAACCGATCACTCCTTACCTCACTGCGATAACTTGGCCTCACTGCGACAACTTGGCCTCACCGCGACGACTTACGAGCAGGCTTGGTAAACCGCCTCATTACACTCGTGGCACGTCCCGTCTCGCCGTTGATGAGCACATCGATGGCACCCGTCTCAACGCGGTAGAGCCAGCCATGGAGCCGGGGCGTCTTCCCACGCTTGAGCATCTCTCGAATCAGCGTCAGGCGTTTGAGATGCTCAATCTGCACCCGCACGTTCTCCATTGTGAGCACCTCAAGCTTTTCTTCCGGCGTAAGACGGTGCTGCTTGGCAATCTCATCGGCAGCCTGCTTTGCCTCAGCCCCCACGCACAGCCAGTCGGCAATGTAGTTCTCTTTAACGCCCCCCTCGAGAGCCGCAATTCCTCCACAGCGAGTATGCCCGCAGACGATCACGTCCTTGATCTTCAGGTGAACCAAGGCGTACTCAAGCAGCGCGGCAATGCCCACATCGTTGTAGGAAACCATGTTGGCAATATTGCGATGAACAAACAGCGTGCCGGGCCGCGACCCCGTGATGATGTCCTCGCTCACCCGGGAATCGGCACAACCGATCCAGACCGCCTTCGGGGTCTGCTTGGCGGCAATCTTTTCGTAGTAGGCCGTTTGTGGCTC
>Ga0181593_10003711_pt1 | contig 13916 bp, 8 predicted proteins | sample 071ome_19_FD_133756 | JGI IMG/M metagenome (GOLD analysis project Ga0181593, IMG submission 133756) | Coastal salt marsh microbial communities from the Groves Creek Marsh, Skidaway Island, Georgia - 071413AT metaG (megahit assembly) | ecosystem: Environmental > Aquatic > Marine > Intertidal zone...
CTCCATACCTGTAATGCTCATGATACCCTTATGTTTATTATGAACAACGGAAGAGTCTATGTCGAAAAAGCTTACGAAATACCCGAAGCTTCACGTACCTCTAAGGGAAGAAATATAATCAATTTGTTGAATCTGCAAAAAGATGAAAAAATTGCTACAGTTTTGGTGATCGATTCCTTTGATTCGGACATTTCTATTTTGCTGTGTACGCGCAATGGAGTTATAAAACGAAGTTATGTCGCCGATTACAAGAATCATCGCAAAGGGGGAATCATTGGTATTAAAATAGATCAAGGAGATCGAGTACTGAAAGCGATCCTTGCAAAACCCGAGGAACACATATTAATGCTGACACAAAATGGCAAAGGTCTTCGTTTCTCTTGTGACCAACTCCGAACACAAGGTCGTGCCACTAGGGGTGTTAGAGGGATAAGGTTAAAGTCTGAGGACAAAGTTGTTAACATGCTAACCTGTGATGACTCGCGCTTACTGCTTATATGCGGAAAAAATGGTCTTGGTATTCGTACCAAATTTTCAGCCTTTTTGCCCAATGGTGGATCTGAGAGCGATTCATCGCCTCGCAAAAGAGGTGGACAAGGCGTCACCGCGATGAATACATCTGAAGTTTGTGACGCCCTAAGTGTGGCACAGGACAGTGAGATCTTGATGTTAACAAAAAAAGGCCAAGCCGTACGCTGTGAAGTTTCCAATATTCGTGAAACAAATCGCGGATCGAAGGGAGTAAAGCTTATTGGTCTTTCTGATAGGGACCATTTAGTTGGTGTTTCAGAAGTAGTGAAGTTGGATGAATCCGAGACTTCGGAAAACTGTTCAACAGATAATGAAGAGTCTTATGACAATGATCTAGTTGAGGAAACTTTCTAATTTAATGTTGTCTTTCAATCTTTCCAATAAGCAAAACACACCTAAGCAGTCATACATCGATTGATGGAATTGATTTTTTGTTTTTTTGCAGTGATACTTTGCGTATGATGATATTTTATCCTGTATTTGAAACTGAATGCACAAGGTTTTTAGCTTAAAATTGTCTAAGTTTGGATACAGGGACTTGTAAATTTTTAGAGTATCCAGCCATGGTCCCCAAATCGGTGGTTTATTTGTTTTCAAAAATTTTCTTTGGTATGGCATCTGAGATTGAAGAAAATTTTTTTCTACACTTGAATTGTGTGATACCCAGTAGTCGGAGGGATGTTTTTCTGTGATTGAAATTATCCAATCATTAAAGTTCCCATCGCCATCAACATACTCATAAGATTGCACAATCTTAAAGTCTGTGATTTCAATTATTGAAGATTGTTGAATACCCCGATTTGGGGATCCCTCAAAATCTATTATCCTACCCAGCCTACCGCAAAATGCCTTCACTAGATGAGTTTATTAAATTTTGTAAAAGTTGTTCTGAGTATATCAGAATAATTATTGAAGATTATCGCGAAAGCTTATCTTGGACTTTAAAGCAAGATGGTTCAAGGGTAACTGATATAGATTTTAGAATTGAAGATTATTTGCGAGGACAAATTGCAATTAAATTTCCCGGTCACGGAATTTTTGGGGAGGAAAGAGATCCAATCAATACATCTTCAGAAATAGCTTGGATATTGGATCCAATTGATGGCACTTATGGGTTTTCAAAAGGCTCTCCCCTTTTTGGCACCCTGATTGGTTTAACTTTTAAAGGAGTTCCCCACTATGGATATATGTATTTACCATTTCTGCATAACACTTGGTTGGCGGGTGACTGTAAAAAAATATTTAAAAATGGAAAACCCTTTTTGCCCAAGCCCTTTTCTGGTTGGAAAGAATCGTTAATACTTACCACAGATCAACAAACACTGGCGCATTCGGAAATCTTGCCCTATTGGCAAAAGGCAATTGATTTGGGTTCAACCGCTCGCACATGGGGCGATTGTTATGGTTACTATTTACTTAGCTTAGGGGAGGCATCATTAGTTGCAGATGTTGGTCTTAAGCCTTGCGACATTATTCCACTAGTACCAATCATTCTCGGATCAGGGCATGAGATTAAGCAGTTTGGAAGCAACAACTACTCTAATATTGTAGCGGCAAGAAAAGAAGTTTTGGAAACACTTTTCTAAGATGGAGCGGGCGAAGGGATTCGAACCCTCGACATCCACCTTGGCAAGGTGGTGCTCTACCAACTGAGCTACGCCCGCAGACTTTTATATTCAGAAAATCAACTCTCTTTAGCAAGTCTAAAGGCAATTTTGTTAAGCTCTGTTTTACTTGACAGAAAGAGTCGCAAGTCTATTTTAGGTCTTTTTCTCAAATTTCCTAACCCCATGATTTCCGCCCATGTAGCTCAGTCGGTAGAGCGCGTCCTTGGTAAGGACGAGGTCGGCGGTTCAAATCCGCTCGTGGGCTCCATCCAATATCACAACTAAACTAGTCAATACAATGGCAAAAGAACAGTTCGAACGCAATAAACCCCATGTTAATGTTGGTACCATCGGTCATGTTGACCATGGCAAAACTACACTCACCACTGCTATTTTACACGCCCAAGCCCGTAAAGGCCTAGCTGAAGTTAAAAGTTATGCAGATATTGCCAAAGGTGGCACCGTGCGAGACGCATCCAAAATCGTCACAATCGCAGTGTCTCATGTGGAATATGAATCGGATCTTCGGCATTACGCCCATGTTGACTGTCCTGGTCACGCAGACTTTGTAAAAAACATGATTACTGGTGCAGCTCAGATGGATGGAGCCATTTTAGTTGTTGATGCAACAACTGGTCCCATGCCTCAAACCCGTGAGCACATTCTTCTGGCTAGACAGGTAGACGTGCCAAACCTTGTCGTCTTTCTAAATAAATGTGATCTCATGACTGGTGATGACGAAGAGTTATTGGAACTTGTTGATATGGAGATCCGTGATCTTTTGAGCAAATACGAGTTTGATGGTGACAATGCCAAGATCATTCGCGGCTCAGCTACTAAAGCCCTTGAAAATGACGAAGGTGATCTTGGACTTGGAGCGATTCAAAATCTGATGGAAGCTATTGATTCCGAAATCGCAGAACCTGTGCGTGATACTGACAAACCGTTTCTCATGTCGGTTGAGGATGTATTTTCGATTACCGGTCGTGGAACCGTTGCTACTGGTCGGATTGAGAGGGGAATTATTAAGGTTGGTAACGAAGTGGAAATTGTTGGCCTTGGTGATTCGAAGAAGACTACCTGTACTGGTGTGGAAATGTTTCGTAAGGAACTTGGCGAAGGACAAGCCGGCGACAATGTCGGTATCTTACTTCGCGGTGTTGAAAAGGACGAAATTCAGCGTGGCCATGTTCTAGCCGCACCTGGGAGCATAAAGCCTCACACGAAAGCAAAAGCCCAAATTTATGTTTTGAACAAGGAAGAGGGAGGACGTCACACACCTTTCTTTAAAGGGTATCGTCCCCAGTTTTTCTTTGGCACTGCTGATGTTACAGGCATTGTTGAATTACCTGAAGGAGTTGAAATGGTAATGCCCGGCGATAATCTTTCTGTAAGTATTGAGTTGCAGAAGGCAATCGCGATGGAGCCCGGTCAGCGTTTTGCTATCCGCGAAGGAGGAAAAACCATCGGAGCTGGAAACATTTCTGAAATTTCCTAATTTCTCTCTTTTACAAATATCTGTCTTGTCGGGAGAATAGCTCAACTGGTAGAGCAACGGTCTCCAAAACCGTAGGTTGGGGGTTCAAGTCCCTCTTCTCCCGCCAATACACCTGTAATTATACAAAAATTTTGAATCCTTTCACTAAAGTTAGAGTCTTTTACAAAGAAACGCTTTCAGAATTGCGCAAGGCATCTTGGCCAAGCTTTGCAGAACTCAAGAGTTCAACATTTGTTGTCGTAACAGCAGTTTTTATATTGGGTGCATTCATTTCAGTTGCGGACTTCTCTCTCTCAAACTGGATAGAGTATGCCACCCAACTTCTCCGAACTTATTAATTTGTCACCATGAACGAGACATCCGTTTCTGAACACAAATGGTTTGCATTGCAGTGCTTGTCCAATCATGAAGATAAAGTGAGGCGCTATTTGACAAAATACAAAGAAGAAGACGAACAATTTGCTGCCTGCCTAAAAGAAGTACTTGTCCCGATCGAGACTGTTTCTGAGGTAAAAAATGGAAAAAAAACTCAAAGAGATAGAAAATTTTACCCTGGGTATGTTTTCGTTGAAATGAAGCTTTTTGACCGTAACGGTATGTTACTCAAAGATCCTTGGTACAGGATAAAAGAAACGGATGGGGTAATTAATTTCATTGGCAAAGACAACCCTACCCCACTTGCAGATCATGAAATTGGAAGAATTTTACGCCAAGTCCAGGACGCTGCAGGTAAAGAAGTTCCGAAAGTTCAATTTACAGTTGGGGAGGTTGTTAAAATCTTAGATGGCCCTTTCCTTAATCTTACTGGTGAAATTGATGAGATCGACGCGGGCAAAGGAACACTTAAAGTATCAGTTTCAATTTTTGGGAGGTTCACTCCTGTGGAATTAGAGTTTTGGCAAGTAGAAAAAGCAATTGAGGATTAATAAAACATGTCTAAAAAAGCCGTTGGTTTAATAAAATTACAACTCCCTGCCGGTGCAGCAAACCCTGCTCCTCCTGTAGGTCCTGCACTTGGTGCACAGGGCGTTAACATTATGGGTTTTTGCAAGGAATTTAATGCCAAGACAAAGGATAAAGCAGGATTAATTCTGCCTGTTGTGATAACAGTTTACGCGGATCGTTCGTTTACCTTTATTCTCAAGTCTCCACCTGCATCTGTTTTACTCAAAAAAGCTGCTGGACTTGCTAAGGGGTCATCCGTGCCCAACAGAGATAAAGTTGGTAAAGTTTCTCGAGATCAAGTCCTAGATATCGCTAAAACAAAAAAGGATGATCTTAATGCTAACTCAGATGAGGCTGCATGCAGGATTATTGAAGGTACTGCTCGTAGCATGGGTATAGAAGTAATTTAAACTCTTATAAAATGAACAAGAGAAGCAAGAGATACAAAAATTCCTTTAACCGCTTATCTAATGTAAAGCACAATCTAGATTCGGCAGTTGAGATACTCAACGGTTTTGACCCTGTCAAATTTGATGAATCAGTTGAGATTTCTATTTCTTTGGGAGTTGATCCTAAACAAAGTTCCCAAGCCGTCCGTGGTACGGTCAATCTTCCTCACGGAAGCGGCAAAGAGATAAAAGTCCTTGTGTTTACCGAGAAACCAGAAGAGGCATTAAGTGTAGGTGCAGACTATGCTGGTCTCTCAGACCTAATCTCAAAAGTCAAATCTGGTTGGACTGAATTTGATGTGGCCCTTTCTACTACTAATTCAATGAAGGATGTTCGGACAGTTGCTAGAATTCTTGGACCAAGAGGACTCATGCCAACACCAAAAGCCGGAACGGTTACTGACGATTTGGAAACTGCAATCAAGGAGGTCAAGGCAGGACGTGTTGAGTTCAAAATGGATAAAACAGGCTCTCTGGCTGTATTAGTAGGAAAGCGATCTTTCGATTTACGCAAACTACAAGATAATGCAGAGGCTGCTCTTAATGCAGTCAAATTGTCTCGACCGGATGGATTCAAAGGGAAGTTTATCACAGGTGCTTATTTGAGCAGCACAATGAGCCCTAGTATTGCATTAGAAGTGAATAATTTAAATTAAACCTAGCCTAAATGAGACCTGAAAAGACTTTTTTGATTAGAGAAGCAAGTAATCACTTGCAAAAATCTACTTATTTTTTCCTTACCGACTACCAAGGGATTAATGCAGATGAAACCTCACAGTTGCGTGCTGCATTGGCTGATCGAGGTGCAGAATTTCATGTTGTAAAGAATTCCTCACTCAATCTAGCTGTTAGAGAAAAAGAACTTCCGGATATATCAGAATTTCTAACTGGGCATACAGCAATTGTTGTTGGTGGCGATGACGCTTCTGGTGTTGCTAAAACCCTTGGGGCCTACTTTAAAAAAACGAGTAAGGTTCAAGTCAAGGGTGGCATCCTTGACGATCGTGCATTATCTCCAGAAGATGTTTCACGCCTAGCTAAACTACCTTCACTCGAAATTCTTCAAGCACAGTTTTTATCTGTTTTAAGCACACCTGGTACCCAAGTAGTATGTCTACTCAATCAACCCGCACAACAACTCCTTAATGTTTTGCAAGCAAAGGCAAAGCTGAGCGATTGATTATTTTCTTTGAACACACAACCTTGTGTCGTTCATGCTAACCCAACAACCGTTAACCACCAACCTAGAAGAAATTAGGGGCAATGCTCTTAAAAACTGAAATGGTACTAATCCTATTCGGGCAAGGAGGTAACTAATTATGTCAGATATAACAAAAGAACAAGTAATCGATTGGCTCAGTGGTCAATCTGTAATCGAAATAGCTGGTCTAGTCAAAGAACTGGAAGAAAAGTGGGGCGTTAGTGCTGCCGCTCCTGCTGCAGTTGCGGTTGCCGCTCCTGCTGGTGGAGATGACGGCGGTTCGACTGCTGAAGAAAAAACAGAATTCGATGTAATTCTCACCGAGTTGGGAGGCAATAAGATTGCTGTCATTAAGGAAGTCCGTGCTATTACCGGACTCGGACTTAAAGAGGCTAAGGATTTGGTCGAAGGAGCTCCCAAACCTGTAAAGGAAGCTGTTTCAAAAGAAGATGCTCAAGAAGTTGCCAAAAAGCTTGAAGCAGCTGGAGCAAAGGCAGAAATCAAGTAATGTTAAAATTACTTTAATCGAAATTTAGCCGTTCGGCACAACCGTGCCGACGGCTTTAATTTTTTGCAAGACCTACACTTTCTTCAACAAACTGCGACTATGGACATCATTAAAAGACAAAACTTTGGTAAGTTACAAGAGGTCATTGACCCCCCCAATCTTATTCAGAATCAAGTAGATTCATTTCACCACTTCTTGCAAAGGGATGTTCCAGTAACCCATAGACAGAGTGAAGGATTAGAGGCCGTTTTTAAAGAAATATTTCCCATTTTCAGTTATGACGAGAAATCTAGGCTTGAGTATGTGAGTTATTCTATCGGGGAATCTAAACTTTCTGAAATCGAATGCATCGATCAGAAAAGTACTTTTTCCGCTCCTTTACAGGTAAAACTTCGCTTAAAACTTGAGGTCGAAGGACAAAATAAACCCTTTTACAGTGAAGAAGAAATTTTTATGGGAGAACTTCCCATCATTACTGATCGTGGATCTTTTATCATTAACGGTGCAGAGAGAGTTGTGGTAAGTCAACTTCATCGATCTCCAGGTGTTAGTTTCGAAGAATCAACTCATACCAGCGGCAAGACTCTTCATGGTTTTCGGATTATTCCAGATCGTGGCACTTGGATAGAGGCGCAGTTTGATCAACATGAACTTCTTTACATTTATTTAGATCGCAGAAGAAGACGGAGAAAGTTTCTCATAACCACCTTTCTTCGTGCGTTAATGGATTGGGATCCCGAAAAAGACAAAGACTCCGACCAAAAATTAATCGAACTTTTTTACAACATTGAGGATTTATCTGTAGATGATTTGCTGAATAAGGAAAATGTGTCCAATTATGTTTTGGTTGAACCCATGTTCGATCGGGCCAAGGGCATTGTTCTTGCAAAGGCATTTGAACCTCTCACTAAAACCTACCTACGATCCTTTCTTAAGGCCGGTGAGAAAAAGCTTCGGGCTATTGATACCAGTGTTGATGACGGAGCAATTATTCGTTGTCTTAAAAAAGACACCACAAAAAATAAAGAAGAGGCTCTCAAAGAAATTTACAAAAAGCTTAGACCTGGCGAACCACCTCACAAATCAAACGCCGAAGCTTTAATTACTCGTCTTTTTCTTGATCCTAAAAGATATGACTTAGCTAAAGTAGGCAGGCACATGCTTAACCTAAAGCTTGGTGTTGAAACTCCTTTGGATGTTCGAATTACAACAGTTGAAGATCTTGTTGCAGCTACACGGAAGTTAACTGATTTGAAACGAGGTAAAACAGATGAACAAATGGCAAAGGAGGATGCCGGATCTATATTCGACATGGGCATTGATGATATTGATCATCTTGGTAATCGTCGTGTTCGTACCGTTGGTGAACTGCTTGCTAATGTGTGCCGAAGTGGCTTAGCACGAACCGAGAGAGTTGTGCGTGAACGCATGACCCTTTACGATCAAGGTGTTGAGAGCTTAACACCCGGTAAACTAATTAACCCGAAGGCGTTAACAACAGTTATTCGTGATTTTTTCGCTCGTAGTCAGCTAAGCCAATTTATGGATCAAATTAATCCTTTGGCCGAGATGACCCACAAGAGGCGGTTATCTGCATTGGGTCCAGGTGGATTGAATCGGGAGAGAGCAGGTTTTGAAGTTAGGGATGTGCATCCCACTCACTATGGAAGAATTTGCCCAATTGAAACCCCAGAAGGCCCTAACATTGGGCTTATAAACACTCTTTCAACCTATGCCAAAATAGATGAATTTGGTTTTTTGCAGTCTCCTTACCACAAGGTTAGCAATGGTGTGGTAGATAAAAATCCGAAAAATGTGGTTTATCTGAACGCTTTTGAGGAAGAGAAATATATAATTGCCCAAGCTAACAGTGAAATCGATTCAGCGTCCTTTGCTTTGAAAGGAAGACCTACTTGTCGCTACAGAGATCAAGTTCAGGAATACGATCCTAAAGAGATCGACTTCATGGATGTATCCCCCAAACAAGTTGTCTCTGTCGCGGCAGGACTTATTCCTTTTATCGAGCATGATGATGCTAATCGTGCTTTGATGGGTGCAAACATGCAAAGACAGGCAGTTCCATTACTCCAAACTGAGGCTCCCTTTGTCGGCACAGGAATTGAGTCTAAGGTAGCTGAGGACTCCAAAACAGTCACCATCTCTCAATCCGAGGGTATTGTTGCTATCGCAGATGGAAACAGAATTGTAGTTTCTGATGATGGGTCTTTACCAGCCCGCTTCCTCAAAGAACCTCGCAGCGATCACAAGCGTGGTATCTACTGCTACAATCTTAGAAAATTCCTCCGTTCAAATGCAGGTACTTGTTTTAACCAAAAACCTATTGTCCGCAAGGGAGATAAGGTCAAGTTGGGCCAAGCTCTAGCTGATGGAGCAAGTACCGACTCAGGTGAGCTTGCGATCGGAAGAAATATCCTGGTAGCTTTCATGCCCTGGAAGGGATATAATTTTGAAGATGCTATTTTAATATCTGAAAAACTTATTAAGGATGATACATACACATCAATTCATATAGAGGAGTTTGAAGTTACGGCACGAGACACCAAACTTGGGCCAGAAGAGATTACTCGTGATATTCCCAATGCGGGCGAGGAAGCACTTAGAAATTTAGACCATCTTGGGATCGTAAGAATTGGTGCAGAGGTAAGACCTGGTGATATTTTGGTTGGAAAAATAACTCCAAAGAGCGAAACTGATTTAGCACCAGAGGAAAAACTGCTTCGAGCTATTTTTGGCGAAAAAGCAGCTGATGTTAAAGATAGTTCGTTGCGCGTTCCTTCGGGGACTCAAGGAATTGTTATGGACATTAAAGTGTCAAGTCGAACAGATGCTGAGCAGGAAAAACTTTCTCCATCTGACTTTCGTAGACAGATGAAGCAAATTAAGGAAGATTTCCGAAATCAGACTGAAGATTTAAGGGCTCAACTTACTGAATCCCTATCTAACATACTTCTTGGAGAGAAAATTCCATTAAATGTAACTAATTCTGAAACAGGAGACATAATCATTCCCGCAAATAGAAAGATTACCAAAACACTTCTGAGAAGATTGTCCTCGGTCCATCGGTTTATTGATATTCCACCTTCTCCTGTCAGAATAAAGGTTTTTGAGATAATCGAAAGTTACGAATCAAAGTTTCAAGACCTTGAAGATGATATGGCACGCAAAACTGAGGCTTTAGAACAAGGTGATTCTATTGACCAAGGTGCGATAAAAAATGTCCGTGTCTTTATTGCCAAAAAACAAAAAATGCGTGTTGGTGATAAAATGGCCGGTAGGCATGGAAACAAGGGGGTTGTTGCCAAAATCGTTCCTGAAGAAGACATGCCATTTTTACCAGATGGTACCCCTATTGAAATCTGCCTCAATCCACTTGGTGTACCAAGTCGCATGAATGTCGGTCAGGTCTTAGAAACTCATCTAGGTTGGGCCTGTAAAAAATTGGGCCTAAAAGTTGCAACTCCTATTTTTGATGGCATTTCAGAATCTAGGATTCAAGAATATCTCAAAGAAGCTTCTTTACCAGATAACGGAAAATCTGTCCTTTTTGACGGATGCACTGGAGAGCCTTTTTACCAGCGAATAGTGGTCGGCTACATGTACATGCTCAAGCTTAATCACTTGGTTACTAGTAAAATCCATGCCCGTGCAGTTGGTCCATACAGCCTGATTACCCAGCAACCTCTTGGCGGAAAGGCTCAGTACGGAGGTCAGCGATTTGGAGAAATGGAGGTTTGGGCACTCGAAGCTTATGGTGCTGCTTATACCTTGCAGGAGATACTAACCGTGAAATCAGATGATGTTTTGGGAAGAACAAAGATTTATGAATCGCTTGTTAAAGGTGATAATTCTCTGCAAGCAGGAACACCACAGTCTTTTAATGTCCTGATGAAGGAAATGCAAAGTCTTTGCCTAGATGTTCGAGTTCGCGGAGAAGACTCGCTGTAACCACACCACCCTTGATCGAACAATTATAATTTATAACAGATTTAAATATGAGCGTTGAAGCATTAAACGAGGCACTTGGGTTAGATGTTGGACCGATGGATCGAGTTTCCATTACTGTAGCGGATCCTGATGTGATTCGATCTTGGTCTAAAGGAGAAGTAAGAAATCCTGAAACAATTAACTATAGAACATTCAAGCCAGAACCTGGCGGATTATTTTGCCAAAAGACTTTTGGACCTGTTCGTGATTACGAATGTGCATGCGGTAAGTACAAAAGAATCAAGTATAAGGGAGTGGTTTGTGATCGATGTGGGGTCGAGGTTACTGTTTCAAGGGTTCGTCGTGAGCGCATGGGTCACATCGAATTGGCCGTTCCTGTTTCTCATATTTGGTTTTTAAAAAGTATGCCTAGTCGACTAGGTCTTTTGATGAACATGACTGCAAAGAGCTTGGAGCGTGTTCTCTACTACGAACAATATTTGGTAACAGATCCTGGTAATACCCCTCTTGAGGATAGGCAGCTTCTTTCCGATAAGGAATATCGTGAAGCTATTGATGAATATGGCGATGAGTTCGAAGCAAAAATGGGAGCAGAAGCTGTAAGAGATGTTCTCGCACGCTTAGACCTTCAGGATGAACTTGATGATTTGTATGAGCAAATTCATGACACCAAGTCCAAACAAATGAAGAAAAAGCTCGCTAGTCGCCTGCGAGTTATTAAGGGCTTCATTCAATCTGAGGCTTCTCCTGAATGGATGATTCTGGAGTCTATTCCCGTAATACCACCAGATTTGCGTCCCTTAGTACCTCTTGAGGGAGGTCGATTTGCAACTAGTGACCTCAATGATTTATACCGAAGAGTTATCAATAGAAATAATCGTCTTAAAAATCTTCTTCAACTTAAAACACCTGATGTAATTATTCATAACGAAAAAAGAATGCTACAGGAAGCTGTAGATGCCTTGTTTGATAATGGTCGTCATGGTAGAGCGATTACTGGTTCAGGGAACCGACCTCTCAAGTCGCTAAGTGACATGCTTAAGGGAAAACAGGGTCGCTTTCGCCAAAATCTGCTTGGTAAGCGAGTCGATTATTCAGGAAGATCTGTAATCGTTATCGGTCCCGAGCTTAAACTCCATCAATGCGGACTACCCAAGAAAATGGCCCTAATACTTTTTGAGCCATTTATCATTCGAAGGCTTAAGGAACTTGGATTTGTCCACACAGTCAGGGGAGCACGAAAGATGATTGAAAGCCGTTCTCCTGAAGTTTGGGATATTTTAGAAGAAGTCACAAAGGGTCACCCAGTTCTTTTAAACCGAGCGCCGACACTGCACCGCTTATCCATACAAGCTTTTGAGCCAGTTTTGATAGAAGGAAACGCGATTCGGGTTCATCCTCTAGTTTGTACTCCTTACAATGCTGACTTTGATGGTGACCAAATGGCGGTTCATGTTCCTCTCTCTGTTGAGGCAATTATGGAAGCCAAATTGCTTATGATGGCTACCCACAATATTTTTTCGCCATCTAGTGGTAAACCAATTCTTACACCTTCTCAGGACATTGTCTTAGGCTCATACTTTCTTACGATGAGTCCCAAAAAGGAAATGCCGGATGAGGCAGTGAGATTACCTCTAATTGCATCCTTGGAAGAAGCTCTCAGTGCCTTACATGACGGTGCTCTACAATTGCATGATTGGATTGATTTAGAAAATCCAGACAAAGGAAGATCAACACACTTTGGATTGTCTGCTCGTGGTGTAATACGAACTACAGTTGGACGTGTTTTATTTAACACTATATGGCCTAGTGAACTTGGTTTTTTTAATAAGCCAGCACTTAAAGGAGATTTAGGTGACCTAATTTTAGAAACTTACAGGCTAACTGGTAAGAAAAGCACTATTCATGCACTCGATCGCTTAAAAGAAATGGGTTTCGAAATGGCGACCAAAGCAGGCATATCGATTGGAATTTTCGATATGATAATTCCAGATCAGAAGAAAGAGAGAATCATTTCTGCGAGGAAAGAAATAGATAAAATCGAAGATCAATTTCGTAAGGGAATTATTACTCGAGGCGAAAGACATAACAAGATCATTGATGTTTGGACCTCAGCTACTGACGATATAGCCAAGGAAGTTTTTTCCTCTCTAGATCAAAATCTTGGGAAAGATACAATTAACCCTGTATATCTTATGATGGATTCGGGTGCTCGTGGCAACAGACAGCAGGTCAGGCAGCTTTGTGGCATGCGTGGTCTCATGGCTAAACCTTCTGGGGAAATTATTGAGCAACCAATCCTCTCCTCCTTCCGTGAAGGATTGAGTGTTTTGGAATACTTCATGTCCACTCACGGAGCGAGAAAAGGTTTGGCAGATACTGCATTGAAAACAGCAGACGCTGGTTACCTGACTCGAAAACTTTGCGATGTTGCCATGGATTGCGTCATAGCGAAGAATGATGACGGTCGCCGCGATGGAGTGGTCAAGAAAGCCATCATGGAGGGTGATAATGAAATTGTACCACTCCGCGATCGAATTATTGGTCGATATTCTGCCGAAGAAATTGTCAACCCGTCTAATCCGAGTGAAATACTTGTCCATGGCGGTGCTTTGATAAGCGAGGATTTAGCAACGGAAATCGATGCTTGTGGAATTACTCGAGTTCGCGTTATGTCTCCACTCACAAGTAGGATAAAAAATGGCATGACTTCTTTGGAGTATGGCATGGACCCTTCCACTAATGATTTAGTAAAACAAGGATCTGCTGTCGGAATTATTGCCGCACAGTCAATTGGGGAGCCTGGAACGCAACTTACTATGAGAACCTTTCACATTGGCGGCATTGCCAGTGCAGGCCGTGAGGAACCGGTTATCCATATTCGCAAATCAGGTACTTTAAATTTTGTAGGTTTAAGATTAGTTACATTAGCAAACGGTCAACAGGTCACATTGAACAAGACAGGATCAATACAGGTGCTTGATGGAGATGGTAGAATCGTTGATGATTATCCTGTACCTGCCGGTGCCCTTCTACACTTCAAGAATGGAGATTTAGTCGAAGAATCAACGCTATTGGCTCAATGGGATCCCTACAATATTCCTATCCTTTCTGAGAAAAAAGGAATAATCGGATTCGAGGATATGATACCTGGTGTTACAACCAAGGTAGAAAAGGATGCCTCAGGTGGTAAATCCATGGTTGTAATTGA
>Ga0181593_10003715_pt1 | contig 13906 bp, 9 predicted proteins | sample 071ome_19_FD_133756 | JGI IMG/M metagenome (GOLD analysis project Ga0181593, IMG submission 133756) | Coastal salt marsh microbial communities from the Groves Creek Marsh, Skidaway Island, Georgia - 071413AT metaG (megahit assembly) | ecosystem: Environmental > Aquatic > Marine > Intertidal zone...
GTAAGATTGGCATCTAATTGAATATGAAATTTCCCATAGGAAAGTGTCTCCATATTCTGAATCAAAGACACACCAAGATTACTTTGGATACTATACAGCTCTCCTACCTGTTTCGGATCCAGTACGAGTACACCTGGTAATGGTCGAATCGGAAGCGGATAAGAGGCATTATGCGTGTATCGAGTTGCAACATCTAAAGAATGCGGCACAAATGCTTTTACTTCCCAGGGATAAGCAGACTGGATCCCCTGTTCCTCTTGATCCATCGTATCGCTCTTGTCCAACATATGCCCATTCTCACCCTTCGTCTTGAGGTAATAGGCGTTATGAGGGTTCGGAGGAATCGTCAACTTCGAGCGGCTCTCAACCGTAAATCCAAGTTGTCGAAGTCCATTCAGCTTATCGGGGTTATTGGTCATTACAATGAGGGGCGCATTAATATCCAAAAGGTATGCAACATCCCGAAGACTTTCGTAGTTCCGTCTATCTTCGGGGAGTCCAAGCCCCCTATATGCGTCGAAAGTGCCAAGTTCGTTTTCAGAGGCACATACTAACATTCGATCACGTGCCTTGTTGGAGTACCCAGCGCCCCTGCCTTCCTGCCGAAGATAAAAAAGAATACCTCGCCCCTCCTCCTCTATCTGACTAAGCGCACCCTCAAGCTGCTCAACACAGTCGCAGTCGCATCCGCATAGGGTCTCGCTCGTGATACACTCAGAATGAACTCGGACCAGTAGAGGCTCATCCGAACTTATGTCACCTTTCGTAACAGCAATCAGGTGATCATGCGATTGGGTTGACTCAAAAACATACGCCTTGAAATCCCCCTGCCTTAGAGGCAAAGGTAAGGAGCCTAAACACGTAATTGCCCCTCGTGTAGGCCGTTCCCCTAACTCTTGGCTGAGCGCAGAGCCACGGTCATGGACAGAGGCTGAGGCAACAAGTTGTTCTGTTATCTTTCCCTCTTGCTTACTGCCATGTTCCGATAACGCTGCTTCAAGTTGAGCCCGGAGGTTCGCTAGAACTGGCGCAAGCGAAGGATCTGTACGAAAGGCCTCCACAAGTTCACCTATTCCAGCAAACACATTGGGGGGATTTAACTTATCCAAATTCTCAGACGTGTTTGCAGCAGTAAACGGTGCACTCTGAAATGGTTCGTTTGGAATCGAATTGGCTTCCGTCTTGGGATCGTGAGGTCTTGGCCTCATCAAGTTCAACTCCGTGTCTTACTTGGAATTTCTTTTCAACAACTCTTTCCCGCCGCCCTGACGACTTAAGACCCTTGGGGTCGGTCTTTCAGTATCGCGTGAACCACGTTGTACCACTAAAACAAACGCTATTCTATCTCTTGGTCGGGTTTTTATTGTAATTCTCACCTTCCTGAAAATCCAATTGATTACAGGCATTTCCACCTTGCTTCATCAAGTCCAGCATGACGTGATTCATTACCATTTCATATTCTAGGACTCTCAGTTCAGGTTTTAGGGTGGAACAGACAACAAGTGGTGGAGCTTGCCCTACAGCAACAAGACTCTCCGTCAACGAGCGATTAAAATCTATCTCGCTCTCGTCCTCACTACTAAAAAGAAATATCGACCCTCCCCTTCGCTGAACTAATTGAAACGGTCCATGATCAAATTCCATCACGGTTGATACCATGGGGTTCTCAAGAAAGGCTCCCTCCATAAACTTGTATCCGATATTTCGCAGATGATTAACGGCAGGAGTATGCCCGACAAGATAAATGCTCGCGGATGCTAGGGTTTCTCTCGAGGTCTGCGATAATATCTCCTTCGCCTTAAGGGGCGCCTCAGAAAACATCTCGACGATCTGCTCAGTACGGATTGGGGCGAACTCCTTTGGCGCTAATTGAGAAGCAACACGATATGCAGCAAGGAACCCGAACCATGGCCCAACCGTCCGAACGAGTACTTGATATTCATTTTCCATCGGCATGATGACCGTATCGACCCCTGAAGAGTTGATGTCTGTTAACAGGCTATGAACTTCAGCTTTCCCGGTATTATGAGCTCCTTCTGATGTAGTAGCGGTAAAAAGAATACCTCGTTCATCAGCGATCTGTGATTGAATCAAACCATGCGTATTAGTGCTCATTCCCTGAGAAAAGACTATCTTTACCTCGCCTGCTCCACTCTGATCATGAAGAGATGACACAGATTGACTGCTGGCATGCACGCCTGGAATCCGTTGCAGGAGTGTAGCCAGATATTCCGCATGCGAACGAGAACTTCCCAATCCATAAACACCCACTGAGCCGGATAACGGCTGGAGATCTGGCAGCGGGCTCTCCATATATCTTTCAAATAACTCGGGAATAGCCTTGATTCTCCGTTCGATAAGCTCAAAGCCGTATCGATCAGACTGATCAATTGAACGAAGGGGATCCTGATCAGGATGAGGCAATTCGAAGGCAGTATCCGAGAGCGAAGGCAGTGCAGGGGAACGCTCATCATGACCTGATTCAGCAGACTCCGACCGATTTTCCTTTTTAGGCTCCACCATATCAAAAAGTCTCTTCATTCCTACTACTGGAAAATACCAGCACTCCCAGCTCACTTTCTGGGGGACCTCCCTGTTAGAGTAGCAAGCCTATGGCGGTAAGCAAATTTCAAGACTTTCTCAGTCTTAACTCAACGTTAGCATCTCTGACCATCGCATGAGATTTTTTGAATTAATTCCTGACCTGGGCTATAGTCAGGCACGCATTCATTCAAAAGGAGCAAGAGTATGGCGGAAGAAGCATTGCGCTGGGCAGGGAGAAATACCGAGAAAGATTCACTCAGAAGTCTTATCTGGTCGACCCTAGAAGAGAAAGGGTACGCCGTCGGCCCAGCTTGGAATCGTATTTCTAATTTTGTTGATGCCGATAAAGCTGCTGATCGACTGGCAGCCATGCCCTTCTGGAAAGACGCTCGAGTCGTGAAGTCTAACCCTGACATGCCTCAGATTCCAGTACGCTATAATGCGCTCCGCGATGGTAAGTTGCTGTATACGCCAGTACCAGAACTTGTTGAAGACTTTCCGTTCGTTCTTCTGGATCCAGCAAAGCTCAATGCAGATGGCATTGACCTTCTGGAGGCTGCTCATATTGAAGGAGCTCTTAAGTATGGAACACCGGTGCGCTTCACTGAGATGCTGCCGATGGATATTCTTGTGGTTGGAAGCGTTGCTGTAACTCGGGATGGAGCAAGAACTGGAAAGGGTGGTGGCTTTGCCGACCTTGAGCTCGGTGTTTTCGGGGAACTGAATATCATCCCAGACCATGCAAAAGTGGTAACTACCATTCACGATGTCCAGTTGGTTGATAATGGTGTTATCACCCTACAACCACACGACTATCCGCTTGAGTGGGTCTTTACACCATCAGAAACGATAGAAACGAAGAGTGCTCATCCCCGCCCATCTGGAGTGCTCTGGGAAGCAGTACAAGAAGACCAGTTTCAGGATATTCCGTTCCTACTAGAGCTGCGGCAAGAATTAGAAGCGAGAAGTTAGAGGGCTTAACCTCTCTCCTACTGCAATACATTGTGTAAAAAAGATTCTCACTCAGTCTCTTGCATTGACTGGTCGAGAGTTGACTGAGCGAGGCTTGTCTGGCCGAGGCTTATGACCATATCAATCGACCGAGAGGAAAAAGCCCTTCTGAGTTCGTTCAACAACTGTAGAATTTCGCTCCTTTCACTGCTAGGCTAAAGAGCATGACAAGAGCGGAAGGTCGCGTTAGCACTCAGAATTGGTTATCCTCGGTTCCCTCCCGAGAGCACCTCGCTAGAATAAGTAATCGCGCTTCACGCTTTTCTCTCTCTCCCATCAAGGAAATTGAGTTAAAGGCCTCGAAGATTCCTGGAGCAATCTCTTTGGCTCAAGGTATCCCATACCTTAATACTCCCCAAGAAATTGTCGAGTACGTCGAGGAGAAGATACGAGCTGGACTATGCGACCGATACTCGCTTTCTCCAGGACTTGAAGAACTACGAGAAGAGCTAGCGCTCTCGCTTGGAACTGACGGGGCGGAGTACGATCCGGAGAAGGAGATGATTGTCACAGCAGGCTCAATTCAGGGCATGACAGCGACCCTCCTAGCACTCGTACAACGAGGTGATGAAGTCCTTGTTCCCTCCCCTACTTATGCCTCCTATATTGGTTCCATTCACCTTTCTGAGGCTACGCCGGTATATGTTCCCCTTGATGAAGATACTGGATTTGATCTTTCGCTAGAGGCCTTTGAGCAGGCAATCACACCCCGCACGCGAGCAATTATCCTCTGTACTCCAAATAATCCAACTGGAACAGTATTTTCCTCGACACTACTTGAGGGACTCCTCCGACTCGCGGTCAAGAATGGCATATATGTGATCGTTGACGAAGTATACAAAGATTTTTACTTCTCACCCGCTGGACACATTTCACCAGCGGCATTCCCATGGGCACGAGAATACCTGATTCGAGTTTGCTCTTTTTCAAAAGCGTATGCCATGACTGGCTGGAGGGTTGGATTTCTTGCGGCCCCATCGCACGTTACTGAAAGTATTCTCAAGGTCCATGACGTTATGGTTTCATGTGCTCCAGTTGCATCTCAATACGCTGCTATTGCTGCACTTCGTTATGGTGAATCTGCTCGTCTTGCAGCCATTGAGGAATTTCGTCAACGCCGCGATCTGACGGTCGCATTTCTCGATCAGATGTCTGAGTGGTTAGACTATCAAGTTCCACAAGCTACATATTTCGCATTTCCTCGTATTAAAGATACCGTGCCGCTGGCAAGGCAGTCGCGGAGACTCGTTTATGATATTCTAAAAAAAGCAAACGTTGCCTTTGTTGAAGGAGCAGCGTTCGGTCCATCAGGAGAGTCACATCTTCGTATTAACTTTGGAAGAAGCGAAGAGGACATCCGGGAAGGGATGACACGCTTCGGCGACTATCTTCAGCGGACTACGGCTGGTAGAAGACTCCAACGAAAGATAAAGAATGTCCCGCTTGAATCGATGAATAAAAGTCTTCTTTCTGGAAAGCAAAAAAAGCAACGTCTGCTCGTTACCTTGACTCGACTTGCTCGAAGAAACGTTAGTGGACCAGTTGTTGCTATTATCGGAATGAGAGGAAAAACAATTGTGAGGCGAATTATCAGCGAAAGCCTCAGCAAGCAACACTCGGTCATCAGCTCTCATCTTTCTCACAATACTCTTACCGGACTATCCTTCTCAATCTTAGAACTTCCTCTTCCGAGAAATACTCGTGAAAAACTCAGAGTAGTTTTCCAGATTCTGAAAAAAGCAATTATCGCGAAGAGACGACATGCGGTGTCTATACTGGAATGTGGCATAACGAAGACACCCGAAGTCCAGCAGTATGTTTCTCTCGTACGTCCAGACTATATTATAGTGACATCAGGTCTTGGATTTGACCCCAACCTAAAGAAAGTCGAGCATTTACATGCCTGCCGCGAGTTCATAAAACATTCATCACCCCGATGCATCCTTATCCCTGAAGACGAAAAATGGCTCATTGAAGAACTAGACCCTAACAATGAACTCAGCATTATCCCCATTCTGCCGACTGAAGGCACGAGTTGTGGTAGAAGTGAGTCTTATGGGAAAGGGTTCGCCCACCATCTTTTAAAAATAATCAGCACGAGATAGCGAATAGCATCACCCCCCACTTCGCAACTTCTCGAACAGTATTGATTCTGATACCCTAGGACAGAGGAAGGCATATCGACGGTCCTCCAATTCTTAGGGAGAAAGAAGCATGAACACGCTCGCAATTTTAGGACTCACGCTCATTATTCTCGTTATTTATGGGGTTGGCATTTATAATCGCCTCGTTCGTCAAAAAGTTGCGACTGATAACGCATGGTCTCAGATTGATGTCCAATTAAAACGCCGCTACGACCTCATCCCGAACTTAGTAGAAACTGCCAAGGGCTATGCAAAGCATGAACAAGAGACCCTTGAACAAGTAATTACGGCAAGAAACTCTGCGATGGCCGCAGCTTCACAAGGAGATGTTCGCGGAGTCTCTGAAGCTGAAGGGATGCTCGCTGGCATGCTAAGACAAGTATTTGCTCTTTCAGAGTCCTATCCAGAGCTCAAGGCAAATGAAAATTTCCTTCAGCTACAGGAAGAGCTGACAAGCACCGAGAATAAAGTTTCATTTTCAAGACAACACTACAATGACTCTGTTGGTCTTTTTAATACATCAATCCAACAATTTCCGAATAACATCGTCGCGGGCTTTACCGGATTCAATGCTCGCGAGTTTTTTGAACTTGATGAGGCTGAATTAAAAGCTGCTCAACAACCTCCATCAGTAAACTTTAATTAACGAGTCTGCATCCGCAGGCCAAGATAGACGGATAAGAAGAGGGAGGTTACATGAAAATCGGTGCCATCTTAGGCTTTTTTGCTGTACTCCTTGGAGCCTTTGGTGCCCATGCATTGAGAGACTCTCTATCCGCCTACCACAAAGAAGTGTTTCAAACAGCATGGAATTATCATATCGTTCACGCGCTTGTACTGCTTTCTATTCCCTGCCTTAAACTTCAGCCAGAACATATGAAAGTCTGCGCTCTCATCTTCCTCTGCGGAATTCTTATCTTTTCTGGGTCCCTTTACGCTCTTGCCGTAACAGATCTCAGGTGGCTGGGTCGCATAACACCGATCGGAGGAATCCTGCTCCTCATAGGTTGGGCATATCTTGCAATAAAGATATCGTAGAGAACGGATTGCGATGTATCAAATTGCGCAAATTTTTCGATGCACTACTGCGCACTGCTCCTAAAGATCACTGCTGCTAAAAGTCACTGGTGCTAAACATTATTGCTGCTAAAGATTCGAAAGCAAAAAGAATAAGAGCACGAGAAATAAGAGCAGCTAGAGATCAGAAGAGCGAGAGATGAGAACAGCGAGAATAGAAACAGAAATGAAAAAATGGGCGCTGCAAGGATCGAACTTGCGACATTCAGCTTGTAAGGCTGACGCTCTACCAACTGAGCTAAGCGCCCCCAGTTGAAGGGAAGCCAAAGAGTACCCACGAAGAAAAGAGATGTCAACTCCACAAGATTACAGTAGAAATTATCGGCTATTTAGACGTCCTTGTGGTGAGATCGTCTCCTCTGAGTCTTTATTGGAACCATAAAAAAGGGAACGTATAGACGTTCCCTTTTTTGCGCTCGTATCTTTCCAGCTTGCGCTCTCTAGTGAGTCACTACATCACTAATCTGAGCAGACTTTGAGCCATCTCTTCCAGCAGATACCTTATCTTCCTCTTTGACAAAATCAGAGAACAGTACCTCGTCACGAATCGCTGTCTGGTCAAGTAAACGCTCAAATCCAGCACGCCCATCAGTTACCAAGGCCTCGTAGAGCACCTCGTCAACGTGCGCCACTGGAATAAACTCAAGTTGGTCACGAACAGTTGCTGGAATGTCTTCGATGTCGTTTTCATTCTCCTTCGGAAGACAGATCCTCGTAATTCCCCCTCGGTGTGCTGCCAGCGCTTTCTCCTTCAAACCACCGATTGGAAGCACGTTACCGCGAAGAGTAATCTCTCCAGTCATGGCCAGGTTCTTATCAATTGGAATCCCAGTTAGCGCCGAGACTAGTGATGTTGCCATCGTTATCCCAGCAGAGGGGCCATCTTTTGGAATAGCTCCCTCTGGGACGTGCACATGAATGTCCACTTTATCAAAAAAGTATCGTGGAAGGCCCAGCATCTCCGCCCTTGAACGAACATAACTGAGAGCAGCTTTCGCTGACTCCTGCATTACATCCCCAAGCTTCCCAGTAATCTGCAAACGCCCTCGACCTGGTAGAATTGCTGTTTCAATTACCAGCATCTCTCCACCCTTCTCAGTCCATGCCAAACCAGTGGACATTCCCACCTGATGTTCTGCTTCAGCATTTCCATACCGAAACTTTGGCTGACCCAGATACTGAGCAAGATTGTCTGCCGTAAATATCACCTGATGGTCTGGCCCATGCTCAACAACCTCAACGGCCGCCTTTCGACAGAGGGTCGCTACCACACGCTCAAGGCTCCGCACTCCTGCTTCCCGAGTGTATCGTCTTGCAATTTGCACAGCAGCAGACGGCTGCAGATCAACATTCTCTTCGGACAATCCGTTCTCTTCAAGCTGCTTTGGAACAAGGTACTTGCGCATGATAGCAAGCTTCTCAAGCTCCGTGTAACCTGATAGACGTATAATTTCCATCCGATCCATCAACGGCCCAGGGATGGTGTGTAGCGTATTGGCGGTACACACAAACATCACCTTAGACAGGTCGTAATCACAATCAAGATAGTGATCATTGAAAGTACAGTTTTGCTCTGGGTCCAATACTTCCAACAGTGCTGAAGAGGGGTCTCCCCTGAAGTCTGTTGACATCTTGTCAATCTCGTCTAAAAGAAAGATCGGATTGCTCTTTCCTGCTTTCTTCAGAGACTGGATAACTTTACCTGGCAATGCCCCAATATAGGTCCGACGATGGCCACGAATCTCTGCCTCATCTCGAACCCCACCAAGGGCTACCCGAACAAACTCTCGACCTGTTGCCTTACCAATCGACTTTCCAAGTGAGGTCTTCCCCACCCCAGGAGGGCCCACAAGACATAGGATAGGTCCACGTATCTTCCCTACCAGCTTCTGAACTGCCAGGTATTCCAAAATACGCTCCTTCACTTTCTCCAGCCCATAATGATCAGCCTCTAAGACGTCACGAGCCTTTTCAACATCTATCTCCGTCTCAGACATCTCATCCCATGGGAGAGAAATCATCCAATCCACATAATTGCGAACAACGGTAGCTTCGGCGGACATGGGAGACATCATCTTTAACTTGCGAATCTCCTTTTCTGTCTTCTCTCTTGCCTCTTCAGGCATTTCCTTTGCTCGAAGCTGATCTTCCAACTCCTGAATTTCATTCCTGAAGTCATCCTTATCACCAAGCTCCTTCTGAATAGCCCGCATTTGCTCATTCAGATAGTACTCTTTCTGGGTCTTCTCCATCTGCTTCTTGACCCGACTGCGGATCCGCTTTTCTACCTGCAGAATCTCAATCTCAGACTTCATGTGGGAGAGGATTTTCTCCAATCGTTTTTCTGGATCGATAATTTCGAGAATCTCCTGCTTGTCCTCAAGTTTGATGTTGAGCTGCACAACAATTGCATCGGCAAGACGCGAGGCATCTTCAATGGCGTTCACCTGCATAATCATCTCGGGATTTACTTTCTTCCCGAGCTTTACGTAACTTTCAAAAGTTGTATTCACCGAACGCATAAGCGCTTTAAGCTCTGTTGAGGCTGCCATATCAGGAGCAAGCTCTTCGACCTCAACCATCATGAATTCATCTTCTTGTGTGAAGTCAGTAATACGAGCTCGCTGTTTTCCCTCGACAAGCACCTTGATGGGTCCGTCCGCTAAGCGAATTAACTGAACAACTTCTCCCAACGTCCCGACTTCATAAATATCCTTCGAGCTCGGATTACTTGTCCTTGCATCTTTTTGTGCTGCGAGCATGATGAGCTTGTTCTCCTTTTGAGACTCTTCGATTGCCCGAACACTCTTCTCTCGTCCGACAAAGAGCGGGACAACCTGTTGTGGGAATACCACTAGCTCTCGCAATGCCAGTAATGGAACGTTGTGGGTCTTCTTTGACTCTTTCATGCTCATCTTTTCCATATGCGCTTCTTGAGATAGCCCAAGAAACTTTTCTTAATCTTCTCGTAAGAGACGCCCCTCCCCTCTATCTCTTACATCATCAGGAAGAAGCCTCTAGCTCTCTCCAAACACCAAACAGAGAGCCTCTCTCTATATGATGCAATCTCGTGGAGCGAGAACCGCCAAACTATTGGCTTTGCATGATTTTCTTCTCTTTTCTCAACAAAGCCTCCCCTGTTCGAACCTATCATTGACCAGATCGACAATTTTTAGGGACAGCCAGAGATGCCTTTGGTAAAAAAGAGCAACAATCTCACTATTTACCGATCATATTCCTGGTTGCAAAAGGGCGCAACACAGGTTTCGGGGAAGTTATCCACATCCTGTGGATAAGTCTAAAAAGGCGCACTCCTCATTTCGATATCGGAGGAGGCTGGGTTGTGACTCTAGGGAAAGGCACTTCAAATACCATAAAATCTCTCTTCAAGGGAGTAACGCCCCGCTTGGCGAAGTATACAGAGGGGTTTTGGATTGAAAAAAATGACTAGGCTGACTTTTCTTGTTGATGGTAGACCACTAGAGGCTTTTCACCTTTAACGACCGTGTCCTCACTAATCACCACCTCTTTAATGTCAGGCTGAGATGGGATTTCAAACATCATGTCAAGCATCAGGTCCTCTAAGATAGCGCGAAGACCTCTCGCTCCAGATTTTCGTTCTAACGCTTTTCGGGCGATAGCGAGCAAGGCCTCATCTGTAATCTTCAGAGTTACATTCTCTAGCTCAAAAAGCTTTTTGTACTGCTTCGTAAGCGCATTCTTCGGCTCTTTCAGTATCTGTACCAGTGCTTCCTCGTCGAGATCCTCAAGAGTCGCAATCAGTGGAAGACGCCCAATAAATTCCGGAATCAATCCGAACTTCAACAGATCCTCCGGTTGTAGCTGTGAAAGAAGTCTCTCACGTTCTTCTTTCTTTGAAGCTGACTTTTTTTCTTCAGAAGCAACTCCAAACCCCAGCTTCTTCTCTCCAACCCGCTGGCGGACGATATCTTCTAGGCCAACGAATGCCCCACCACAAATGAAGAGAATATTAGAGGTGTCCACTTGTAAGAACTCTTGCTGGGGGTGCTTTCTTCCGCCTTTCGGTGGAACGCTCGCTACTGTCCCCTCCAACATTTTCAATAATGCCTGCTGAACTCCTTCACCTGAAACATCGCGAGTAATAGAGGGATTTTCAGCCTTCCGTGAAACCTTATCAATCTCATCGATATACACGATACCGCGCTGAGCCTGCTCAACATCATAATCTGAAGCCTGCAATAGATTGAGGATGATGTTCTCAACATCTTCTCCTACGTATCCCGCCTCGGTCAAACTTGTTGCATCCGTGATCGTAAAGGGCACCTTTAGTATGCGCGCGAGGGTCTGTGCAAGTAGTGTTTTCCCAGTTCCTGTTGGACCACACAGCAAAATATTCGATTTCTGAATCTCCACGTCAGAAGAGCCGCCTTTCGCATCGATTCGCTTGTAATGATTATGCACTGCAACACTAAGCACTTTCTTCGCGTACGCTTGACCAATTACGTACTGGTCTAAAAAATCCATTATCTCTTGCGGCTTGGGTACTTGCGATTGTCCCGAAAGGGTTTCTTCCTGCTCTACCTCATCAGCGATAATATCGTTACAGAGGTCAATACACTCATCACAAATATAGACACCAGGTCCTGCAATGAGCTTACGCACCTCCTCTTGCGTGCGGTTACAGAATGAACATACGAGAGTATTTCTTCCCTTATCACTTCCTTTCGCCAACTCTCATCTCCCTTTCAAAGATTCCTAATGCTCAGAGGCGACCTCAATTCCCCTCTTCCCTCAAGTCTACCATACCAGCTACGACTAAGTGAGCACCTATCAGAAATTCCAATACTCACCTTGTTCATGATTGCGAACAGGCCACCGATGGTCACAGAGCAAAGGACATCAATATCCGCCTTAACTATTTGAAATGACCTATTTATTCCTACTTTGCGTCCTCTCCACGGCGTTCATACACGTGGTCAATGACCCCGTACTCTTTCGCTTCCATTGAAGTCAGAAAGTAGTCCCGGTCACTATCCCGCTCAATCTCTTCCAGCGTCTTTCCAGTATGCCTTGCCAGAATCTGAAGAAGCTCTTTCTTCACTCTCGCAATCTCTCGGGCATGGATTGCGATATCAGACTCCTGCCCCTGGAATCCACCCATAGGCTGATGAATCATCACTCTTGAATGCGGTAGGGCAGAACGTTTTCCTTCAGCACCACCTGAAAGAAGCACAGCTCCCATGCTTGCCGCTTGCCCTACACAGACGGTCCCAACACTTGGCTTCACGTACTGCATCGTATCGTAAATCGCCATCCCTGCAGTTACAGAACCACCAGGACTGTTGATGTAAAGATAGATATCTTTCTCAGGGTCCTCGCTCTCCAGAAATAAGAGCTGAGCAATGATGACATTTGCCACTGCATCGTTTACCTCACTTCCCAGAAATACAATACGCTCCTTTAAGAGTCGCGAAAAAATATCGTAGGAACGCTCACCCCTTCCGGTCTGCTCTACTACGTAGGGAATATAATTCATTGCTTGCTCATTCATCTTCGTGCTCCCTCGTTTAGTCCTTAGACTTCTTTACTCTGGTAATAGATGCTCTATCACGCAATAGGTCTAATGCCTTCTTCTGCTTCTGTTCTCTCACAAAGTTTGCTTTTCTGCCATCTGAGAGTAACGCTTTCTCTACATCTGCTATCGGCATTCCATGTTCTTCAGATATTTCGGATAAAAGCGTGCTGAGCTCAACATCACTAAACTCAATACTCTCCTGCTCTACAATTCGTTCTACTAAAATAGTAGTACGGGCACGCTCCTCAGCAATTTTCCCCAACTGCTCTCGGAAAGTATCAACAGGCATTCGATGTACATCAACCTTTTGTGGATCGACATATCCATTACGCACCAGCAACGAGCGAATCTCGCCGTCAATCATACTCTGGGGCACAGTAAAGGCGTTTTTCTCGAGGAGTTCTTTGAGGATTTGTGCATGAATCTCCGCTTGCTCTTGTTGCTCGCGTTGCTTCTCCATCTGCTCCCGAACCTTCAACCGGAGCTCAAGCACTGTCTGCGCACCCATACCCAAGGTTTTTACAAAGTCATCGGTCACCTCTGGCAAAAGCTGCTCTTGCAACTCATCAAGAGTCACGAGATATACCGCTTTCTTGCCTTGTAGCTGTTCATCTCTGTGATCATCTGGGAGCGTGGTTTCGATTGACTTCGTCTCTCCCACCTCAAGTCCAAGGAGACCTGACTCCAATTCCTCCGGCAAGCGTCCATCTCCCAGCCGAACAACAAGAGGCTCCTCCGCTGCGGGCTCCTCCCCCTCAAGACCAACACGAATCTTTCCCTTAATGACATCACCGCTTTCTACCACGGTGCGGTCAGTAATCGTTCGAAAGGTACTCTGAGATGCGCGCATTTCCTCTATGGCATTATCCACGTCACTATCAGTGACATCCCCCTCATCGAGCTCCACTTTAAATGCATCGTACTTCTCGATGTTCGGTTTCGGCGGAAAGAATACCTTCGCTACATACGAGAAGTCACCGCCATCCTGTCGCTCACCGAGCTCAAGCTCTGGCTCTCCGACAGTTTCGTTAATCTCCTCTTTGACGAGCGCTTGATACAGAGTCTCTGAAATTAGTCGTTGAGAGACCTCAAATCGAACTCGCTCTCCGTGCATTTTCTTTACCATGCCCAAGGGAGCCTTCCCCTTTCGAAATCCTTTCAGACTCACCTGCGGCTGCAACTTTACCACTTCGGCTTCAACTCGCTTTTCAAATTCGGCCTGGGGAACCGTTACTTCAATTTTTGTTGTTACCTCATCGATATCAGACCGCTCATGGGAGAAGTCGGTACTTACTTGATTCATTCGAATACCTTGTCGTGTTGTTCTCTTTCTATTGCTATTTTCCACTATCATCCGAACTGGTCGGAATCCCAATAGAATATCGCTAGAAGAGAAAAAACTCCAGTAAACATTCCTCTTTATACTCAATAACTTGCATTGCTTGGCGGAGAAGTGTATGTATCTCGGGTCGCTGCGCGGGAGTGGTGGAATTGGTAGACACGCTGGATTTAGGATCCAGTGCCGCGAGGTGTGAGGGTTCGACTCCCTCCTCCCGCATTTGCGCGACATTAA
>Ga0181593_10003716_pt1 | contig 13905 bp, 11 predicted proteins | sample 071ome_19_FD_133756 | JGI IMG/M metagenome (GOLD analysis project Ga0181593, IMG submission 133756) | Coastal salt marsh microbial communities from the Groves Creek Marsh, Skidaway Island, Georgia - 071413AT metaG (megahit assembly) | ecosystem: Environmental > Aquatic > Marine > Intertidal...
ACCGATCTGACGAGGGTCATCACCTTCATGATGAGTAAGGAGCAGAGCGCCAGGCCGTATCCACAGATTGGCGTACCTGACGCCCATCACCCGCTTTCGCACCATAACAACAACCCGGAACTGGTAGAGCGGATGTCGAAGATTAACACCTACCATGTCCAGCTGTTTTCCAATTATCTGGACAAGCTGGCGGCAATTCCTGAAGGCGACGGTAACCTGCTGGATAACATGACGATCCTGTATGGATGTGGCATCTCCAACAGCACCATACACTCAGGCGATAACCTGCCGGTATTGCTGGTCGGCGGTGGCGCCGGCACGCTACCTGGCGGGCAACACATCAGATTCGGCACCCAGCCAACGATGGCAGATCTGCTGGTTGGCCTGACCCACAATTTTGGAGTGCCTGCTGATAAGATTGGTGGCAGCTCTGCCGCTCTGCCAATCGTATAACTATCAACTCGCTGAAAGCTGGAGCGGCCCAATGCGCAACTGGCAATTACTGACCCTGCTGACGACCTTCCTGGTTGGCCCATCGGTATTGGCCCAGTACATGCCACCAGTTGTGGAAGCCGCAAAAAACGAAGACTGGCAACTGCTGGAACAGCACCTCGCCAGTGGAATGGATGCCAACCAGATATATGGGGACGGAAGCACGGCGCTGCACTGGGCCAGTTACCATGACAGCGTCGAGGGCGCCAGGCTCTTGCTTGGGGCAGGTGCAACGGCCAATTCGGCGAATGACCTCGGCGCGACACCCCTGTGGCTGGCGGCCGAAAACGGCAGCACACAGATGACCAGCCTGTTGCTTGAGGCTGGCGCAGATCCCGCCGTAGCCCTGCTATCGGGCGAGACACCGCTGTTGACTGCCTCACTGTCCGGCAATGCAGATGTTGTCAGAAGTCTGCTAGCGGCCGGCGCAGATCCCAATCTGGCCGTCACCCGGCAGCAGACAGCCTTGATGTGGGCGGCCGGGCGCGGGCACTCCGCAGTCGTTGAAGCACTGGTGGAATATGGCGCAGACGTGTCAGCCCGCTCCGAAGTGAGAACGGAATACGTTAAGACAGAAAAGGAACAGGACAGCCACCCGGCTTACAAAATCTGGATAGAAAACGGCGGTTATACGCCGCTGATGTTTGCAGCCTGGGCCGGCGATCTTGGCTCGGTACAGGCTCTGGTCAAAGGCGGCAGTGACGTGGACGAGTTGTCAGCCTTCGGTCTCAGTCCGCTGATTATGGCGGTTCACGGAGGAAATTTATTGCTAGTGGAGTATCTGCTCGCTCAGGGAGCTGAAGTAAATCTTGCAGCCAGTGGCCACACTGCACTGCATGCTGCAATCCTGAGAGGCGATCCCCGGGCAGTGGTGTCGCTGCTGGAGCACGGCGCCGATCCTAACGCCCTCCTGGAAAAGCCGACACCCACAAGGCGGCAGTCCACCGATTACCACTTCCATGATTCGCTGCTGGGAGCATCGCCGTTGTGGCTGGCTGCCCGTTTCACAGAACCAGACATCATGGAATTGCTGATCGAAGCCGGAGCTAACCCCTCGTTCGTCAACCATGTTAATTATCCTGCGCAACGCATGGGAGATTTCTTTATTGCCGACGAGGGTGAGATTTCCATTCTCATGGCTGCAGTGGGAATGGGTAATCGACGCTTGCGCATGAGTTGGGGCACCCCGGAACGGCGCGCAGGGCAGGTTAGCCGAGATCGCGAAGGGCTTATTTTGGAAGCGGCGCAGGCAGCGGTTCTGGCAGGTGCTGATGTAAACCTGAAAGATGCGACCGGGCAATCGGCGCTTGACTTTGCCCGGGCGCGGCGCTTCGAGCGGGTCGCCTCATTCCTGGAGCAAGCCGGCGCGATCTGAAACTGGCCAACCCAAAGCCTGCCCGCGCTGCCAGTCTAAACTAGACTTTTTCCCGCATGGCTTTTTGCAGACGTTGGCCTGAAACAATACCCAGCCACGCCATCGGCAGATAAGCCAATCCAAGATCTGTGACAATGAACCAGATCGGCGCGGGTATCATCCTTGCAGCACCGATGCCCCCCAGCAGGAAAAACACACCTATCCCAAATGCCAGCAGTCGCGGATTTCTGCCTGCCAAAACGAAAGTCAGAGTGGCGCCGACCAGCGTGCCAACCGCATGAGCCAGTAACGGGAACACGAAGTGTTGTGGCCCCATCAGGTGCATGGATTGCGCCAGGGAATCCATGTCCGTCATATCGACGCCCGCCGGTGGCGGCACCAGCAGCGGCCCAACAGTCACAAGAGCCATGTTGACCAGCCCGCCCACGACCAGCCCAACCAGCAAGGCAACACTATTTTTTAGTACGGGAGACATGGGCTGGAATTCTCCTTCTCACGATGCGGTAGCCCGGAATTCTCTTCCGGTATCGCAACCAGTTTCAGCATCTGAAGACTCCAGTCGCTTTAGAAAACGCGCTATTCCCGGGTTCTGTGTCCAGTCACTTGAGACTCCGCCGGGACCGTTATTGTCATTCCAAGCATAGCAAGTTCCCTCAGGCTCCAGCTACCCTGGTGCCAAAACCCAGGATCAACCCGACCCGCTTCCATGGGGTGTTCGCACCTAACAGTAAACACCGTGCGCGGGTCAAAACATCTGGAAGAGGCAAAGGGGCCGACAAGAATAAAACCATACCCGCCCGGATTCTGGAACATGTGAGAAAGGAGGAATACGCCGATTCCCAGGCCGAATTTACGATCAGACGCTGGCGCGTTCGGCAATGAAGAGAAGGTAATTTTCAGAAGGTTTAAACGATTCCTGAATGCAGGAAGACGAATGATTACGAAACTGGACAATGTGCAGGTTCAGAGATACCTTTCATTCTTCTTATAAGCTTGCCTTCCTGATGATCTCGACGAGTGAAAAAACGGCCAGCCTCCGGATTTAGGGCATCGTGCGTGCGTGGTGACCGTATCAACGAATGGCTCGATGACCATGGTTTTCGCGCGACTCGGGTGAACCCACGCGTCGTCTGGGAACACTTTACGATGGCGCCCAGGTCGTGAGCCGCCCTGCCATGGATTCCGCGCTCGAGGCCATCGGCCGCACACCCCTCATCCGACTGCGGTCGTTCGAATCGCCCGGTGGCGCGGAGATATGGATCAAGCTGGAGGGCGGAAACCCCACCGGGTCGTACAAAGACCGAATGGCCGTCTCGGTCCTGACCGAAGCGCTGGATTCAGGGCGCATCCGACCCGGCGGGCGTGTCGTCGAGTACACCGGGGGAAGCACCGGAACGGCGCTAGCCTTCGTGTCTGCGGTCCTCGGCCTCCGATTCACCGCCGTGTTCTCAAACGCCTTCTCGGAGACGAAGCGTCACGCTATGGAGGCCTTCGGAGCGGAGGTCCTTGTCGAAGAGAGTCCGGATGGAACTATCACGCCGGAGCTGATCCAGCGGATGAAGGCGCGCGCGCTGGCACTCGCCGAGCACCCGGACTCCTTCTACGCCGACCAGTTCGGGTCGCCTTTCGTGCGAAGCGGATACGAGCCCATGGGCCGTGAAATCGCGGCCGACCTGGAAGGGCAAGTCGACGTGCTGGTGGCTGCGGTGGGAACCGGAGCGGCGCTGATGGGCGCGGCGGACGGGCTTCGATCGGCTGGCGCCCGACCTCGGGTCGTCGCGCTGGAGCCTCTGCAGTCTCCTCTCCTGACCACGGGTAAGGGGGGGGCACATCGGGTCGAGGGGATTGGAGTCGGGTTCGCTCCCCCTTTTCTCGACCGCGAAGCCGTAAACGACATCCGAGCTGTCGACCAGGAGGCCGCGTTTCGAATGTGTCGGCGGCTGGCGGCGGAGTCTGGCGTCTTTGGCGGGGGCTCGACCGGCCTGAACGTCGTGGCCGCGATCGACCTGGCCGCCGAAATCGGGACCGGACATCGTGTCGTCACGCTGGCGTGCGACAACGGTATAAAGTACCTGGGCGGCACGCTCTACAGACCCTGACTCGAGTCAGCCGCCCCCTGAGTTAAGAAACCCGCCAGACCATGGGCTTAACTGACGGTGGCACCCGGAAAGGACTTCCCGTTGCTGTTCTGGCGGATCTCACCAAATATTAGCGGGAGCGCTGCATCGCAATCAGCGCAAATCTCGCAATATATTTATATCTCATTGTTTTATTTAATATTTATTTATTGGCACGATTCTCGCAATCCCGATAGTAAGAATGCCATAAATACGGCAAAACTGGCCGCAATGGCCACCAGTCGCTATACCACGCCAGAATGAGGGCGAACGGGGTCAAGGAGACCATCATGAAGGTATTGAGTTTTCTTTTTTGGACATTTCTACTGCTGATAGCGGCGGCAGTCCTGTTGCCGTTTGTCACTGTTGGGTTTGTACTGCTCGGTTCAGTGGGTGTATTCCTGGTCTGGCTGTTACCAATCCTCATAATAGCTGCTTCAGACAAAACCGGTCGCGGTGAAAAATTCTGCTGGATTCTGGCGATCATTTTCCTTTCCTGGTTTGCCTGGATCTTCTACTATTTTCTGGCGCCCCTGAAGCCAGTCCAACGCGAGTATTACTACTATTGATCACGAATCTCTCGGGAAGCGCACGGACCTCACCTTTCGCATGATCGGGTAGGAATGTGGCAGCTGTCTTTGATCTGGTTCGGCAGTTATCATAACCTCGCCCTGCCCGCGGGCGACCCGAGAATACTCTGCATGCCGATCATTCAAGTTTGCAAACTGGTCAAGCGATATCCGCGACCGGGAAACAAAGCCGAGCTGTTCGAAGCCGTAAGCGATGTCTCCCTGCAAATAGAAGCAGGTGAAATTTATGGCATTCTGGGCCCCAACGGTGCGGGCAAAACGACGACTCTGGAAATGCTTGAAGGTCTGACCGATATTGATGGTGGTGAGGCCTATATCGACGGACATTGCGTGAATTCCAAACCCTATGACGTCAAGAAAATCATCGGCGTCCAGCTGCAGGCCAACGAGTATTTTGACAACCTTTCTCTGCGGGAATTGATTACGCTGTTCGGATCGCTATACCGACGCCAGATCGACCCTTTGGAAATGTTGAGTCGTGTCCACCTGACGGAAAAAGCTGATGCGAGGCCGGCAAGCCTGTCGGGGGGTCAAAAACAACGATTTTCGATTGCCTGCGCGCTGGTAAACGATCCGAAAGTTTTGTTCCTGGATGAACCGACCACCGGACTCGATCCCCAGGCCAAACGGAATTTGTGGAATCTGGTTAGGGAACTGAATCGGACGGGAATGACCATCGTGCTAACCACCCACAACATGGAGGAAGCAGAGTCATTGTGCCAGCGGATCGCCATTATGGATCACGGTAAGGTGATCGCCGAAGATACGCCGGGACGATTAATTCAGCAACACGCTCCGGAACCTCCCCAGGCGCCCCTGCATGGCAGCCTGGAAGACGTCTTCCTGGTATTGACCGGACACGGGCTGAGGGACTGATTCATGAGTCCACTGGCATTCACTATCGCGCATACCCTGACGAAGATATTCCTGCGTGACCGCCAGACCATTATTTTCAGCCTCCTGTTCCCGGTCATCTTCATGGTGGTATTCGGATTTGTCGGCAACCAGGATCAGGACCCTATCAAGCTAGGTATTGTAAATAATGCCCCTGGCTCTCTTTCCGACGACTTCATTGAAATACTTGAGACCAATCCTTTATTCTCTGTCAGTGAGGGCGATGAGACCAGCATGCGGCAAGCGCTCATCTCGGGTCGCATGACACTGGTGCTGACACTACCGGCGGAATTCCAGGAAACCGACAGCAGTGTCGAACTCGGACTGCTGGTAGATGCCGCGCAGGTGCAGCAGTTGAATCTTATAATGCCGGTGTTGGAACAGTCACTGTTGGCAGTGGAGCGACAGTTGCGAAATTCCGAAGCACTTTTCACCCTGACAATCGAGGATGTGCAATCTCGATCCCAACGTTATCTGGATTTCCTGATTCCCGGGCTGCTGGCGTTTACCCTGATGCAGATTTCCATTGCCGGCAGCGGCTTCAATATCGTTGAGTACCGGCGCAAGGGAATTCTCAAGAGACTGTTTGTCACGCCCCTGCAACCCGGAGATTTCATCTCCGGCATCGTGATGTCCCGGATTATTCTTTGCATCATGCAGATTTCGGTACTGCTGGGGATCGCAGTGTTCTTTCTTGATGTCATCGTACTCGGCAGTTATCTCAGTCTGTTTGTCATCATTTTTCTAGGCGCAATCATCTTCTTGTGTATTGGTTTTCTACTCGGCAGCCTCGCCAAAACCCAGCAATCCATTCAGGCAATCGGCAACCTGGTGATCTTCCCGCAAATATTTCTTTCAGGAATCTTCTACCCGATCGAATCGCTGCCGAATTTCATGCAGCCTCTGGCAACAGTATTGCCACTAAGTTTCGTTGCCAACGCCCTGCGGGAAATTGCCAATAATGGCGCAGGACTGATGGAGATTCCGGTCGATATGGTCGGAATCTTGGTGTGGGTCGCGATCAGTTTCGTCGCGGCTACGCGATTTTTTGTATGGAAAGAAGTCGCGGCTTGAAAGCGAAGTCTGGCAAGTAAAACAAGCCCTGCGGTGAGACCGATACCGGACTGCTCAGCTTGCGGCGACACCACGATAAAGATCAACCACTCGCTGGCTATGTTCGCGCCTTGCATAATCCAGAGTGGCACGGGAAATCTGGTAATCTTCAGAACTGTCGGGCGTGTTGCGGCAATGCTCAAGCACCACGGCATACAAAAATTTAAACGCGTCGCGCGGCTGATGCATCTGGTCCAGCGCATCTATCAGGTAATTGCTCCCGACGCTTTCGTCGAAAATATGTTCCAGCGAAATCGTCGCCCCGCTCTCGCTTTTCTGACAATTTTTGAATCGCCACGAACACAAATCGTAAAGCGTGGTTCCAGTCCATTTAAGGGGATTAACAACGTTTTGCTTGTCGAGTCTGGCCTTGCGTTTGAACTCCATGTCTTCTGACGCCAACATGTGACTGAGCTCGATGGGCAACAGCATTTTTATACCAACGCCTTCCTGCTGCAAAAACTTGTTGTTCATCATTGGCCAGACCAGCGATCTCATTCGCCCGGCGTCGCCATTGACCAGCACCGGTTCATCAACACGGTCCAGCAGCACAACCATACTGGAATAACCCAGTTCTTTGACTACATTGAGAAAACGTCCGGTTAAGTCGAAGCGACTGTCCTGATCGATATTCGACGGAAACAACTGCGCCGCTTTGTCGAGCTGTTTGAAGTCCCAAAGCTGTCGTGCTCTGCCGCCTTTTTCCCGCGCCACTACGCGAATCTCCCGGGTAAGCTGACGCTCCAGCCGCCTGTTGCCCCAGGCGCGAATCAGCCACCAAAATCCCAGCAATGCAGTCACAACACCACCGACCAGTGTCGCGGCAATCCACCAGATATTTGCCGCGGGCTGCAGGCTCCAGCCAATGCCACCAACGGCAGTGATAAGTGCCACAAGCACAAGGAAAGTTCCGTGTTGCGATCGATCGAGACCGGATTTCATGCGCAAGATGCGCAGCAATCTGTCCCATCGGGCCGCCGCATGTCCGTATCTTGGCTGATCGTAAAGGAGTGCCAGCGCAGCCAGATTGGTGCGCTTCTGGGCATCCATTTTTTTCAGGATCTTGATCGATCCCTTGTCATTTGCATCAAGAACTTTGTCCAGCAGTCCGGTAACAGCCAGCGAGAGAATCGCATCCTGATGATCGGCAAGTCGAATCGACTGCACCACCTTCTCTCCGTCGTTTGATTTCAGGTGGCGAGAAATCCGATCCAGCATTGGGTTAAGTTCCTGGTAACTGACAATCCAGGCACGCCCGGCATTGAGACTCTTGTTGAAATCCTCGAGTTTGCGCTGAACCATCAGGCGGATCGCTGTTTTACCACTACCTTTTTCACCAAACACGATAGCGGTCCCGGGGCTGCCCGGATCTCCATAAATCTTGGTGAATTCAGGATGGGTAATTGCTTCATTCAACATGCGATTGTAAACCGCATCGTTGAGTGCCTCTTCCGCCTGGAACGGGTGCTCATTGAGTTTCCAGTGATCAAAAAATTTCTGCAGATCCATGAAGCGGGTTCCGTCTGTTCTGGCTCACAGGTCCTGTAGCTCCATTAATTTCTGGAGCAGGACCCCATACTGCGAGGCGTTCAGTTACGCGAGAAGTTTAGCGGGGAGCTAAGGTATCGCTGCTATTTCTATTTGTCCAGCATGCTGGTGGAGAGAGGTCCGGTTTATGCAAATTACGGCGCTAGTCTGCAGAACAGGTCGGTCCGGGCAGGATGGCGGTCGGACATCAGAAAGTCACCCGGGTGCCTTCATTGATCAGGTCGGAAGGGAAAACGACTACCGATTCCCCCGCTGTTACCCCGTCAATGACCTGGGTAAAATCCCGACCTCTTGCACCTATGAGTACGGGTCGCAGCTCGGCGCGACCCTCTGCCACGACAAAAGTATTCCAGCCGTTGGCCCGCTGGAAGATTGCGCTGGTTGGTATGGTCAGCACGTTCTGTTCCTGCCAGGTAACAATAGCCACTTCCACCCGGTACTCGGCACCGATATTATCTGGAACGTTCAATAATTCCGCGATCACGTTGACGCGCTGCTCCTCCACACCGAGGGCGGAAACCTTGGTAAAGGCTTCCGGCTCGATGGACAGCACGACCGCATTGATCGTATAGTCGCCACCCCATCCGGTGATCTGAACGGGATCGCCAGGCTCGACTTTTACGGCATCCTGGGTGAGCAGATCAACCACCAGTTCCAGGCTGTCCCGGTTGCTGATAGAGAAGATTGGTTCGCCCGCCTGGATAACGCGCTCGTTTTCTTCGAACACCCGATATACGGTGCCGTCAGAGGGTGAGTGTACGTCGATAATCTGAGGTTCACCGTAAGCGTCATTGCCAACACCGATGAGAAAGGCCCTGGCACTCTCTATCTCCGCCTGCGCGGCAAGAAGATTGGCGTCGGAGGCCTCGACCCTCGCCTGGCCGGCTACCACTAACTGGCGAAAGTTTTCTACTTCCTCGGCGCTGGCAAGATCCTGGGCAAATAGCTGTTCACGGCGCTCCAGTTCCCGACGGTTCCTGTCCAGAGCGCTCCGGGCCTCCCTCAGCGCGGCTTCAGTGGCAGCATAGCGAGCCTGCACTGATGTCAGGTTTGCCTCCGCATAGGCTGCTGTCCGCTGATCCTGAGGACTCGGAGCGATGCGGGCGATAATCTGCCCCTCGGAAACCCGGTCACCTTCATCGAGACCAGTACGCAGCAGCCGCCCTGCTATGGGAGCGGTCACCACAAACGGACGGCGGGCACGGGTACGTCCCTGCTCCTCCACGGTTTCCGCGAATGCGCGGCGCTCCACCTGGGCCACTTCCACCAGTTCAGGCTGCGGCTGCAGGGCATAGATCATCCCGCCGATCACGGCAAGGATCAGCATTATGCCTAACCATTTGGGAATTAATTTCACGTCACGCTTATCCTGTCTGTGCTTCTACCTATTCCCTGGTCTTTAAAACCTCTACCAGCTCAAATCTGTCAAGGCGACGCCGCACCGCCCAGCCGCTGGCTAGCGCCGCGATACCTATCAATATGGCGGACAATATATAAGTTCGGGGTTCTGCAATAAAGGGAATACGGTAAATATCTGTCTGAATTCCCTCGGTTATTGCGTAACAGAGGCCGTAGCCGATGAGCCAGCCGAGGGGAATCGCAAGTAACGTGATTACCGCCTGTTCGCCTAACAGAAGAAAGGCAACCTCGCGCCTATGGAAGCCCATTACGCGCAGACTGGCCAATTCGCGTCCGCGCTCCGACAGGGAAATCCTGGCTGCATTGTAGATCACACCCACCGCGATCACGCCGGCAAATCCCAGCAGAAAGCCGGCGGCAATCAGTATGCCTTCCGCAAGTTGTTCCTCGAACGATTCGAGCATGCTATCCGGTGAAGCAACGCCAGTAACCGCGGGAATCTCCTTTAACTCGCGAAACAGTGTTGCAAGCCGTTCGTCGTCCACTGCCAGATAGGCGCCCGATACCACGTTGGGCTCTCCGCTAAGTTCCCACAACGCATCTCGACTCATGTATGCCGACAGACCCAGAAAATCCTCTATGACCCCGGTGACCTTGATACTGGTGGTCTTGCGTTTGCCTTCCAGTATCTCAACAATAATTTCATCGCCGCTTTGCACCTCAAGCCGATTGGCCAGCAGCGAACTCATCACCACGCCAGTGCTCGGTACAGGGACCTCATTGCCGTCCGCGTTGATTATCCGTCGCATGCGCCCGGTGATTTCCATTCCCTGAATGGCGACTTCTTCGTCCCGGTGTCCATACCGCAACCTGGCTGGCAGGAATCTATAGGTTTCTACCCGATTGACCCCGTCCAGACGATTGAGTTCATGAGCTATCCTGTCGGGCATGATCTCCCGGAATGTCAGGGTCAGATCCTCCCGTTGTATCAAGCGGAACTGCAGGTCCATCATGAAATTGATACTGTCAAACATGAAAAACCCGATTGTGAGAATGGCGACCGACATAGCGACACCCAGAGAAGAGAAAAAACCCTGCACCGGTTTACGTTCTATGTTGCGCAGGATCATTCTGCCGTTGGGCCCCAGTAAACGCCCGAGTCCCATTCTTTCAAGAAACCCGGGCTTGAAGCGGTCCGGCGCCTGGGGCCGCATTGCCTCCGCTGGCGGCAGCAGAATTGCGCGCCTGACTGCGGCCATAGCACCACCAATTGCACCAATGACACAGGCCAGGAAAGCAAATACCAGCAGCGACGGCGTCAGCTGATACCTGAGACTAGGCAGATCAAAATACTGATCGTAAAGGGCGATGTAGCTGTCCCCCAGGTAGACTCCTCCGATGGTCCCGATCGCACCCCCCGCAAGTACCGCGACCACAGCGAACATCAGAAAATGGGCTCCTACCTCTCTATCCGAGTAACCGAACGCTTTCAGCACAGCGATTTCCCCGCGTTGAGTGGAGATCAGTCGTCCCAGTACCAGATATAGAAGAAAGACCGCAACGCCGAGAAAAACAATGGGTATAACTGCTCCGGTGACGCGATTGGAGTCCAGTTCTGCCTGCAGGATCTGATGAGAGGCCTGACTGCGCCTTGGATAGGCGCCCAATCCTCCGTAGGGTCTGAGAATCTCGTCCAGTGTTTCAATGACGGCATTCTCGTTGGCATCCGGCGTCAGTGTGACGAATGCCTCGTTGAATGCGCCGTCCATATTGAAAGCCGGCCCCAGTATTTCGCGACTTGCCCACAGGATGCCGTAACGATCGTCCTCTGGATAAAGCGAACCGGGAGGTACGGCGTAGGAGTGCTCTGCAGAGATAGCGATTCCAACAACATCGAGATCGCGAGCCCGGCCGTTGATGATAACCCGTATGGTATCCCCCGGTTCGAATTCACGAGCGACTGCAAAATTCTCGCTTATGATCACCTCATCCGGCGCACCCGGGACAATATAGCGACCCCGGCGGACGACCAGATCATTGAGAATGGGCCTGCCGGCTTCCGGTAGCGAGACAAACCGTCCCTGGGCCGGAATGCCGCTGTCATCCAGATCCAGGGTGGCGAGAAACGTCACCCGACTGTCTGCCTGATCGACGCCCGGGATTGCCTCAATTTTCGTTAACAGATTGAGCGGTGCCCTGACGAGTGGCGCCCAGATTTCTGCAAATCTTGTTTCTGAATAGTATTGCTGTTGCGCGTTTACCAGCGACTCATAGCTGCCCCGCATGGTGACCACCGACATGATCCCGGATGCTACTACCAGCGCGATAGATATTGCCTGACCTTTGAGGTGCCAGATCTCACGCAATAATTTTCTGTCAAGTGCGCGCATCGGCTCTTACCACTCGATTTCCTCAACGTCCATGCGAGTCTCGTTTTCGATACGTTCGACGATTTTACCGCTACTCATGCGCACGACCACATCTCCCATATTTCCTATTGCAGCATTGTGCGTGATGATCGCGGTCGTGGTGCTGGTCTCCCGATTGACGCGATCCAGAACCTGCAAAACCAGTTTGCCCGTCTTGGCGTCAAGCGCACCGGTAGGTTCGTCACACAGCAGAATATGCGGCCGTTTGGCGATAGCCCGCGCGATGGCCACCCGCTGTTGCTCGCCACCTGACAGTTGCGACGGGAAATGGTCGATGCGCTCACCAAGTCCTACCATATTCAGGGCTTCCTCCGCTGGCATAGGGTGAGTGCTGATGTCGGTAACGAGAGCGACGTTTTCCCGAGCGGTAAGGCTTGGAATCAGGTTGTAAAACTGAAATACAAAGCCTACATGATGACGCCGATAATTCGTCAGCTCATGATCGGTAAATGCACTGAGATCCCTGTCTCGATAAAGCACCGTGCCGCTGGTAGCGACGTCCAGCCCACCAATGATGTTCAGCAAGGTGGATTTGCCACTGCCGGAAGCACCTAACAAGACAGCCATCTCTGCTTCATACAGATCCAGATTGACATGGTCCAGAGCGCGCACGGTCATTTCCCCCATCGGGTATTCCTTGCACAGGTCCCGCACTCGCAAAATGGCAGTCTTATCTGAACCGAGTGGCTTGTACATTACTGGTTATTCGCCGCATTGATTGGTCGCTGTCTTTCAAAGTTCGATCTCGGTATGATCATACCCGAGTCCCAAAGGCACAGGCTACCTGACGCCAGGTTCTTGAGATAGTAGCCCCGACGCCCTGCAACTGGCAGCTGCCCCAACCCTAGGGGGGTATCGTTTTGCTTGAATTCGAACATATAGTGCAGATCAATGATCCAGATGATAGCAATATCAAGCCTTTGAGCCGCGTCCAACTGTGGGAAGGGCTACTCTTGCGGGCCCGGGATCCCGGCAAATTCAATAGCGCTATCAGCTGCCGACTGAGCGAAGAGCGCAATGAAGGATTCACTCGCCATATCCAGGCAGGGGATACCGAGTTTCGAGAAAGGGTGATCCTCACTCTTCACGAAAAAATCGAAACTGTCATCAGTGGACCGGACCAGCCGATGCAGGCCAGAAGCATTACTTCCATCGAAGAACCCGCGGAGGGGTATCTGTTCGTCCGTTTCTTCTACTGCCGGGATATGGAAGAAACTGCGGAGGGACATATGATTGGCGAACACCTCAAGTCAGCGTACTTGCATACGGATATCGATGCCATCGCATTGATACGCATGCTGGCGGAAGATGAGTTGCTAACCTGCCGGCCAAGCTAGGGATAGCGATGCCGGGAGAGTCATACTGATGACTGCCAGGGGCAATACTGAAAGTCAGTCAGCAATCGACTGCGAGCTATGCCAGTCAGCAAAATCAAAAACTTCCACAAAGACATTCGTCCGCGAAATTAGTTCACTTGCAAACCAATAAATAATTCGAGTTTTATTAATTTTTACACGTTCTATATCGAAGACAAAATACCTTATTTTCTGGCAACGTAGTCTTCATATTGTTGTTTTAATTGTTATTTTATTTTTAGCTTTTCCATTAGTTATTTTGTGTTCTAAGTATATGTTTTTAATACAAATTAATATTTTATTGTTCCTTCAATTATCTGTTTACTCCGCCTCGGATTACTTTAAACTCGTGCCAATCTTCCCGCATAGCGGGCAGATTTTAATCTCAATTTAAGAATAGAGACTCTTGTATGTCTTGTGCTTTGTAACCCCCCCCCCGGTTGCTGCGGGAGGTCGACTTCGATACCTGCGCAACCAAAATGTTATGAAGTAATTGAGACTTTTAAACATAACTGGAGAGAAATATGCAATCTAGAATCCCACACAAGCGCAGTTTGCTTTGTGCAGCCATTTCTCTTTCACTCGTGCCGCTGGCAAATACCGCATTTGCCCAGCAGCAGGAAGAAGTGGAAG